>Ga0154717_1015_pt1 | contig 68674 bp, 67 predicted proteins | sample Rifle2008BG16ft_FD_105725 | JGI IMG/M metagenome (GOLD analysis project Ga0154717, IMG submission 105725) | Betaproteobacteria bacterium RBG_16_64_18
TCCTACCTCGCCTCAACCGACGACATCTACGTCAGCCCCTCCCAGATCCGCCGCTTCAATCTTCACACCGGCGACTCGATCGACGGGGAGATCCGCACGCCCAAGGACGGCGAGCGCTATTTCGCGCTGGTCAAGGTCGACAAGGTCAACAGCGAACCTCCCGAGGCATCCAAGCACAAGATCCTGTTCGAAAATCTCACGCCGCTGCATCCGGATGAGATTCTCAAGCTCGAACGCGACATGAAGGGCGAGGAGAACATCACCAGCCGGATCATCGATATCATCGCCCCCATCGGCAAGGGCCAGCGCGGCCTGATCGTGTCCCCGCCCAAGGCCGGCAAGACGGTGCTGATGCAGCAGCTGGCGCATGCCATCATCGCCAATTACCCCGAATGCGTGCTGATCGTGCTGCTGATCGACGAGCGGCCCGAGGAAGTGACCGAGATGACCCGCACGGTCAGGGGCGAAGTGGTCGCCTCCACCTTCGACGAGCCCGCCTCCCGGCACGTGCAGGTCGCCGAAATGGTGATCGAGAAGGCCAAGCGCCTGGTCGAGCACAAGAAGGACGTGGTGATCCTGCTCGACTCGATCACGCGCCTGGCGCGCGCGTACAACACGGTGGTGCCGGCCTCGGGGAAGGTGCTCACCGGCGGCGTGGATGCCAACGCGCTGCAGCGGCCGAAGCGCTTCTTCGGTGCGGCGAGGAACATCGAGGAAGGCGGCTCGCTCACCATTCTCGCCACCGCGCTGATCGACACCGGTTCGCGCATGGACGACGTGATCTACGAGGAGTTCAAGGGCACCGGCAACATGGAAATCCACCTCGACCGGCGCATGTACGAGAAGCGGATCTTCCCCGCGATCAACGTCAACCGCTCCGGTACGCGCCGCGAGGAACTCCTCATCAAGCCGGAAATTCTGCAGAAGGTGTGGGTGCTCAGAAAGCTTCTCTACCCGATGGACGACCTCGAGGCAGCCGAATTCCTGGTCGACAAGATCCGGGGAACGAAATCCAACGGGGATTTCTTCGACTCGATGCGCCGGCAGTGATTCGTCCCGCCGGGGACGCATGCCTCCCTCTAGAACCCCGGGTGGCGCGGCTAAGCTGCTGATGTTTCATCCGAATTGCGCTATCTCGCGCGTTTTGGCATAATACCGCGCTCTCCGCGCCGCTTTGGCGGCCCATCGCAAGGATTTGAATCATGAAGACCAAGATCCACCCCGATTACAAGGAAGTCGAAGTCACCTGCAGTTGCGGCACCAAGTTCACGACGCGATCGACGCTCGCGAAGCCGCTGCACGTCGAGGTCTGCTCATCGTGCCACCCGTTCTACACCGGCAAGCAGAAGATCGTCGACACCGCAGGCCGCGTCGAGAAATTCCGCCAGAAATACGCCGGGAACAAGACCGCCGCCAAGCCGGCAACGGCGTGAGCGTTGTATAGATACCGGAAAAGGCAGCTTCGGCTGCCTTTTCTGTTTGCGGGGTAACAGAATGTTGCAGAATTGGCTCGCGCGCCGGCTGCCGTTGCCGCTCCCGCCGGTGCTGCTGTTGCTGCTGGTGCTCGCTTACGCGTTGCCCGGATTGCTCAGTCACGATCCCTGGAAAGCCGAGGATGCGATCGGCACCGGCATCGTGCACCAGATGCTGCGCCACGGCGAATGGCTGGTGCCCAGCCTGGCCGGCGAACCGTTCCTCGAAGACGGCCCCCTCTATTACTGGGTCGCTGCCGGCTTTGCATGGGTCTCCTCGCCCGTGCTTGAACTGCACAACGGAGCGCGCCTCGCGAGCGCCGCGCTGATGCTGCTCGTGCTGGTTCTCCTGCGCATGGCGGCGCGCGAACTCTACGGCAAACCCGAAGGCGACGCCGCGGCGCTGGTCCTGCTCGGCTCGCTGGGACTGTTCCTGCACGCTCATGAAAATCTGGGCGAAATTGGCATGCTCGCCGCGCACGCGCTGGCGCTGTTCGCGGTCGCGCTCGCGCGGCGCAGGCCGATGCTCGCCGGGGTGCTGCTGGGCGCGGGCTGGGGCGCCGCGCTGCTGTCCAAGGGCATCGGGGCGGCGCTGATCCCGGCGCTCATAGCGGCCCTCGTGCCGCTGCTGTGCCGCGACTGGCGCACGCGCCAGTACGCCGCGACGCTCGCGCTTGCCGCGGCCGCCGGCGCGGCGATCTGCGGCGCGTGGCTGCTCGAAGCGCAGATGCACGCGCCCGGCGCCCTGGGCGCGTGGCTCGCATACCAGATGAAAGCGCTGGCCGTACCGACCGGCGCGGCGCTCGCGGATTACGCCGTCACGCTTTCCTGGGCGGCGTGGCCGGCATGGCCGATCGCGCTCTGGTTATTGTGGGAGCGGCGAGCGCGTCTTGCCGAGACGGGCACCGCGTACCCGCTGGCGGCGCTGGTGGTCACGGCTGCCGTCGTTGCGATGACACACGGGAATCGCGACGTGACCTCGCTGCCGCTGCTGCTGCCGCTCGCGCTGCTTGCCGGTGCCGGTGTACCGCTGCTGAGGCGTGGCGCGGCGAGCGCGCTTGCATGGTTCGGCGCCATGACCTTCAGCTTCTTCGGCGCGCTGGTGTGGCTCGGCTGGATCGCGATGATGACCGGTGTCCCCGAGCAGATTCAGCGCAACTTCGCCAAGCTGGAACCCGGACACGTGCCTCAGTTCCAGTGGTTCGGATTCACGGCCGCGGCCGCATTCACGCTTGCGTGGCTGTTCATCCTGTTGCGCAGCGAGCGGTCCGCGTTCCGCAGCATTACATTCTGGTCGGCCGGCGTGGCGCTGCTCTGGAGCCTGATCATGACGCTGTGGATCGACTGGATCGACTACGGCAGATCCTACAGGCCGGTCGCGCTCGCGCTCAAGCGCGCGCTTCCGACGGGCTCCCGCTGCATCGAATCCCGCGGCTTGGGCGAAGCCCAGCGGGCGGCATTCGACTACCATGTCGGCGTGCTCACTCGCCGTGCCGAGGCCGCCGGCGCGCGCGACGCACCCCGTTGTCCGGTGCTGCTGGTGCAGGCGCACCCGGACGACGAGGACCGCCTGCGCAATGCTGGATGGAGGCGGATATGGGAAGGCAACCGCCCCCGCGACAAGGAGCGCTACCGGCTGTACGTGCGCCAGCAATGAGCCTGCCCGCCTAAAGCCGGACAAGCCGGAAGCAACCGGGCTGAACTCGATTTTGCTTTCCATAGCCCGAGTAGCCCCGTCGGCCGAAGTCGGGGCATAATCCCGGCTCCACACCGGTTCCACAGGATAGGCGCATGAACCAAGTTCGCGAATTGGACACGACGCTGGTCGAGGCGCTGCGCACGCTGCTCGGCGAACGCCTCAGCACCTCGCGTGGCGTGCGCGAGCACCATGGCAAGGACGAGTCCTACTACCCGTACGCGCCGCCGGACGCCGTCGTGTTTCCGCACTCCACCGAGGAGGTGCGCGACATCGTCAACATCTGCCGCCTCCACAGGACACCGATCATCCCGTTTGGCGTCGGCACATCGCTCGAAGGTCATGTGCTCGCGATTCACGGCGGCGTATGCATCGATCTGTCTCAGATGAACCAGATCCTGGCCGTGCGCGAGGCCGACCTGGACGCAAGCGTGCAGGCCGGCGTCACGCGCAAGCAGCTCAACGAGCACATCCGCCACTCCGGCCTCATGTTCCCCATCGACCCGGGCGCGGACGCGACCCTGGGCGGCATGGCCGCGACGCGCGCCTCGGGCACCAACGCGGTGCGCTACGGCACCATGCGCGAGAATGTGATCGCGCTGACCGTGGTGCTGGCCGATGGCCGCGTGATCAAGACCGCGCGCCGCTCGCGCAAGTCATCGGCCGGCTACGATCTGACCCGCCTGTTCGTCGGATCGGAGGGCACGCTGGGCGTCATCACCGAAGTCACCGTCCGTCTCTACGCGATTCCCGAGGCGATGTCGGCGGCCGTGTGCTCGTTCAAGGACATCGCGGGGGCGGTCGAGACTGTGATCCAGACGCTGCAGTCGGGCATCCCGATCGCGCGCTGCGAGGCGCTGTGCGCCACCACCATGCGCGCCATCAACGCCTATTCCAGGACAAGTTACACGGAGCAGCCAACGCTGTTCCTGGAATTCCACGGCACGCAGGCGGGCGTCGAGGAGCAGGCCCGGCTGGTGCAGGAGATCGCGCACGCCAACGGCGGCATGGCGTTCCAGTGGGCGACCAGGGCCGAGGAAAGAAACAAGCTCTGGCAGGCCCGCCACGACGCCTATTTCGCCTGTCTGCAGCTGCGCGCTGGAACGCGCTGCGTTTCCACCGACGTGTGCGTGCCGATCTCCCGGCTCATCGAGTGCATCGTCCAGACCGCCGGGGACATCGAGCGCGCCTCGATGCCCATTCCACTCTTCGGCCACGTCGGCGACGGCAATTTCCATTGCGTGATCCTGGTGCGACCGGACAACGAGGCCGACATGGCCGAGGCGAAGGCATTCAACGAGCGCGTCGTGAATCGTGCGCTTGACATGGAGGGCACCTGCACGGGCGAGCATGGCGTGGGTTTCGGAAAAATGAAGTGGCTGCCCAAGGAGCACGGGGCGGCCCTGGACCTGATGCGCGCCATCAAACGCGCTTTCGACCCCGGCGACCTGATGAATCCTGGCAAGGTCGTTTCGCGCGAGGCCTGACCGTCAGAGCTTGATGAAATTCTCGCGGTAATACCGCAGTTCGTCGATCGACTCGTAAATGTCGGCGAGCGCCTCGTGTTTACCATGCTTGGTCATGCCCTTTGCCAGCTCCGGCTTCCACCGTTTGACCAGCTCTTTCAGGGTGCTGACATCGAGGTTTCTATAGTGGAAATAAACCTCGAGCTTCGGCATCCAGCGCGCGAGAAAGCGCCGGTCCTGGCAGATCGAGTTGCCGCACATGGGCGAGGTGCGGATCGGCACGTACTGCACAATGAAATCCAGCATCGAGCGTTCCGCGTCGGCCTCAGAAAGCGTGGAGGCCCTGACTTTCTCGATCAGGCCGGAGCGCGCGTGCGTGCCCTTGTTCCAGTCATCCATCGCGCCGAGCGCCGCGTCGCTCTGGCATACCACCAGTACCGGCGCCTCGGCCACCGTCGCAAGCTTGGAATCGGTGATCACGATCGCGATTTCGATGACGCGATCGGTGTCCGGGTTCAGACCCGTCATTTCCATGTCGAGCCAGATGAGGTTGTTCTGATCCTGGGGCATATCGCTTGAGGTTTCCGGAACGGTCTGCGTGTAAAATGTCTGCTTGAAGAATCAATTATCTCATATGCGGGTGCTGCGGCTCCCGAAGACCTGATGCATCTTTTCACGCTGGCCTTTCTCGTCGCCCTGGCAGTCACCACGCTTGCGCACCTATGGCTCGCCGACCGGCATATCCGCCACATCTTCAAGCATCGCGGCACCGTTCCTGCGGAGTTCATTGGCCGGATCACGGCCGATGCTCACCTGAAGGCTGCCGCGTATACCGCTGAACGAACCCGATTGGGCATGGTAGAAACGATGATCGGCGCGGTGATTCCGCTTGCTTTCACGCTCGGCGGCGGGTTGCAGGCGATTTCTGCAGGCTGGACGCGGGTGCTCCAGACCGGCGGTTTTGCTCACGGCATCGCCTTCATCGTCACGGTGGCGGTGATCAGCGGCATCGCCGATCTGCCGTTCGGGCTCTACCGCACCTTCGTCATCGAGGCCCGGTACGGGTTCAACCGCACGACCCTGCGTCTGTACCTGCTCGACCTCGCCAAGCAGGCGCTGCTCGGCCTCGCGCTCGGCGTGCCGCTCGTCTTCTGCGTGCTGTGGCTGATGGCGATCTCGGGTGATGCCTGGTGGCTGTACGTCTGGATCGTCTGGGTCGCGTTCAACCTGCTCATAGTCACCTTCTATCCGACCCTGATCGCGCCGCTGTTCAACCGCTTCACCCCGCTCGAGGACGATGCCCTGAGAGGCAGGATCGAGCGTCTACTCCAGCGCTGCGGCTTCCGCGCGCAGGGATTGTTCGTGATGGACAGTTCGCGCCGCTCCAGCCACGGCAATGCCTATTTCACCGGCTTCGGCGCAGCAAAACGCATCGTGCTGTTCGACACGCTGATCGCGCGTCTCGCGCCGCCTGAAATCGAGGCTGTACTTGCCCATGAACTGGGCCACTTCCGCCGCAACCACGTCTGGAAGCGCATGGCGCTGCTGTTCGGCATCAGCCTGGGCTTCCTGTGGCTGCTCGGATATCTGATCGGCCAGGACTGGTTCTACGCCGCGCTGAACGCGCAGACTCGCACCACGGCCATGGCGCTGGCGCTGTTCTTCATGGTCGTTCCGGTGTTCGCATTCCTGCTGCAGCCGTTCATGAGTCTGTACTCGCGCAGCCACGAATTCGAGGCCGACGCCTACGCGGCGCAGCACGCAGCGGCTTCGGACCTGGCCCAGGCCCTGGTGAAGCTCTACCAGGACAACGCTGCGACCCTCACGCCCGACCCGCTGTACTCGGCAGTGTACGATTCGCACCCGCCGGCTGCGATGCGGATCGCAAGGCTCCAGCCGGCCGGCGGCTGACCCGCCCATGGCGAATCCGGCTGCACTGCTCCGGGTCCCGCTTGGCTCCGCCCTTGAGCCCATCTGCGGCGAGATCATCGCCGCCTACGGCCGGCAATACCTCGTCGAATGCGCCGGCGGCGGGCTGCTGCTTTGTGTTCCACGCGGCAAGAAGAGCCTGCTCGCCTGCGGCGATCGCGTGAGCGTCGCGCCGACCGGGCCCGGACAGGGCGTAATCGATGACGCCGCCCCCAGGGCCACCGAATTCTTTCGTTCGGCAGCACACCGCACCAAGCTGATCGCCGCGAACGCCACGCAAGTCGCCGTCATTTGCGCCACCGATCCGAGTTTCAGCGACGAACTGGTAACGCGGGTGCTGGTGGCAGCACAGCATCAGGGCCTGAAGGCGCTGATCGTTCTGAACAAGTCGGATCTCGCCGACAAGCTGGATACAGCCCATGCGCGCCTGGCCCCGTTCGAGCAGGCGGGCTATCCGGTGATCGTGATGAGTGCAACGCGGGACACCGGTCCCCTGGCTCGGGCCCTCGAGGGCGAAGTCACGGTGCTGGTCGGCCAGTCGGGCATGGGCAAGTCGACGCTGCTCAATGCGCTCGTGCCGGAGGCCAACCGTGCCACGCGCGAGATCTCGACCTTTCTTGCCTCGGGTCGCCATACAACCAGTCATGCGCGGCTGTACCGCTCCGACGACACGGCGATCATCGACTGCCCGGGGCTGCAGGAATTCGGCCTCGCGCACCTCGCATGGAGCGACATCGAGGCCGCGTTTCCGGAGTTCAGTGCGCACCTCGGTCTGTGCCGATTCCCCGACTGCCGTCATCGCAGCGAGCCCGGATGTGCACTCCACGCCGCATGTGCGGAAGGCCGCATCCACCCACGGCGCATGGAACTGTTCCACAGAATCGCCGCCGCGGAGCGAGCCGGTGCTGCCTCGAGATAGATCGCAGATGAAGGTGTTCTACGCTTCGCTCAAAGCGCACGAGATCCATCACCTGAAGAACCTGCTTGAGTCGGCGGGCATCCGTTGCCGGCTTCGAAACGAAGGGCTTTCCACGCTCGCCGGCGAGGTGCCGTTCACCGAGTGTGCAATGCAGATTTGTCTGGAAAACGAGTCGGACCGCGGTCTCGCCGACTCGATCTTGCGCGAAATAAACGGGCGCGGCGCAGCGTTCACACGGACATGGAACTGCGCCGGTTGCGGCGAGCGGATCGAGGACCAGTTCACCGCGTGTTGGAACTGCGGAACGCAAAAGCGCTAACTTACCGCCCGGGCGATGCCCAGCAGCAGGAGCATGAGCAACCACACCACGAGCGCACGCCAGACCAGCCCGATCGTACTGTCGAAGAATCCGGTGTCGGCCTCCTCGCCCAGTCCCAGTTCCGGACGCTCCGCTACCGTACCCTGGATGACGACCGGATTGCCCAGCCGTACCCCTATCGCCCCGGCGCCGGCGGCCAGCACGATGCCCAATGCGGGATCGGACCACCTGGCGGCCTGCGTGCGCCAGCAGAAAATCGCGTCCTCGAAATCCCCTACCACGGCAAAAGCCGCGGCCGTGAAACGTACCGGAAGCCAATCGAGCGCCGCGAACGCCTGTTTCGCAAAGCGGCCGAAATGAACCAGTTCCGGCGCATCCGATCCGCACCAGCGCCGGCAGAGAAAATAGGCCAGCCGGTAGAGGATCGCGCCGGACGGACCGGGCAGAAGCACGAACCAGAAGACCACGGCGTACACATGGCGATGCGAGGCTGCAAGCGCCTCCTCGATGGTGAGCCGCGCCACTTCTTCGCGGGACAAGTCGCCGCAGTCGTGGCCGCGCCAGCCGGCAAGCAGTTCGCGGGCACGCGCCAGGTCATCCTGCTTGAGCGCGAGGTGGATGTCGGTAAAATAGTGGCTGAATTGCCGGAATCCCATCGTCAGATAGAGCGCGAGCACGTTGAAGGCAAGCGCGAGCAGCGGACTCCAGCGAAATAGCAACGCGTGCACGTACCATGCCAGAAGCACCGGCGGAAGCACGGCAACCAGCCACGCCACGACGCCGTGCTGCGCCTCGCCGGCATTGAACTGGCGTTCCAGGAAATTGGCATACCGCGCGACCTGCGAGTACAGGTGGCGCTGGCCGGCAAGCGGCCGCCACTGCTCGAGCAGCAACGCCGCGACTAATGAGATCAGGCCCATCGGAAGAATGCTTAGCTCGTGAGGAAACTGCAGAAGTTCATCAGCATCCCGGCGGTCGCCCCCCAGATGTAGTGCTGCCCGTAGGGCAGCGCGTAATAGTGACGCTGTCGGCCGAGGTGAACGACGCTGTTGCGCTGGTGGTTGGACGGATCGAGCAGAAACCCGAGCGGCACCTCGAATATCTCTGCAACCTCGAAATCATCGGGCTTCAGTTCAAGCGGAGGGCGCACCAGGCCCACCACCGGGGTGATGCGATAACCGGTGACGGTCACGTACTCGCTCAGCATGCCCAGGATCTCGACCCTGTCCGAGGCAAGCCCGATTTCCTCCTCGGTCTCCCGCAGCGCGGTCTGCGCGGCGCTTTCTTCATGCGGCTCGGCGCGCCCCCCGGGAAAGCTGATCTGCCCGGCATGATCGTGCAGATGATCGGTCCGGCGGGTGAACAGCACGGAGAGGTCGCTGCCGCGGCTGATCACGGGGACGAGGACCGCGGCCGTCCTGAGTGCCTCGGCCTCGCGAAAGAGATGTCCGTCACCGGTGGTAACCGGCGCGAAGGTCCGCGGCTGCGCAAACCGGCTGCGCAGCCATTCCTCGCCCAGATCCTGCGGGGTCTCCATCATCATCATCGCAATTCGACATCCGGACCGGTGCTGCGTTCCCCGCGGCTCAGGGAAGCAGTATCGTCGAACCGGTCGTCTTGCGGGCCTCAAGATCGCGGTGCGCCTGCGCCGCCTCGCGCAGCGGATAGCGCTGGTTGATTTCGATCTTCACTTTGCCCGAAAGCACGATGTCGAACAGATCCTTCGCGGTCGCCACCAGGTCCTCCCGCTTCGCGGTGTAGGGCATGAGCGAGGGGCGCGTCAGGAACAGCGACCCCTTCAGCATCTTGCCGAAATCGATCGGCGGCACGAGCCCGGATGCATTGCCGAAGCTCACCATCATGCCGAACGGGCGCAGGCATTCGATCGATCGTTCAAACGTGTCCTTGCCCACAGAGTCGTACACCACCGGCACGCCGGCCCCCTTGGTGATCTCCTTGACCCGATCGAGAAAGTTCTCCCGGTTGTAATTCACCACGTAATGGCAACCGTGAGCCGCGGCCAGCTTCGCCTTTTCATCCGAGCCCACCGTGCCGATGACCGTGACCCCGAGCACGGCGAGCCACTGGCATGCGATCAACCCGACGCCCCCGGCCGCCGCGTGCCACACGACGGTATCGCCCGGCTGGACCTTGTAGGTGCGTTTGACCAGGTACCGCACGGTCATGCCCTGCAGCATCATCGCCGCAGCCCGCTCGAAGGAGATCTCGTCTGGCAGGTTCACGAGGCGGTCGGACGGCATCGTACGCAACTCGCAGTAGGCGCCAATGGGCGGGTTCGCGTAGGCCACGCGGTCCCCCGGCTTGACGTTGATGACGCCCGAGCCCACCGCCTCGACCACCCCGGCCGCCTCCAGGCCAAGCCCGGACGGGGAGGCGAGCGGATACAGGCCGATGCGATGATAGACGTCGGTGTAGTTGAGCCCGACGGCGTGATTGCGCACGCGCGCCTCTCCGGGACCGGGATCGCCGACCGTCACGTCCTCCCATTGCAGGACTTCGGGCCCGCCGGCCTTGTGGATTCGTATCGCTTTAGGCATCGAAACTCCCTTGACGGTTGATTATCGGAAACAGGTGTGCATGTTCGCCGTCGCCGCAGCGCAAGGCGAGTCATTTCTTCGCGGGTTCTTTCCGATCGGGCGGCTGGGGAACTTGCGCCTGCTGCAGCACGTTCCACCAGGCTTCCGCAAACGGATTGCCGGTCGAGCCCGCCTGCCCGGTCTGCGCGCCGGCCTTGGCCGCATCGGCGCCGGCAGACTGCATCCCCTGCATCGCCGACAGGGTTGCGCGCTGCATCTCCATCCCCTGAATGGTCATTTTCAGGAGGTTGAGATTCATGCCGAGCCAGGTCTCGACCGACTTCAGCTCGGCGATGCGCTTATCGATCTCGGACACGTCCAGCGTCGGAGTCACCATTCCCGGCAGGCCCATGGGTCCCCACAGCAGTTTGAGGAACTCGAAGGGATCAGGACCGGCGGGCTGTGTCATGATGGCCATCCCTGGCTGGGAAAAGCGTTCAGTTTAGTGCCCCGCGCCAAGGAATTCCAGCATCTCGGCACGACGCACCATGGTGTCCTGGTAGCCGAGGTCGATCAGCGCACGGCAGAACCCTCGCTCGAACAGCAGATAGCTCGCCAGGTTCGAGCCGTTGCGGTTCATCGCTCCCATACCCCGAAGCATGAAACGCACCGACCTGGGCAGTTCGCTGAGGTAGCGCGTTGCGATGCGTGAAATCTGCTGGCTGGGCGACATCACCAGCACGTCGACTTTGCGCAGCGGCATGCCTGCAGCCTTGTCCGGCGGGATCAGGCTGATGGTGTGGTTGATGCGCTCCAGACGCTCGATGTCCACGTAGAGGCTGTCCAGGAAGATGCTGTTCAGCGCGTGGCCGGCGATCTGCGCCAGGGTCGGATAGGTATCCGAGCGCACACGCGGCGGTTCGATCCTCTGTCGGCCGGGTCCAATAACCAGCACCCGGTCTGCGCCCAGGTGCAGCGCCGCGCTGATCGGTGAAATCTGCCGCATGGATCCGTCACCGAAATACTCACGATTGATCTTGACCGCCGGAAAAATCAACGGCAGCGCGCTCGATGCCATCAGGTGCTCGACCCGCAGCGCCGTGGCGCAGCCCACGCGCTGCGTGCGTTCCCAGGCCACCACGCCGGGCCCGCCCTGATAGAACGAGACACTCTGACCAGAGGAATACCCCGAGCAGGTGATCGACACCGCATAAATGGCCCCGGAGTCGATGTTTTCCTGGATGCGACCGAGATCGAGGCTGCGCCGCAGCATGTCCGCAAGCGGCGCACTGTCCAGTAGGGAGATGGTGCCGGAGCGCTGGACGCGCAGCATCGCCGAAAGCCAGTGAGCCGCGCTCTTGGCGACCACGCCGAAAGGGTCGGAACGGTAGACGTGGAAGGCGCGGAAATTCTCCCAGACCTCGAGCAGATTCTGCACGCCGGCGTCGAAGTTGTCCGCAAACACCGCGAGCGCGGCCGCATTGATCGCTCCGGCAGAAGTTCCGCACACGATGTGGAACGGATTGCGCTCTGGCATCGGCAGCAGTTCGCGGGCCGCCTTGATCACGCCGACCTGGTAGGCGGCGCGCGCGCCGCCGCCGGTCAGGATAAGACCGGTCTTCGATCTGCGCATATCCGACGCCTGCGTCATGCAGCTCTCCGGGAAGATCGCACCGGTGCACCCCTGCCCGGTACGCGGTGGATGTTAGCAGGCGGCGGGCACACCCCGATCCCCCGGTTCGGAGGCTGCCGAGAGCCCCGCCTCTCAACGATGCGCGCTGCGCTCATCAAGCGAGTTATTCAACGCACCTCCTAGCCGGTCACGCCGGACGCGCGAACAGTCTCATCTGCTCGCGCGCGGCATTGGCATCCACTGCGGTCAATGCCGTCATGTTGACGATGCGTCGCACCGTCGCCGAGGGCGTAAGTATGTGCGCCGGCCGCGCTGCGCCAAGCAGGATCGGCCCGATGGTGATGCCATCACCGGAGGCCGTCTTGAGCAGGTTGAAGGCGATGTTCGCGGCGTCCAGCGTGGGCATGATGAGCAGGTTCGCCTCCCCTTTCAGGCGCGACCGAGGGAAGGTCGCGAGGCGCAGTTCCTCGGAAAGCGCCGCATCGCCGTGCATTTCACCTTCGATCGCAAGTTCGGGAGCGTGCTGCTGCACCAGCGCGAGAGCGTGACGCATCTTCTGTGCCGAGGGCGAATCGCCGGTCCCAAACGACGAGTGCGACAGAAGCGCCGCCTTCGGCGTGATGCCGAACCGCCGTATTTCCTCTGCCGCGAGCAGCGTCATCTCGGCGATCTGTTCGGCGCTCGGATCGTAGTTGACGTAGGTGTCACAGAGAAACACCGTGTGCCTGGGAAGAAGAAGCAAATTCATCGCGTAGAAGTGGTTAACCCCGGGCCGCCTGCCGATCACCTGGTCGATATAGTGCAGGTGCAGGCCGTGTGTGCCAAACGTGCCGCAGAGCATGCCGTCGGCTTCGCCGCGGTGGAGCATCATCGCCCCGATGAGGGTTAGGCGCCGGCGCATCTCGATCTTCGCGTAATGCGCCGATACGCCGCGGCGTTCGGTGAGCCGGTGATATTCCTGCCAGTAGTCGCGGTAACGCGGATCGTGCTCGGGATTGACGAGCTGAAAATCCACGCCCGGCTTGATGCGAAGGCCGAAACGCTCGATACGCTTCGCAACCACCGCCGGGCGGCCTATGAGAATCGGCAACGCAAGGCCTTCGTCGACCACCACCTGGGTTGCACGCAGCACGCGCTCGTCTTCCCCTTCGGCGTAGACCACGCGCCGCCGCGGTCCTTCCTTGGCCGCGGTGAACAGCGGCTTCATGAACAGACCGGAGTGATACACGAACTGCTGCAGCGAGTCGGTGTAGGCGTCGAAATCGGCGATGGGCCGCGTAGCAACACCGGAATCCATCGCTGCCTTGGCCACCGCGGGCGCGATGGTGGCGATCAGACGCGGATCGAACGGCTTGGGAATCAGGTATTCCGGGCCGAAGCGCAGGTTCTGTTCGCCATAGGCCGCGGATACGATCTCCGACTGCTCGGCCATCGCCAGGTTCGCTATCGCACGCACCGCAGCGAGCTTCATCGCCTCGTTGATTTGCGTCGCGCCGACGTCCAGCGCTCCGCGGAAGATGAAAGGAAAACACAGGACGTTGTTGACCTGGTTCGGATAGTCAGAGCGGCCGGTGGCGATCACGGCATCGGGCCGCACTGCCTTCGCGACGCCGGGCAGAATCTCGGGCTCGGGGTTGGCGAGCGCCAGAATAAGCGGCTTGCCGGCCATCCCCTTCACCATTTCGGCCTTGAGCACCCCGCCGGCCGACAGCCCCAGAAACACGTCGGCGCCGGAAATGACCTCGGCGAGTTTGCGCGCGTCGGTCTTCTTGGCGTAGCGGGCCTTGTTCGGGTCCATCTCCTCGACCCGCCCCTCGTAGACGACGCCCTTGATGTCGGTTACCCAGATGTTCTCCATAGGCAGTCCGAGGCCGACCAGAAGGTCTAGACAGGACAGCGCCGCGGCCCCCGCCCCGGAGGTGACGAGTTTGACGTCCTCCAACCGCTTGTCCACCACGCGCAGGCCGTTCAGGATCGCCGCGCCGACGATGATCGCCGTGCCGTGCTGATCGTCGTGGAAGACGGGGATCTTCAGTCGCTCGCGCAGCTTCCTTTCGATGTAGAAGCACTCCGGTGCCTTGATATCTTCCAGATTGATGCCTCCGAAAGTCGGCTCCAGCGACGCGATGATTTCCACCAGCTTGTCCGGGTCGAGTTCGTTGATCTCGATGTCGAAGCAGTCGATGCCCGCGAACTTCTTGAACAGGACCGCCTTGCCTTCCATGACCGGCTTGGCGGCGAGCGGGCCGATGGCGCCCAGGCCAAGCACCGCCGTTCCATTGGTGACCACGCCGATCAGGTTGCCGCGAGACGTGAGGTTGCGCGCCTCGGACGGATCGCGCACGATTTCCTCGCAGGCCGCCGCCACCCCGGGCGTATACGCGAGCGACAGGTCCCGCTGGTTGACCAGTCCCTTGGTTGGCGCGATCGCAATCTTGCCCGGCTTCGGAAGCCGGTGATAATCGAGCGCCGCTTTGCGTAACATCTCATCCATCTGACACCGCTCCGCACTGAGAATTTCCCGGCCGACCGTGGCGAGTATAGTGCAAATGGCGCGTGCCTCGCGCCGGCTGGAGGGGCTGCTTCCGGTCGTACAATACGCGCGTCCGTGCGGTCTACACGGAAAAATGCCATCCTAGCAGTGATGTCAAACCGCAGACCTCGATGAAACGCGATCAGCATTTCCCCGCCGCCGCCCGACTCGCCGAGATCGAGCCGTTTCACGTCATGGAGGTGCAGCGCCGCGCCCAGGCGCTCGAGGCCGGGGGCCGTCACATCGTTCACATGGAGATCGGGCAGCCCGATTTTGCAGCACCGCCCCAGGTGATCGAGGCGGCGATTCGCGCCATGCGCACGCAATCGCTCGGCTATACCGATGCGCTCGGTCTTCCCGAACTGCGCGAGGCAATTTCGCGCTTTTATCTCACGCGCTATGGCGTGGACGTCCCCGCAGAGCGCATCGTCGTCACCGCCGGCGCATCGGGCGCGTTTCTGCTGGCGCTCGGCGCGCTGGTCGATCCGAACGATGAAGTGCTCATGCCCGACCCGTGTTACCCGTGCAACCGCCACTTCGTGCGCCTGTTCGAGGGACGCGCGCGCAGGGTCGCGGTTGACGAGCGCCAGTTCTATCAGCTGAGCGCGTCCGACGTGCGCCGCGAATGGAACGATGGTGTGCGCGGCGTCATGCTCGCCTCGCCGTCCAACCCCACCGGCAGCACGATCCCGACGGACGAGCTTCGTGCCATCCTCGATTTCGCGGCCTCGAGAAGAGGCTTCGCCTTGGTCGACGAGATCTATCACGGGCTCACCTATAGCGCCGATGGCGATCCGCTCTCGACGGCGCTCGCAATGAGCGACCGGATATTTGTCGTCAACAGCTTCTCGAAATACTTCAACATGACCGGCTGGCGCCTGGGCTGGCTGGTCGTGCCGCAAGGATACCTGCGCGAAATCGAAAAGCTGGCGCAAAACGTCTATATCTGCGCCTCGGCGCCGGCACAGCACGCGGCCATAGCCGCCTTCCTTCCCGAAACGCTGGCAGTGCTGGAAGAGCGACGCGCCGAATTCCAGCGTCGGCGTGATTTCATGGTGCCTGCGCTGCGAAAGCTCGGCTTCAGGATACCCATCATGCCGCAGGGCGCGTTCTACATCTACGCCGGCTGCGAGAGCTTCGGTCCTGACAGTTCGGCGTTCGCCCTGCGCGTGCTGGATGAGGCTGGCGTGGCGATCACACCTGGTCTTGATTTCGGCTTGAACCATCCGGAGCGGCACATACGCATTGCCTACACGCGGTCAATGGAAGAACTTGAGGAAGGCGTGGCACGGATCGCGAAACTGGTCGGTCGCTAGCGAAGGCACGGAAAAGGGGGCGACTCCCCCGTGCGGCTTCCCCGAAGCCGAAGGACGCGGCTTCATGGAGTTCAAGTCAGGGTCAAGTCGCCGGCCGCCCCTGCATCGGCAAAGGTCATTCCAGACCAGCCTGAGGCCGTGGCATCCTTGCGCGGCGCGCGCTCGTACCGGTAGATGGTCTGGCGAAGACGGTCCATTTCACCCATGACCTTTTGCGCATACTGACCCGAAGTGTCCGACAGGCCTCCGCTGTAGAGCTGCAGGCCGGCCTCGAGGCTGCCAGCACGCCGGGTGTATTCCTTGAGGATTCTCGCGCCAACCAGAATGTTGGTCATGGGGTCCAGGACGGACTCGGCTCCGCCATGCTCGACGAGTTTGTCCTTGTGGTATTTGGGAATCACCTGCATCAGGCCCTTGGCGCCCATCCCGCTTTCGGCGATCGGGTTGAACTTCGACTCGACGGCCATCACGGCCAGAATCAGCAGCGGATCGACCCCCACCTGCCGGCCGGCATCAAAAGCACCGCTCACCAGCTGCTCGGTCGCATCCGATGCCACCCTGTACCTGCGTGAAAGATAACTTGCAATCGCCTGATACTTCGGATTGTCCGGGTCAGCAGGCTCGAACAGCGAGATACCCTCGTAGCGAATGGTTCCGAAGGCGGTCGCGTTGGCGCCCGACGGCACCGGCGTGGGATAGCTCTCACCTTGGACAACCAGGACCAGCAGGGCCGCCAGTCCGAGGACAGCCAGGCTGTTATGCAACAACCCGAACACCGGTCCTAACCGGATTTCCACGTACTGTCTCAACAATATGGTCGTGTTCATCACACACCTCCGTCTTTCCGGCAGGCTACTGCCGGGTTCTCGCAAACCGTCTGGGCCGCCCGGGCCTATCCCGGGAAACCTATTGTTTTTAAATTATTTATTGCCCACCTCGAACCCAACTCGGCTCGCTGGTCGAGCAGAAAACAAAACGGCGCTGCAAGTGGCCGCGGCCCACAGATGGGGCCGCAAAGACCAGACTTCAACGAAAAGAACAGCTACGACGCATTGACGCAATGCACAATTGGCATTTTAATTAAGATGTTACATTAGGTCAAGCCAAATATCTGCCATTTCGTCAATGAGTTACATTCTCGGGGTCGGCGCCGGAAGCATGGCAGCCGGAGGAAAAATCCCGGCATTACCACCAGAGAACCTGATAAAATTGGTTCGCTTGGCAGCAAAGCCGGGAAGCTATCCTCAGAGTCGAATGCCTGCGGATCAGTTCGGGATGAGCCCCGAGCTGTCCGCAGTTCATTCGCAAACCCGCTAAGGCCTTGAGCCAGTCGGAAACGGCCAAGCTGCTGCGGGGTTCAGGGCAGTTCTTGCCCCAGGCGTTGCAGCGATGGACGGGGCCGGAGCCACCGGAGCCATCACATGCGCAGCCGGTTTCGCAGCCGGTTTCGCCTTTTTCTTCTTGGCAGCCTTTTTCTTGGCTGCTTTCTTTTTCGCGGGTTTCTTCTTGGCCGCCTTCTTCTTGGCGGGTTTCTTTACCGCTTTCTTTTTCGCAGTTTTCTTCTTTGCCGCCTTCTTCTTCTTCTTTTTCGCGGGTTTCTTCGCTGCTTTCTTCGCTTTCTTCTTCGTGGCCATAACTGCCTCCATCAAGAGTTAAAGGAACAACAAGTTAAACCTGCCCGACCAAGCGCAGGCTATTCAGCCGTCGGGGCAAGCCCCGACGAACTGAATTCTTTGCCAGGCCTGCCCGGAAGCAGGTCCTGTTACAGAAGGTCCGGATTCGACCGGATCCCGTCATCCCAGACCGCCGTTGCCGCGGCCGAACACACCGCAGCGACGCAAAACCGTTCGGTATCGCCCGCCCGCCAAAGGCGCGGAATTCGAGAACGTTAGCCGGAAAAACGCTCTCCGCGGGTCCATCGTCGAATCCAAGCCGGACCAGGTGCGCCTTGATCACGGCCATCAGGATCGGCTCAAAGCCCGCGACCGCGCCGTTGCGGCGGATCGCCTTGTACTGGGAAAGCCGGGACTGCCGGGCCGTAGCAGAAGATTCAGAGAACGTAACGCCATGCAAAGCATATAGAGAATGACAGGTCGCGGTTTCTGCGGCTATCTGCATTTACGGTCTCCTAAAACTCCTCTTTTCTTCCGTTCTGCTGCTCTGCTGCCACGTCTGGTACAGCTTGCTGCCTCTGTCCGAAAAGCGCCGTCAACCACAATATATAGTATCTTGACAAAAATATGCAACTAATTCTAGTGCGTATGATTTCAATATGCAAGCGCAGCGTTGCAACCGGGCACATGTTCCGATCAGAACATGCGCCGCGCCGCATGCGCGCCTCACGGAAGCACGAATGGGGAGATGCGCATAGGAGGGGCGAGCGGCACCCGTCGCGCAGCCCGCGTTCCGCCGGTTCCGGACGCACTTACCGCCGCGTCTGGTCGCGGCGAAGCGCGGCGCGCAGGCGCCCCCAGTCAAATGAGGGCCCCGGATCGGTTTTTCTTCCGGGCGCGATATCACTGTGGGCTACGACGTCGGCGATTGGATAGCGTTCGTAGAGCGCGCCGACCAGGGCGGTCAGCGCTTCGTACTGCGCGTCCGTGTAGGCTACGTCCTCGGTTCCTTCGAGTTCGATTCCGACCGAGAAGTCGTTGCAGCCATCGCGCCCGTCATAGCGCGATGCGCCGGCATGCCAGGCGCGCTTGCCGCACGGCACAAATTGCACGACTTCGCCACCGCGCGCGATCAGGAAATGCGCCGATACGCGAAGCTCGCGCAGCGTCTCGAAGTACGGGTGGGCGGTACAGTCCAGCGTGTTGGTGAACAGCCTCCGGATCGCGTCACCGCCGAATTCCCCGGGAGGAAGGCTGATGGCGTGGATGACCACAAGCGTTATGGATTCGCCATCGGGCCGCTCGTCGCAGTTGGAGGAGGAGACCTGGATCGCCTGTTCGAGGACGCCTTCGCGGTCGAACTTCAACTTGCGCCCGCCCGAAATGTTCGCCGACAAGGGAAATTGGCCCCTTTACAGTTCCAGAACCCGGCAGAAACTCCGATCTGGCCTGACACTTGATCAGAACTCGCCTAGCGGATGCGGAGCCGTTCCATGCGGTAGCGCAGGGCCCGGAACGTGATCCCGAGGAGCTTTGCCGCGGCGGTTCGGTTGAATCGCGTCGTGTCCAGCGCTTCCAGGATGGCTTCGCGCTCGATCTGATCCAGATACTCCTGCAGCGGCCACTTGGCGTTCCCCGCGTTCGGTGCATCCGCTACGCGCGGCTCCCCCGTCATACATGCCGGCGGGGCGAGTTGAAGGTCGTCGGGCAGGATCTCATCCGAGGCGGCCAGCGCCACCGCGCGCTCGAGAATGTTCTCGAGTTCCCGGGCATTGCCCGGAAAGTCGTACCGCTGCAGCGCCTCGCGCGCACCCTCCGACAGGCGTGCGCCTCCGGCGCCCCCGGCCGGCGCGAGTCGCGCGAGGATCGCGCCCGCGAGCACGGGAATGTCCTCACGGCATTCCCGCAGCGGCGGCATCCTGAGTTCGATCACCGCCAGTCGATAATAAAGATCCTGTCTGAATTTTTCCGCAGCCACCAGCTCGGAGAGGTTTTGGTGCGTGGCGCAAATGATGCGCACGTCGACAGGATCTTCGGTCGTGGCCCCGATCTTGCGCACGCGCTTTTCCTGTATTGCCCGGAGCAGCTTGACCTGCATCGCCAGAGGCAGGTCGGCCACCTCGTCCAGGAATAGCGTGCCGCCATTGGCAACGTGGAAAAACCCTTCCCGGTCCGACTCCGCCCCTGTGAACGCCCCTTTGCGGTAACCGAAAAACTCGCTCTCCATCAGCGTTTCCGGAATGGCGCCGCAGTTGACGGGAACCAAGGGCCTGTCCCGGCGCGCACCCTGTTCGTGGATCAGCCGCGCCGCAAGTTCCTTGCCGCTTCCCGACTCCCCCGTTATGTATATGGGAGCCTGGCTGCGGGCGAGCTTGTCTATCATGAGCCGAACCTGCTGGATGCCCGGGCCGTCTCCGAGCAGCACGTGCTGCCGACCGGGCTCCTCCTTCTGCGGCAGGGAGAGGGCCGACCTGACCAGCGTGCGCAGTTGATCGAGTGAAAGCGGCTTGGTCAGGTAATCGAACGCACCGGCCTTGAGCGCCGAGACGGCGTTCTCCATGCTGCCGTAGGCCGTGATCACGGCGACCGGCAAGTCATCGCAGTGCTCGCCGATATGGCGGACCAGATCGAGCCCGTCCCCGTCGGGCAGGCGCATGTCCGTCAAGCAGAGGTCAAACCTGCGCCTCTGGAGCAGCGCCTTTGCTTCGGCGACCGAACCTGCGCTTTCCACGCCGAGCCCCATTCGGACCAGCGACAACTCGAGCAGCTCGCGAATGTCGGCCTCGTCGTCGACCACCAGCACCGTGGTGTTCACGCCGGCCGTGGGGCGCTCCGGGCGCCGGGTCACTGCACTGCCTGCCATAGGATCCTGAAATCCGCTCCGGTTCCGCGGTCGAGATAGTCCAGGCCGGCGCCGTTGGCCGCGCAAAGCTCGCGCGCGATGTACAGCCCCAGCCCGGTGCCTCCGCTGAACGTCGTGAAGAACGGCTCGAATAGCTGCGCCTGCAACTGCTTCGCGATGCCTTCGCCGTCGTCGATCAGATGCAATTCTACCCGACCGGGTCGGGACAGGACGCGAAGCACTATGCTGCCTGTCTGGTGCCGGCAGTGCCTCCAGGAGTTGTGCATCAGATTCCAAAGCACCTGATTGAGGTGTACGCGGTCAAACTCCACCGTTGCATCCTCCGGCACCTCGATCACGAAAGCGCTGCGGGCGATGCCCTCGTTCTGCGCGTAATCGTCTATGAAGCCGGATATGAAGCTCCTGAGCCGGATCTTCTCGATTTGTACGCGATCCCGGCGGGACAGTTCAAGCACGTCGTGCACCATCCGATCCAGCCGTTTCGCGTTATCGCGGATGATGCTCAACAGCCGATCGCGCCCCGACCCCTGGCTCTCCTCCTGCAGCAGGTCCCCGGCATGGGTGATCGCAGAGAGTGGATTGCGTATTTCGTGCGCGATGCCCGCCGTGAGCCGCCCCAGCGCGGCCAGCTTGAGCTGCTGGGCCTGCTCCTGGAACTTCGACAAATCCTCCAGCAGCACCAGCGTGAAGCTCCCGCCGGCCACACCTGCGGCGACAAAGCGCGCCCGAACCAGCCTGCCGCTCTCGGACAGGCGCAAGGTCACGCTCGACGGCCCATTGCCCGCCCGCCACGCCTCCAGCTGGCCGGCCAGCTCCGTCGAGTACTGCTCGATCTGGTCGAGTTCGGGCGCCGGCCGCCCGAGCAGCACGGTCAACTGGCGGTTTTGCTGGCGCACCAGGCCGTTGGGATCCACGACCAGCACGCCGTCCTGAACATCCTGGATAACGAGCTGGTTGATGCGCAGCTGGTTTGCCAGGTCTTCTCCCCGCTGCCGCGCGAGGCGCTCGTTCATGATCAGACGCTGCGCCAGGCGATTGGTGATCAGCGCGGTGGCGAAGTATCCTATCGAAAGCAGCCCCGGCGGCAGGAAAGTCGCAATGGCGGCGTCGAACATGAGCACCCAGTAAGCCTGTTCGAGCAGAACTGCGATCGAGGCCAGCGCGGCATAGAACAACATCAGCGTGCCGCGGCTCACCAGGGCGGCACCGGCAAGCGATACCAGCGGCATGACGCCGAGGCCGCTGCGCAGCCCGCCCGAGGCATGCATGAGCAGCGTCAGCGCAACGATATCGGTGATGACCTGCAGCGTCAGTTGCGCATTGAAATACGCCCGCCATCGGCGCAGCAGCAGATGGAAGACCACCGCCAACGCGAGATAAGCTGCGCTCGTGTACACGAACATGCGGGGATCGCGGCTGCCCAGATTGAGCATCTCCGGGTCGAACCGTTCGCCGACCAGGAATACGGCCGCCACCGCCGCACGGTAGAAGTTAAAGTAGCGCAGCGATTCCCAGAAGGACTCGGTCGCATCCCTGTAGGAGGGCGGAAAGGGAAACCTCAGGACCGGGAGCCGAAACATGCGTACGCTCGCCTACCCCGCGCCCAGACGGCGATGCTCTTCGCTGCAGTAGAAGTGCCCGCCGTCCTCGAGCGCTTCGCTTCTGGGCAGGTTTACCTTGCAGCGCTCGCAGGCAACCATGAGTTCTGGCGGTCTTTCGGCGGCCGACGGCGGCCGGCTCCGGCGCGCGGCGCCCTTGATCACGATGTAGGCGACAAACGCCAGGACCAGAAAAAGGATGATCTTGCCCATTCAAGGACTCCACCCGGGAACGGAGATTCGCCGAAACGGCCTCAATGGGCAGTATAGCTCCGCGGGGCGGCGCAGCCGGAACGGAAGCTTGGTCGGGGTGACTGGATTCGAACCAGCGACTCCTGCGTCCCGAACGCAGTACTCTACCAGGCTGAGCTACACCCCGAACCGGAAGGAATAGAAGCGGCACATTCGATCGCACCGGGGACAGCATCCCCTCGGGAACAACTAGTACGTGCGCTCGACTGCAAAGCGTGCCAATTCTAGCAAAGATTGCTTGTATTTTGAATTCTCCAGCGAACCGATCGCTTCACAGGCCAGCCGTGCTTCCTCGCTAGCGCTCGCGTGCGCATAGGCAAGAGCATCGGTATGCCGGATCGCGGCGAGCACCGACTCGAAGCCGTCGCGGCCTCCCTCCTCGATCGCGTGTCGAACCACCGCGGCATCCGCCTTCGACCCGATTTGAATCACGCGGATGAGGGGAAGCGTCGGCTTGCCTTCGTTCAAGTCATCACCAAGATTCTTGCCGGTCTCCGTGGCGTCCCCGGAATAATCCAATACGTCGTCGATCAGCTGAAACGCCGTGCCGAGATGCCTGCCGTAGGCTGCGAGCCCCTGCTCCACCGCATTTTCTGCTCCACCGAGCACTGCGCCGAGCTGCACCGCTGCCTCAAACAGTTTCGCCGTCTTGCGGCGCACGACATCAAGGTACGCTTCCTCGCTGATCGAGGCGTTGTGCGCGTTCAGCAGCTGCAGCACCTCGCCTTCGGCAATGGTATTGGTCGCGTCCGCCAGCACTTCCATCACCCGCATGCTCTGCACGCCGACCATCATCTGGAAGGCACGCGAGTACAGGAAATCGCCCACCAGAACGCTGGCTGCATTGCCGAACTCGGCATTGGCGGTCCGGCGCCCGCGGCGCAGTTCGGACTCGTCAACCACGTCGTCGTGCAGCAGTGTGGCGGTATGGATGAATTCCACCACCGAAGCCAGTTCATGGTGATGGAGCCCGCGATATCCGACCGCACCGGCTGCAAGCAGGACCAAGGCCGGGCGCAAGCGCTTGCCTCCGCTGCCGATGATGTACTCGGCGATCTGCCGGATGAGGACGACGTCAGACTCCAGCCGCCGCCGGATCAGGGCATCCACCGCCTGCATATCGGTGGCGATCAGCGATCGGATAGACTCGAGTTGCACGGTAGGATCAGGAGGGACGGTGCGCCGGTGCTGCCCGCATGCTGCAGGGCCGGCGAAGGATACCACAAAAGCTTTTGACCAAGCACCCTAAGGGCATGTATAATCTTGGGTTTTCGAGAATCCCTCGGAGTGCATCATGTATGCGATCATCAAGACGGGCGGGAAGCAGTACCGCGTTGCCGCCGGTGAGAAACTGAAGGTGGAAAAGCTCGCTGGCGACATCGGCAGCGAGCTGCTGATAGACCAGGTGCTGCTCGTCGGCGCCGGCGACGACACGAAGGTCGGAACGCCGCTCGTCCCCGGGGCCTCCGTCAAGGCAAAGGTTCTCGGCCACGGGTTGGGCGACAAGGTCCAGATCTTCAAGATGCGCCGCCGCAAGCACTACGCAAAGCATCAGGGCCACCGCCAGGGCTATACCGAAATCGAGATCACCGGTATTTCAGGTTAAGGAGCGGGCACCATGGCACACAAGAAAGCGGGCGGCAGCTCCAGAAACGGCCGCGACTCGCAGGCGAAGCGCCTCGGCGTCAAACGCTACGGCGGCCAGATCGTTTCTGCGGGAAGCATACTCGTGCGGCAGCGCGGCACGAAGGTCCACCCGGGCGAGAACGTCGGCGTCGGCAGGGACCACACCCTGTTCGCCAAGATCACAGGCAAGGTTGAGTTCAACGTCAAGGGGCCCGAAAACAAGAGTACGGTTCATATTGTTCCGGCATAGGCCGGCCGAGGACAGAAAGGCCCTATCCTCGCGGTAGGGCTTTTTTGTTTGTGCGCCCGAAACGGCAGTCAGCTCATGAAGTTCATCGATGAAGCCAAGATCGAAGTCCACGCCGGTAAGGGAGGCAACGGCGCGGTAAGCTTCAGGCGCGAGAAATACATCCCGCGGGGCGGGCCCGACGGAGGCGATGGCGGTCGTGGCGGAAGCGTATACGCGGTCGCCGACAGGAACATCAACACCCTGGTCGACTACCGATTCGCCCGCATTCACCGCGCGAAGAATGGCCAGGGCGGCATGGGCCAGCAATGCAACGGCAAAGGCGCCGAGGACATCGTTCTGCGCATGCCGGCAGGCACGATCATCACCGATTTTCAGACCGGCGTCCTCGTCGCCGACCTCGCCAAGCATGGGCAGATCGCGCTGCTTGCTCAGGGCGGCCGCGGCGGAATGGGAAACGTCAACTTCAAGTCGAGCACCAACCGCGCACCGCGCAAGGCGACCCCTGGCGGAGATGGTGAAATCAGGGAACTCAAGCTCGAACTCAAGGTGCTGGCGGATGTCGGTCTGCTCGGCCTGCCGAACGCGGGCAAATCCACTTTCATCAGAGCGGTCTCCAGCGCGCGGCCCAAAGTTGCCGATTACCCCTTTACCACGCTGCATCCGCATCTGGGCGTCGTGCGGGTCGGTCCCGACCGCAGCTTCGTCATCGCCGACGTCCCGGGTTTGATCGAAGGTGCCGCGGAGGGCGCCGGTCTCGGCCACCAGTTCCTGCGCCACCTCGCCCGCACCGGCCTGCTGCTCCATATTGTCGATCTCGCACCGATGGACCCGGGCGCCGCCCCGGTACGCGATGCACGCACGATCGTCGCGGAGATCAAGAAATACGACCAGGCCCTGTACCGCAAGCCGCGCTGGCTGGTGCTGAACAAGATGGACCTGCTCCCTGCCGAAGAACGCGATGCCGCGGCGCACCGGTTCCTGAAGGCGATGCGCTGGCGCGGGCGCAGCTTTCGCATATCGGCGATCAACGGCGAAGGCTGCATCGAGCTGGCGGGTGCCGTCATGACGCACCTCGAGACGCTTCGGACGGAGGAACCGCAGTGAAGGATGCAAAACGGTTCGTCGTCAAAGTGGGCAGCGCGCTGGTCACAAACCGCGGCGAGGGTTTGGACATCGCCGCAATCGCTCAATGGGCGCGCCAGATCGCACGCCTGCGTGCCATGGGCAAGGAGATCGTGCTGGTGTCCAGCGGCGCCATCGCCGAGGGCATGCAGCGGCTCGGCTGGAAGACGAGGCCGCACCGCATGCACCAGTTGCAGGCTGCGGCCGCGGTCGGACAGATGGGCTTGGTGCAGGTCTACGAGACCTGCTTTCGCGAGCATGAACTGCACACGGCCCAGGTACTGCTCACACACGCGGACCTCGCCGATCGACAGCGCTACCTGAACGCGCGATCCACGCTGCTTACGCTGCTCGAACTGGGCGTCATACCCATCATCAACGAGAACGACACCGTCGTCACCGATGAAATCAAATTCGGCGACAATGACACCCTGGGTGCGCTGGTCACCAACCTGATCGAAGCCGACTGCCTGGTCATCCTCACCGATCAGGATGGTCTGTACACCGCCGATCCGCGGAAGGTCCCGACGGCGACGCTGGTGCGCAGCGTCAATGCGGGCGACCCCGCGCTCGAAGACATGGCCGACAGCGCGGGATCGGCGATCGGCAAGGGGGGCATGCTCACGAAGGTACTCGCAGCCAAGCGGGCCGCGCGCAGCGGAGCAAACACGATCATTGCCTCGGGACATGAGAAGGATGTCCTGCTGCGGCTTGCACAGGGCGAGCACCTGGGAACGTTGCTGGTGGCGGCGACCACGCCGCTGGCGGCACGCAAGCAATGGCTTGCAGATCATGTGCAGGTCGTCGGCCGGATCACCATCGACGACGGGGCCGCGCACGCGCTGCGTTCCGGCGGAAAAAGCCTGCTGCCCATCGGCGTCAGGAACATCGAAGGCGAGTTCGAGCGCGGGGCAGTCGTCACATGCTTCGATCAAAAGGGCGCGGAGATCGCGCGCGGCCTGGTCAACTACAGCGCACAGGAAACCCGCCGGATAGCCGGCAGACCCTCAAGCGACATCGAGTCCACGCTCGGTTATGTAGAGGAACTGGAACTCATCCACCGTGACAACATGGTGCTGCTCTAGCGGCACCAGTCCGCTGCGCGGGCCGAAACGAGCGACCGGCCTACCTGGCGTAGGAATCCGTTATGGTATCGATGCCGCGCTTGAGCAGCTTGCGCGCCTCCTCGGCGTCGCGCACGATGATCCGTGCCGGACAAAAGAAACCATCGTGGAGCGCGGCTTGAATGCGGTTGACCGGCAGGTCTGAAATTGATTTCCACTGCTGATTGCGTGCCGCTGACCAAGTCTTGTCGGCGCGGCCGAAGGCGTAGAGCTTGCGTTCCCGCCCCTTGCACCTGATCCCCTCGTAGGCAATGTTGGTCGCGCCACCGTCGCTGCGCGCCACCAGCGTGTATCGGACCACGCCGTCACCCCCGACGCTGACCGATTCCAGGTCAACGAAATAACCGAAGCTCGCCTCGCCATCGACCTGGATCCTGACAAGGTTTTCCTCCTTTGGGAACGACGGCAGCTTCGGGCTCTGCTCGTCCAAATGCTCGTCCTCCCTTTCGTTCGGGGGGACATAGCCGCTCCTTGGCGCAGGCTGCGCCGCCGCAACCGCGCAGACCAGTGCCAGCGGGAGGATCAGCCAGCGCATGACCCCGGCGCTCAAGTCAGGTCGCCTGCCAGGGCATCGCGGACGGCGACCGGAACCTCCAGCATTGTCCGATACTGAGGGTGATCGAGGCCGATGGAAAGCCCGGCGCCGGACTTGAGCGCCCGAGCCATCGCGTCGGAGAGTTCCAAACGCAGGAAGTGCACCGCCGAAGTCTTCTGCTCGTTTTCCCGTTCCAGATCCTCGTCGGCGATGGCCCATACACGGTCGAAACCGCGAACCTGGATCCAGACCTTGTCCTCGATGCCGATCAGCTTCGCGAGCCATCTCTGGCGCTCCTCCGGATCAGGATACTCGAGCATCATGGTGGCCTTGAAGTTGCGGCCATCGGGTACCAGCGGGTTGTATGTTTCGAGTTCGTCCTGGATTCCTCGCTCCTCGTAGATGCGCTCGACGCGAAGCATTTCCTGGATCTGGTAGCGTATCGTCAGCTCGTCCTCGAAAACCAGCGTCACGCTGTCCCCCAGGTGCACTGTGCGGTGCTTCTTGTGCTCGATGACTCGCGCGCGGAAGTCGGTGCGTTCGCGTGCATAGGCTTCGAGGGTCAGCAGGCTGTCGCGCCGGATCCTGGGCATGGCTGTCGATATTTGATGCACGGTCGGCCTACAGGCCATAGGCGATACGCAGCAGCGTGAGCGGATGCTCCCTTGCCGCCCGATTCACGCCCATGCCCTGCTGGATGTGTCTTCCCGCAATCGCGCAGTCCGAGCTGATGTAGTCTGGGTCACCCGAGGCCATCTGCTGGAATACCGGACCACCGATCTTCATCGAGTTCTGGTAATACTCGCTCTTGACGCCCCAGGTGCCGTCGTGCCCGGAACAACGCTCGACGGTATTCACGGTCGTCCCCGGCACCATCTGCAGCACTTCGCGCGTCTTCTGCCCGATCTTCTGGACCCGGAGATGACAGGGAATATGGTAGGAGACCTTCCCGAGGGGCTTCGCGAAATCGGTCCTGAGCAGGCCATCCCGGTTGCGGAGCACGAAATACTCGAACGGATCGAACATGGCGTCCGCGACCGCCTTCACATCCGCGTCCTCAGGAAACATCAGCGGCAGTTCCTGCTTGTACATCAAGGTGCAGGACGGCACCGCCGTGAGAATCGCATACCCGCCGCGCGCAAGCCGCGCGAGTACCGGGGTGTTGATTTCCTTGAGCCTCGCCACGCTGTCCAGGTCGCCCAGCTCGAGCTTGGGCATGCCGCAGCAGGCTTCCTTCTCGGCCAGCACGTAGGGAATCGCGTTGTGCTCCAGAATCTTCAGCAGGTCGTGCCCTATACCGGGCTCGTTGTAGTTCACATAGCAGGTCGCAAACACTGCGACCTTGCCGGGAGTACGTTCCCCGTCGCGGACCGCGTGCGCTGCGCTCGCGGACGCCGCGGTCCGGAACCTGGAGGGGCTGTATGGCGGCAGACGCCGGTCCCGGTGCACGCCAATCGCCTGCTCCATCACCGCCCGTGCGGCGCCGTTCCGGTTTACTGCGTTGACCGTCTGCGCGACCACCGGAATCGCGGCCAGCTTGCCGATCGCGTCGGTCGAGGAAAGCAGCTTGTCGCGGAACCGCGTCTCGCCCTTCCGGAACTTCACCGCCTTGGCGCGCAGCATGAGATGCGGGAAATCGACATTCCACGCGTGAGGCGGCACGTACGGGCACTTCACGACGTAGCACATATCGCACAGGTAGCACTGGTCAACCACGTCCCAGTAGCGCTTCTTGTCCACGCCGTCGATCTCGCCGCTGGAGCTTTCGTCGATCAGGTCGAACAGCCGCGGAAACGCGGTGCAGAGGCTTACGCAGCGGCGGCAGCCGTGGCAAATGTCGAAAACGCGCTCAAGTTCCGCGTACAGCTTGGGTTCGTCGTGGAAATCTGCTGATCGCCACTCGAGCGGATGCCGCGTGGGTGCCTCGAGATTACCTTCGCGGGTGGTCATGGCAGGTCAAAACCTATTGAAGTACCGGTGCGAAAGACACGGAAACGCGCAAGCGAGGCTTTCGCCTCGCCTCCTGCGCGCTGCCCTCAGAAGGAACTCAGTCGGTCAACTGGTCCAGGGCCTTCTGGAAGCGGTTCGCATGCGACCGCTCGGCTTTCGACAAGGTTTCGAACCAGTCTGCGATTTCGGTGAACCCTTCGGCGCGCGCGGTCTTGGCCATGCCGGGATACATGTCGGTGTATTCGTGCGTTTCCCCGGCAACCGCCGCCTTCAGATTCTGCCTGCTGGATCCGATCGGCAGGTCGGTCGCGGGGTCCCCCACTTGCGCGAGGTAATCGAGGTGGCCATGCGCATGACCGGTTTCACCTTCGGCGGTCGAGCGAAACAGCGCGGATACGTCATTCTGCCCTTCAACGTCGGCCTTGTTTGCGAAATACAAATAACGACGGTTTGCCTGCGATTCGCCGGCAAATGCGTCCTTCAGATTTCCGTGCGTTTTCGATCCCTTCAGTTCCATAACAACCTCCTGTTTGGTTAGTGGGGGCAAAGTTTAGACAACATCTAATTAATGGACTTATTTTAATCCGATCCTTTCGTGATCGTCAAGAGCGTCAGCGCCTTTTGTCGTTGAAGATAACCTGAATCCGGTCCCCCTGCGCGCATCCGCGTCACGTCGGGAACGACTTTGGGCGATCCGCGGCGCCATCGCGGGGTTAATGACCGAGCGCGACTTCAATCTCCGCAAACGTGCGCGCGACCTCGGTCGGCGCAAGCGTGACGCCGAGTTGTCGCGCAATCTGCGACAGCGAGAATATACCTCGCACCATCTGACCCGCGCCATCGGCGCCTGGTTCGGCTACCAGCGCGTGCTGCCGTCCCGTGGCCTTCAGGGTGGCCACGACGTGGCCCACCTCCGCACCTGCCAGTTCCGCGTACCACAGCACCTCGAGAAACTCGCGGGGCGTCATCATGTCATGCACCAGAATGTCCTGCCGCTTGACGCCTCGCTCGACCGCGAATCTAACAGGCCGTTCCCCGAGGATGTCGGCGGCAGTGATGAGGCCGAGCACCTGGCGACGTTCGTCGGCGACAAGCAGCAGGCACACCCCGCGCCGGATCATAAAGCGGTTGGCTGCATCGAGCGGTGCGTCACCGTCGATGGTCGCTGCCGGAACCTTGCGCAGATCGGTCATCACCTCTAGCGCCGGCGAGTCCAGTCGCACCCTCTCGCCGGGCGGAACCGGGTGCTGGAACTGCGCGCCCGCGAGAAGCGGACGATGTGAAAGCGGATGGAAGACGCGACTCATGATCGGCCCCTTAGCGAGCGCCAGAACCCTCGGCAGCGCAACTGACCGACGGCCTCTCTTACTGACTATAGATAAGCGGGCAGCATCAGGCAAGATCCACCGCAGCGCCAACGACTGTGCTACAGCAGCAGTACACTCAGCGCATCAGCACCGGATTTGCGGCGCGCTTGCGGTCGCGGTTGATGAAGCGAGCCAGTTCACTCAGGGCCTGCTGATAGACGTCGCGCTTGAACTCGATAACGGTCTCCAGCGGAACCCAGTAGCCGTTCCAGCGCCATGCATCGAACTCCGGATGCTCGCATGCACGAAGAGAAACGTCGCTGTCGCGGCCGACGAGCCGCAGCAGAAACCAGATTTGCTTCTGTCCCCTGTAATTGCCACGCCATTCGCGTTTGATCCAGTGCTGCGGCACATCGTAGCGCAACCAGTTTCTGGTACGACCGAGGATTCTGACGTGCGAATGAAGAAGCCCGATTTCCTCGCCCAACTCGCGGTACATCGCCTGCACCGGCGTTTCGCCGTGCTTGATTCCGCCCTGTGGAAACTGCCAGGAATGCTCCCTAACCCGCTTGCCCCAGAATACCTCGTTGCGCCAGTTGCACAGGATGATGCCGACGTTCGGGCGATAGCCGTCTCGATCGAGCATGCTAAGTCCAGCAGTAAGTTCCGTTGCGATCCATTGTTCCACATTTTGACGGGGATTTGAAGCGCGGACTGGCGCGGAATGCGGCTCGAATCAAGTAAAATAGGCACTTCCCAACTTTCTTTCCTCCATGCGAGCCAAACAGTTCTTTCTGTCAACGCTGAAGGAAGCGCCGGCCGACGCCGAAATCGCCAGCCACAGTCTCATGGTTCGCGCCGGCCTGATACGGCGCCTCGCCGGGGGCATTTACACGTGGATGCCGCTCGGCCTGCGCGTGGTTCGCAAGGTCGAGGCCATCGTGCGCGAAGAGATGAACCGCGCCGGAGCTCTTGAGCTTTTCATGCCCGCAGTGCAGCCCGGCGAGCTGTGGCAGGAATCGGGGCGGTGGCAGAAATACGGCCCCGAACTCGTGCGGCTCAAGGACCGCCATGACCGCGACTTCTGCATCGGTCCGACGCACGAGGAGGTGATCACCGACATTGCCCGGCGCGAGATTAGGAGCTACCGCCAGCTGCCGGTTCACTTCTACCAGATCCAGACCAAGTTTCGCGACGAGATCCGCCCGCGCTTCGGTGTGATGCGCGGACGCGAGTTCGTGATGAAGGATGGCTATTCGTTCCACGCCGACTACGCGGACTTGCAGCGCGAGTACCGGAACATGTATGACACGTACACGCGCATTTTCAACCGGCTCGGACTGACCTACCGCGCGGTGGCTGCCGATACCGGCTCCATCGGCGGCACAGGCTCCCACGAATTCCACGTCCTCGCCGATTCGGGGGAGGATGCGATCGCGTTCTGCCCGCAGTCGGAGTACGCCGCGAATGTCGAACTCGCCGAGGCGCTCGCGCCGTCTGCACCCCGCGCCGCGCCGTCCGCCCCGATGCAAAAGATCCCGACCCCGGGCAAGACGCGATGCGAGGACGTCGCCGAGCTGCTCGCGCTGCCCCTGGGGCGCACGGTCAAGGCGATCGCGGTCGTGCATGACGACGAACTGACCCTGCTGCTGCTGCGAGGCGACCACGAGCTTAACGAGGTCAAGGCCCAGAAGCTGCCAGGACTGGACCCGTTCCGATTCGCCACCGAGGCGGAAGTCGAGCGATACCTGAAGTGCCGCGCCGGATACATCGGGCCGGTCGGGATCGGCGAGCGCATTCGGGTCATAGCGGACCGAAGCGTCGCGGCGATGTCGGATTTTGTCTGCGGCGCGAACGAGCCGGGCTACCACCTCGCGGGGGTCAACTTCAGGCGCGACCTTCCCGAACCGGCTTTCGTAGCCGACATCCGACGCGTTGTTCTGGGTGATCCGAGCCCCGACGGCGCGGGCGGGCTGGAGATCGTGCGCGGGATCGAGGTCGGGCACATTTTCCAGCTCCGCACCCGGTACTCCGAGGCGATGAGCGCGACGTTCCTGGACGAAAACGGCAGGAAGCAGGCCTTCGAGATGGGTTGCTACGGCATCGGCATCACCCGCATAGTGGGCGCCGCCATCGAACAGAACCACGACCAGAGCGGGATCATGTTTCCGGAACCGATGGCACCGTTTCAGGTCGCGATCACCCCCCTGGGCTATACACGCAGCACCCAGGTCCGCGAGGCAGCCGAAGCGTTATACAGCGAGATGTCCGGGTTGGGGATAGAGGTGCTGCTCGACGACCGCGACGAGCGCCCGGGCGTCATGTTCGCCGACATGGAGCTGATCGGGATCCCTCACCGCATCGCGGTCGGCGATCGCGGACTGAAGGACGGCGTGGTCGAATACCAGGGACGCCGGGAAAAGCAAACAGAGCGCATTGCGCTTGGCGAAGCTGCGACCGCAATGCGCTCCAAGCTGTCATGTTGAAGGCGCTGCGCTTCTGGTTCGCCTGCGCTGCGATGGTCTGCGCCTGCGCGGTGCATGCGGGCGCACAAGTCTACGAACCGCTTGCCGACAGCATGCGCGCCGGGCTGCAGGCATCCATCGCGGACACGCCCGCCTCGCGCCACGCCTTCTCGAACTCGATGGACGCCGTGAACTGGCTCACGGAGATGGCGCAGCGCCTGGAAAGGCGCGTCCCCTTCCTTCGTACCCGCCTGGATCTGCTGCGTACGGTGCATTACGAGGCCTCGCGTGCAGGCCTCGATCCGCAGCTCGTGCTCGCGGTCATCCATGTAGAAAGCAACTTCCGAAAATTTGCCGTGTCGTCGGCGGGGGCACGCGGCTACATGCAGGTGATGCCGTTCTGGGCCGGTCTGATCGGAAAGAAGAACGACAACCTGTTCAACCTGCGCACCAACCTTCGCTACGGCTGCGTAATCCTGCGGCATTATCTTGATATCGAGGGCGGCAACCTGTCCCGGGCGCTCAGCCGCTACAACGGAAGCGTTGGCAAATCCGAGTACCCGAATCTGGTGCTGCGGACGATGCGCGCCAACTGGCGCGTCGACGCGGCCCGCAGGTCCAGTAGCTCCTGAGCCACAGGGACGTCAGTCGGGGAAAATCGCGGCGATGGTCTTCTGAATCGACTCGGCGGCCGCACGCGGGTCGCTCGCCTGACGGATCGGCCTGCCGACGACGATGTAATCGGCGCCGTTCCCGAACGCCTGCGCGACGTCCACCGTGCGTTTTTGATCGTCTACCGGCCGGTTGTCCACCGGGCGGATGCCGGGCGTCACAACAAGCAGCCGCGAACCGAGTTCCCGCTTGAGCGCCGGTGCCTCCAGTCCCGATGAGATGACCCCGGCGCACCCGGCCTCAAGGGCGCGTCGCGCTCGCGACAGCACCAGGCGCTCGACGTCGCAGTCAAAACCGAGGTCGTCCAGGTCCCCTCGGTCGAGGCTGGTGAGCACGGTCACGGCCAGGATCTGCAATTCGCCCTTGTCCCGCCCCGCCGCCTCCAGCATGGCCTGGTTGCCGTGGACCGTCGCAAACGTTACGCCCCTGTTGCGAAGTCCGCGCACGGCCGCACGAACCGTTTCCGGGACGTCGAAGAATTTCAGGTCGACGAAGACCTTGTTGCCGCGCTTCACCAGCCACTCAAGCACCTCGAAATAGCCGCCTGCGGTGAATAGCTCCAGGCCAATCTTGTAGAAGCTGACGGCGTCGCCGAGCGTCATCACCAGCCTTTTTGCTTCCTCCGCGTTAGGGACATCGAGCGCGACGATCAGCCGCTCGCGCCTGGGTATGGTGTTGCGCTCCGGCATTTCCGTTGTCATTCGAGCATACCGTCCGTCGTTCATCGGCGGCGTTCCCTCGCGCCGGCGATCACCGGGCCAAAGAACAGAAAGTTTTCCCGTTCCACCCGCATGACCCGGCACAACGGCATATCCGTTGCCGCATCGATGGACAAATCCCGGCGATCGATCCGTATTCTAGCCGATTCCGAAACCCGCCTTTCCACTGGCACCGACTTGCCTGGTCTCGACCCGGTGTTTCTTCATGTCAGTGCTAACCGGACTGCGCGACGGGATCAGCCTGCGCGGCTCGTCCATGCGATCCTGCTCTGCGGGGAGCCGCCTATAATGGCTGCCGGATCCGTCAACCCAAGAGCACACACACTGAACCTCAAAGCCGACGCCAAGACGGGCGTGGTGATGCGCAACGCAGCCATGACCCCCGCGTTGCTCGCACGGGCAGCCTTGGCGAGCCTGCTGGCACTGATCGTCCTGTGCCTCGCCTGGGAACTCTGGCTTGCCCCGCTGCGACCGGGCGGATCATGGCTGATGCTGAAGGTTCTGCCGCTGCTCGCACCCGTGTTCGGCGTACTGCACTCGAGGCGATATACCTTCCAGTGGGCGTCGATGCTCGTTCTCTGTTACGTCGCCGAGGGCGTAGTGAGAATCGCCACCGAGCCCGGCCTATCGCGCTGGCTCGCTGCGCTCGAAGTACTGTTCGCTCTCGCCTTCTTTTTCGCCGCCGTCCTTTATGCGCGCACGACCCGCAGGACCTGAGCGCCGGCCCGGGGCGGACGTCAGACCTGCGGATTGATGCGCTCGGTCTTGTCGTGGAGCTTGTTGAGCGCAGCGAGGTAGGCCTTCGCAGAGGCGACCACGATGTCCGTATCTGCACCCAGGCCGTTGACGATGCGGCCGGCCTTCTGCAGGCGCACCGTCACCTCGCCCTGCGACTCCGTGCCCGTGGTGATGGCGTTGACCGAGTACAGCAGCAGTTCCGCGCCGCTCTTGGCAACACTTTCGATTGCCTTGAATGTCGCGTCCACCGGCCCGTCCCCCTGCGCCTCGGCGCTGTGCTCCTTGCCGGCCTCGGAGAGCACCACGGATGCGTGCGGGCGCTCGCCCATCCCGCTTGCCTGACTCATGTGCACGAGCCTCCAACGCTCGTACAGGGACGATACCCTGCCTTCCGACATCAGGGCTTGCAGGTCTTCGTCGAAGATCTCGGCCTTCTTGTCGGCGAGGTCCTTGAAACGCTGAAACGCCTGGTTGTAGGCCTCTTCCGATTCGAGATCTATGCCGATCTCCTTCATCCGCTGCTTGAAGGCGTTCCTGCCGGAAAGCTTGCCGAGCACGATCTTGTTGGTGGTCCAGCCCACGTCCTCGGCCCGCATGATCTCGTAGGTTTGGCGAGACTTGATCACTCCGTCCTGATGGATGCCAGAGGCGTGAGCGAAGGCATTGGCCCCGACCACCGCCTTGTTGGGCTGCACGACGAAGCCCGTGATCTGCGACACCAGGCGCGACGCGGATACGATCTGCGTGGTGTCGATCCGAGTTTCTGCCGGGAAGAAGTCGCCGCGCGTCTTCAGGGCCATCACGATTTCCTCCAGTGCGGTGTTCCCGGCGCGCTCGCCCAATCCGTTGATTGTGCACTCTATCTGCCGCGCGCCGCCGATCACCACCGCTGCAAGCGAATTCGCAACCGCCATGCCGAGGTCGTTGTGGCAGTGCACCGACCACACCACCTTGTCGGAGTTGGGGACACGCTCGCGCAAAGTGCGGATGAACTCGCCGAACTGCTGCGGCACGGCATAACCGACCGTGTCCGGTATGTTGATCGTGGTCGCACCCTCCGCAATCACCGCCTCCAGCACCCTGCAGAGGAAATCCGGTTCCGACCTGCTCGCGTCCTCGGGAGAGAACTCGACATCCGGGCAGTGCTTGCGTGCGAAACGCACTGCATTCCTCGCGTCCTCCAGCACCTGGTCCGGCGTCATGCGCAGCTTCATTTCCATGTGCAGGGCGCTGGTGGCGATGAAGGTATGAATGCGCCAGGACTTGGCACCCTTCAAAGCCTCGATGCCACGACCGATATCGCGGTCGTTGGCACGGCACAGGCCGGCGACGGTGGAATCCTTGATCGCGTTGGCCACCGCCCGCACGGCCTCGAAGTCGCCGTTCGAGGCCGCCGGGAAGCCGGCCTCGATCACGTCTACGCGCATGCGCTCCAGTTGCCGGGCAATACGGATCTTCTCCTCGCGGGTCATGGACGCGCCCGGGCTTTGCTCCCCGTCGCGCATGGTCGTATCGAAAATGATCACTCGGTCCTTCATGTCACGCTCCATTGGCTATGCACAGAGTCATTGCGCAGCGGCCCGGCCTCTTGGCCTGTTGCGCCTGGGTACTGCCGAATTGGGGATTAGGGTATTTAGCGCGCGACGCGCAGCAGCGGGCCTGCAGGAAGCAGGCCGCTTGTAATACAGATCGACAAATGCGTCTGGGACGGCATATGGCCCAATATAGCGGGTTCCCGATCCCCCTGCAACCGGCGATGTCCCTAGACCGGCTTCTTCTGCCGCAACCGCCGCCACTTCGCCAGCCACACCGCATATCCGGAAAACGAATAGGCGACAAAAAGCAGAAAAAGAACCATCGGCGGATTGCTCGAGATGAGGATCATTGCGAAAGCGATCAGCAGTATTGCCCAGAAGGGAACGCTCCTGCGCAGGTTGATGTCCTTGAAACTGTAGAAGGGCACATTGCTCACCATCGTGACGCCTGCGAACAGCGTCAGTGCGGCCGCGATTCCGCGAATGACCTCTGCGCGCTGAATGCCGAAGTCATTGATTACCCAGATCAGCCCCGCACACAGGGCCGCTGCCGCTGGGCTGGGCAGCCCCTGGAAGAAACGCTTGTCCACGACATCGATGTTGGTGTTGAAGCGCGCGAGCCTCAGCGCCGCACCAACGCAGTAGACGAATGCCGATATCCAGCCAAAGCGGCCCAAATCCTTGAGCGCCCACTCGTACATGATAAGCGCGGGGGCGGCCCCGAAACAGACCATATCCGAGAGTGAATCGTACTCGGCGCCGAAGGCGCTCTGTGTGTGCGTCAGCCTCGCCACGCGTCCGTCTAGCCCGTCGAGCACCATGGCGATGAAGATCGCCACCGCCGCCTGCTCGAAATGCTGGTTCATCGCTTGCACGATGGCATAGAATCCGGCGAACAGCGCTGCCGTCGTAAACAGGTTGGGCAGCAGGTAGATTCCCCTGCGGCGGATCTCCGCGTTGATCAGCGGTTTGTGGGGCTTGTTGTATTCGGACATCGGCATGCCTCGTTCAGCACTGAACTCTAGAGCACGGCCAGAATACTGCTGCCGCCCTGCACCTTGTCGCCTAGCGCGGCCTTGACGCGCGCCGAGACCGGCAAATAGACGTCCACGCGTGATCCGAAACGGATAAACCCAAAACGATCGCCCCGGGCAAGTTTGTCCCCTGCTCTCACGTAGCAAAGAATCCGCCGGGCGATCAGGCCGGCGACCTGCACGCAGGTCACGTCGTCGCCGGTCCCGGCCTTCATCCACAGCGCGTTGCGCTCGTTCTCGAGCGAAGCCTTGTCCAGCGCGGCGTTGAAAAAACTGCCCGCGTGATACCAGACCTGCCGCACCTCTCCGTCTACGGGCGCGCGATTCGAGTGCACGTTGAATACGTTCATGAAGACGCTCACCTTTGTCGCATCGCGCTCAAGATACGGATCTCTCGCGGACTCGATGGCCACGATGCGACCGTCGGCCGGAGAGACCACAGTGCGCTCACCGCCCGGAATGCTGCGCGGCGGATCGCGGAAGAACTGCAGCACGAACAACGCCGCAAGCCAGAACGGGACTGACCACCATACACCCGCGATCCACATGAGCGCGAGCGCCGCAGCCACGGTCACGGCGAGGAACGGCCATCCCTCGCGGGCGACGATCGGATGCGGGTAGTTCACTGGGGCGGAGTCCGACTCGGGGGAATGCAAGGGCGCGGCGGCACGTCGTCCCCTTGTTTCAAAGCTCCCTAGCCTAGTTCTTCGACTGGTCCACCAGCCGGTTCTTCCTGATCCAGGGCATCATGTCGCGAAGCCTGGCGCCGACCGTTTCGATCTGATGCTGCGCCGTCATGCGGCGCCGCGACAGCAGCGTGGGCGCACCGGCGCGGTTTTCCAGGATGAAGTCCTTCGCGTAATCCCCCGATTGTATGCGGGCAAGCGCTTCGCGCATCGCCCACTTGGTCTCCTCGGTGATGATCTTCGGACCGGTGACGTATTCGCCGTATTCGGCGTTGTTGGATATCGAGTAGTTCATCGTGCCGATGCCGCCTTCGTACATGAGATCCACGATCAGCTTCAGTTCGTGCAGGCACTCGAAGTAGGCCATTTCCGGCGCGTACCCCGCCTCGACGAGCGTCTCGAAACCGGCCTTTACGAGTTCGACGCACCCGCCGCACAGAACAGCCTGCTCGCCGAACAGATCGGTCTCGGTCTCCTCGCGGAAGTTGGTCTCGATCACGCCGGCCTTGCCCCCGCCGATCGCTGCCGCATACGAAAGCGCCATGTCCCGCGCCTTCTTGCTCTGGTCCCGGTGGACCGCGATCAGCATCGGCACGCCGCCACCGCCGACGTAGGTCGAGCGAACCGTATGGCCCGGCGCTTTCGGCGCGACCATGACCACGTCCAGATCCGCTCGCGGCATGACCTGCCCGTAGTGGATGTTGAATCCGTGCGCGAAGCCCAGCGTCGCAGCTTTCTTGATATTGGGCTCGACGTCGCTCTTGTAGACGGCTGCAATGTGCTCGTCGGGCATCAACATCATCACAAGATCGGCGCCTTTGACCGCTTCGGCGACCTCCTTGACGGCGAGCCCTGCCTTCTTCGCCTTGTCCCACGAGGCACCGCCACGCCGAAGCCCGACGGTCACCTTGATTCCGGATTCGCTCAGGTTGAGCGCATGCGCGTGACCCTGGGAGCCGTAGCCCACGATCGTGACCTTGCGGCCCTTGATCAGCGAAAGATCCGCGTCCTTGTCGTAATACACCTTCATGATTTCCCCTCTAGTGTTGGGGAAGGCGGCAGTCGGAGGTCGGGGCGGGTCCGCTACGGCATTGCTTCCGGACAGCGCCTTTCTCCTCCCTCCTCGCGCCTCCCTAGGCCCTAAGAACTCGTTCGCCGCGGGAAATGCCGGAAGCGCCGGTACGCACGGTCTCGAGGATCGCGCTGCGGTCGATCGCCTGGATGAACGCATCCAGCTTGGAACCCGTTCCGGTGAGCTCGATGGTGTAGGTATGCTCGGTGACATCGAGAATACGCCCGCGGAATATGTCGGTCATGCGTTTCATCTCGTCGCGATCCTTCCCGATTGCGCGCACCTTGATCAGCATGAGCTCCCGTTCGATGTGCGCCGACTCCGAAAGGTCTACGACCTTGACGACGTCGATCAGCTTGTTGAGCTGCTTGGTGATCTGCTCGATCACGTCATCAGAGCCCGTCGTGACGATGGTCATGCGCGACAGCGACGGGTCCTCGGTCGGTGCGACAGTGAGCGATTCGATGTTGTAGCCCCGTGCCGAAAACAGGCCCGCAACGCGCGACAGCGCGCCGGACTCGTTCTCCAGCAGTATTGAAATGATGTGCCGCATCGTAGGGGTCTGATCGTTCTGGATCGAGTATGGGCTGGGGGGACTGGATAGAGGTGCGTTCATCGGCGCATGGGCAGGCGACCGCGGCGGCCTCACAGCTCCTCGGCCAGAATCATTTCGGAAATGCCCTTGCCGCCCGGAACCATCGGAAACACGTTCTCGCTCTGGTCGGTAATGAAGTCCAGGAACACCAGCTCGTCCCTGCGTTTGAACGCTTCCTTCAGCGCGGGTTCGACGTCGGCCGGATTCTCGATGCGCATGCCGACGTGCCCATAACTGTCGACCAGCTTTGAAAAATCGGGAAGCGCGTCCATATAGGACTCCGAGTAACGGTTGCCGTGAAAGAATTGCTGCCACTGGCGCACCATGCCCATGTAACGGTTGTTCAGGCACACGATCTTGATCGGCAGCCGGTACTGCTTGCAGGTGGACAACTCCTGGAGGCACATCTGGAACGACGCCTCCCCGGTGACACACGTGACGCTGGCCTTGGGATTGGCGAACTGCGCCCCCATCGCTGCCGGCAGACCGAACCCCATGGTGCCGAGTCCGCCGGAATTAATCCATCGGCGGGGCTTGTCGAATTTGTAGAACTGGGCGACCCACATCTGGTGCTGTCCGACGTCCGAAGTGACGATCGCGTCGCCCTTGGTAACTTCGTAGAGCTTTTCCACGACGAACTGCGGCTTGATGATCTTGCTCGCGCGGTCGTAGCGCAGACAGTCCTTCCCCTTCCACAGTTCAATCTGCGCCCACCAGGCCTTGAGCGCCTTTGCATCGGGCTTTTCCCGGCTGGCCTGGAGGAGTTTGACGAGGTCGTCGATGACCTCGCGCACGTTCCCGACGATTGGCACGTCCACCTTGACCCGCTTGGAGATCGACGACGGATCGATGTCGATATGAACGATCTTGCGCTGGACCTCGCCAAAATGCCGTGGGTTGCCGATAACCCGGTCGTCGAAGCGGGCTCCCACAGCAAGCAGCACGTCGCAGTGCTGCATTGCCATATTGGCCTCGAAGGTGCCGTGCATGCCGAGCATGCCCAGGAAATGCGCGTCCGTGCCCGGAAACCCGCCCAAACCCATCAGCGTGCTCGTGCAAGGAAATCCGAGCACCTTCACCAGCCCGGCGAGCTCCGCCGCTGCGTCGGAGAGAATCACGCCGCCGCCCGTGTATATCATGGGGCGCTTGGCGTCGAGCAGCAGTTGCGCCGCCTTCTTGATCTGTCCCGGATGACCCTTGAGCACCGGGTTGTACGAACGCATGCTGATCGAGTCGGGATACTCGAACTTGCAACTCGCAGCTGTAACGTCCTTGGGAACATCCACCAGCACCGGGCCCGGGCGTCCGCTCCTGGCGATATGGAACGCCTTCTTCATCGCCAAAGCCAGATCCCGCACGTCCTTGACCAGAATGTTGTGCTTCACGCAGGGGCGTGTGATGCCAACGGCATCGACTTCCTGGAATGCATCCTGCCCGATGGCGTGGGTGGGCACCTGACCGCTGATGATCACCATCGGGATCGAATCCATGTACGCAGTGGCAATGCCCGTTACGGCATTGGTCACTCCCGGACCCGAGGTAACCAGGCACACGCCGGTCTTGTTGCTCGCACGCGAGTAGCCGTCGGCGGCGTGTGCGGCGCCCTGCTCGTGCCGCACCAGGACGTGCTTCACCTTGTCCTGTTTGAACAGTGCGTCATAGATGAACAGCACTGCACCGCCCGGATAGCCGAAGACGCAGTCCACGCCCTCTTCCTGCAAACAGCGGATCAGGATCTCTGCACCCGTTAATTCCATACCTGGATTTCGCACCGCAATAAGAGGGTTGAGGAAAACTTTAGAGGGTAATTGTTAGCGCTTGATTGGTCAAGGTGTTTCCCCTCAATTGCTGCCTCTATCGCGGCAATTTTGGTACCATCCGCCGAAGCGGTCGCAAACACGAAATTCGGACCGTCGGTCGGGGGAACTGCTCAGCCCCAACTCGAGCGCCAGCGGCATTCCAGACCCTGATGCAGGCCGCTGGAGGCAGAAACCAAGAGCATTGAGGAAACGCATCTGGCATCCCGCACAGAACTATCGGACTTTCTTTTCGGCGTAGAGCGACGCGCGTTCAAGCAGGCGATGTTCGCGGTTCGCGACGGGGAGGTTGCACTGGACATCGTGCAGGATGTGATGTTGAAGCTGGCCGAAAAGTACGGCGACAAGCCCGCCGAGGAACTGCCGATGCTGTTCCAGCGCATCCTGCAGAACACGATCCGGGATTTCTATCGCCGACAGAAGGTTCGCTCGCGGTGGATCACCTTGCTTTCAGCGCTGTCCCCGGGTCGGGACGAGGACGAGTCCGATGCGCTCGAGACCATGGAAACCGAAGATCATTCCAGTCTGGGGTTAGGGCCGGCCGAACATCTGGAGAAATCCCAACTAATTGAAATAATTGACAAAGAGCTCAAGAAGCTGCCGCCACGTCAACGAGAGGCCTTCCTGCTGCGTTACTGGGAGGAATTGGACGTTGCCGAAACGGCCGCTGTGATGGGCTGCTCAGAAGGCAGCGTAAAGACGCATTGCTCACGCGCTGCGCATGCCCTTGCGACTGCCCTGCGGACGAAGGGAATAGACCTATGAATGAACATAATCTCGGTTACCGAATCCGGCAAATACTGAACCAAGGCCTTGCCCTGGACGCGGAAAAGCTCGCCCGGCTCAAGGCTGCGCGCGAGCAGGCGCTCGCGCGCCAGCGCATCGCGGCGCCGCGCACGGTGCTCACCTGGGCGGACAACCTTACCGGCGGCCTTGGCGGTTCGGTTTCGGTCTTTTCGCGAATTCTGCTCCCCGCTGCGATGATTATCCTCGGCCTTGTCGCCATCAATACGTGGCGGCAGTCTCAGACGGTGCAGGAACTTGTGGAAATCGACAGCGGAGTACTGACCAGTGATTTGCCGATTGACGCCTATCTGGACCGGGGATTCGATGCATGGCTAAAGCGCTCCTCGCATTAACTCTTTGGCTGTCCGTCTCATTTTCCGTCCTTGCCGCCGCACCGCAAAAGAAGCAACCGTCTTGGGCTGAACTGACCCAGGAACAGCAGCAGATCCTCGCGCCGCTGGCGACGGACTGGGACAAGCTCAACGCGCAGCGCAAGCGCAAATGGCTCGGCATCGCCAAGCAGTATCCCAAGATGGCTCCGGACCAACAGGCCAAGGCGCAGCGGAATATGCGGCCGTGGGCAAAGCTCACGCCCGAGGAGCGGCGCGCCGCTCGGGAACGCTACAAGAAGTTGCAGAAGCTTCCTCCGGACAAACGACAATCCCTGCGGCAGCAGTGGGAGGAATACCAGCGGCTTCCCGAGGACCAGCGCAGGCAACTCAAGGCCGCCGGCAAAGCGCCCAAACCCGCACCGATATCCCGCGCCAAACCGAGCGCAAGCGCACCCGCCTCGATGCCGACACCCTTACCCGCCAAGTGAAGGGCGCCAGGGGCGCGTATGGCCACGCAAGAAGCACCCTTTCCCGCCGCGGCCGGCATCGCCCGGCGTCTCGCGTCGATGATCTACGAATCGCTGCTTGCGTTCGCAATCGCGTTCTTCGCGGCCATGCCGTTCTATGGCGCCACGAGCGGGCGACTCTCGGGGTTCAGCCGCAGCCTCTTTCAGATCTATCTCATCGTCATTCTCGGGCTCTATTTCGTCTGGTGCTGGCACCGAGGAGGCCAGACTCTGCCCATGAAGACGTGGAAGCTGCGACTGGTGAGCGCCGACGGCGGCCCCGTCTCAGTGCGCCGGGCCGCACTGCGCTACCTGCTTGCATGCCTGTCGGTTGCGCTTGCCGGTGCCGGACTCGTCTGGGCCGCGTTTGATCGCGACCGGCAGTTCCTGCACGACCGCCTGGCCGGCACCCGCATTGTCCGCAGCGACAATTAGATTCTCCCGCCGTCGCCCCTTACCTTCGCTCCGTCCACCACATCATCGACGCGGCCGCCGTGAGAAACACCGCGCTTGGCAGCAGCGCCGAGAACAGGGGCGACCAGTTCTGCAGCAACCCAAGATGCGAAAACAAGCTGTTCAGCATGTGGAAAACAATGCCCAGCATGATGCCCGAGAACACCTTGACGCCCACGCTTCCGGAGCGGGTGTGGACGTAGGCGAACGGCAACGCGAGCGCCATCATGACCAGCACGGCAAAGGGGTATACAAGCTTCTTCCACATCGCAATTTCATAGCGCTCTGTCCGCTGGCGATTTTCAGACAGGTGCCGTATGTACTGATAAAGATTCCATGCCGACATCCGTTCCGGCTTCACAAACAGCACCGACAGGATGTTCGGCGTCAGAACCGACGGCCAGTCCATCCGATCGAGGCGATCGACGCTCGATCCCTGGCTGGAAAAACGCGTACGCACCACGTTATGCATCCGCCAGAGGTTCTTTTCCGCAAACTCACCACGCTCGGCAGAACTGATCGAGATCAGCCTGTAGTCGGCGTCGAACTCGTAGATGCGGATTCCGACAAGCGTGGTATCGGGCAGCACTTCGCGCACGTTGACGAACCGCCGCTCGTCTCTTACCCAGAAGCCGGTGCGGAACTCCTGTGCAATTACCGCGCTCGTCGCGCGCAGCTTGAGCTGTTGCGCAGCCCGCTCGGTAACCGGGGTCAAAAACTCACCGACGACATAGGTGAGAAACACGAACACGATGCCGATGCGCACGAGGGCCGATGCGGCCTGCCCCGGCGACAGCCCCGAGCCGCGCATTACCGTGTACTCCGAATTCGCCGCCAGATGCGCAAGCGCGTACAGCGTGCCTATGAGCACTGCGATCGGAAAAAGTTCGTATATATGGCTCGGCACGGACAGCAGAACGTAGAGAAGCGCGTGCTGCAGCCGGTAATCCCCCTTGCCCAGGTCACCCAGTTCGTGGATCAGATCGAAGAACGCGAAGAGCGCGAGAAATGCGATGAAAACGAACAGCGTCGCCCCATAGATTTCGCGCGCGAGGTAGCGACGGATCGTGAGCATCATCGCCTCCTTGCGCCCGAACCCACGCGCAGGCGGCGCCAGAACAAGAACAGGAGCACGAGCAGCATGGCGACGTGCACGACCCACCAGCCGGTTCCGAACCCGAGCCTGCCCGAGGACACCCAAGCCTGAACAATCGAAATGGTGTTGCTGTAGACCATATAGGTGAGCAATGCGAACACCAGATTGATCGAGCGACTCGCGCGCGGATTCACGAACGACAGCGGGATCGCAAGCAGGGCGAGTATCAGCGCCGATACCGGCAGGCTGATACGCCACAAGAGCTCGGCAAGGCTTCCTTTGCTGCGGCTCTCGATCAGCGCCGCGGTCGACATCGACTTGGTGGACGCCTGCTCGATACGCGCCTCACTGGTCTCCACGCGCATGGCATAGCGCTCGAACCCCATCACCCTGTACGCTGCGGTCCCGGGCACGCCTTCATAGCGCCGTCCATTGAGAAGCACGACGAACCGGTCGCCGTTGGGCGCAGTCTCCTTGAAGCCGCTCTTGCTTACCAGTACCCCCAGGCGTCCCTGCTGCACCTGCGAAATGAACACGTTCCGCACCTTGTCCTGTTCGCCTGCAATCTCCTCGACGAAGAATACCCGGTCGGCATTGCCCGCCTCGCGAAACACGCCCGGCGAAACACGGGAAAGTTCATCACGGCTTTCCATGCGCCGCCGAAATTCGTCGCTCCTATCCACGGCCCATGGCGACAGCAAAAGCGACAGCACAGCGATCAACCCCACCAGCGGCAGCGCAAAGATCAGCACCGGTTTCACCCACGCGATCAGCGACTGGCCAGCGGTGAACCAGATCACCATCTCTGAATCACGGTAACTGCGCGACAGGGCCATGAGAACGGTGACAAACAACGTGAGCGAAAGCAGCACCGGAAGATAATTGAGCGCCGAGAACCCGAGCAGGGCGAGGACGCCCTCGGACAGAACACGGCCGCTTGCGGCCTGCCCTAGCAGGCGGATGAGCTGAGTGGTAAGCGTGACCGCAAACAGGGTCGCGAAGACGGCGAGCGCCAGATTGCCAAACTCGCGCAGCAGGGCACGCTTGAAGATCACGGGAGAGAGAAAAGAGGCAAATGGAACCCGGGAATGTCAGTGGCACCGCGCGTGGCGAGCACGTCAAAACTGCTTTGACTTGGCCGGTTCAATACGGGGATAATTCCGGCGCCCACCCGCGCTTACTCGAGGTCAAAGTGGAATTTAGCACAAAAGTCGCTGCTCCAGAAAAACTCGCCTGCGCCTGCATCGCCGTGGGCGTATTTGAAGCCCAAAAGCTGTCTGTTGCAGCGCGGTCGCTGGACCGCGCCGCCGGGGGGCGCATCCACGCTCTCCTGAAGTCGGGCGACATGGACGGCAAGGTGGGAACGACCCGCCTCCTGTATCACGTGCCGGGCGTCGCCGCCGAGCGCGTGCTGCTGGTCGGCATGGGCAAGGATGCGAAGCTCAAGCCCAGGGACTACCGCGAAGCAGCCCGCGCGGCGGTCGCCGCGATCCTGGACACCGGCGCGGTTGATGCCTGTCTGTACCTCGCCGGCGTTTCCGTTTCCGGTCACGATGCGGCCTGGAAGGCGCGGCAGCTTGCCCTGGCTGCGTCTGATGCCCTGTATCGTTTCGAGCGCATGAAAAGCAAGAAGCCGGCCCGGCGATCCCTCGAGCGGATAGTGGCCGGGATCGAGTCGAAGCTGGACGCCCCGGGTGCAGAGCGTGGCATCGCGCAAGGCAACGCGATCGGCGCAGGGATGGACTTGGCGCGGGATCTGGGCAATCTGCCCGCAAATGTGTGCACACCCTCTTATCTGGCCGAGCAGGCAAACAAGCTCGGCAAGCAGTGGAAGCTTGGCGTCAAGGTACTCGAGCGCGCCGATATGGAAAAGTTCGGCATGGGCGCGCTGCTGTCGGTGGCCAGGGGTTCCCGCCAGCCGCCGAAGTTCATCGTCATTCGTTATCGAGGGGCCGGGAAGAAGGATCGCCCCGTCGTTCTGGTCGGAAAAGGCATTACCTTCGACACGGGCGGCATCTCGCTCAAGCCGGGCGCCGAAATGGACGAGATGAAATTCGACATGTGCGGAGCGGCGAGCGTGCTCGGAACGCTGCGTGCGGCGGCGGAAATGAAGCTGAAGCTCAACATCGTCGGCCTGATCCCAACCACGGAAAACATGCCCGGCGGTGCTGCCAGCAAGCCGGGTGACATCGTCACCTCGATGTCCGGCCAGACCATCGAGATCCTGAATACTGATGCGGAGGGACGCCTCATCCTTTGCGATGCGCTCACCTACGCCGAGCGCTTCAAGCCGCAGGTCGTAGTGGACATTGCGACGCTCACCGGCGCCTGCGTGATCGCGCTCGGGCACGTATGCTCCGGCCTTTACACCGACAAGCCTGCGCTCGCGCGCGAGCTGCTTGCGGCCGGAGACGAGGCCTGGGACCGGGCATGGCACATGCCGCTCTGGGACGACTATCACGAGCAGCTGAAGAGCAACTTCGCCGATGTCGCGAACATCGGCGGCCGTCCCGCGGGCAGCGTCACCGCGGCCTGCTTCCTGTCGCGCTTCGCCAGGAACTACGACTGGGCGCACCTGGATATCGCCGGCACCGCATGGCGCTCGGGCAAGGAAAAAGGCTCCACGGGACGCCCCGTCCCGCTGCTGACCAGCTTTCTCATCAAGCGGGCAAGCGATGACTGACGGTTGGCGGCCGCTGCGGGGGCATTCGCCGTCCGGGGCGACACCAGCAGGGACAGGATGACCCGCATCGACTTCTACTCGAATGCCGAACCCAAGCTGCAGGTCGCCTGCCAGCTTGCGGCCAAGGCGGTCCAGCAGTCGCTGCGGGTGCTGATACTGGCCCCCGATGAAAGTTCGGCGCGGGCGATCGACAAGCTGCTGTGGACCTTTCCGGCGACGGGATTCCTGCCCCACTGCATGGTCCATGACCGGCTCGCGCCGGAGACGCCGGTTCTGATCGCGCGCGATTGCGAGGTGTTGCCGCACGATCAGGTGCTGCTCAATCTGGCACCCGATTCGCCGGTCCCGTTCACCCGTTTCCAGCGGCTGATCGAGCTCGTGGGCAGCGACGACGCCGACAAGCAGGCGGGGCGCAGCCGATTCCGTTTCTACCGGGATCGAGGCTACGAGATTCACCACCACGACCTCCGAAAATCGGGCTCATGACCGATTCCGACGAACTGCTCTCCAAGGCCGACGCGCTGCTTGCCCGCTGGCGATCGGGAGCCGCAGCGCCCCGGCCGCCGGCCGACTATCCTGTGCTCACGGAAGTCATCGCGACTTCGGCCGCGGCAGCGGATCCAGCGTTCGCCACGGCCGCCGATGGACTCCCGCATCCACCGCCGCTCGATTCCGCTCGTGCCGACGCGGACGAGAAAGCGATCGAAGAGCGCGTGCGCTTGAGCGTACTCGATGCGATCGAGCCCTACGTTGCCGCTTTTCTCGAGGAACCGCTTCGACTGCGGATCGAGGAACTGGCGCGGGATCTGGCAACGACCATTGCCAGGGACGCCCGCAGCGACATCCTGGCGCTGGTGCGCGATGCGGTGCAAAGCGCGGTCGCGCACGAACTCGAATCGCGGCGCGACGACCGATCCGGCGGTCGCTGAGCTGCGATCCCTTATAATCCGGGTTTTTCCGCGCCACCCCCGGCGCGGTACCCTGACCGTACGCGCGCCGTCCCCATGGAACTCGAGAAAAGCTTCGACCCGCACGCCATAGAAATGCGCTGGTACCCGGCGTGGGAGTCGCGCGGCTGCTTCGCCCATTCCGGCGAACCGGGCAAGCCGGCCTATTGCATCCAGTTGCCGCCACCCAATATCACGGGCACGCTGCACATGGGCCATGCCTTCCAGCAGACCCTGATGGATGCGCTGGTCCGCTACCACCGCATGCGCGGCGACAACACCAACTGGGTGATCGGCACCGATCATGCCGGCATCGCCACGCAGATCGTGGTCGAGCGCCAGTTGCAGGCCGAGGGCCATACCCGGCACGACCTCGGGCGCGAGAAATTCATCGAGCGCGTCTGGGAGTGGAAGCAGCAGTCCGGGTCCACGATCACGCGCCAGATGCGCCGCCTTGGCGCATCCGGCAACTGGACCTATGCGGACACCGAGGGCCAGGGCGCCGGCTACTTCACCATGGACCAGAGGATGTCGCGCGCCGTGGCAGAGGTATTCGTGAGGCTGCACGAGGAAGGCCTCATCTACCGCGGCAAACGGCTGGTGAGCTGGGACCCGGTGCTGGGCACCGCCGTCTCGGACCTCGAGGTCGACAGCGAGGAAGAGGACGGCAAGATCTGGGAAATCCGCTATCCCCTCGAGGACGGCGGCGGCTCGGTGGTCGTCGCGACCACGCGTCCCGAGACCATGCTCGGCGACGTCGCGGTCGCGGTCAACCCGAAGGACGAGCGCTATGCGGCGCTGCTGGGAATGCGCGTAATTCTGCCGCTGGCGGGCCGGGCCATTCCGGTGATCGCGGACGACTATGTCGATCGGGAATTCGGAACCGGTTGCGTCAAGATCACGCCCGCCCACGATTTCAACGACTGGCAGGTCGCACAACGCCACGGGCTGGCGCAGATCAACATTCTGACGCTCTCGGCGACCATCAACGACAACGCGCCCGCCGCCTATCGCGGCCTGGATCGCTTCGAGGCCCGCATTCGCGTGCTCGCCGATCTGAAGGCACAGGGCCTGCTGGTCTCCGAGAAGCCCTACAAGCTGCGCGTGCCGCGCTCGGGGCGCACCGGCGTGATCGTCGAGCCGATGCTCACCGACCAGTGGTTCGTGAAAATGGACAGCCTCGCCCGATCCGGGCTCGATGCGGTCGCCAAGGGCGAGGTGAAGTTCTATCCGGACCACTGGACGACCACCTATAACCACTGGCTGGAGGGCATCCAGGACTGGTGCATATCGCGCCAGCTCTGGTGGGGCCACCAGATTCCCGCCTGGTACGACGACGCAGGCAACGCATACGTCGCGCGCAGCGAGGACGAGGCGAAGAGACAAGCCGCAGCGAAGGGCTACGCAGGCGCGCTGACACGCGACGAGGACGTGCTGGACACTTGGTTCTCCTCCGCGCTGGTGCCCTTCACCTCGCTCGGCTGGCCGCGGCAGACGCAGGACCTGCAGACGTTCCTGCCCTCCTCGGTCCTGGTAACCGGTTTCGACATCATCTTCTTCTGGGTCGCCCGGATGATCATGATGACCCTGCACTTCACCGGCAAGGTGCCTTTCCGCGACGTCTACATCAACGCCCTGGTGCGCGACGCCGAGGGGCAGAAGATGTCCAAGTCCAAGGGAAACACGCTCGATCCGCTCGACCTGATCGACGGCATCGCGATCGATGCCCTGATCGAGAAATCCACGCAAGGATTGCTGCGCGCCGAGCACAAGCAGAAGGCAGAAAAATACGTGCGCCGGCACTACCCCGACGGCATTCCCTCGTTCGGCGCGGACGCGCTGCGATTCACCTTCGCCTCGCTCGCCAGCTTCGCGCGCACGCTCAACTTCGACCTTGGCCGCTGCGAGGGTTACCGCAACTTCTGCAACAAGTTGTGGAACGCCACGCGCTTTGTGCTGATGAACACCGCGGGCAAGGACTGCGGCCTGGACGACTCCCTGCCGGTCGAGCTGTCTGCAGTGGACCGCTGGATCATCAGCCTGCTGCAGCGCACAGAGTCCGAGGTGGAACGGGGCTTCACCGATTACCGCTTTGACAACATCGCAACTGCGATCTACAAGTTCGTGTGGGACGAATACTGCGACTGGTATCTCGAGTTCGCAAAGGTGCAGCTTGCCGCCGGCAACGAAGCACAACAGCGCGGCACCCGCCGAACGCTGGTGCGTGTGCTGGAGGCTGTGCTGCGCCTGGCCCATCCGGTCATCCCGTTCATCACCGAGGAACTCTGGCAGCAGGTATCGGTGCTTGCCGGCCGGCGCAAAGCCGGCGAGGAGGCGAGCATCATGGTGCAACCGTACCCGCGCGCCCAGCCCGGGCGCATCGACGATGCGGCAGAGGCGCAGATATCGCGCCTGCAGGCGATGGTCGAGCAGGTCCGCACCCTGCGCGGCGAGATGGGACTGTCCCCCGCGCAGCGCATTCCGCTGCTCGCTATCGGCGACCGGCAAGCGCTGGAAGGGTTCTTTCCCTATATGAAGACGCTCGCCAAGCTGTCGGAGGCGTCAGTGGTCACGGCGTTCCCTCAGGTGGACGCGCCGGTGGCCGTCTCCGGCGACACCCGCCTCATGCTGCATATCGAAGTGGACCTCACTGCCGAGTGCGAGCGCCTGAAGAAGGAAATTGCCCGCCTGGAGTCCGAACTGGCCAAGGCAAGCGCCAAACTCGCCAACCCGAGTTTTGTCGAGCGTGCGCCGGCAGCCGTGGTCGCGCAGGAGCGCGGTCGCATCGCCGCATTCGGCGCGACACTGGAAAAGCTCAGGCCGCAGCTCGCCAGCCTCGAGGCGCGAGCCTAGTCCTCGTCGCCAACCAGGCGGACCCATGGCCATCGCGTTTCGCGCGCTTCGGCATCCCGCGTTCCGAATCTTTTTCGCCGGGCAGTTTCTGTCCCTCGTCGGCGCCTGGATGCAGACCGTGGCGACGAGCTGGCTCATCTACCGGCTGACAGGCTCGGCGCTCCTGCTCGGCATCACGACCATGGCGCAACAGTTCCCGGTACTGGTCGTGTCGCCCATCGCCGGCGTATTGGCCGACCGGATCAACCGCAGGCGCCTCCTTATCGGCATCCAGTCGCTTGCGGCGATCCAGGCCGTCACACTCGCGGCGCTCACCTTCGCGGGCGTCGTCCAGCCGGTACACATCATCGCGCTCTCGTTCGTACTTGGCACCATCAACGCCCTGGAGACGCCCACGCGACAGGCCTTCCTTATCGAAATGGTCGAAAGCAGGCAGGACCTGCCCAATGCGATTGCGCTGCAGTCGGCGCTGTTTCAGGCCGCGCGCTTCGTCGGCCCGTCGATCGCCGGGGTCGTCCTCGCCACCGCAGGCGAAGCGTGGTGCTTCTTGGCCAACGCGCTGTCGTATCTTGCCGTGGTCGCAGCCTATGGCCTCATCCGCGTCAAACCACGCCAGGCGGCCGAACCCGGCGGTAACTGGCGTGGACAGCTCAAAAGCGGCTTCCGGCATGCATTCGGCTTCCTCGGCACGCGACGCGTCCTGCTGCTGCTCGGCGTCGTGGGCTTCTTCAGCGCTCCCTGCTCCACGCTGATGCCGATCTTCGCCAAGGAAATATTTTCCGGGGACTCGCGCACCCTCGGGTTCCTTATCGGTTCAGTCGGCTTCGGCGCTGTCGCCGGGTTGGTCATGCTCGCCACGCGCAGTTCGGTTCGCGGGCTCGGACGCTTGGTCGCAGCGGCGACCATCGTCGCCGGCCTCGCGCTCGTGGCCTTTTCCCTCACGCGCTCGTTCTGGGTCGGATTGCCGCTGCTGGCGCTTTTTGGCTTCGGCCTGATCTCCGCGGTCGCTTCCTGCAACACGATCCTGCAGTCCGTCGCGGATGAGGACAAGCGGGCCCGCATGATCAGCATCTACGTCATGGTGTTCATGGGCATCGGGCCGATGGGCAGCCTTGCCGCGGGGGCGCTCGCCGATCCCTTCGGCGCGCCGGCAACCGTATTCGTCTGCGGCGTGGTGGTGGCCGCAGCCGGGGCGGTATTCGCTGCCGGTCTGAAGAGTTGGACCCGGGCGGTACGCCCGATCTACATTCGCCAGGGGCTGATTCCGGGGGCGCCGGAGTGATGTAAAGAAATATTGACGTTCCAGGCGTTGCCCTGAGCGTGGCCTCGGCCTTACACTTGCCACAAACGCTTCCGGGCATCCCGGCCGCGGGTGAGCCCCTACCAACGATACCGTGAGCGACAACCCTCAGGCGACGGAGTCGAAGTGGCTGGCGTACGTCACCAGTCTGCCGATCGACGATCCGGCAGCACGGATGCGCGTGCTGCGCACCCTGGAATCGCTCGGCTGCGCGGTGTTGCGCGAGGGCGTTTATCTGCTGCCCGACGGCGATGCCAATCGCCAGGGTCTCAGCCGCCTCACCGATCACCTGTCGCGTCTCAACGGCAGCGCCTACCTGCTTCCCGTCACTGCCGTTGACCAAGCGCAGGCACAGGCATTCCGCGGCCTGTTCAACCGCTCGAAGAAGTACGAGGAGCTGACAAAAACAGTCGAATCCCTGAAGACCGGCTTCGGCATCTCCGAGCCGACATCCATCTCGCGCGTTCTTGCCAAGCAGCGCCGGGATTTCGAGGCAATCAGCGCCCTCGATTTCTTTTCTTCCCCCGGACGCGAACTCGCCGCGCGCGTGCTGAAGGAGGCTGAAGAAAAGGTGCGCGGACTGGTGTTTCCGGACGCCCCGAAGCCGAATCCGGTCACGCGGTCGGGGCGCCACTATTTCAAACGCATCTGGGCCACGCGCAAACCGCTGTGGGCCGATCGCCTCGCCTCGGCCTGGCTGGTCAGACGCTTCATCGACCCCGAGGCGACGCTGATCTGGCTTGAAAAGAACCAGCATTGCCCGGCCACGGCGATAGGCTTCGGCTTCGAGGGCGCCGCGTTTGAAAACAACAAATCGGGGATCACTTTCGAGCAACTTCTGGCAAACTTCGGGCTCCAGGACAACGCGGCGCTCGCCAGGATTGCCGGATTGGTGCACTACCTGGATACCGGCGGCACCGCGGTCGCCGAAGCAGCAGGCGTGGAAATGCTGCTGTTGGGGGCGCAGCGCCGTTCGGCGAGCGCAGATGAGTTTTTCGCCGAAAGCGAAAAAACCTTTGACCTGCTCTACGACGCCTACATCGAGGCGCCGGTCAAGCCATGATGCGCAGGGCGGTCAGGCGGGCTTAACCTTGCTGCCGGCCGCGCCGCTCCGAACCTGCTGCCCCCTCCCTCTTCCTCTGCTCCATCTGCAGGACGCGCAGTTGCCGCAGCCGCGCCTCGACGCTCGACAGCTGGTAGAAGTCGCCGTCGCCGCTCTTCTGGGCCAGCTGCAGCTGCTCGATCGCCGCGCCGAGCGCCCCCTGCAGCATGTAGGACTCCGCGAGCGCCTGATGCTGCAGCAGCCCCTTGCCCATCGCCGCGTAGGATTTCGCCTGAAGATCGAAGAGCCGCGCGTCGCGCGGGTAGGTCTTGACCAGTTCGGCGAGATTCCCTACCGCCTCCGGGTGCTGTCCTAGCGCCTGCAGATAATCGACCTGCGCATATCTCAGCGGCCGGTAATTGGGGTAGCGCGCGACAGCGGCGGTCAACAGATCACGCGCGCTCTTCACATCGCCCGCTCCCGCCTTGATTCGCGCTGCGAGCAGCTCGACCATAGGATGGGATCCGGCCAGGCTGCGCAGCTCGGCGACCGCGGCCTCGGCGCGCGCGAATTCGTGCGAACGTGCGAGCGCGGCCGCCAACCCATAGCGCGCACCCGCCTCGCTGGCAAAGCGGCGCGCGCTGATCTGGTCTTCAAACCAGGCAAACGCGTCGCGCGGCGACCCTTCTTCCGCTTTGATCTTGGCCCTGGCCAACTGGAACTCCATGCTGTCCAGGGTCTGCCGATAGGGCGCGTCCTGTGCCCGATTCTGTATGTCCGCGATCCGCTCGCTGGTGACCGGGTGCGTGCGCAGATAGGCCGGCGCGTTGTTCTCGTAGAGTCGACCGAACTTCTGCAGCCGTTCGAAAAACCTGGACATCGCGTGGACGTCGAACCCCGACCTCTCGAGCGTCTGATAACCCACGCGGTCGGCCTCGCGCTCGAAGTCACGCGTGTAATTGAGCTGGCTTTGGATGTTGCCGGCGGTGATCGCGGCCAGCGCGCCCTGCGCAACCTGCGGATTGGCGCGCGCCGCCAGAACGGCGACGACCAGCGCCGCTAGCGTCGGCACCGACATCTGCGCCTGTTTGCCGAGCATGCGCGCGATGTGGTGCTGGGTCACGTGCGCGATCTCGTGCGACAGCACCGAGGCCACCTCGGACTCGCTCTGTGCGGCGAGCAGCAGGCCGGTGTGCACGCCGACAAATCCGCCCGGCATCGCGAAGGCGTTGATGGTGTTGTCCCGGACCATGAAGAATTCGAAATCCAGGCGCGCGTCAGGATTTACCGCGGTCAGGCGGCGACCGAGCGAATTGATGTAATCCGCCAGTTCCGGATCGTCGAGGTAGCTCGGGTCCCGGAAGCGAATATCCCGCATCGCCGCCTCGCCGATGCTCCGCTCCATCTGGGGCGACAAGACGGCTCCAGAGGCGTCGCCCAGTTCCGGCAGGCCCTGCGCAAGTGCCGCGGGCACGGCGAGCAACAGCGAAACAAACAGGCACACGAAACGCATCGACCATATGATACCGGCAACCGGCAGGAAGTTCCCGTTCGGGCGGAGGGCCACACCCCGCTCTCGGGTGATCGGCGGGCCGTGCTCCAACTCCATGGTCGGGCATGATCCTTTGATGCCTGCGGGACCGATCATCGGCGCAATTGAGCCCTAATGGCGGGATTGCGCGGAACTTGGCACAATGGCTGCGTTCGGTGCGGTCACAACGGGAACAGTGGCGGTGACTCCAAAGAGTCCTCGAGAACGCGACATGCAGCGGCGCCTGACGCACTTCGACGATAGGGGCGCGGCTCACATGGTGGATGTCGCAGCCAAAGCGCAAACTCACCGGGTCGCGCGCGCCTCGGGCAGCATACGCATGCGACCGGCAACGCTGAGGATGATACTTGCGGGAACGTCGAAAAAGGGCGACGTGCTGGGCGTGGCCCGGATCGCCGCAATACAGGGCGCAAAGCGCGCGAGCGAAATCATTCCCTTGTGTCATCCGCTCGCGCTGACGCGCGTCGCGGCCGAATTCGAGGCCAACCGCCGAAATTCGACGATCACGCTGACCGTCACCGTGGAAACCGTCGGGCGCACCGGAGTGGAAATGGAAGCGCTTGCCGCGGTGAGCATCGGCCTGCTCACCGTCTACGACATGTGCAAGGCCGTTGACCGCGCGATGACCATCGCAGAGGTCAAGCTGCTGGAGAAATCCGGCGGCAAGTCGGGGCATTTTCTGCGCCCCGAAGCAACGGCCTGATCGCCTCAGCCCGAACCAGCGGGACCCGATACACTTTGTTACCGGATCCGGCGCGGCGCCGTGATACAGTTGATGCGCCACCCTCGAGTCTTCCATGAAGAAAATTCTCTCTGCAATCATCGTGGTTGCGCTGCTGGTTGCCGGCGGCGTCTACTTCTATCTGCGCCAGCAGCAGAGCGCCGCTCCCGGCTTCCGGCTCGCCAAGATCGAACGCGGCCTGATCACCGCGGTGGTCTCCTCCACGGGCACGCTGAACGCGGTAACCACGGTTCAGGTCGGGTCACAGGTCTCGGGCCAGATCAAGGAGATATTGGCCGATTTCAACACCGAGGTAAAAAGCGGCCAGTTGATCGCGCGCATCGATCCGGAGCAGTTTGAATCGCGGGTGGCCCAGGTCAAGGCGGATTTCGAGGCGGCGCAAAGCGCGGTCGAGGTCGCGCGCAGCAACGTCCTCGCCGCAAGAGCGGACCGTGCGCGCACGCAGGCGACGCTCGCCGACGCGGCCCGCGACCTGGAACGCAAGACGTTGTTGGTGGAGAAGAACTTCATCTCCGCCTCGGAGCGGGACAAAGCCCAGACGGCATACGATGTCGCGCGTGAGCAGGTGCGCACTGCGGAGGCGCAGATCGCCGTCCAGGAGGCGCAGGTCCGCAACGCGCAATCGGTGGTCAAGCAGCGCGACGCGGCGCTCAGGCAGGCCACGATCGACCTGGATCGCACTTACATCCGCGCGCCGGTTGCCGGCACCGTCATCTCGCGCAACGTCGACGCCGGCCAGACTGTCGCCGCGAGCCTGCAGGCGCCGACGCTGTTCACCATCGCCCGGGACTTGTCGGCCATGCAGGTGGACACCTCGGTTGACGAGGCCGACGTCGGACGGCTCCGGGTCGGCCAGCCGGCGACTTTCACCGTGGACGCATTTCCGCGCCGCAATTTCAACGGCAGCATCACCCAGATCCGCAAAGCGCCGACGATAGTGCAGAACGTCGTCACCTACACGGTGGTGATCTCGGCGGACAACCCAGAGCGCGCCCTGCTGCCGGGAATGACGGCCAATGTGCGCATCGTCGTCGACCAGCGAGAAAACGCGCTCAAGGTGCCCAATGCGGCGCTGCGCTTCCGTCCCGCCGGCAGCAGCGACACCGGGCGCGACGCGCGCGCACCGGAATCTGCCGCAAAGGATCGGGGCGCGCCAGGGGGACAAGGAGGACAGGCTTTCCGGCAGCGGGTCTTCTCCGAACTCAGTCTCGACGATGCGCAGAAAGCCCGAGTCGACCAGATCCTTGCCGAGTCGCGTACCAAGATGGGCGCACTCGCACAGATGCAGAACGAATCCGAACGCCGCAAGCATGCCGAGCGCATCCGCGCTGAGTCGCGGGCGCAGATCGCCTCCGCGCTCAAGCCGGAGCAGCACTCCGGGTTCGAGCGCATCGTCGCAGAACTCTTCGGAGGCCGCCCCAGCACCGGTCGGGTCTGGATTCTGGATGCCGACGGCAGGCCCAAGGCGGTGGAGGTCAGGCTCGGTCTGTCCGACGGCGGTTCGACGGAAGTCGCTTCCGCCGACCTCGCGGAAGGCCGGGAGGTCATTGTCGGCTTCGCGGAGACGGGCAAGGCCGCGCGGGTGCAGGGCGGCCCCCCGCGACTGCGATTCTGAAGACCCCGCATGCTGATCCGCACCCGTGAACTGCGAAAGGAGTACTCTCTCGGCGCGCACCGCGTCCAGGCCATTCGTGGCGTATCCATTGGGATCGACACGGGTGAGTTTGTCGCCGTCATGGGGCCATCTGGTTCCGGCAAGTCGACGTTCATGAATCTGCTCGGCTGCCTCGACGTGCCGACCTCCGGGGACTACGAGCTCGCTGGCGAACCGGTCGAGCACCGCACCCCGGACGAGCTCGCTGCGATCCGCAATCGCCGCGTCGGCTTCGTCTTTCAGGGCTTCAATCTGCTCGGGCGTGCGAATGCCCTGGAAAACGTCGAGCTGCCGCTGATCTATGCCGGCGTGGCCGCGGCCGACCGGCACCGCCGCGCCCGTGCCCGGCTTGCGCAGATGGGACTAACCGATCGCGAGCACCACCTCCCGTCCCAACTGTCCGGCGGCCAGCAGCAGCGCGTGGCCATCGCCCGCGCATTGGTGACCGACCCGGTACTGCTGCTTGCCGACGAGCCCACGGGCGCGCTGGACTCTCGCACCAGCCTGGAAATCATGGCGCTGTTCCAGGAACTCAACCGCCAGGGCATTACCGTGGTGCTGGTGACCCACGAGCGCGACATCGCCCAGTTCGCGCGCCGCATCGTCAGCTTCCGCGACGGCCTCATCGCCGATGACCGTGCGAACGCGGCGCCCGGGGACGCCCACCGCCTGCTTGAGGAATCGGCGGCGTGAACCTCTGGCTCACCATGCGCGTGGCGCTGCGGGCGCTGGCAGCCAACCGGCTTCGCTCCGGTCTCACGATGCTCGGGATCATCATCGGTGTCGGGGCGGTGATCACCATGATCGCAGTCGGCGCCGGCGCACAGGCGCGGGTCGAAGACCAGATCAAGGGGCTGGGCTCCAACCTCATCATTATCATGTCCGGCTCGGTGACTTCGGGAGGGGCACGCATGGGCTCGGGCTCGAGTTTCACTATCTCCGAGGACGATGCGCAAGTGCTGATGCGCGAGATTCCCGAGCTGATCAGCGCACCGGCGGTCCGCGGCGGCGTCCAGGTCGTGGCCGGAAACGCCAACTGGTCGACCGCCATGTTCGGCGTCACACCCGAATACCCAGAGGTGCGGCAATGGGGTCTCTTATCCGGTCGCGGCTTCGACACCAACGACATGACCGGCGCCACCAAGGTCGCGGTGCTCGGACAGACCGTGGCGAAAGCGCTGTTCGGCGACACCGATCCGCTCGACCAGGTGATCCGCATCCGCAAGGTTCCGTTCACCGTCGTCGGCGTGCTCGAACGCAAGGGCCAGAGCCTGTTCGGCCAGGACCAGGACGATGTTGTCCTGGTGCCGCTCTCCAGCGCGAGAAAGCGCGTGCTGGGCGGGCTTCAGGCCAAGCAGCGCGCCGTGAACACGATCTGGGTGAAAGTCCGGGAAGGCTACGACATGAAAGTGGCTGAAGGACAGATACGGGACCTACTGCGCCAGCGCCACCGGCTGCAACCGGGGCAGGACGACGATTTCTATCTGCGCAATCTCTCGGAGGTCCTGCAGGCCCAAGAAGCCTCATCGAGGATCCTGACGCTGCTGCTCGCCGCGGTCGCCTCGGTGTCGCTGCTGGTGGGCGGCATCGGCATCATGAACATCATGCTGGTGTCGGTCACCGAGCGTACGCGGGAGATCGGCTTGCGGATGGCCGTAGGTGCGCGCGGCAACGACATCCTCACCCAGTTCCTGGTCGAAGCAGTGACGCTCTCGCTGGTGGGCGGGTTCGTCGGCATTGTGCTGGGCGCGGGCGGGTCGCTCGCAATCGGTCATTTCGCCGGGTGGCGCACCGAACTGACGACTTCCTCGATCGTTCTGGCGACGGGCTTCGCAGCGGTCGTCGGCGTATTCTTCGGCTATTACCCGGCGCGCAAAGCCGCGCGACTGTCGCCCATCGAAGCGCTGCGCTACGAGTAGCCCCAAGACCGGGCTGCCTATTTCCTCGCGACGAGGTACACGTCTTTTCCGAAAAAGCGCCGGCAAATCATGTCCGTCGCCCGGGATATCGGAAAAATAAAGCGATCAAAGATCACCAGATGTGCTGTGTTCAGGCTGCCATCCTTGCTGCCGACAAACCGGAACAGGAGCGCCAGCAGGAAACCGATCGAATCCACGTAACGCGCATGCTCCACCCGGAAACCCGATCGCGCGACGACATCCGCGAGACTTTCCTGCGTGTAGCGCCTCTTGTGCCCGATACGGTCGTCGAGGGCGGTCCAGATGCTTTCAAATGCCGGCACGAACAAGGCCAGCCTGCCGCCCTGACGCATCTTCTGATGTATGGCCCGCAACGCGCCGAGGTCGTCATCCAGATGCTCCAGCACGTTCGACGAATAGGCGAAGGAGACCGCGCCGTCTTTCAGCGCATCGACACTGGCCAGCACCTTGTATCCCTTCGCGCGCAGCTCCTCGGACTGCTCCGGATCGACCTCGATACATACGATCTCCCCCAAGTCCGACATCTGGTCGGCGAGCGTGCCGATGCCGGCCCCGAAATCGAGGATAACGCCGCCCCGGTACTCCCTGCGGAAAAGACGGCATAGGTAGCGATTGTAGTTTTTCAGCGCTTCAGTCTGCCGCAACTCCGGCTTGCCGGCATACCTCACGCCGCCTTGCGCCTGATCGGTGCTGCGCACGAGCTTCTCATCAGCTTTGGTCCTCGAGTTCACTGGAATTCCCTACTGCACGTCCCTACAGCCCCATAGGATGCATCCATCGCGGGCGTACAGGTCTGGCACCGCACGCCGGCCTCGCCCATGAAGGGGCGTCGTGTTCAACACGATGCTCCCATTATGAAATAAACGGATTCGCGTTCACGATGGCGGGTTCGCAGTGATGCGGCGGCGTGTCGGCCAGCCACTGCTCCAGCGAGCCTATATTGACGGCGCCAAAGCTCGAAAAGGGTCTCAGATATACGGCGTTTCCGTCGGTCATCAGTCTGTTGACAGAGTTGAAATAAAAGCGCTCCCATCCCTTGCGACCCCGGACCGTCTGCCCTCCCGATGGAGAAAACAGACCGGGGCACGCTTTCTCTACCGCAGCGAAGACCCGGTCGACCCGTTTCGTTTCTGCATCGCCCTCCGCGACCAGATCCGCGGAACGGCCGGCCCGAACGCCGCAGACCAGCAATTGATTCCTTGGAATCCTTCCCGCCACTTCGGGCGCGCGATTCTCCGCGGAAAAGACCCAGTTCTGGAAATGATGGAAGCGGATTTCGACCAGGTCGCAGCGCCTTTCCGGCTCGAGCTGAAGCTCGTACGTCGATAGCACGGCGTTCACATCCGTCGCAATGTTTTCGGTCAGAACACCATTTTTCAAATGCGCTTCTCTGTAGTCGAATATGACCCTGGTGCGCCCGTTGAAGCGCTCCAGCAGCGACCGCAGCCGGCGGGGCATTCTCTCGCCGCCTGGCATGACGTATTGCCCGACGACGTTGGAAAACGACGAATCAGGATGAAAATACGGAATGATTGCAGACCAGCTCTGCTGTCCCAGCACAATGAAAAGAAACGGAGATCGGCGCAGGGTTTCAGGAACGCGCACATCCAGCCATTTCGAATCCCAGTGCGCCGGCGTATAACGCAGGTTACCCGCGTAATAGAGTTGAACCCCCTGCGCGAGGCAGACCGCCGCGAGCACCAGCAGGCCCCGGCCGGCGGTGAACAGGCGCGCCGTCCATGCGGCGATCAGCGGCCCCGCAAGCAGCCACAGCGGCATCGCATAACGGCCTATCCTTGAAGTCACCGCCCAGAGCACGAAGCAGGCGACGAAGAAAGCGGTTGCAAATCCAAGCCGGCGGGATGCATCTGGAGCGCTCGTCCCCAATGCGCGCCGCCGGCCCCTATGCCCGAACAGCAGCGAAACCGCCGCGAGGACCAATACGATCAACGGGCGGCTGTCCGGGGCCACGCCTTCCGAGTAGATCGTCGTCCGGTGCTCCAGCATCCGAAATGGAAGCATCAGAGAATCGGCGACATCCCCCTGAAGATACCTCAGGTCATGAAACATGGCCTGAGGGAAATCCTCGGACCGGAACAGGTTGTTGGCCATGGGGAACAGTGGATTGCCGAATTCCCGCCAGAGAATGAAACTCCAATGGCCGTGCGCGAGCAGCCCTCCTGCCAGACCGCCGAGGACAAGGGCGCTCAGCGCGAACCCCCGCTTCCTGTCAACCATCGGCAGCAGTGCAAGCGTCGCTCCGACGGCAAACAGGCCGTTGGCCAGCTTCAGCCCGGTGGCCAGCCCGAGCAGGAGGCCGGCCGCCGCGAACCGCCTCCTGTCCCAGTCATCCTTCGCATACTCGTCGAGCAGCAGCAGCAGACCCGCCAGCACCGGGATACTGGTAAGCGCCTCGGCGAAACTGCTGCCCAACTCCGCAAGAAAAATCGGTGACGAGAGCGCCAGGAGCACACCGCAGAACAAATACCACCTGCGGGACGGCTGCGACGCCGGCAACAGCCGGTCGCCAATCTTCCACGCCAGCAGCAGATTGAGGCTGTGAACGAAGCAGAGCACTCCGGCGATGACCAGACTGTGCCAGCCCGCCCTGACCATCAGATAAAGCGGTACGTGGATGAGCGGGTTCAGATAGCCCGCGAGACCGCCGCCGAAGTAATCCTTGTCGAAACGCCCTTCGAGCAGCAGTTGGGGGCCGTAAAGGTGGTAGTTGATCAAGTCGAAGTTGAGATCCTTGCCCGAGGCGAAACACCAGAGGGCGGAGGCCAGCAGGAAGAACGCGCCTGCTGCCGCACCTACCGCCAGATCGGCCCTAGCCTTCTGCACTGCGGCCATCCTAGCGCTCAGGGGTCTGCAAATAGAACAGCCGCTTGATTTCGCGCTGTCCGCGCTTGACCGACTCCAGGATTACCCCGCACGCGAAGCTGAGCAGCGCCGACAACATCACTCCGGTCGCCAATAGCGCCGTCGGCTGGCGCGGCACCAGCCCTGTATTCATGAACTCGATGATCACGGGCAGCGCCAGACCCACCGATACAGCCGCAAGAACGGTGGCTACGCCTGCGAAGAAGGCCAGCGGCTTTTCCTCCTTGTACAGAATCACAATCGTCCGGAGGATCCGGATGCCGTCCCGGAACGTGGAGAGCTTGCTTGCCGAGCCCGCCTGGCGGCTCCGGTATGGCGTATCCATTTCGGCCGTCGGCACGCCCAGGGACAACGCGTGCACCGCGATCTCCGTCTCGATTTCGAACCCGGTGGACAGGACGGGGAAAGACTTCGCGAACCGGCGCGAGAATACCTTGTAGCCGGAGAGCATGTCATCGAAACGCGAATCGAAGAGTCTGGAAACAAGACCGCTGAGGAATTGGTTGCCCCAACGATGCCCGAACCGGTAGCTGTCCGCGTGCGTCTCTATCCGCCTTCCGTTGACCAGATCCAGCTTCTCCGACAGCATCTTCGCTATCATCGCAGGGGACGATGCGGGGTCGTACGTGTCGTCCCCGTCCACCATGACATAGATGTCCGCATCCAGGTCCGCCAGCATCCGCCGAACGACATGTCCCTTGCCCTGCCTGCCCTCTGGCCTCACCGTCGCCCCCGCTTCGCGGGCGCGATCCGCTGTGCCGTCGCTCGAATTATTGTCGTAGACGTAGACCTCAGCGGCGGGAAGGGCCATCCGGAAGCCGCTAACGACCGCGGCGACCGTGGCCGCTTCGTTACAGCAGGGGACTAGAACCGCGATTCGCGTTTCGGTCATGGTCCTTCACACCTTTGGTCGCTCACTGAAGACGGCATGCTTGGACATCAGGAAGTTGGAAACTAGTCCCTCTACGGCACCGACGGCCAGGGGCATGAGCAGGGTGCCGACTCCGAACACCGTCACGATACCCGAAAACGCCGCGGGGTTGATCGCCGAACCGATCCAGCGCATGGCCAGGAAAAGAAAGGGCATGCCCAAAGGCATGCCCTTCCCTGAAGCAAGGAACGCTAGGTCGTCATCAGCCGCGGCAGGAGCCCGGCAGGTATTTCGACGGCATCGGGTTGCTCGCCCCCGGACCGCACTTCCACGCGAATATCGAGGTGCCCATATTCGTGGCGGCCATCGCAGTGGTCGCATCCTTGTACGGCGTCAGCTGTATGGTCTGCGCGTCGATGGCGGTATTGTTGAAGCCCGTCGCAACGACCGTGACCACACCGTTGTCGTCCGTTGAGACAGACGCAACATACTTGGACGAGGCAGAAGCGCTTTCACAGCCCCAGTTGTTCGCCGTCGGTGCCGTACCCGAACCCGACTGGTACACTTCGGTGATGGTGGTGCGGCAGGCGCTTGCGGCGAGAACGACTTCCGACATCTTGGCGCGAATCGTGTAGTCCTGATACGCAGGCAGCGCAACCGCGGCCAGAATGCCGATGATCGCGACCACGATCATCAGTTCGATCAGCGTAAAGCCTCGTTGTATCCCTTTCATATGATCTCCTTGAAGTTCGGCGCGATGCGCGCCGGCTCCGCTTAGCTAGCAAGGCGCATGCCATTCGCAGAAAATACTTTACAGCGTTGTTTTATAACGGTATTCACTGAACCGCCCGCTGACCATGGGCCTGGACGTCACGGAAAATCGTCCCAATGTGACGCGCCGCGTCAGTTGATCGGCGAAACGCGGGGGGGAGCCAACTCTAGCGGCGTGATGAATCCTCCGGATGCCGTCGCGCAATCACAGGCTGCCGGTTGCGCGAGCGCCCGGCGATTCCTACTCCGCGACAGGCGGCAATTGAGAAAAGTCGAGCAACTTCTCTCCGTCAACCGTGAACTGCCTAGGCACGGCCCTCAAGCTGTCCGCCTCACCGAACAGGGAGGGCGCCGTATTCAGCGCGGCGGCGATCCCCATCGAAGACAGCAGCGTCGGAAATATCGAACTGCTCGTAGTCGGCTCGGCCGAATTTTGCGCAAGCCGCGTCCATGCACCCGGGTGAGCACGCTGGAACGCCGCGCTGGCCCAGACGAGCAGCGGAGTGCGCAACTCGTGCCTCGACGGCTTCAGGCGCCCGTGAGTCATGAAGCCGGTGCCGTCGTCAAAGATATTCTCTCCATGATCAGGCGCATAAACGAGGAACGCGTGGGCGTCCTTGTGTTGTTCGAGTTCCGCAACCACGAATTCGACAAACGCAAGATTCTTGAGCAGCGTGTTGGAATACGCCGCCCGAGCCGCCTCCTGGTAATTCTTGTGCCGCATACTGGACAATACCGTGCTGTCGACCGGGTACCTCTCCTGCCCAGGGCGGTAGCGCAACCCGTACGTGGTGTGGGAGCCGCCCATGTGAATCACCAGGCAGAGCTTCTCGGGTCCCTGCCTCAGGGTGCGCCTGATCTCTGGAACCAACATGTCATCGTAGATCTCGCGATCCATGCCGCGCGTGACTGCGTGCAGGTCAAACTCGAAATCCAGCGCCAGCTTGTACTCCCGCTGTCCCTCGAATTCGTTCGCCGAAAACCAGGCCGTCTTGCAGCCCCGCGACTTCGCGTACTGCAGCCACGTAGGGCGCGACTGCGCGGCTGCCAGGGTTTGCGTACCTGTCATCAGCAACGGGATCGACACATGGGTGAAATTTGACTGGCTGATGTTGCTCCGGAACAGGACGACGTTCGGGTTTGAGAGCAGCGGCGATCTCGATACTCTTGCCTGCTCAAGCCAGCGATGGTACTGCTCCGATTCGCCGATTACGTGCACGTATATTTCACGTCCAGGTTGCGTTGTATAGGAAACAGCCAAATTCTCCAGGCGGCGCTGGTTCAGCGCACGGGCGAGGAACTGCACGCCCTGGACCACCGTTCCGGCCGGATAGCTGCTATGGACATCGCACCCTGACTCTGCAAGACTTCGCTATTCAGCGGCCCCCGACCGGGGCATGGCCACAAGGGGATGGTATGCTTTTGGCGGCGAAATTTCACAAAGTTACGATCCGGACGTAGGGCCGCGCAGCAAGCTCCGGAGGGCGCACGATGTTCAGGCTTCTTTTCGCAGGCGGCATCCAAGAATGCGCGCGCGCGCTGGCAGGAGACATCGCCAGGCGCTATCCCGCGGCGCTCGCGAACAGTCCGGAACCGCTGGTCTCGCAGCGACGGCGCTCGGAAATCCTTGAGACGGTCTTCTTGCAGGCCCGTCAGTTCAGCCAGGAGCACCGGCTCGGCGTTATTGGCCAGATCAGGCTAGGCGGCGCCCTGAAGTGGCAACTGAAGGAGATGGGCTACGACGAGGAATTCATCGACATGGCCGCGGAGCATCTGGCCGCGAGCGTCGCCCGCGAACCGACGTGATTCCTGCACGGCCACCGCCGTCATCCTGTCTGGAGGCTGACTACGGAACAAAGCCCGGGATGGCGGCGGCGTCCACGGCGTCGATCTGCTTCTGGTCGAGGAACTGCTCGGCGTAACGCAGGTATACCTTCCTGCGCACGAAGATGTCGAACAGATCCGGATCGATGTGACCGTTCTCCTTGAACCAGCCGAGTATCTTCAGGGATTCGGAAAGCGTCTTGCCGTGCTTGTACGGCCTGTCCTTTGCCGTCAGCGCCTCGAAAATGTCCGCGATGCCCATGACCCGCGCCTGCACCGACATCTGCTCCCGAACCAGACCGCGCGGGTAACCCTTGCCGTCCATGCGCTCGTGGTGACCGCCGGCGTATTCCGGAACGTTGTGCAGATGTTTCGGCCAGGGCAGTGCCTCCAGCATCTTGATCGTTGCGACAATATGGTGGTTGATGGTCTCCCGCTCCTCCGGGGTGAGCGTACCGCGGGCGATCGTGAGATTCGTGATTTCGTCTTCAGACAGGAAGTTGGCGATGTGGCCCGAGGGATCGGTCCATCGGTAGCCTCTGCCGACTTCGTGCACACGCGCCTGTGCCTCTGGTGGCATATATTCCCCGCCAATGTTGCAGCGGCGCAGGAACTCCCGATCCTCGTCGTACTGGCGTGACCTCTCGCGCAAGGCCTGATCGATTCCGTACTGGCGCCCGCGCCGACCCATCTCGTCCACGCCAGGATCCTCGGCGAGGGCCAGGCGCTCTCGCAGCGCCTGGATCTCGGCGTCCCGCTTGAGCACCTCGAACCGGGTATCGATGAGGTTGATGCGGTCGAAGATGGTCTCAAGCTTGGTGCTCTTGTCGACGACGTGGACCGGCGTCGTCACCTTGCCGCAGTCGTGCAGCATCCCGGCGATCTTGAGCTCATAGCGGTCACTGTCGGTCATGGTAAAGCTTGCCAGCGGCCCCTCGCCGGTCTCGTTGACCGCTTCGGCCAGCATCAGGGTGAGCATCGGCACTCGCTGGCAATGGCCGCCGGTGTAAGGTGATTTCTCGTCGATCGCGGTGTTGATGAGCACGATGAAGGATTCAAACAGTTCCTCGAGCTGGACTATCAGCGCGCGATTGCTCAGCGCGATTGCGGCCTGAGAGGCCAGGGATTCGGCCAATCGCTGATCGGCTTCCGAAAACGGCAGTATCTCCCGCGTGTCCGATGCCAGGCTGTTGATCAGTTGCAGTATGCCGATGATCTCGCCTTCATGATTCTTCATCGGGACGGTGAGGAAGGATTTCGAGCGGTAGCCCGTCTTCTGGTCGAACTGCCGCGTGCCGGAGAAATCGAAACCGGCTTCGGTGTACGCGTCGGCGATATTGACCGTGCGCTGGTTGATCGCCGCATAGGCGGCGACCATCGAGTTATTGGGCTTCCCGTCCCTGTAGAGCTGGATCGGATAGAAGGGAATATCGTTGCCCGAGGTTCCGCCCAGCGCGATCTTGAGCGTGTCGTTTCTCATGATCGCAAAGCGCAGCCGCTTGCCTTCCTCGACCAGGTACAGCGATCCGCCGTCGGCGTGCGAGATCGTCTGTGCGGCAACCAGGATCTTCTCGAGCAGGCGGTCGAGATTCCTCTCCTGCGACAACGCGGCGCCGATGTCGTTCAGCTGCTCCAGGCGCCGAAATAGGTTTTCGACCGTTTCCAAAGCGATTCCTCACCAGAAATGCGGGACGCAGGGACTGAAGGCGGCGCGCCCGCCAGTTCCCGTGTTACTTGATGCAGACGGCGCGCACCTGCGCAATGTCGGTGATGCCCTGGAGCACCTTCTCTATGCCATCCATCTTCAGGGTGCGCATGCCCTCCTCCAGCGCCACCGCGACCATCTCTGCGACGCGCGCGTGCTCCTGGATGAGCTTCTTCATCGGATCGGTGCCGATCAGCAGCTCGTGCAGCCCCAAGCGGCCCTTGTAGCCCGAGCCACCGCACGCCTCGCAGCCGACTTTCTTGTACAGCGTCAGCTGGCCCTTCTCGTTGCCGTAATTCTTGACCAGATCCTTGTAGACGTTCTCGTAGGCACTCTTGGCGTCCTTCTTGAATGCGCTCGTATTGAGCAGTTCCTGGCAGTATTCCTGCAGCAGCAGCTTGATCTCGTCCGGACCCGGGGTGTACGCCTGCTTGCACTTGCCGCACAGGCGCTTCGCGAGCCGCTGCGCCAGGATGCCGAGCAGAGCATCGGCGAAGTTGAACGGATCCATGCCCATGTCGAGCAGCCGGATGATGGATTCCGTCGCGCTGTTGGTATGCAGCGTGGCGAACACCAAGTGGCCGGTGAGCGATGCTTCGATGCCGATGCCGGTAGTTTCCGCATCCCGCATTTCGCCGACCATGATGATGTCCGGGTCGGCGCGCAGAAATGCCTTCATGATCACCGCGAAATCCAGCCCGGCCTTCTTGTTGATCTGCACCTGGCGCAGGCCCTTCTGCGTGATTTCGACCGGATCCTCGGCGGTCCAGATCTTGGTGTCCGGCGTGTTGAGGTACTTGAGCACCGAGTGCAGCGTGGTGGTCTTGCCCGAGCCGGTCGGCCCGCAGACGAAGAACAGGCCGTAGGGCTTGCTTACCGCGTCCGTGAGTTTGGGCAGGTTGCTGGGAGAGAACCCCATCTTGTCCAGCGGGATCGGTTCGCCGGCGGCGAGGATACGCATCACGACGTCCTCGACGCCCCCCTGCACCGGTATCGTCGCCACCCGCAGCTCGATGTCCAGCGGCCCGAACTTCTTGAACTTGATTTTGCCGTCCTGCGGCTTCCTGCGCTCGGAGATGTCCAGGTCGCACATGATCTTCAGCCGCGCGACGATCGCGTTGCGGTAGGATGCCGGCACCTCGATGTAGGGCCCAAGCGATCCGTCCTTGCGGAAGCGAATCTCGGTCTTGCCCTTGCCGGGGTAGGACTCGACGTGAATGTCCGAGGCGCCCTGATTGTAAGCGTCGATGATGATCTTGTTGACCAGCTTCACCAGCTCGTTGTCAGCCGCCGCGGAGACGTCATCGGCGCCTACGGCGATCTCCCCCCCCCCCTCCTCGT
>Ga0154717_1036_pt1 | contig 65291 bp, 54 predicted proteins | sample Rifle2008BG16ft_FD_105725 | JGI IMG/M metagenome (GOLD analysis project Ga0154717, IMG submission 105725) | Betaproteobacteria bacterium RBG_16_64_18
CTGCGGGCAACGAACCCAGTCTGCGCGAGAAGACGCCGCTGGACATTCTGGGCGAACGTTATGCCAGAGGCGAGATCGACAAGAGCGAGTTCGAGCAGAAGCGGCGCGACCTCTCGGCCGGCTAGGCGGATGACCGTGGACAGGCAACGCAGAAATTTCCTCAGGACTGCCGGTGCGACGGCGATAGCGGGCACGCTGCCCTTTGCACCCTGGTCGCGTATGGCGGCGGCTGCGACGACGGGCACATTCACACCGGACGTCGAAATCGAACTCGTGGCGCAGCCGGATGAAGTGCAGGTGCTGCCGGGCCGGCCTACCGCGGTGTGGCGCTACGTCGGTCGCGTGCTGAAGGGTCCCACGGACGCGCTGCAGTCGGTTCCCGACAGCTACGCGGGCCCGATCTTCCGATTCAGGACGGGACAGAAGATCCGCATCCGCTACCTCAATCGGATACCGCAGCCCAGCATCGTGCACTGGCACGGTCTGATCGTTCCGGAGCGGATGGACGGTCATCCGCGCGATGTGGTTCCGGCGGGCGGCGAGTACGTATACGAGTTCGAAGTTCGCAACCGCGCCGGCACCTACTGGTTCCATCCGCATCCGCATGGACACACCGGAACCCAGGTCTACGGCGGGCTCGCCGGGCTGTTCCTGGTGAGCGACGACGAAGAGCGCGCGGCGCAGCTGCCGACCGGCGAGCGCGACATTTCCATCGTGCTCGCCGACCGCACGTTCGATCCGGCGAACCAGCTGGTCTACGAGGCGGCAATGGGTCGCGGAATGATGGGGGCCATGACGGGCTTTTTCGGCGAGCGCATTCTCGCCAACGGCCGTCCATCGCTTTCGTTTCCGGCTGCGGCCGGCGCTTACCGCGTGCGGCTGCTCAACGGCTCGAACTCGCGCATCTACCGCATCGCGCGATCGGACCGCAAGCCCTTGCTGGCGATCGCCTCCGACGGCGGCCTGCTCGCTGCGCCCGTAACCAGACCGTTTCTGGTACTCGGTCCGGCAGAAAGAGCCGAACTCTGGCTCGATTTCCACGATGCGTCGGCCGGCAGTCGTATTGCCCTGGTCGCTGAGCCGCTCGACTTCGGCGTTGGGGGTATGGGAATGATGGGCGGCACGATGGGCCGCGGCATGGGCGGCGTCGGCCCGCAGTCCGCTGCCCCTCATGCGTTTGCGCTTTTTACGGTCGGCAGAGGCGCCGGCCGCCAGGCGCTTCCGGCCCGGTTGGCCGAGCTCGCGTCCCTCGTGGCGCCACGCGAATCGCAGCGGCGGGAATTTGCGATCACCCTCGGCCACATGCGCTGGGGCATCAACGGCCGCACGTTCGACATGGACGAAGTGGCGCCCGACGAGAGGATCCGGTTCGGCGATACCGAGGTATGGGAGTTCATCAACCGCACGCCCATGATGGCCATCCCGCATCCGATGCACGTCCACGCGGTGCAATTCCGCGTGCTCGAGCGGCTCGGCACGCCTTCCGGTATCGAGGGACTGCGCGCGGGCTTTCTCGACGGCGGTGTGAAGGACACGGTGCTCGTGCTGCCCGGAGAGCGCGTGCGGGTGCAACTCTCTTTCAACGCATTCCGCGGGTTGTTTCTTTATCACTGCCACAACCTCGTGCACGAGGATATGGGGATGATGCGGAATTTCCTTGTCGCCTGAGAAGGCGGCGCCGCAACAGGCGTATTCAAAAAACGCCAATTGTTACAGTGGGGTGACCGGCATCCCTACCGCGATCCTGGACCCATTCCGGACATTCACAATTGCATCAATGAGCTCGGTTGATCGGCGAAGGCGATCTTCCCCGGCGCCGCGCAACTGCTAGACTGGACATGCATGCCGCGCAACGCCAAGGAGCCGACCCATGCCGACCGACGCCGAAGAGATCTTCCCGTACATCCGACGCTGGAAGGAAAGCGGGCAGGGCGTGGCGATCGCCACGGTGGTGCAGACCTGGGGCTCATCGCCGCGCCCCGAGGGCAGTCACCTCGCGGTCAACGAGCGCGGCGAGTTCGTCGGTTCGGTCTCCGGCGGCTGTATCGAGGGCGCGGTGGTGACCGAGGCGCTCGCGGTGATCGCTGACGGCAAGCCGCGCATGCCCGAATTCGGCGTCTCGGATGAGCAGGCCTGGGAAGTGGGGCTTGCCTGCGGCGGGCGGGTGCGCGTGTTCGTGGAGCGCTTCGAATGAAGTGGGCGCTGTTTGAGCGACTGCAGGCCGCCACTGCCGCGGGGATCTCGACCGCGCTGGTAACGCGGCTGAGCGACGGCGCCCAGAGCCTGTTCGACGGCGAGCGCTGGCAGGGATCCCTCGAAGTGTCCGAGGAGCAGCGCGCGGCGGGGCGCCGCATGCTGATCGCTGACAAGAGCGGCATGCTCGGCGGCACGGAGGAACTCTTCGTGCGCTCGTACGCGCGCGCGCCGCGCCTCATCGTTGTCGGTGCCGGGCACATCAGCCAATTTCTCGCGCCGATGGCGACCCTCGCCGGCTTCGAGGTGACCGTGATCGATCCGCGCCGCGCCTTCGCGAGCGCCGAGCGTTTTCCCGGCGTGACGCTGCTCGATGCCTGGCCCGACGAGGCGCTCGAGCAGTTGAAGCTCGATGCGACAAGCGCGGTGGTGACGCTGACCCACGATCCGAAGCTCGACGACCCGGCGCTCGTCGCCGCGCTCGCGAGTCCGGCGTTCTACGTCGGCGCGCTGGGCAGCACGCGCTCCCACGCCAAGCGCGTCGCGCGGCTCACGGAAGCGGGCCTCGGCGGCAAGGTCGAGCGCATTCACGCGCCGGTCGGGCTCGATCTCGGCGGCCGCGCGCCGCGCGAAATCGCGGTTTCGATTCTCGCCGAGGTGATCCGGGTGCGCTACCGCGGCGAATCGCCGTGAGCTTCGATCCGGCCGCCTTGCGCCGGCAGTTTCCGCTGCTCGCCGGCGACGCGCGGCTGCATTACCTCGACAACGCCTCTACCGCGCAGATGCCGCAGGCGGTGCTCGAGCGGCTGGTCTCGCACGAGACGCGCACCCGCGCCAATGTGCAGCGCGGCTCGTATGCTCTGGCCGAGCGCGCGAGCGAGGCCTACGCGGGCGCACGTGAGCGCGCGCGGCGCTTTCTCAATGCGGCGCGCGCCGAAGAGGTGGTGTTCACTTCCGGCACCACCGCGTCGATCAATATCTTCGCGCAGGCTTTCGGTGCGCGGCTCGCGCCGGCCGACGAGATCGTCATCAGCGCTGCCGAGCACCACAGCAACTTCGTTCCCTGGCAGCTGCTGCGCGATCGAAGCGGCGCGCGCCTGCGCATGCTGCCGCTCACCCGCGACGGACGCATCGACCTCGCGCGGCTCGCCGACTTCGTCACCGCGCGCTGCAGGCTGATCGCGATTACCCATTGCTCAAACGTCACCGGCGCGCTGACCGATATCGCCGCAGTTCGGCGCGCGGCACGCGCGGTCGGCGCGCGCGTGCTGGTCGACGGCGCGCAGGCGGCGCAGCACGGCGCGGTCGATGTGCAGGCACTCGATGTCGACGCCTACGCTTTCTCGGGCCACAAGTGCTTCGGGCCGAACGGCGTCGGGGTACTGTGGGTGCGCGCCGAGTTGCTCGAAACGCTGCCGCCCGCGTTCGCGGGCGGCGGGATGGTCGCTCGGGTGAGCCTGGAGCAGACGAGCTTCGCGGATCCGCCGACGCGCTTCGAGGCGGGGACGCCGCCTATCGCGCAGGCGGTCGGGCTCGGCGCTGCACTTGACTGGATGATGGCCCTTCCCTGGGTCGAGATCCGCGCGCACGAGGAACGCCTGGCGCGCCGCCTGCTCGGCGCGCTCGGCGAGATGGAGGACGTCTCCATCCTCGGCCCGCGCGACACGCAGGCGCGCCTGCCGATCGTCGCGTTTAACCTGCGGGACGTCCATCCCCACGACCTCGCCCAGGTGCTGGGCGATTACGGCCTGTGCCTGCGCGGCGGACACCACTGCGCGCAGCCGCTGCACGCGGCTTTCGGTCTGGAGGCGAGCACGCGCGCGAGCTTCGCGCCGTACAACGACGACGCGGACGTCGATGCGCTGCTCGAGGGGCTCGCCGCGGCGCGCCGCATCCTGCGATGAGCGCGCAGGAACTCTACCAGGAAGCGATCAAGGCGCTCGCCGCGGCGGGCACCGGACACGGCCGGCTCGACGCGCCCGACGGGCGCGCGCTGCTCGACAACCCGCTGTGCGGCGACCGGGTGGAGATCGAAGTAAAACTCTCGGCAGGACGCATCGCCGCGCTCGCGCATCGGGTCAAGGGCTGCCTGCTGTGCCGCGCGGCGGCCGCGGCGATCGGCCAACGCGCGACCGGCGCGAGCGCCGAGGAGATCGAGCGCCTGGCCGCGCAGTTGGCCGAGATGCTCGAGCGCTCGGGCCCGCCGCCCGCGGGCTGGGATTCGGGCTGGCCCGAACTTGCCGCATTTGCGCCGGTGCACGGGCACCGCAGCCGCTACGGCTGCGTGCTCCTGCCTTTCAAATCGCTGCTTGTCGCGCTGCGGGCGGGTTCTGCAGGATGTTAAGCGAGCGCTCTGCCGAGCTGCCGTTTCCCGAAGTGGTTTCGGAACGCGACGAATAAGTCACGGTGAACCAGCAACCGGCTGATCCAGCTGCGCCGCTGCTGCTGGATTAGCAGTCCGCGATGCAGCGTGAGGGTCGCCTACGCCAGCTTTGCGCCGCACTTGGAACAGAACCGGTCGCCTCGCGTCGAGGGAGCACCGCATTTGCGACAGAACCGGGCGCCGCTTGGCGGAGATTCCGGCAGCCCTTTGCGCCCGTACCACCACATCATGGCTGCCCAGACGCCGAGGCCCAACGCAGCGACGCTGCCGACCAGCCAGATTGCGAGTTCAGCCTTGCTCGGCCCTGGATTATCGAACGGCCCGGTCTTGAGCTGCGCGGTCGGGAGCTGCGATGCGTCCGGACTCTTGGGCTTGACTATCTCGACCGAAGTTCGCGGATCCGTCTTCGTGTAGCGGACCTTCACCTCCAATCGCTTTCCCGCCTGGAAGGCTCCCAACTCCGCCGATCGGTAGCGCAGTCCGTCCGGGCCAGCAGCCGCGGCATCCAGGGGCGGTTGTACCGAAAGGTCGCTCGCCGTTGCGGGCTCCTGGACGACGACGTTCAACCGGTCCGCCGCCAGGTCGCCGGTCCAGGCGTAGGTGTAGCTGCGGCCGGCCGCAGTCGTCACGAGCGGGTCGTAGAACTCGACATGGAACACGCGCTCCGGCGCGTCGAATGTCAGCGTGATGAAGTCGCCCGCGTCCTTGCGGTCATACTTCATATTGGCAAGATTGCCGCCCATTGTGGCCGAGGACGCAACCGCCGTTGGGCCGCCGGAGGCGGCGGGGATGCGCAGACTTACTGCAGCCGGAAGCGGAACGCCTGCCGCAATCTCCCCTTTGAGAATCACAAGCGCGGCCGCCGGGCGGTCGAATTCCGGCCAGATCTCGATTTGCAGGCTGGCGAGACGCGGTTTTCCCTTGGCCACGTCACGGGCGGACGGCGCGGCTGCGAACGCAGGGAGAAGCATGACCGCCAGGATCAAGGTCAAGATTCGCGACGCGAAGTAGACCGGTGCGCCGCCGGGCCGGGCTGCATTTCGTCGAACTGCGTCCGTCATCGTCGTTTCTCCTTCATTCGAGTTACCGTCGGCTCAGTGCCCGAACGAGCGGTAAGCATTATACCCGCAGAGGGTATTTGACACATACCCCACACGGGTATAATATTCGAATTGCGGCAACCCAAATTTTGGACCTGAAATCAATGGAATCGTCATCAGCACTTCGCTTGGACATGCCGATCGAGGGTATGACCTGTGCCGCCTGCGCGGCCCGCATCGAAAAGAGCCTGAACAAGCTGCCGGGCGTGGCGGCGAACGTGAATTTTGCCGCGGAGTCGGCGCGGGTGACAGTCCAGCCAGGCGCGACGTCAGCTGCTGGCGTGATCGAGGCGATCCGCAGGACCGGGTACTCGGTTCCGGATCGGCTGGCCGAACTCACGATTTACGGCATGACCTGCGCGGCGTGCGCAGTGCGCATCGAAAAGGGATTGAACAAGCTGGAGGGCGTGCGCGCCGAAGTCAATTTCGCCAGCGAGACCGCCCGGGTGCGCTACGTGCCGGGGCTGGCCAGCGTCGAGCGGCTTAGCGCCGCAATCCGAAAAGCGGGATACGACGCGAGCGAGCGCGTCGAGGCCAGTGCCGAGGAGGAAAAGGCTCGCCGGGCCGACGCCTACCGAGCCGATCTGCGGCTGCTGTGGTTTTCCGTCGCACTCAGCATTCCGCTGGTGGTGCAGATGTTCGCGACTTTCGACAGCCCGGGCCACGAGGTGCTGCCGCGCTGGATCCAGCTCGCGCTCGCGACGCCGGTGCAGTTCTGGGTCGGCCGGCGCTTCTACGTCGGCGGCTACAAGGCATTGCGCGGCGGCGGCGCCAACATGGACGTGCTGATCGCGCTGGGCACGACCATGGCCTACGGCCTCTCCGCCATCGTCACGCTGTTCGGCCTGTATCAACAGCATGTCTACTTTGAAGCGAGCGCGGTGATCATCACGCTGGTCCTGATGGGCAAGCTGCTCGAAGCGCGGGCCAAACTCGGGACCTCGGCCGCGATCGAGGCGCTCATCCGCTTGCAGCCCAAGACCGCGCGCGTGGAGCGCGACGGCGTACTGGTCGAGGTGCCGGTTGCGAGCATGCAGGTCGGCGACATATTCGTGGTCCGCTCCGGCGAGAGTATTCCCGTCGACGGTCTGGTAGCTACCGGGGAATCCGGCGTCGACGAAAGCATGCTCACCGGCGAGAGTCTTCCAGTCGGCAAGCGGCCGGGCGACAAGGTGTTCGCCGGCACGCTCAATCTGCAGGGACTGTTGCGCTGCGGGGCCGAGGGTGTGGGCGCGGCGACCATGCTGGCCAGCATCATCCGGCTGGTGCGCGAGGCTCAGGGCACGAAAGCGCCGATCCAGCGCCTCGCCGATCAGGTCTCCGGCGTGTTCGTACCGGTCGTGGTCGCGATCAGCGCGGCGACCTTCGCGCTGTGGTGGGGCATCGGCGGCGAGCTCGCGCCGGCGCTGGTGAACGCGGTCGCCGTGCTGGTCATCGCCTGCCCGTGCGCGCTCGGCCTGGCGACACCGACGGCCATCATGGTGGGCACCGGGCGCGGCGCGCAGGTCGGGGTGCTGGTCAAGAACGCAGTGGCGCTGGAGCGGGCGGAGAAAATCCGCACCCTGATTGTCGACAAGACCGGCACCCTTACCGAGGGCAAACCGGTGGTGACCGACGTGCTTGCGGCAGACGGATTTTCAGACGGGGAATTGATCATGGTCGCGGCCAGCCTCGAATCCGGCTCGGCCCATCCGCTGGCGCACGCGGTGCTCGAACATGCGAAACAGCTCGCGGTGCCGCTGACGTCGATCCACGATTTCCGCTCCGAGACCGGCAAGGGCGTGCAGGCGATACTTGCCGTTCCCGCGCTCGGCGGAGAACAGACGCTGCTCTTGGGGGCGCCGGCGTTTCTCACGGAATCGGGCTTGACCATCGACGCCGCGGCACTCGGGCCGCTGGTCGAGCAGGGCAAGACCGTGATCGCGGTCGGCGGGGCGGGGCGCATCCTCGGCTATATCGCGATTGCCGACAAACTGCGCGCAAGCTCCAGGGAAGCTGTCGGAAAGCTGCGGGGCATGGGAATCGATGTGGTGATGCTGACCGGTGACAATGCCGCGACGGCGAAAGCGATTGCCGAATCCGCCGGCGTAGCCAAATACCGGGCCCAGGTGCTGCCGGGCGACAAGGCGGCTGCGGTGGCCGAATTCAAGTCCGCGGGGCAGGTGGTCGGGATGGTCGGCGACGGGGTCAACGACGCGCCCGCACTCGCCGCGGCCGACGTGAGCTTCGCCATCGGCGCGGGCTCGGACGTTGCCATCGAAGCGGCAGATATCGCGCTGATGCGCAACGATCTGCTTTCGGTCGTCGACGCGATCAGCCTGTCGCGCGCCACGCTCGGCAAAATCCGGCAGAACCTGTTCTTCGCTTTCATCTACAACGTGCTCGGCATCCCCCTCGCCATGGCCGGGATGCTGAACCCGGTGATCGCCGGGGCGGCGATGGCGATGTCCTCGGTGTCGGTGGTCACCAATTCCCTGCTGCTGCGGCGCTGGCGGCGGGGCTGAACGCGGTCCGTGCAATTTTCAAGACGAAAGGAGACATCGATGCAAACGGTAACTCTAGGCGTTTCGGGTATGACTTGCGGCGGTTGCGTGAGCAGCGTCACCAAGGTGCTGAACGCACTTGAAGGGGTGGCGAAAGCCGACGTGTCCCTGGACAAGAAGTGCGCAGTGGTCGACTACGACCCCGCCAAGCTGGGCGTAGACCAACTCAAGCGCACGATCGAGGAAGCCGGGTATGAAGTCACGGCCTGATGCGCAGAAGTGCGAGCATCACGCGCACCCTGCCGTCGTACAGCCTGACAAGGCGGCTCTCCTCAAGCGCCTGAACCGGATCGAGGGACAGGCCAGAGGCGTCGCCAAGATGGTCGAGGAGGACCGCTATTGCGTCGACGTATTGACGCAGATAGCGGCGATCCAGTCCGCGCTCGACGCGCTTGCCATGCAACTGCTCGAAAGCCACACCAACGGCTGCGTCCGGTCCGCGATCAAGTCGGGCGACGGGGACGCGGCGGTGGATGAACTCATGAACCTGGTCAAGCGCTTCGCCCGCTAGCCGGCGGTACAATCCGCCTGCATGGTGACCGCCGGATCAACTGCAGCGGGATTCAACCTTGCGCGGCTTCTCGTGCGCAGCGCCCGGGCGTACCCCCATCAGCCGGCGCTCGCGCTGGGAGACGCCGTCACGGCGACCTACCTTCAGCTGGCCGATCGCGTCGCGCGTATGGCGGGGGCGCTCGGATCGCGCCTCGCGCCGGGCGACCGCGTCGCGCTGGTCATGGGCAACTGCCCGCAGTACGTCGAGGTGCTGTTCGCGTGCTGGCACGCGGGCCTTGCTGCCGTGCCCATCAATGCGAAGCTGCATCCGAAGGAACTGGAGTTCATTCTTTCCGACAGCGGCGCCCGCGCCTGCTTCGTGACGGCCGGGCACGCCGGCGCAGTGTCTTCGCTGTCCAGCGCAGTGCCTGCGCTATCGCATGTGATCGAGGCCGGCTCGGCGGATTACGAGCGCCTGAGCGCCTGCGCACCGATTGTCCCGGCGGCGCGGGCCGCGGACGATGTCGCCTGGCTGTTCTACACCAGCGGCACCACGGGCCGGCCCAAGGGCGTGATGATCACCCACCGCAACCTGATGGCGATGACACTCGGCTACTTCGCGGACGTCGACGCGATCGAACCGGGCGACAGCATCCTGCACGCCGCGCCGATGTCGCACGGCTCGGGCCTCTACGTGCTGCCGCACGTGGCGCACGCGGCGCTCAACGTCGCGCCCGAGTCCGGGGGCTTCGATCCCGACGAGGTGTATGCGCTCATCCGGCGCTGGCGCGGCGCCACCCTGTTCGCGGCGCCGACCATGGTGAAGCGTCTGGTGGACCATCGGCGCGACGCCGATACGGCCAACCTGAAAACCCTGGTCTACGGCGGCGGGCCGATGTATGTCGAGGAGTGCAAACGCGCGCTGGCGCGGTTCGGCCACAAGCTGGCCCAGATCTACGGCCAGGGTGAGTCGCCGATGACCATTACCGCCATGGGCAAGGGACTGCACGCCGACATCGCCCACCTCCGCTACGAGCAGCGGCTGGCGTCGGTCGGACTGCCGCAGACCGGGATCGAGGTCGCCATCGCCGGTGGCGGGGACGAGGCGCTTGCCGCCGGCGCGACTGGCGAAGTCCTGGTGCGCGGCGACGCGGTGATGCTGGGCTACTGGCAGAACGAGGCGGCCACCGCCGAGACGCTACGCGGCGGCTGGCTGCACACCGGAGACGTCGGCTCGCTCGACGAGGAAGGGTTCCTCACGCTGCGCGATCGCAGCAAGGACGTCATCATTTCCGGCGGCTCGAACATCTATCCGCGCGAGGTCGAAGAGGTGCTGCTGCGGCATGCCGCGGTGAGCGAAGTCTCGGTGGTGGGCGAGCAAGACCCCGAATGGGGCGAGAACGTGGTCGCCTTCGTGGTGGCGAAGCAGGGCGCCCGCCTCGACGCGGCGGACCTGGACAGGCTGTGTCTGGAGCACATCGCCCGCTTCAAGCGCCCGAAGCGCTACGAACTGATCGCCGCGCTGCCCAAGAACACGACCGGCAAGGTGCTCAAGACCGAACTGCGCAAGCTGCTGGCGCAGCGGGGCCCTGCTTGACGTTGACGTTGACGTTAACGTAAAGTGAGAGCCATCCGGGTCATCTGCCGGCCGCCGCCCCGCGGGGCGGACCGGCCATCGAGAGGCTCCAATGACTGACCTCAGTCTCGGGCATCAACCGACTGCGTACATCCCGAAAAACAAGATCCGCTTCGTCACGGCGGCATCGCTGTTCGACGGCCACGATGCGTCGATCAACATCATGCGCCGCATGCTGCAGGCGACCGGCGTCGAGGTCATCCACCTGGGGCACAACCGCTCGGTGGAGGAAGTGGTGACCGCCGCTCTGCAGGAGGACGTGCAGGGCATCGCCGTGTCCTCCTACCAGGGCGGGCATATCGAGTATTTCAAGTACATGCTCGAGCTGCTGCATGCGCGCGGCGGCGAGAACATAAAGGTGTTCGGCGGCGGCGGCGGGGTGATCGTCGCCGAGGAAATCCGCGAACTCGAAGCCTGCGGCGTCGCGCGCATCTACTCGCCCGAAGACGGGCAGAAGATGGGCCTGCAGGGCATGATCAACGACATGGTCTCGCGCTGCGACGAGGACCTTGCGACGCACGCCCCGCGCGACTTGAAGGGCGTCAAGGCCGGCGACCGGCGAGACCTCGCGCGCCTGATCACGGCGCTGGAGCACGGCTCGTGCGAGGCCGGGCTGCGCGCCCAGCTGCTCAGGGACGCGCAGGCGAAGACGGTCCCCGCGCTGGGGATCACCGGCACCGGCGGCGCCGGCAAGTCCTCGCTCACCGACGAGCTGATCCGGCGCTTGCGCCACGACCGCGGCGACCGGCTGCACATCGCCGTGCTGGCCGTCGATCCCTCGCGGCGCAAGTCCGGCGGCGCGCTGCTCGGGGACCGCATCCGCATGAACGCGATCGAGCCGTGGGCCAAGGGTGCGCGGGTGTACATGCGTTCGCTCGCGACGCGCGAGGCGGGCAGCGAGGTGCCGGTGGCGCTGGCCGACGCGATCGCCGCCTGCCGCGTCGCTGGTTTCGACCTCGTCGTGGTCGAGACCTCCGGCATCGGACAGGGCGATGCGGCCATCGTGCCGCTGGTCGACGTCTCCCTCTATGTGATGACGCCCGAATTCGGCGCCGCGAGCCAGCTCGAAAAAATCGACATGCTCGACTTTGCCGACTTCGTCGCGATCAACAAGTTCGACCGCCGCGGCGCGCAGGACGCGCTGCGCGACGTGCGCAGGCAATACCAGCGCAACCGCAAGCTCTTTGCCGCGGAGGCCGGGGAGATGCCGGTCTACGGCACCATCGCTTCGCGCTTCAACGACGACGGCGTCACCGCGCTCTACCAGGGGCTCAGTTCGCGACTGGCCGAGCACGGGCTGAAGGCCGGGCCGGGCCGGCTCCCGGTCGTGACGGGCCGCTCGTCCTCGGGCAAGAACATCATCGTGCCGCCCGCGCGCTCGCGTTATCTGGCCGAGATCGCCGAGGCGGTGCGCGCTTATCGCCGGCATGCGGCCGAACAGTCCAGGCTCGCCCGCGAGCGCCAGCAGCTGGCTGCGAGCAAGGCCATGCTGCGCATCGAGTGCAAGGAAGAAGTGGCTTCGCTCGACGTGCTGATCGCCGACCGCGAAGCCAGGCTCGACTCGCGCGCGAAGAAACTGCTCGACATGTGGCCGCAGATGCAACGCGCCTATTCGGGCGACGAATACGTGGTGAAGATCCGCGACCGCGAGGTCCGCACCCGGCTCACCCACACCACGCTCTCGGGCAGCGTGATCCGCAAGGTGGCGCTGCCGCGCTACGAGGACGAGGGCGAGCTGCTGCGCTGGCTGATGCTGGAGAACGTGCCCGGATCGTTCCCGTACACCGCCGGCGTGTTCGCGTTCAAGCGCCGGGACGACCAGGGCGGCGAGGACCCCACGCGCATGTTCGCCGGGGAGGGCGATCCGTTCCGCACCAACCGGCGCTTCAAGTACGTTTCCAAGGACAGCGAGGCGAAGCGCCTCTCGACCGCCTACGACTCGGTGACGCTGTACGGTTTCGACCCGGCCACCCGACCCGACATTTACGGCAAGGTCGGCAACTCCGGCGTCTCGATCGCCACGCTCGAGGACAGCAAGGTGCTCTACGACGGTTTCGACCTGTGCGCGCCGAACACCTCGGTGTCGATGACCATCAACGGGCCCGCGCCGACCATGCTGGCGATGTTCCTGAACACGGCAATAGACCAGCAGCTGGACAAGTTCAAGGCCGACAACGGGCGCGAGCCGACCGAGGATGAGGCGCAGAAAATCCGCGAGTGGACGCTCGCCACGGTGCGCGGCACGGTGCAGGCGGACATCCTGAAGGAGGATCAGGGCCAGAACACCTGCATCTTCTCCACCGAGTTCTCGCTCAAGGTGATGGGCGACATCCAGGAGTACTTCATCCACCACGGGGTGAAGAATTTCTACTCGGTGTCCATCTCCGGCTATCACATCGCGGAGGCCGGCGCGAACCCGATCTCGCAGCTCGCCTTCACGATGGCCAACGGCTTCACCTTCGTCGAGACCTACCTCGCGCGCGGCATGCGCATCGACGATTTCGCGCCCAACCTGTCGTTCTTCTTCAGCTACGGCATGGACCCGGAGTACGCGGTGCTCGGGCGCGTGGCGCGCCGCATCTGGGCCGTGGCGATGAAACACAAGTACGGCGCCAACGAGCGCAGCCAGAAACTGAAGTTTCACTCGCAGACTTCCGGGCGCAGCCTGCACGCGCAGGAGATCGCGTTCAACGACATCCGCACCACGCTGCAGGCGCTGATCTCGACCTACGACAACACCAACTCGCTGCACACCAACGCCTACAACGAGGCGATCACCACGCCCACCGAGGAATCGGTGCGCCGCGCGATGGCGATCCAGATGATCATCAACCGCGAATGGGGCATCTCCAAGAACGAGAATCCCAATCAGGGCGCGTTCATCATCGACGAGCTCACCGACCTGGTGGAGGAAGCGGTGCTGCGCGAGTTCGATGCGCTGGCTGAACGCGGCGGCGTGCTCGGGGCGATGGAGACCGGCTACCAGCGCGGCAAGATCCAGGACGAGTCGCTGCACTACGAGAGGAAGAAGAACGACGGCTCCTACCCGATCCTGGGCGTCAATACCTTCCGCAATCCCCACGCCGACCCGGTGCCGCAGAGGATAGAACTCATCCGCTCGACCGAGGAGGAGAAGCAGAGCCAGTTGCGGCGCCTGGCCGATTTCCACCAGCGGCACGCGAGCGAGTGCGCCCCGATGCTCGAGCGCCTGAAGCGAGCGGTGATCGAGGACCGGAACGTGTTCGAGGTGCTGACGGACGCGGTGCGCTGCTGCTCGCTCGGCCAGATCACCCACGCGCTGTTCGAGGTGGGGGGGCAGTACCGCAGGAGCATGTAGTCCGGCTGCGCCGGTTCGTGGGACGGCTCGGCGCAGCATGTATGATGCTGCAGCGAAGACCTTCCCGGATCCTACACGGGGTTGGGAAGCGCATGCCGATTTCTTGATCTGAATCACAATCCGGAGCAAGGCGGCAAACCACTATGGCCGGACCCGATTGAGTACCGCTGCGATGCGGTGATACAGACGAGGTCATTGAATCATGGGTGATGCGTTCAAGAAGATCCGGCTCGCCGCGGTTCAGGCAGCCTCGGAGTTCCTCGATCGCGAGGCTACGGTCGAGAAAGCCTGCAGCCTGATTCGCGATGCGGGGAAGAACGGCGCCGACGTGATCGGTTTTCCCGAGGGCTTCATCCCGACGCATCCTGGCTGGTTCAATTTTCTGCCCAGCGTAGGCAGCAAGGCACTGATGTTTTCGAAGGAGCTGTTCAAGAACGCCGTCGAGGTCCCGGGCGCGGCGACCGAGAAATTGTGCCTGGCCTGCCGCGACGCGAACATCGTCGCGGTCGTGGGGGTGTGCGAGAAACTGCCTGGAACGACCGGCACCATGTGGAACACCCAGCTTTTCATCGACCGCTCGGGCGAACTCCTGGGCAAACACCAGAAACTGGTGCCGACGCTCACCGAGCGCATGGTGCACACCGGCGGCCAGGGCAGCACTCTGCGCGCGTTCCATGCCCATTTCGGGACGATCAGCGGCCTGCTCTGCGGGGAGAACTCCAATCCGCTGGCCGCGTTCGCGCTCTCGGTGTACTACCCGTTGGTGCACGTCGCATCCTGGCCGGCGCACTTCGGCCCCACCAACGTGATGCAGGACAACATCACGGTGGCGACGAGGGGCCTCGCCTACCAGATGAAGTGCTTTGTCATCAATGCCAGCGGCGTGATCACCGACGATCTGATCGAACACTATGGGTTGACGAAGGACGACAGGGAATACCTGGAGCGCGTCAGAAGACTTCCCGGTGCTTCGATCATCGGCCCCAGGGGGCAGGTACTCGCCGAAATGCACGAACCGGGCGACGGGATTCTCTACTGCGATGTCGATCTCGAGGACGTCATTGTTCCGAAGGTTCTGCACGACTTCGCAGGTCATTACAACCGGCCCGATGTCTTCGCAGTTGCCCTTGCGCCGGAGGAGCGCCAGCTCCTGATCAAGGTTCACTCTCACCTTGTCGGCGACGACGGCGCAGAAATCCGTGCCGAGGGCGCCGGCGAGCGGGCAGTGGTCGAGGGCCGGTCAAAGTTCCTCCTGATCGGCGGGGAGAACGGGCAGGACCGCGGCAAGAAGAAGTAGATCGATTCAACGGATCTGAGCGTCCAAGCGCGGAAAGGGGGAGTGTCCATGGCGAGCGTGCCGCTGGATCTGCGCGGGCTGAGGCCTGATCGGCAGGCAGAGCTTCTGCGGGAGCAGTACTACGCCCTCAGGGGAACCGGCGCTGCGGTGCGTGCGCAGATCGAAGAGCGGCCGGCGCAGCTGTACGTTTCGATGCTGGAACTCGGATATCGCGTCGCCATCGAGCACGTGGACGGGACGACGACGCTGGTCATGCGGCCGGACGCCTCGACGCCGAGGCCCGGAGCCGGAGGCGCCCACTCCCTCGTTGCGCATCCCGACGGTCGGATCTATGCGAACACCACGGGAAACCGTGTCGCGGCGATCGACGCGGCCGGCAGAAAGGTGCTCCGACACATCGATGTGGGAGACAGGCCTTCGCATCTGGAGCTTTCCCATGACGCGCAGCGTCTCTATGTGGCAAACACCGACTCGAATGACATCACCATCGTGGACACGTCCAGCGACAAGGTCGTCGCCAGTGCGGCAACGGGGAAGCGCCCCTTTCTTCCGTGCGCGTCGCCGGATCGCGATCTCGTCTATGTGCCCAGCGGCCCCGACAACGTCGTGACGGTCGTGGATGGCGCAGGTGTCGTGATGGCGACGCTTTCCGTGGGCGTGGCGCCCCATGACATTGCTGTTTCGCCTGACGGCCGCTGGGCCTACCAGCCGAACTGCGGCTCCCACAGCATTACGGTGATCGACGCCCGCGAACAGCGGGTGCTCGGGGAGGTTGGCGTGGGACTGGGACCCGGGCACGTCGTCTTCAGCCAGGATAGCCGTCGCGCCTACGTCGCGAACACGCTTTCGGACGACGTTTCCGTGCTGGATACGGCGAGCCATGAGGTCATCGCGACGATCCCGGCCGGCTCCGCAACTCACCTTCCAGTCCTGAGCCGCGACGGACGCGTCGGATATGCCGCCAATTTCGCTTCAGACGACCTGACCGTCTGGAATAACGAGACGCATCGCGTCGTTGCGCGCATACCGGTGGGCATCTATCCGCACTTCTTCGCGATCAGTCCAGACGACCGTACGATCGTGGTTTCAAACACCGGCGAGTCGAGCGTTTGCCTGGTCGACGCGGTGAAACACGCCGTGGTTGCGCGACTGGAAGTGAGCGGCGCGCCCGCACACATCGCTTTCGATCCGGAAGGCGCGTGTGCGTTCGTGGGCTGCGAGACCCGCGACGAGGTGGCGGTAATCGATTTGAGGAATCAGAAAGTGCTGGCGCGGGTGAAGGCCGGTGCGCAGGAGCGGGGATAGCGCAGCCCTTGCAATGAGGCGGCGGGATCTCGCAGCATCGGATGGCGATCTGCCGCGAGCCCTGCGCAGGGCAGGGAAGGCCGATCAGGCAATGCCGAGTTCGCGCAGATACGAAAGCATCGCGTTGCGGCACTCTTGCGGGCGCTCGACCTGCAGCAGGTGTCCGGTCTGCGGAATGGATTCGTAGATATAGCCGTTCTCGCGCGCGAGCGCCTGGTTCGCGAGCCCGGTGGGCACATTTCCCTTCAGGTCCGGATCGGCGCCGATCAGTTTCACCGGGCAGCCGTACACGGACGCCTTCGGCCACAGGTCGAGCGTCAGCGCCGACAGGTAGATGGAGGCCTCGAGTTCGCGCTGGCAGGCGAGCGTCCAGCCGGCTCCGTCACGGCGTACGACCGAGCGGCCCATGTCCTCGATCGCCTGCGGCACCCAGCGCGATGTCGCGCGGCTCTCACGATAATATTTCACCATGCCATCGGCCGAATCGAACCTGTCCGGCCGGTTGCAGGCGAACTCCACCAGGCGCACCTCGAAGGTGCGCATCGGATCGTACATCGCATGGTCGCGTGGCGGCACATCGGGCGGATCGTAGAGAAACAAGGCATCCCATCCCCCGCCGATTTCCACCGCGTGCTTCATGGCCGAACGCGCCGAGAAGGAATGAAAAACGCCGACGATGGGCTGCCTGGGCGCGAGCTTGGACTTGATTGCCTGCTGCACGGTGCCGATGTCGATCGACAGCTGCTTGTAGTGATGGCCGTCCGCGCCGCTGGGGGCGTTGCGGCCGTGGTTGCGCATGTCGAACAGCGCCAGCTCGAACCGCTCGAGCAGCGGTTCCCAGAACACGCGGTAGCCGTCGATGGCGAACCCGTTGCCGTGGGTGATCGCGAGGCACGGACCCTTGCCGATACCATAGCGGCGTATCTCTATGTTCACGCCGTCGGTCATCTGTACGGTAAAGGAGTCGTCGGGTTTGGGGGCTTCGGCGATCATCGGGGGATTTCTCCCTAACAAAGCTACGAAGTTTAGCAGTCCATCGCGCTCGCGTTCCTGGCGTCATAATGGGTCCCCTGACTTGGGGAGGATGCCCGCATGAGCGACACCCGCATCGAGAGCGACAGCTTCGGCCCCATCGACGTTCCGGCTGGGCGCCTGTGGGGCGCGCAGACGCAGCGTTCGCTGGAATTCTTCCGTATCTCCGGCGAGCGCATGCCCCGGGAGCTGATTCTGGCGCTCGCGCTCGTCAAGCGCGCCGCGGCCGCGATCAACCGCGACCTGGGCCTGCTCGATGCCGGGAAGGCGCAGGCCGTCATCCGCGCTGCCGACGAAGTGCTGGCCGGCCGCCACGACGGCGAGTTTCCGCTGGTGGTGTGGCAGACCGGATCGGGAACGCAGACCAACATGAACATGAACGAGGTGCTCGCCAACCGCGCCTCCGAGCTGCTCGGCGGGCCGCGGGGCGAGCAGCGGCTCGTGCATCCGAATGACGAAGTGAATCGGGGGCAGTCCTCCAACGATGTCTTTCCTACGGCGATGCACGTCGCCGCGGCACGCGCGCTCGCCGAGCAGGTGGTGCCCGCGCTGCGCGTATTGCGCGACACCCTGGCCGGGAAGTCGCGGGACTTCGCGGATATCGTGAAGATCGGCCGCACGCACCTGCAGGACGCCACGCCGCTCACGCTGGGACAGGAATTCTCCGGGTACGCGAGCCAGTTGGAGCACGGCATTGCCCGCATGCAGGCGGTCCAGGCGGGGCTGCACGAGTTGGCGCTGGGCGGCACGGCGGTAGGCACCGGACTGAACACGCATCCGGAGTTCGCGACCCGCGCTGCCGCGGAACTGGCTCGGCTGACCGGGCTTCCGTTCGTTTCGGCATCGAACAAATTCGAGATGCTGGCGGCGCACGATGCGCTGGTCTACGCCCACGGCGGCCTGAAGAGCGTCGCCGCGGCGCTGATGAAAATCGCCAACGACGTGCGCTGGCTGGCGAGTGGCCCGCGCTGCGGCATCGGAGAGTTGGCCATTCCAGAGAACGAGCCGGGTAGCTCCATCATGCCGGGCAAGGTGAATCCGACGCAGGCCGAGGCGTTGACCATGGCCTGCTGCCAAGTATTGGGCAACGACGTGGCGATCAACATCGGCGGCAGTCTGGGCAACTTCGAACTGAACGTGTACAAGCCGCTGCTGATCCATGCCTTCCTTCAGAGCACACGCCTGCTCGCCGACGGCGCGCGCTCGTTCAACGACCACTGTGCGGCGGGCATCGAGGCGAACCGGGAGCGCATCGATGCGCTCCTGCAGCATTCGCTGATGCTGGTTACGGCGCTCAACCCGCATATCGGCTACGACAAGGCCGCACAGATTGCAAAGAAGGCCCATCACGAGGGACTTACGCTGCGCCAGGCAGCGCTCGCGTCGGGTCACGTCACCGCGGCGCAGTTCGACGAGTGGGTGCGCCCGGAGCGCATGGTCGGGTAGGAGCGGACGCTGCGCGCGCGCCGTTCGGCTGTTGAATTCTCTTCGTTCTCAGTCCGCGCCCGAACGCGCTGCAGGCGCGCGCGATCTCCCCGGGCGCAGCAACAACTGGCAGGCGACCACCAGGCTGCCTGCGATCGCCCCGGCCATGTCGGTCCAGACAGCCCAGTAGGCGATCTGGTCGGGAATCAGAAGGCCGATTCCGGACAGTACGAATCCCACCCGCAGCCACCGGACCATCTGTCCTGCCAGGTAGCCGACCATCCCCGTGGAAATCAGCCACACGCCGATGATCGCCGTGGCAATGGCGACGGCCGTCTCGGTCGTCGAGCCGCTCTGCAGCAGCAGGGCCGGTGAAAACATGAACAGGAACGGGACGATGTAGGCGGTCCACCCCAGGCGCATGGCGACGAACCCGGTGCGCATCGGCGGTGCGCCGGCGAGGCTCGCGGCAAAGAAGGCGCCGATTGCCACGGGGGGTGTGATCATCGACATCATGCCCAGATAGAGGATGAACATGTGGGAGGCGAGCGGCGAGAACCCGACCTCCACCAGCGAAGGCGCCACGAGCACCGAGAGCAGGACATAGACGCCGATGGTCGGCATGCCCATGCCCAGGACGATGCACAGGATCGCGGCGATGATCAGCAGCGCGACCAGATTGCCGGCGCCGATCTTGACCAGCAGCAGGGTCAGCGCAAATCCGAATCCGGTCGCCTGCAGAATGCCGCCGATGAATCCGGCCGCCGCGGCGATGATCAGGATGTCCAGGCTGGCCAGCCCGGTCGCGACCAGGGCGCGGAGCAGCACGCGGAATTTCATGCGCAGCCCCTTGTAGCCGAAGGCCATGCCGACGCCGGCCACGACGAGCGCAGCGATCAGCGCGGCGAATTCGGCTTCGCGGTTTTCCCAGAACAACAGGTAGATCAGCACGGCGAACGGGATGATGAACACAAAGCCCGATTTCAGGACCGGCGCGAGGCGCGGAATGTCCTCCTCCGGCACGCGCTTGATCCCCATCTTCGCGGCCTCGAGATCGACCTGGATGAACAGCGAGATGTAATACAGGACCGAGGGGACGAGCGCGGCGATGACGATGTCCCTGTAGGGGCGCTGCAGGAAGTCGGCCATCACGAAAGCGACCGCGCCCATCACCGGCGGCATGAGCTGCCCGCCGTTCGAAGCGGTCGCCTCGATCGCCGCGGCCTGCTGCGGGCTGAAGCCGGATTTCTTCATCATCGGAATGGTGATCACGCCGGTCGCGAGGATGTTGGAGACGACGACGCCCGAAATGGTGCCGAACAGGCTCGAGGCCAGAATCGCGATCTTTGCCGCTCCGCCGCGAAAACGCCCCATCAGACCGAGCGACAGGTCGTTGAAGAAGCCCGCCCCACCGGATTCCGAGAGCAGTTGACCGAAGAACAGGAACGGGATCACCACGGTCACGCCGACCATCATGATCAGCCCGAACAGCGCGCTGGTATCGACGCCGAGATAGACCATCATCCGGTCGAACTGGACCTCCCGCGTCTGCATCGCGCCGGGAACCAGATGGCCGACCAGCGAATACAGGATGAAGAAGGCGAGTATGGCCACGAGCGGCGCGCCCACCGTGCGGCGCAGTCCCTCGGCGGTCAATAGCAGAAGAATCGACGTGGTGACGAGGCCTTCGATCGGCGCCTCGAACATCCGGGTCGACAGATCGGCAAAATCGTAGGTGACGTAAGCGCCGGTGGCAAAACCGATGATTGCGAGCAGCGCGTCATACCAGGGCAGCGGGCCACGTGTGGTTGCCTGCGTCGCCGGGTAGTGCAGGAATACGAGCGCCAGGGCGGCGGCGAACGTTGCCGCGAGGTACTGTTCAGGCAGGAACAGCAGCCCGACGAAGCGATAGAAATCGATCGCCCAGAGCAGCGCGCCCAGTGCGATGACGGCGGCCAGCACCGGGCGCAGCACGCGCACTGTCGGTGAAAGTGGCGGTGCGCTGCTGCTCGACGATGCGTCGTTCAGGGCCAATCCGGTGTAATCAGTTTCCTGAATCGCCGCCGGGACTCATTTGCCCGTCGCAATCCCCGCTTCCTTGAAGAACTTGAGTGAGCCGGGGTGGTACTGCAGTCTATCCTGGGTGGCGGCCATGCCGGCCTGCGTGAATGCGCCGAACGATGGATGGCCGGCCGCCAGCGCCGGCTTGTTCGCATGCGCGGTCTTGACCACCTTGTACACGAGATCCGCCGAGGTATCCTTGTGGGTCAGCAGGACGATGTAATACTCCATCAGATTGGTCGCGCCGATAACACCCGGATAATGCGGCGCCGGCTGAACCGCCGCGACGTGGTATTCCCTTCGCACAGCCTGCATTCTCGCATTGGCCTGGGGTGAATTTTCCATATTGAGGAAGCGCACGCCGCCGTCGATCGAGGCGTGGATTTCGGCGACCTTGGGTCCCCCGACGGCAAACATGAAGGCGTCGGACTTGCCGGCCTTGAAGTCGTCCGCCGCGCGCAGCAGATCGGTCGTCGGCACCGGCGAGGCGTCCTTGAGGCTGAGCCCCGCGTTCGCGAGCAGCCCGTCCCAGAGCGCGATGCCCTGCTTGAATGAGGTCCACTCGCTGCCGATGCGCTTGCCTTTCATGTCTGCAACCGTCTTGATGTCGGAATGGTTGCGCACGATGATGCCGACACGAAACGGGAATACGGTGAAGGCCACCCGCAGGTCCTTCATCGCCTTGCCCTGGTGCTGGTTTACTCCGGCGAACGCGTCACCGGCCTCCTCGTTGCTGGTATAGGCGAATTCGGCCTGTTTGTTCTGCACCGCACCAATGATTGCGGCGGGCGAACTGAAGGTGAGCAGGCGCATCTGCAGATCGGAATGTTCCTGGACCGCCTTGGCGATCGCGGCTGCCTGAAGGTTGTTTATCGATCCCGGCGGAAGCGTCGAGATCGCGACCGTCTGCGCTGCCGCGTTCCCCGCACCCAGCGCCGCGAACAATATTGCGGCGGCGACCATCGCCGGCGCGCTTCTGCATAATTTGCTGATCATTTTCGGATCCTCCTCGTTGAGAGCGTTCCCGGTAGCCGGACCATGGCTGCCGTGTGCCGATTTGTCCGGCATTTCGCATTCTGCCACCCGTTGCGGAGCATAATCTTACGCGAACAGCCCGTTGCACGCTCGCGCTCGGCGCGAGGAAGAAAGACTGCGCTACTCTACCTTGGCGCCCGAGATGGCGACCACCTTGGCCATTTTTTCGAAATTCGAGCGCAATAGCTGATCGAATGCGTCCGGCGACAGCACCAGGGGCTCGAGGCTCTGCTTGGCCAGACGCTCGATGATGAGCGGCTCTTTCACTAGCGTGTTCACTTCGGCGTTGATCCGGGCGACGATGTTCCGCGGCGTGGCCGCCGGCGCGAGCAGGCCGAACCAGGTGTCGAATTCATAGCCGGGCAGCCCGCTCTCGCTGATGGTCGGAACATCGGGAAGGGACTTCCACCGCTTCAACGAAGTCAGCCCCAGCAAGCGCACGCGCGGCTCCCGGGCGTACTGGGTACCGCCTGCGAATATGATCAAGTGCGAGCGCCCGGAGACCACCTCGTTTGCGGCTTCGCCCATTCCCTTCATCGGGACATGCACGAGGTCGACTCCCGACATCCCGGCCAGATACGCCATGCTGAGATGCGAGGCGCTGCCAATGCCGGCGGTCGTGTAATTGAGTTTGCCCGGGTTTGCCTTGGCATAGGCGAGCAGTTCGGCAACGGTCCTGGCCGGCACCGGGGAACTGGCTATAAGCATGTAGCCGCTGGTGCCGACGACCGCGACACCGGCGAAGTCCCTGATCGGATCGTAGGGCAGCTTGGCGTACAGCGAGCCGTTGATGGTGTGGCTCGCGGCCGTGAAAAGCAGCGTCTGCCCGTCCGGCGCCGCTTTTGCCACCACTGCCGTGCCGATGGTGCCGCCGGCTCCGGCGCGGTTCTCGACGATGACGCTGGTACCCGGCGCTGTTCCAAGCTCGGTGGTGAACGAACGGGCTACCAGGTCGATCACGCCGCGTACGTCAAAAGGGACGAAAACCAACAACTGAACTCGCGTGCCCGGTCTGCTTTTTGTCAGGCCACGCTGGACGAGGTTCTTGTTTTGATATTGCTTCATGAACCCCTGCGGTTTACTGACGAACCGTAACGGTGCGGCGCAATACGATGACGAATGCAGCGAAAGCCGCAGCCTAATTGCTAAGTATGCTTGCGCCCGTCCTCTGGCGATCTACGTCACATTTCGACCATGGAATATATCTTTGCGCCATAAGACCGGCAAGTACTATTCATCCGCGACACGTGGTTGCTACGCCTTGCACAATCCATGATGCAGGTCACATACTCTCCCGAGATGCTGGAGGAGCATTGTTTTCCCGCAGCGAGAGTACACGGCGGAAAGCGACTTCTCGCCGGGTCACGAAGCTGAAGAAGTCTTCACGAACGGCTTTGAGGAAGGCGGTGGCGAGATCGTTGGCAGCGTGCGCATCGCGATCTCAATCGATCCGGAAACCCGTAATGTGATTCAGAACGGGTACATCCGCAAGATCCGCAGAGCGGGCAGCCAGCTCGCGAACGTCGAGTTTGAAACCATTTCAAACGTAACAGATCCCTGGCCGGAATTCACTGAGATATACTAATACACTCATCCACTGAACATGGGTAATTGCCGATGGTTACTCCCCAAATGACGCCTGTAACTACCGAATGCTCCGAGTGCGACGATTGCTACGGCGTATGCCCGGACGATTCGACGATCAAGAAGCAGATGGAACAGATGGAAACCTGGACGGACAAAGGCTATTGGGGTACCAGGACTCTGGGTGACATTTTTGACCAGACTGTCCAAAAGCATCCTAACAATGTGGCCATAGTCCAGGGTGGCAAACAGATCACATACGGCGAAATGGGGATAATGGTCAATCGTCTTGCCTTCGGCCTTCTCGAATTGGGCATAGGCAAGCACGATTACGTGATCGTGGAACTGCCCAACTGCTTTGAATGCGCATACGTGCAATATGCCCTCGCCAAGATCGGCGCGGTACACGTTCCGATTGTCCACACCTACCGCCAGGCAGAGATCGACTACGTCGTACAGCTTTTCCGGGCGAAAGCCATTATCGTGCCCGATACTTTTGGGAAATTCAGTTACACCGACATGGTGCACAACATCCTTCCCAAGCATCCCTATCTGCAACACGCTATTGTCGTCGGCGAAAATGCGCCCTCGGGAATGATCCCCTTCGGCGACCTCATTCGCGAGCGGGCGGACGATCGTCAACTCAGCGAGTATCTCTTGCCGAAGAGGCCCGCAGGAGCGGATATCTTGCGGGCACAGCTAAGTGCTGGCACCACGGGAAGGCCTAAGGCCGCTTTGCACAGCCATGACAAAACCATCTGCTCCCTTGAGTGGGACGCGGTTCGGCATCAATGGGGCGATGTATTACTCCTCTTCTTCCCCTTCGGGCACGCGACGGGTTTCCTGGTGTCGCTCGATCTACAAACTTTGCTTGGCCGCAAGATCGTGCTTTTTGAAGGCAAGATGAACATTGAAGAGGTCTTGAAGGTAGTTGAGAAGGAAGGCGTCACGGCCATGTACCTTCCGGTGCCCACGATGAGCACCTTAGCCGCTCAGTTGAAAGAGAGACCCGAACTGGTGCAACAGTATCGGATCGATTCCTTGCAGAATGTCGTCTTTGGTGGAACGCCAGCTCCTGCCGAGCTAATCGAGACTATTCGGGAATCATTAAACGTGTCGGTTCTTCAGGTCTACGGAATGGCCGAGGGAATTGTAACAAGCCCCGACTTACAAGATCCGCCGGAAGTGCAGGCTTTTTCTGTGGGCAGGGTGGGCTGTCCCGATGCCGACCTCCGAGTCGTGGACGACGATAATAGAGTTCTACCCATTGGCGCCGTCGGCGAACTGATCTACAAAGGGCCCTTCATTTTCTCGGGCTACTATAGAGATCGTCAACTCAACAAGCAAGCCTTCGATGAAGGCGGGTACGTGCACAGCGGCGACCTTGTCAAGATGGATGAGAAAGGCAACATCTGGATAGTGGGCCGTAAGAAGGACATCATCCGGCGAGGTGGCGAGGGTATCAGTCCGGCCGAAATCGAGGATCTACTGTCGGGGCATCCGAAGATCGCAGACGTCTCCATCGTGGCGATGCCTGACAAACGGATGGGGGAAAAGGTGTGCGCATATGTGGTTCCCAAGGCGGGACAAACCATCACCTTCGACGAAATAATCACCTTTCTCAAGAACACCAATATTGCAACCTTTAAGTTGCCTGAACGTGTGGAAAACGTCGATATCTTGCCTCGTTCCGCCTCCAAGGGAAACGTCTTGAAGGGGCTCTTGAGGGAGGATATTTCCAACAAGCTCAAGGCCGAGGGTAAGGTCTAGACCAACATCGGGACGGGAGGGCGCGAAAAAGAGATGACCCTTACGAGCTGAATCGATAAGTTCTGTCGCACTAGAGTCTGCAAATTACTACTTCAATATGGAGGCAGCTAAATGATCGTCGATATGCACGTTCACGTTCTTCCGGAATCGTCGGCTCAGAGGACTACGCGTCTTTTTACGGATAGAACGGGAGAAAAATTGATATACGATTTCTCCATCAACAAACTACTGGAGAGAATGGGGTCGGCGGTTGACAAGACGTGTATCAACAATGGCGTTCTTCGAGGTGACCTTGTGCCGAAGGCCAGTAATTGGGTGGCGAAACAGGTGCAACTCAATCCGGATAGGCTGGTGGGGATGTATACCCCGCATCCGGATATGCAGGATACTGCCGGCGAACTGGAAAGGAGCATAAAAGAACTGGGCTTCAAAGGTGTCAAACTGAACCCGTCACTCCACCACTATTACCCCGAAGATCCGCGAATGCGCCCGTTTTGGGAAAAGGCGAATGAGCTGGCGATACCGGTGCTGACCCACGGCGGGCGCAACGTAGAGGACTTCAAAATAGGAAAGCTTGACAGCACGCGGCGATTCTGCGAACCAAGCGGTTTCAGGCCAATTATAGAAGCCTATCCGAATATCACTTACATCATTGCCCATTTTGCCGGCTTCGAGGACTATGGGGATGAGGCAGTCAAAATAGTGAATGACTATCCGAATGTGTATACGGACATTTCGATGATGTTCAGTCGCCTAAGTCCAGAACAAATCATTGCGTATATTAGGGCCGTAGGGGCGAAGAAAGTAATGTTTGGTTCCGACTATCCCGGGTTTGACCCCCAGGAGTATGTCAGGAAGATAAATGCTTTCGATCTTACCGACGCGGAAAAAAGCGCCATCATGGGTGATAACGCCGCAAGAGTCTTCAAATTACATTAGCGCGATGTTTTGCCGCGTGTCAAACGGTGAGGAGGCGACAATTCCGGTAGCGCATCTCTTGCGATCTTGAGTGGAACGGGAGAGGTGCGTGGCACCTGGAGCGCAAGCGCAGCTGTGAGCTGCTTTCACCCCACGTACGCATGGACGCGATGTGGCGATTTTTCGTCGGCCAAATGTCAACCAGAGTTTGCTGTGGCCGGCTCGGTAGGCGCTTCGCTGGAATCGCGACTATCCTTCGGAGCATAATCATTACGCGGTCTTTCTCCGCCATCGCACCGGGCACCGATTTTCGGGCACTGGCGCTCAGGGCGAAGCAATCCGGCAACGGGAAGCGGGAACTGAAGCCGGAAGTCCTTTGCAAAGAATTTCGATTGGGACGATTTAATGAGGAAGTTCATTTCGATGGCTCCTATTTTGGTTTGGTGCTCCCCTGCGTACTACATTCAAGGGAAAGGAGCCGCGAGTTTCAAGTTGATCGTTCAATATGCCTTGAGACATTGGCGGAAAGAGATGGACCAGATGAATGGAGATAGATGATGACTAAGGTCGCTAAAATGATCTGCCCGATGTGCTCGATAGGATGCGGTTTGGACGTTTTCGTCGAGGACGGTCGAGTTGTCAAAGCCGAGGGCATGCCAGAGCATCCGATTAACCAGATATGTCCGAAAGGGGCCTCGCTGCACAAGCTCGTCCATCACTCTGACCGTATTCTTAAGCCGATGCGCAAAGTGAACGGCTCGTTCAAGGAGATAGGCTGGCGGGAAGCGATGGACGTAATGAGAGACAATCTCGCCACGCTCAGAGCTACATCCGGTCCGGACGGCTTGATGGTCGTCATTGGTGACGCAGTGGGGCTGCGCGAGACCCGGCATATTCCGGCATGGTTCTGCAAGCTCTATGGAACTGCCAATATGTCTTCTACCGGATCTTTCTGCCACTACGCGAATAAATTGGCGATGAATTACACAATTGGCAATTACCTTTGGGGCAATTTCCGTGGCGCCAAGTGCGTTGTTGCCTGGGGTAAGAATTACCCCGCGTCGGTTCCTATCACGGCCGCAAGCATTAAGCGCATTGTTAAAGGCGGTGGGAATCTCATCGTCGTGGACCCACGAAAGACCGAGCTTGCCAAGATCGCCACTTTCCATCTGCAACTCCTGCCGGGTACCGACGCCGCGCTGGCGCTGGCTATGCTCAACGTTATTATTGGCGAGAAACTCTTTGAGCACGATTTCGTCGAGAAATACACTACAGGGTTCCCCGCATTGGCGGCGCATGTCGTACAGTTCACGCCCGAATGGGCGTCAGAGATCACAAGAGTGCCGGCTGACCAGATCAGGCAAGCGGCCAGGCTATATGGCAACTCCAGGCCAGCAGCCATCGGGTTTGCAGCTACACCCGAACACAACGTCAACGGTATCCAACTTGTGCGGGCTCTCTGTAGCCTGGTCGCCATCACTGGTAACTTGGATGTTCCGGGAGGGAGTACCTATCTCGATCATGCTCACCTCCAGCACCCAAGATTCCCTCACGAAATTGATTTGTCCAAACGAATCGGGCATGCAGAGTACCCATTATTCTCGGAGACAAAGGATGAAGCCCAGATAGTCCTTTTCAATCAGGTAATGGAGCAAGAATCGCCGGCGATCAAGACTGTGATCTGCCAGGCAACTAATCCGATGGGCACGCAGCCCAACACAAATCGCCTGAGGAAAGCACTGGCGCGGGTTGACACGCTGATTGTAATGGATGTTTTTTGGAGCGAAACGGCCAAAATGGCCGACCTTGTGCTGCCTGCCGCGACAATAGCCGAAAGAGTCGAACTCTGCGACCACGGCTACGCTGGCAGCGTTCCGCTGATGTGCCTTAGCAACCGGGCCATAGATCCAGTGGGAGAGGCGTGGCCTGACTGGAAACTTTGGTTTGAGCTGGCCAAGGAACTGGGCCACGGCGAGCAGATGCCTTGGAATGACATTGAGGAATGCATCGATTTCCAACTCGCGCCGCTCGGGCTCAGCGTCCAGCAGCTGAAGGAAAAGCCTGGCGGTATTTGGTATGCAAAGCGGGCAGAGAAGAGATATCAGGAGGGTCCGCTCAACACGCCCTCGGGCAAAGTTGAGCTATATTCGCAGCGCTTCGCCGATCACGGCTACTCCCCGCTGCCAACGTACCTAGATCCCGTAGCGACGCTGGAAAACGGCGAGCAGGTCATTCGCGACTACCCGCTGGTAGGAGCAACCGGAGCAAGGGTACTCGCGTACTTGCATTCGCAGTATCGACAGATCGATAACCTGCGCCACTTGACGCCTGAACCAGTGGTCGAAATCGGCATTGCGACCGCGGGCGCGTACGGGGTAAGCAACGGTGAACTCGTGCGGGTCGAAAGCCCCCAAGGCGCGGTGGTAATGAAGGCCCAAGTGAGCGGGGACGTTATGGAGGGATTCGTTCAAGTGAGCTATGGTTGGGAGGGGGAAGCCAACGGCAATATACTTACTAGCGACACGCACCGCGACCCGATCTCCGGGTATCCCTCGTTAAGATGGTTCCCATGCCGGGTTCGTAAGCTCAGCGAGCCGGGCCCCGCAATTCGGACAGGGGGATAGCTGTTAGCCCACGTCCTATGATATGAACGTGCTGTCCGACAAATCGAGCGGAGTCCGCGGCAGAGTTCCGGTATGGGCTCTGCGTCTGTGCTGCGCAAAGACTGAATCAGGCGCAGATGTCCTGTGTTTTCAGACGCCGCTATTTCGTTAGACCTAACTCTTTAAGATATTTTTCGAAAAACTTGTGATTCTTGGCGATATAGTCGCTTGAATCCTTACCGCTCCGATAAAGGACAGAATAACCCGCGTCTTTCATCCCTTTAATAAACGCAGGCTCGTTGATCGCCTTGGTAAATGCTGCTTCGAGTTTCTTGGCAATCTCGTCAGGGATTCCTCTTGGCCCGGCAATGCCCTGGATCATCGGAACGGCAACACCACTGTAGCCGAGGTCGTTCAAAGCCGGGGTATTGGGGTATTCGGCTGCACGCTCTTCCCTCAAAAGAAGGAGAAGCCGCGTTTTCCCCGCTTCAATCTGAGCATTGCTGAACTCACTGCCCGCGACATCAATATGCCCGCCCAGAAGTGCCACCTCCACCAAGGGACCTCCCTTAAAAGGAATTTGCGTAAACTGTACGTTTTCTTTTTGGGCGATCTGCTTCATGATGAGATAGTGCAAGCCAATCTGACCAGTCGTGCCCCAGTTCAGTTTGCTAGGGTTCGCGCGGGCATAGGAGACAACATCCTTAAAATTCTTAAAGGGAGAATCGGCTCGAACAGTTACGCCAAAACTCGGTGCGCCCCACTGGATTATTTGGTGGAAGTCCTTTACGGGGTCATAAGAAAGCTTTTCGATAAAAGGCATGATGAATAGGGCAGTGGCCCCCGTGAAGCCGATGGTGTAACCATCCGGCTTCGAGGCGGCAATGGCGGCTGCGCCAATGGTCAAAGATCCACCTGGCTTATTTAGTATGACAATCGGTTGACCAAGATCCTTTTCCGCCTCTTTGCACAGGAGGCGAGTTAACACATCGGTCGTGCCGCCGGCCGGTAGAGGATGAATAAATGTAATTGGCCGATCCGGAAACTTTGCAGTTTGTGCGTCTTGGGCTAATCCTGGGGCGGCCAGGGGAAGCGCGATCGCAAGGGATAACAAAATGGTCATCTTTGCTGTTAACAAAATCCGATTTATCTTTATCATTTTTTCTCCTCGTAGGTTAACTGAACGTTTTGTCCTCATTCCGTCAAGGTTCGCTCCTCCAAACCCGCGATGGGCGCCCCATCCTTTGGGGTTTTATTCTTGAAGCTACTCACCCGTTCATAGATTCGTTCTTTCTTGAAAGGAAGATCCTTAAATCTGATGCCAACGGCATCGTAGATCGCATTGGCGATCGCTGGAGCAACGGGCACAAGGGCCGCTTCACCGACTCCTTTTGCGCCATAAGGCCCGGTGGCTTCATTCGCCTCTACCATGATGGTTTTCATCGGACATACGTCCAGAGACGTTGGAATCTTGTAGTCCAGGAAGTTTCCGTTTAAGACCTTCCCTCTGTCATGGAGGACCTCTTCCAGGACCGCAAATCCAAGCCCCTGGAGCAGAGCCCCTTCCACCTGTCCTTCCGCGCCGAGCCGATTGATCACCTGTCCAAGATCGTTGGCAGATACAAGGCTGAGTACCTTGACATCCCCGGTCTTCGGATTTACCTCGACCGTCGCGACTACGCACGAAAAAGAGTAGACAGGGCAGATATCGCCATAGCCTGTGGCCGGATTCATGTCAGGGGGGATAGGGTCGACGAACCGTCCTCTCCCACTGAGCGGAAGGCCTTTCGCGTAATGAGCCCGGATCGTCTCTTTTACAGAAAGCCCGTGCTTGGGAGATCCCTTTACGCAAATCATCCCGTCCTTGATTTCCATATCCCGGGGACTCGCCTCTACGGCCAGAGCCGCCGTCTCGATCAGTTGCTCCCTGATCTCGCGGGCGCCTGATTGGACGGTGTTCCCCAAGATGTAAGTAGTGCGCGATGCATAGGCGCCCAAATCCATCGGGTTGGTTTCTGTATCTGTATCCGAGATCGAGATATCGCAAAGGGGGACGCCTGTTTCCTCTGCAACGATTTGCGCCAGGACTGTTGTTGCTCCCTGGCCATGTTCTGAAACACCCACGAGAACGTTGACTTTTCCGTCTTCATGAACCTTGATGAAAGCTTCCGCGGCATTGTATTTATATACTCGGACGCCGCCTCCACTATGGATCATGATGGCCATCCCGGTCCCCACGTGTTGGCCGTCCTTCTTTGCTTCCCTCCTATTCCAACCCGATTGACGGACCGCCTGTTCAATACACTCGGAGAGCCCCGCGCTCTGGATCACCGCGCCGGAATCGGTCCTCTCCCCGGACCGAAAAATATTCTTGAGCCTGATTTCTACGGGGTCAATGCCCAGCCTCTCCGCAATGATATCCATCTGACATTCCATGGCGAACGTGATCTGGGGATTTCCAAAACCTCTAAAGGCAGCACCATGCAGGGTATTCGTATACACCAGGGATCCCTCAAACTGGACATGAGGAGCTCGATACAGGTAAACAAAAGACATGGCAGCGTTGGCAAGGGTCGAAGGCCCTTTTTCATTGTAAGCCCCGTTGTCCATGATCACATGCGCCTTCCTTGCTACCAAGGTCCCGTCTTTACTGACCCCTGTCTTTAATTCCACAGTAAATGGATAGCGAACGCTCGAGTATTCAAACTCCTCTTTCCGCGTGTTGAAAATAGCAACGGGCCTTCCGGTTTGTTTTGACAGCAACGAGGCAATCGGTTCGATCATATCCATCACGAGCCGGCTGCCGAACCCTCCTCCCACGTGTGTCTTCAAGACCCGAATCTGAGAGGAAGGGATACCAAGGATGCGTGCAAGTTCATTTCGCAGGGCGTAAGGAGTTTGAGTTGTAGACCATATGGTCAACTGTCCAGACCTGGAGAACGAGGCGATACACCCCCGGGTCTCAAGGCAACAATGGGTCACCCGATGGGTGGAAAACCGGTCCTCAAAGATCTCGTCACAATGAGCAAAGCCCTCTTCTACGTTTCCATAGTTGCGAGAAACTCTCATCGCAACATTCGTTTCTCCGTCATGGATCCTTGGGGCTTCCCGTGCGAGCGCCTCTTCCGGGCTGAAAACCGCAGGAAGCTCTTCATACGCTACGTCGATTAACTTCAAGGCCTCTTCCGCTGTATCCTCGTCCAGGGCTGCAACCGCTACCACTTCGTCCCCTACGAATCTCACCTTGTCCTTGGCAAGCGGCAGCTTATCGGCCAGGTGAGGCACATAGCTGAATTTGATTTGAGGCGTCTCGGCGGCCGTGATGACACTTCTCACGCCGGAAAGCTTCTTCGCCCTTTCCGTATCGATCGAAAGGATTCGGGCATGCGGGTAAGGACTTCTGAGGATCTTTCCATAAAGCAGCCCTGGTATCTCGAGGTCCCGGAGAAACTTTGCATCTCCGGTGGCCTTATCGCGGCCATCCACCCGCTCAACCGGCTTGCCTATGAAGCTAAACTCTTTCATGCTCTCCCCACGCGATCCTGAACTGATAAATCATCGGTCGCTTGAAACAAGAAAAAAGAATTGCGTTGCTCCGATTCCTTCTCACTTTCCCGAAGCAGACTTAATGGCCTCGATGATCTTCGCGTACCCGGTGCAGCGGCAGAGGTTTCCAACAATAGCCTTCTTGATTTCTTCCTCCGTGGGGTCCCCGTCCTGGTCAAGAAGGGCTTTTGCGGACAAGATCATCCCCGGGGTACAGAAACCGCACTGAATCGCTCCGTCTTGTATAAAGGCCTTCTGCAGGGAATGTAGCTCGCCATCCCGGCTTGCAAGACCCTCGATCGTTACAACGTCCTTAGCTTCGGCTTGGAGAGCCAGCATCATGCAGGCGTTGATCGCCAATCCGTCCATCAACACTGTACATGTACCGCACTCGCCATATCCACAACCCTCCTTGGCGCCCGTGAGGCGAAAATTGTCGCGAAGGACACTGAGGAGGGTCGACCACGGCTCGATCTCGGCCAGTACCTGTTCCCCGTTTAGGGTAAAACGGACGGTCCTCTTCATATTTCTTTTCCAGTGTTTTGACGGATTCTCGAAAGGGCGCGGTTGATCGCTACTGGAAGAAGGTTCTTGATCATGGCCTTTCTATATCCTGCACTGGCGCGAAAGTCGTCTCTTGGTCTCGCCTCTTGTGAGGCCTGATCAGCCGCATAGGCCAAAATCTCTTCCGTTATCCTTTCCCCTTTCAAGATCTTTTCGGCACCCGTTGCCCGCATGGGTGTTGGCGCAGCCGCTCCCAGGGCAATGGTCACGTCTTCACAGCCGGAAAAGTATTGATCCATTTGCAATTGCACGCCTATGCTCACAAGAGGCAAATCCATACCGTTCCTGCTCGAAAATTTCAGATAGGCCCCTGCACTCCGCGGGTGCGGCTTTGCAAAACGAATGGACGCCAGGATATCCGCACGGTCCAGAATAGTCTTGCCGGCACCCGTAAAGAACTGGTGTAAATCCTGCCTCTTCATTTCCCCGGAGTTCCAGTAAGTGACATCCGCTTTCAAGGCGAGCAAGGCTGGCAGGCTATCGGCAGCGGGCGACGCATTACAGATGTTTCCTCCCAACGTAGCCACGTTCCGTGTCTGAGCGGATCCAAACTCATCTGCCGCGTCGAACAGAATCGGCGCGGATTGTCGGATAAAACCCGATGTTTCTAGTTCTCTGATCGTTGTCATTGCCCCGATGGTGACCCACTTCTCATCGTGATGGATGGAGCGCAATCCGGGGATACTTGCAAGGGAGACAAGGAGATCAACGGCGAGCTTCTCTTCTTTGATCTGAAGAACGACGTCCGTACCTCCTGCAATGATCTTTCCCGCAACTTCCCGGGCGGAGAGAGCCGATGCGGCCTCTTCAAGGGTGGTGGGCTCTATATAGTCGAAATGGAGCATAAGTCATCCCCGGATTTCAACTAGATCTGATTGCATGCTATAGGTAGTCTTCCAGCCTCATTTTGTTCCACAGATCTTCGGGCTCGGTGATTCTCGTGAATGTGGGAAGCGTTAGCGGCTTGGTGGCATCGATGATCAGCAGATCTTGCATGGACCCGTGCTTGAGTCGGGTCTCATCGAACGCCGCCGGATCCAGGTGATTCCCGGCGCTGTTTTCGATGATACTGATATCGCGGCCCGGTGCCATCCTCGTGGCTACCGCAAACAGTACCTCTTTCTCATCGAAGACATCGATATCATCGTCGACCACGATGCACGTTTTTGCATGAAAGCCTGCGCCAAGGGCCGCAATAGCGGCAAGCTTTCCTTGTCCTATCGATGTTTTCTTGATGGAGACGTAGATGTGGTAGACCGATGCGCCGGTAAGGGGTAAATGCACGGCTTTCACAGTGGGGATGACCCTCTTGACCGCATCGTAAATGGGAGCTTCAAAACCCAGGACACACCCTAAATTATGCTCGGGATGGGCCGGATCAAGGTCGTGGAAGATTGCGTCTTTACGCATGGTGATGGCCTTGATCTTGATGAGGAAGACCTGTTTGTTGCCCTCGCCGTAGTGACCGGCAAATTCGGCAAAAGGTCCGTCAGTGACCATGATTCGTGGGTCGATCACCCCTTCGATCGCGATCTCCGCATCCGCCGGGACAGACAGGTCCACGGTCTCACATTGCGTCATCCTCAGAGGTTCCCCTAGTAGACCACCCATCACCTCCAGCTCGTCCACGTCCTTGGGACCCGAGTACATGGAGCCAAGGACTACAGCAGGATGATGGCCCAGGAATATGACGACTTCCATCTCCTTGCCCATCTCGGCATACCGCCGCGCAATCAGGTTCCCATGGTGCACGGGATTGAACATGCAGCCCAACTCATTTTTCCCCTTGACCTCATGACGATACATGCCGACATTGAGGATCCCCGTATCCGGGTCCCGGCAGATCATATTGCCTGGTGTGATGTACTTCCCCGAATCGAGAGGAGCATGGTGGATAAGAGGCAATACGGCAAGATCAGCGTCCTCTCCGCGAAGTATGACCTCCTTCACAGGGGCCTCCGAGGAAGGAATCGTTACTGTTGGTTTGAGGTCTGCTTCTCTTCTTCGATATTCATGAAGAATCGTAGTCTTATCTATCTTGCCGGGCTCCATCCCCAGGGCAACCCCTAGAAGCTCATAGCTCCCAAACAGGTTTGTCACCAAGGGGAGCTTGCTGCCTATGATTTCCGGGCAGTAGATGATCGGGTAGCGGTCTATCTTGCGCAGTTTTCGCTGAATCACTCCCACCTCAAGATGAGGATGAAGTGGTCTCTTGACCTCGACATAGTAGTCTGGTCCTGCCTTCCTGACCACTTTCAAAAAGTCTCTCAAGTTCTTGTTCTGTTTCATCACCTCTCCCCACGTTCCTTAGCTGTATTATTTCAATAGACGCTCTGAATCGTGTCGCTCTATTAATGTGGCTTAATGGTCAGACTATTTACATCATTGTCGTGTGATTTAGATCAAAGAATAACGTTACGATGTATGAGATCGGAAAGCGTCACGAACACCTCGGCGTACGGCCTGGACTGGGCTCCGCTGCCGGCCGTACTCGAACAAAGAAGTTCCGGCACATCGATGGTCGCAAACGTACCGGAAAGCGCAAGACGTGTCCGGCACTTTCTTGCGTCTTGCAGAGGAGACTACGGGTTCGCTGAACAGTTACGCGAATCCGCCAAGTTCGGCGAGCGCCGGGAGCAAATTCCTCCTATCTCTTAGGCCGAAGCAGTGTCCGCAGATTCGGAGAGCTTGAGCCCGATGAAGCGATCGAGCATCGCAGGGTTATCCAGCAATTCGCGCGAGCCCGAGCGATGGACGATGCTGCCGCGCTCCAGCACCACCGCGTTCTCCGTCAGCGTGAGCGTAATGTCGACGCGGTGCTCGACGAGGATAATCGTCGTCCCCTGGTCGGCCTCATGCGCTGATCTACTTTAGGAAATCTGGACCGATTTGAAGGGTAGTTTTACGGCAAACTTATCCTTAGAAGAGGAGGTTTGTCATGAAGAGGAAGCGATTTTCGGTGGAGCAGATTGTTGCGGTGCTCAAGCAGGCCGAATTGGGAATGCCGGTAGCCGATATCATTCGGAAGATTGGGATTTCTGAGCGGACGTGGCACCGCTGGAACAAGCAGTGCGCGGGGATGCAGTCGGATCAGGTCCGGGAGCTCAACTGCAACCGCGGATTGACACCTCCCACCACGGCGCGCAGACCCCGTATGAAGGCAGCCAATGCTGCCTTCGAAGCGGGAACAATGGCCGTAACGAAGATTGACGAGGTGCGCCACTGAAACGACGGCAACTCGCTTTAGCCAATCCAGGCCATCTGTCAGACAACTTCCTTATCGTATTGCAAAGCCTGCCGGTCGTATAAGGCGTTATACCTACTTCAGTTTCAAGAGCTTTCTCGCGTTATCCTCGTAAATGGCTTTCCGATCAGGCGGTGTAATGTCGAGGTTGTCCAGGATGTCGATAGTCCAGCGGATGAAAGCGGAGCCCTTCTCTGGATCGAAGGGGGCGTCTGAGGCGAAAAGTATCTTGTCTGTTCCGAAGAAGTCCAGGCCGCATATCGTTGCAGCTTTTGAACCGAAGACTGCCGTGTCCGCGTAGAACATGCGGAAGTAATCAATCGGTCTCTTTTTCAATTTTCCCAGGAGCAGCGAGTAATCCTCGTCTGAGGTGCGGCTCCCCAGCTGGTCCCAGCCTGGTCCCACGCGGCCTGCAAAATAGGGGATCATGCCGCCCATGTGGTGGGTGATGATCTTGAGGTTCGGGTGCCGGTCAAAAAGCCCTGCAAAGACTAGATGAGCCATGGCGACGCTCGTTTCGTAAGGCCATCCGAACGTCCACCAGATCTCATAGTGGCTCTTTGGCTCGCCCTTGTAATCCGGGAAGTTAGCTCCCCTGGCAGGGTGGAGCCAGATCGGCATGTCAAGTTCGGCCATCAGATCGAAGAGCGGCATAGTCTCCGCTCTATCGAGAGGGCGCCCCAGTACGTTGGTGAATATCTTGACGCCAACTGCGCCCAGGTCCTTCACCGCTCGCTGCGCCTCCTTCAGCAACCCCTCGGGGTCGTTCATGGGCAAAGAAGCGATAAAGCCGGGAAAACGGTCGGGGTAACGCTGGACCAGTTTCGCCAGCCCGTCGTTAGCCAGTCTTGCCATGTCCGTGGACACCGGGGGCGCGCCATAGACTTCCTGGGCTGGTCCGCCGAGACATATGATCTGCACATAGTCGGCGAATTTGTCCATTATGCGGAACCGCTCGTCTAGGTCGACGATGCTGGGTATCGCACGTACCCGCTTGTGCACTTCCTTCCCGTTTGGCAATACCTCAATCATCTTGTCAAAATAGGCCTTCGGATAGATGTGATTGAAAATATCTATTTTCATGCTGCCACCCTGTATGGATTCGAAAAAGGGCTCACTTTTCCAGGATACTTGATGGAACCCTGTATATGTTTACAGAGCAGCTTCAGTCGCTCTGGCGTCGCGCGCCCGCGACTGTCAGAAGCCGCAGCCTTCCCGTTTTCACCGGGGGAAGTCCGAGTTTGGGATAGAACATGAATTCGAGTACGCCGCCCAGGAGATCGTTGAGCGCAGGGCCGGAACCTGATAGGGAATATGGATTGCCGGTATGCGCGTCTCGCGCCGGAAGATCTTCGCGGGGATGTGAGGGCCGGTTCCTGTTCCGGCTGAGCCGTAGTATGCCCTTAGGGGATTGGCCCTGGCGTACTCGATGAACTCGGCGAGGGTCTTCGGGGGGTGCGAAGGCTGCCCCACAAGGAACAGCGTCGACTTGTGCGAGAATCCGGACCATGGCATTCCTTTCGTCGGCGATGATTCTCCCCGTAGGTAGGATACCGGTCGCCAGTCGCTCCAGTCGATGCGGGACAACTGGTCTATGGCAGCCCCTCCGTGTATCAACGCAGTCCAGGTTGAGTGCCTTGAACGGTGCCGCTGCGCTACGATATCAGTCCGCCCTGATCTTCGCGTGTATCGCCACGCGCCGCCAGCGCTCCATTTCCGATTTCATCAGCGACGCAAGCAGCTCCGCCGGGCCGCCGGCCGCAACCAGGCTCTGCTTGAGCAGCGCCTCACTCATTGCAGGATCGCGGAGTACCGCGTTGGTTTCGGTATTCAGCCGCGTCACCACCTCCGCCGGCGTTCTGGCCGGCGCAAGCATCGCGTACCAGTTGTCGGCCTGCACCCCGGGATAGCCTTCCTCGCCCAGCGTGGGGACATTCGGAAACAGCGCCGCACGTTCCTTGGAGAGCACCGCCAGCACCCGGACCTGTCTGCTTTGTACATACGGCGCTGCGGCCGCCATTGGCAGAATCATCGCTTCCACCCGTCCGCCGACCACATCATTGATCGCGCCGCCAAAACCCTTGTAGGGCACATGTACGATGTCGGCGCCGGTTTCGAACTTGAACAACTCCATTGCGAGATGGTGAATGGTGCCGTTTCCGGGCGAGGCATAGAACATTTTTCCGGGCCGTGCTATTGCCATTGCCACCACCTCTTTCACCGACGTCGCGCTCGAGGCCGGTCCGACAATGAACATCTGCGCTCCCGTGGCAAGCAATGCGATCGGCGCGAAATCCCGAATCGGGTCGTAACGCAGATTGCTGTTGACCGCGGTGTTGTTGACAAAGGTTCCCGCAGTCACGATCAGGATATGCCCGTCGGGCGCAGCCCTGGCGACGAATTCACTGCCGATGTTGCCGCTCGCGCCGGCGCGATTGTCGATCACCACCGGTACGCCCAGACGTTCCGACAGCCGCGCGCCCACGCCGCGCGCCACCAGGTCGATGCCGGTACCGGGCGTAAACGGCACCACGACGCTGATCGGCCGCACCGGCCAGGTCTGCCCCCAGGCTGCCGGGCCAACCACAAGCCACAAGGCCAGCACCAGTTCAGCAATGTTGGCAGGCCTCACATTGCACTCTGAAAACTTGCAGTAAACACTCCGAAAACTTGCCATATATTGTCCCTCGAAAGTGTAAACCTCAAGAATGCGTGAAAGGTGTCTTCTTTTTGACCTGTTTCGGAGGGAAGCGTTGAGGGTGGGCCGACAATTTCCTCTCTGCCCGCTTTGCGTACCAAATACCGCCGGGCTCTTCCCTCAGTTGCGGCGCGCTGAGCCCGAGCGGCGCGAGGTGGAAATCGATGCATGCTTCAATAACATTAACCCTCAGTATCTTTATCAGATGCCTCTGAGCGAGCCTGTGATCTAAATCACGATCTCTTTCATTACTTTCACCTCGTGATGTATTGCGACACACTCGTTGGTTCGGGTCCAAAGTATTACCCAGTGCTGCCGGTCAAGTAGTGGCGGCTATCGCAATTTCGGCCGAGCAGATCTTCCGCGCACAAGAAATCGATAGCAAGCGCGATTTCAGGTCCATAGGCGCTTTCGCGTACTTCCATGGTCTGAATGAAGTAGATAGGGCCAGATCCCACAGATTGGCGAACGGTTGGGAAGCTAGCGTAACTTTCGCGAATCGCGACAAGACTGGCGGTAGTGGCGTGATGGAGCGCCGGCACGATTGATGCATCGGCCCAGACGCAACCGGCGAATTCCAGGCGATTTGTCCTCGGTGACGCCCGAGGCGTCCCCGGTGCTCTGTCGGTGCGTCCTGCCGCATGCCGCCGTCGAATGATGCGGCGTGGGAATTGCTTGCCTGACAAAGCGAGCAAAAAGACCTTGGCCTCGAATCCTTCAATACTTGACGAGGCTGGGCAGGAAAGTGGCGATCTCCGGGAACAACACGACCATGATGGTCATTAAAATGATTGCGTAGAGAAAGGGAAAGATTCCCCCGAAAATGGTATTGAGGGGTACCTCTGGAGCGATGCCCTTGATCACGAATACGTTGACCCCGACCGGGGGCGTGATCACCCCCATCTCGCCGGTCAGCACGATGATGACCCCGAACCAGATCGGGTCGAAGCCGAGCTTCTGGACTATGGGATAGAAAATCGGGATGGTCACGACAATGAGGGCCAGGGAATCCATGAAGAACCCGCCCAGAAAATAGATGAAGATGATGATGCCTATGACGGCCATTCTGTGGATGGCAAGGTTTCCCACCCAGTCGGCCAGCTTGAACGGGATGGTCGATACCGCGAGAAAATGGCCGAAGACGACGGCGCCGGCGATAATGAACAGGACCATGCAGCTGGTGAGCAGACCGTCCTTTCCTGTTTCCAGAAAGTCTCTCCAGGTCAGCTTTCGCCGGACCAGCCCGATCAACAACGCACCCCCGGCCCCGATGGCGCCGGCCTGGGTGGGGCTGAACCACCCCAGCATCAGCCCGCCTATTGCCAGAAGAAAGAGAATCGCCGCTTCGATGATTCCCTTGGTCGCCTTCAGCTTTGCGGTCCATGTGGTGGCGGGTCCCGGAGGACCGAGGGCGGGGTTGCGGGCACAGAGGATCGCAACGGTGGCTACAAACAACAGGCTCAGGATGATTCCGGGAACGATTCCCGCCACAAAGAGTTTGCCGATGGATTCCTCGACCAGGATTCCGTAGACGATCAAGACAGTGCTGGGCGGGATGAGTATGCCCAGGGTGCCGGCAGCGGCCACGGTGCCGGTGGCCAGAGCGTCGTCGTAGTTGTATTTCTTCATCTCCGGGAGGGCGATCTTCCCCATGGTCGCAGCCGTTGCCGCGGTGGAACCGCATATGGCGGCGAATCCGGCACAGGCAAGCACGGTGGCTATGGTGAGGCCGCCGCGCAGACTCCCGACCCAGGAATAGGTGGTCGAAAAAAGCCTCTTGCTGATGCCGGATGCGTGGGCGAAGGATCCCATGAGGATGAACATGGGAATGACCGACAGGGGATAGGAAATGAACGTCTCGAAGATGTCCTGCGACAGGATCGCGAGGGCCGGGTCGATGTCGGAGAGGTAGGCAAAACCGACGAACCCGACCAGTGCCATGGAAAAAGCAACCGGCACCTTGAGCAGGAACAGAAACAGGAGGGCAAGGATGCCGACGAAACCGGTGGTCTCAGGGCTCATTTCGCACCACTCTTATTATCGAACTGAGCAAGCGCTGTGCGAACACCAGACACACGGGCACGGTGGCCAGGGCTGCGGCGTAGGAAAAAGGCGCAATCGGGACCTGGATCGTCGGCGTCTGCTCCCCGCCGGTCTGGAGGTGATACCCATGGCTGAACAGGCGCCAGACGATGAGCACGAACAGACCCAGGCAGAGCAGCTGCACCACGCAGTCGATCAGGGCCTGCGCACGCCTGGGCAACAGCACCACGAAGAATTCGACGCTGACGTGCCGGTTGTGCACGAGGGTCGCTGCGGCTGCAAAGGATATGCCGATGAGCTGCGCCAGCATCATCATGTCGAGCGATCCGGGTACCGGGAGACGAAAGAGCTTGGAGCCCAGGACGTCGATGCACGTCAGCACCACCATGAAGAACAGGGCGCCGAAGCCGATCCATTGAGCCCAGCGGCTTACGGCTTCATTGAATCTCTCGAACTTCTCCAACATGCGCGATTCTCCGGATTGCTCACGTTGAGCGAAAAGCACGCCCTACGGCCACCGACCGATCGCCGAGAAAAGTCCGGCGCCGAATTAAAACAAGCTAGCCCCTGCCCGACCATCGAGGATCAGGCAGGGGCTTGTCCGTCGAGATTACTTGACGTAGGCCTCAGGCCGAAGCCCGGCAGGACCGGTGGGGGAAGCAATCTTGTATTGCATCTGTTTCTCGGTCCAGTATTTGATTCGCTCCTTCATATAGGCAATCCAGCCTTTGACTTCGGCCTCTTTGTGCCCTTTGCCTACCATCGCCTTGACGTAATCGTCCAGGACGGGTTCCACCGCCTTTTGCCATCTTGCTCCCTCTTGTTCGGAGAGTTCGAGATACTTCACCCCCTTGTCCTTGGCGTAATCCTTGCCGTCAAAGTCTATTTCATTCCACATCAAGGCAAATCGCTCCTGATATTCCCCGCTCATCGCGTCCACGAGCGATTTAAGATCCGGAGGCAGCCTGTCGTAACTTTTCCTGTTCATGACCAGGAAGAAGGGAAACGAAGCGCCAATCTGCCAGCTTACGGTCACATTCTTCGCGACCTCCACAAATCGGAACGTCTTGAGGGTTTCATAAGGACCCCAGACGGCCTCGTTGACCCCTTTAGCAATGGAATCGTAGACTTCCATCATCGGGGTGGGGGTGGGGGTCCCGCCGAGCGCCTTGACGATGTCGCCCGGAATTCCGGGGGCCCGGATGGTCAAACCCTTCATGTCTTCCAGCTTTGCCACCGGCCGCTTGGAAATAACCATGCTGGGGCCGTTAGCGTGGATGGCGAGCACTTTCACGCCGCCAAATTCCTTCGGTTTGAATTTCTGGTAGAAGTCGTATGCCATGTGGGCGCCGACCCAGCCGGTGGGTACCCCCAGCGGCAGTCCCATCCCCTCGCTGACGGGCATCCGCCCGGGGGTGTAATAGACGTGGGAATAGCCGATATCGGCGATCCCCGTCTCGATCCCCTTGAACATCGCCGGCCCCGTGAGCAACGAGCCCCCGGCAAAGTATTGGACTTTGATCCTTCCTTCGGAACGCCGCTCCAGTTCTTCTCCGAACTCCTGAGTGATTTTCGCCTGTTTGGAGGGAGGAGGAAAGAAATTGGCAATTTTCAGGTTGATTACCTTGTCGGCCGCGTAGGCTGATTCGACTGTCAGTGCCGAAAACAGAAACGCAGAGCAGATGGCCGCAGTCGCAATGGCCAGGGTTCGTCGTTGCATTCTCAGTTGCATCATCATTACCTCCTCTTCAATGGGGCGGATGGAATATCCAATCTCCCCTTTATGCCTCGCTTCGGTCGCGCGCAACAGCCTCGAGACCCATGCTCGCGTCGGCAGCCGCGCATCAAGCCTTGGCAATGCATGAAATCGGTCGAGGACCAAGGTGTATTACACCACGCGCGCCCCACAGCGAACGCGCCACGCCACAATATAGTACGTCTCGAATGGCAATGCAGCAACCCAATTGCCTGGTTTGATGGGGGAAGGACAGGAAGATCGATCCGGCCGCAATGCCAGGACGGTGCATATTCGGCCCTCGGTTCGTTCCTGGATCCTCGTGCGCTGGAGGCGCCCCGATCCGAGCGGAATTTGGGCGGAATTCCCGGTCGATTGGCGCAACGGATCGCGCCCGGACCCACCGCGGGCGCAGCTTCTGGTAAGTTGCGCCAGTGCGCAAGCCAGTCCACCGTCCGTCCGGCGTTCCGCCGCTGATCAAGCGCAATACCGCGTTGTTTGCGCTTGCCCAGTCTTTCACCGGCGCGGGCATGAATTTCGCGTACGGCCTCGGGCCGCTGATGGTGATCGCGCTGACGGGATCGGCGTCGCTGGCGGGATTGTCGGTCGGCCTGCTGGGACTGAGTCGGTTTCTGGTCTCCTACCCGGTCGGCAAGGTCACCGATCGCTACGGCCGCAAGCCCGGCATTCTGCTCGGCCTCGCGCTGGCGCTCACCGGCACGATCCTGCTCTGGCTGGCGATGCGCATGCACAGTATTTTCGCTTTCGCCGGCGGCATGCTGGTGTTCGGCATGGGAATGAGCGCCGCGCAACAGCTGCGGGTCGCCGCCACCGACATGTTCCCGCCGCACTTCCGGGCGCAGGCGCTGGGCTACATCGCACTGGGCTCGGTGGTGGGCCTTGTGATCAGCCCGCTGATGATCAGTGGCGCCGAGGCGATCGCGCACCGCATCGGCGAGGAGCCGCTGGCGCTGCCGTGGCTGCTGTTGCCGGTGTTGATCGTCGCGGGCATGCTCCTGGTTGCATGGGTGCGCCCCGATCCGAAGGAAATCGGGATGCACCTCGAGCGCTATTACCCCGACTACTCGCCGCCGCCGCCGCCGCCGCTCGGACACCGGCCGGCATTCAGCATCAGCCGCCTGTTGCGCAGCACGCCGATCCGGCTCGCCATCGTCTCGAACTGCGCCGCCAGCGGCAACATGTCGATCGTCATGGTCCTGACCTCGCTGGTGCTCGCCCACCACGGGCACTCGCTGGGTGCGATCGCGTTCTCCCACATGTTCCATGCCGCGGGCATGTTCGTGTTCACCATACCGCTCGGCAAGCTGGCCGACCGCTACGGGCGCGGCTCGGTGATGTTCCCGGGCGTCGCAACCGCGCTGCTCGGTGCGGTCTTGGTCACCTTCACCCTGGGATACTGGTCGATCACGCTCGGGACCTTCCTCGTCGGCCTGGGCTGGGCGGCGGCCAACGTCGCCGCGACGGCACTCATCGCCGATTTCGCCGAAACGGTCGAACGCGGCCGCGCGATCGGCGTCAACGACAGCTTCGCCGGCGCGATGAGCGTGCTGATGGCGCTGGTGACCGGCCCGCTGATCGAATGGTCCGGTCTTCCGGCAGCGGGCCTGACTGCCGTGGTGGTGGCGCTGCCGCCGCTGGTGCTTGCTGCGCGCGCCCAGTGGCGCGCCGCGCGCAGCAGGTCGGATGCCCAATCACGCTGAGCGGGACCAAAGCTTGGGTTTCAAAGTCGTCCGGTGGGATTAGGTCTATCGCTCGCCTTGGAGCGAAGGACGGCCGATGCTACCATCGTCTGTCTTTACCAGGAGGAGGATCGAACGATGAGTCCCAGGCGCACCCTGTTCGCATTGGCGGCGATTGCGATCGCCGCGCTCTCGTTCAACGCTACCGCGCAGGAGGGCACGATCAGGATCGTGCTCGGGTTCCCGGCAGGCGCGACGAGCGACATCCTGTCGCGCGTCGTCGCCGACCACATGCGCCAGGCGCTCGGTCAGCCGGTGATCGTCGAGAACAAGCCCGGGGCGGGCGGGCGGATCGCCAACGAACTGGTCAAGGCGGCGGTGCCGGACGGCACCACCCTGCTCATGACTCCGGTCGCCTCGATGTCGATCTTCCCCCACTCCTTCGGCAACCTGCGCTATGACCCGTTCAAGGACTACGAACCCGTGGCGCATCTGTCGGATTTTCAGCTGGCGCTGGGTGTCTCGACCAAAGTGCCCGCGAAAACGCTGGCCGAGTACGTCGCGCTGGTGAAGAAGGATTCCAAGTGGGGTTATTACGCCTCCGCGGCGGCGGGCAGCATCCCGCATTTTCTCGGGGTGATGTTCGCCCGCGCCGCCGGCATCGAAATGATCCATGTGCCTTACAAGGGAACCGCAAACGTGCTTCAGGCTCTTGCCGGCGGCGAAATCTCCGCGGCGACCACGCTGGCCGCCGACATCGGTTCGCTCGTCAGGGCGGACAAGGCGCGGCTGCTGGTCGTTTCCGGAGCGAAGCGTGCATCGGCCTTCCCCGAGGTTCCGACGTTCAAGGAATCAGGCTACGACATGGAGGCCTACGGCTGGTACGCGATGTTTGTGCCCGCAGGTACTCCCAAGCCGGCGATCGAGCGCCTGTCGAAGGCGGCGATCGCCGCGATCCACGACACCGCCGTCAACAAGCGCCTGGTGCAGATCGGGCTCGAGCCGACCGGATACGGGCCAGCCGAATTGGCCCGCATCATGAAGGCCGATTACGACAAGTGGGAACCGGTGATCAAGGCGTCCGGATTCCGCGGCCAGTGAACGTGTGAACTCGCGCCCCGCCGCGCGGGCAAGCGGACCCTCGCCTACCAGACGCCGATGTAGATGCCGTGCTTGGCGGCGGAATTGGTGCGCGCCTCGACCTCTACGTCGCTGAGGGTTGTACGCTGTTTCCTCTCGCTCATCCACTGGAGGAGGCGCTCGCGCATCTCGCGCCGCACCGATTCATGGCGCGCATCCTCGCCCAGATCGATGAACTCGTCCGGATCGTCCTCGAGGTTGAACAGCTGGGGCCGGAAACCCTGCCAGTGGACGTATTTCCACCGGTCCGTGCGCACCATCCAGCCGCGGCATTCTCCAGGGCGTCGCCCCAGTATCCGCCGTGCCTCGTTGAAAGCGTAATCGACTTCCGATACGGCCATGTCGCGCCAGCCCGCCACATCGCCCGATCGCACCAGGGGAAGCAGCGATCTTCCTTCGATCAGGTGGCTGGCGCCGGGAACGCCGAGCGAATCGAGAATGGTGGGAACCACATCGATGGCTTCGATAAACCGCCGCTCCGACGTTCCGCGGGTGGCATGCGCTCGCGGGTCGGGGTCGACCAGGATGAGCGGCACGCGCGCGGCCTGCTCGTAAAAGAGTTCCTTTTCGCCGAGCCAGTGATCACCGCCGAACTCGCCGTGGTCTGAGGTGAAGATGATCAGCGTGTCTTCGAATCGTCCGAGCTGCCCAAGCGCCTCGACGAGCCTTCCGATGTGGTCGTCCACCTGTTTTACAAGCCCCATGTAGACCGGCCGAACGCGCTCGATCACTTCGTCCCGGGCGAAGCTGCGACACCATTCGTGCTGCTGGAAGGCGCCGTACACCGGATGCGGCCGCTCGCGCTCGATCGCTGCGCGCCGGACCGGCAGCATGTCCCGCGGCTTGAAAAGCGCGTGGTACGGCGCCGGCGCCACATACGGCCAGTGGGGCTTCACCAGCGACAAATGCAGCACCCAGGAGTCGTTTCCCCGTTCGCGTATGAAATCGATCGCCTTGCGCATCATGTAGGCGGTCTCGGAGTCCTCCTCCTTCACCCGTGCAGGCAGGTGCACGTTGCGCATCTGCCAGCCGCTGTATGTCTTTCCGCGCTCATCCTCGGTCGCGATGACGAAATCGGTCCACGGGTCCTTGCTCAGATAGCCGCGGCTCCTCAGGTAGCCGGCGTAGCCGCTTTCGCTGCCGGGCGGGGAATGGCCGTCGTAGCGGTCGATCGGGACGAACCCGCCTTCGCGCAGGAGCACGCCGCGCTCCGATTCCAGTTCTATGCCGAAACGCTCGAACCCGCGCGAATCAGGAAGCACGTGGGTCTTGCCAGCCAGCACGGCTCGCCGGCCGGCCCGCGCGAGGTAGTCGCCGAGCGTCAACTCACGCAGCGACAGCGGCACACGGTTCCAGGTCGCACCGTGGCTCATCACCGAACGGCCGGTGTAGAAGGACATGCGCGAAGGTCCGCAGATCGGCGAGGAGACGTAGGTGCGCTCGAACCTCACCCCACGCGCCGCGAGCGCGTCGATGTTCGGCGTCTGGAGCACGCGATGGCCGTAACAGGATAGGTGATCGGCGCGCAGCTGGTCGCACATGATGAACAGGACGTTGCGCACTGTACTCATCGTTCACCTCCGGCGCCTGGACGGCGCGTCGCCTGCCCGTGATTCAGGCAGCATGAAGAACGCCTGCCAGCTGCCCGGATTCGAAACCCGGAGCGCCAGACTGGCAACGCAACCGTATACCAAGGTCTCGGCTCTTCTACAACCACGCCGGATCAAATCGGAGTAAGGTCGCGATGGAGGCGCCGTGCAAGCATGAGGAAATGCGATGTGGAAACCGGGATTTACCGAGGAGGGATTCTCACGGCCACAGACTGATGCGAGCACGCATGTGGCGTTCCGGTAGACAGCGGCCCGACGAGCGATGAGTATTCCCGGGTTTCGACCCGACACCAAAGGAGGAGCAAACCATGAGTGAAGCCAATCGCGAACCCAGACTGCTGATCCCGCAACTGAAGCCGTTTTACGACTGGGTCGAACCTCTTACCTGGCCATTGATACGGCTGACCGTAGGGCTCATGATCCTCCCGCACGGTGTTCCCAAACTGATGGCCGGCATCCAAGCGGCAGCCACGCAGGTGTTCATCAAGCGCGGACTATGGGTCGGTATCGCGGAACCCATGGTTGTGTTCCTCATATTTCTGGAGACGGTAGGGGGGATCTGCATTGCACTTGGACTGTTCACGCGTTTTTTTGCGGCCGCCATCACCATCGAGATGCTCGTCATCGCGAGCCTATATGCGCCAAAATTCGGATGGACCAGTCCTGGTTATGAATACCCGCTGATGTGGGCCTTGGTCATGTTTGCAGTGGCGCTGCGCGGCGGGGGCCCATGGTCGCTCGACCGCAAGATCGGCGTGCAACTCTAGCAGCGCAAACCAGGGTCGGGTCGGGTTGGCGGGGGGGCGGCCTGGCCATCGTGTCGCTGCTCGTGTCCAAGCATTTTGATGGCGGAATGATAATCTCCGTTCGCAAGAACGTGTGCGCATTGCGCACAATCATCGACAAAGGAGAAGCACGTGGTACCGAACGACTTGAGGAGTTTTCTAGAGGCGACGAAAGCCTCCGGCGACCTGGTTACGATCGACGCGCAAGTCGACTGGGACCAGGAGCTGGCAGGAATCGGGCGGCTCGCTTGCGAGAGGAATGGTCCCGCGTTCCTGTTCACAAACGTCAAGGACTACGCACCCAAATGGCGCGTTGCCACCAACCCGATCGCCAACTGGAGGCGCATGGCCGTCGCGTTCGGTCTGCCCGCCGACACGCACGTGCGGCAACTCTACGATACGTACGCCGAACGCGAGCAGCACCCCATTCCTCCGGTGATCGTCAGGGACGGCCCGTGCAAGGAAGTGGTCGTCCCCGGTGACAAGGTCGATCTGTTCGATCTTCCGGTTCCGATGGTGCACGACGGCGACGGCGGCCGCTATCTGGGAACCTGGGACCTCGTCGTCTCCAAGGACACGAAGAGCGACTGGGTGAACTGGGGCATGTACCGTTTCATGGTGCATAACGAGCGTCTGCTGACGGGGTTTCCGCGGCCGACCAGCCACCTTGGGAAAATGCTGCTCGATGGCTACGTGCCGCAGGCAAAGCCGATGCCCATCGCCATCGCGATCGGCTGCGACTGCCTGTCGCATCTTTCGGCCGCGGCGACGTTCAGGATCGCCGGAAACGAAGCGGACCTCGCCGGGGGCCTGCGCGGAAGTCCGGTTGAATTGGTCAAGTGCAACACCTCCGATCTCTACGTTCCGGCGAACGCCGAAATCGTCATCGAAGCCGAGGTCTACCTGGATCGCATCAATCAGGAAGGCCCCTATGGGGAATATCCGGGATACCGCAGCGGTGAAATGGGCAACGCGATCTGCGCACGCGTGACGACGATCACGCACCGGCGCGATCCGATCCTCACCGTGGATACGACCGGATTCATGGATTCGAGCGCCACCTCCACCTCCATCACCGGCGCCATCGCCATCAAGCGGCGCCTCGAAGCGAACAATGTGCCGGTGGTCGCGGTGTACGTTCCGCCGGAAGGCGGGGTGCACCTGGCCATCGTTGCGGTGCGCAAGGGCGGCGCGGAAATCGCGCAACGCGTGGTCAACGTGCTGACGGTGCGCCGCGCGCTGATCTCCAAGATCATCGTGGTCGATGAGGACGTGGATGTCTTCAACATGGCCGCGGTAATCCACGCCTTCGCCACCAAATGCCATCCGGGCAGCGGGCTGCACGTTGTCCGCTACAAGGGCCGTGCGAACACGCTCACGCCCGCCTACACCCAGGAGGAGCGCGTATCGCGCTCGGGGGCGAGCGTCGCGCTCGATGCGACCTGGCCCCCGGAATGGCCGCGCGACGCCACGCCAGTGCGCGCCACGCTCGATTCCATGTATTCGCCCGATGTGCAGCGCCGGGTGCTGGAGCGCTGGTCGGCGCTCGGATTGAAATAGACAAAGGAAAGCGAACATGCCCCAGGAATACGAAACCTTCGCGCGCGACAGCGCGCACCTTTTCGGTGGAAAGGAAGTGGTGATGACGCTGCGCGATCTCACGCCCGGGCGTCGCAAGTACCGCGGCATCAACGTGCGCGGCGTGGTGTCGCGGCCGCCCCGTCCCGGGGAGGCGGTGCTGTGGATACGATCGGTGGTCGGCAACCGGGATCCGGCGCCTTGCAGCGTGCGCATCGTCGAGGAACTGCCCGAGACTTTCCAGGGCCTTCCGTACAGCGATTTCTTCGAGGCGATGCAGCGGGCCTGACCGACGTTGATTGAAACCATCATCGATGCGCTCTCGCGCCAGGCGCGCGAGCGGCCCGCGGCACCAGCGCTTGCCGACGGGCGAGAACGCCTGAATTGGGGCGAGGTCAAGGCATGGGTCGCCCGCGCCGCCGGATGGCTGCGCTCGTGCGGTCTGGCGCGCGGCGCGCCGGTTCTCGGCTGGCTGCCGAACCGCGTCGAATGGTATCTGCTGCGTCTGGCGTGCGAACAGGCTGGACTGTTTTGGATCCCGGTCCCGGCGAGTCAGGGCAAACGGGAGCTGGCGTCGATCGCCGGTCGGGTACGGCCTGCGGTGCTGGCAACCGGTACCGTCTTTCGGGACCGCGACTTTGACGCCATGGCGGACGAAATCTGCCGCGAGCACGCCATTGCGCCGCTGCGGATCACCCTGCCGAAGGATGGTTTGCTGTGCCTGGAAGGGCCGGTCGATGATGGCCGTGCCGCCCTTCGCCCCGAAGAACCGGCGCATGCGCTGGCGACCACCGGGACCGAAGGAATTCCCAAGCTTGCCGTTTTTTCGCTTGCGGCGGCTTGCGAGCGCGCGCATGCCCAGGCGCGGCTGCTGCGCCTCGTTCCCGAGGACATCCTGCTCACGCTCTCGCCGGGTGTGGGACCCGCAAGGGCGGCTTGGCTGGCGGCGCCCGTTGCGGGATCCTGCGTGCTCGGACTGCCGGCGTTCGGCACGGATGCCGCAATCGAAATGATTGAACGCGAGCGGCCCACCGTGGTATGCGGCACTCCGACCCAGCTTGCGATCTTGGCGGCAGGACTCGATCGCGCCGATTTCACCAGCGTGCGCTTCTGGTACACCGCAGGATCGGTCATGCCCTCGACCCTTGCCGAAGATCTCGAGCGCGGAACGCGTGGAATCGTCCTTTCGACCTACGGCGGCGCCGACTTCGGCGGCTGGGCTGCGCCGTCACCGGATGACCCTGCTGCGGTGCGCCGCGGCACGGTCGGCAGGCCTCGCGGCGGAACCGAATTCCGCATCGTCGATGCTGAAGGCCGGGTCCTCCCGCGGGGAACCGCGGGTGAACTGATCGGGCGAGGACCGTGCTGCGCCGACGGCTATTTCGGTGGCGAAGGCAACGAGAGTTGGCGCGACGGCTGGTTCCATACCGGGGACCTCGCCGTATTCGATGGCGAGGGAAACATCGTCATTGTCGGGCGGTTGAAAGAGGTCATCAATCGCGGCGGTGACAACGTCAGCCCGTCGGAAGTGGAAGCGCTGTTGCGCACGCTGCCCGGCGTAACTCAGGTTGCCGTCATCGGCGTACCGGATCCGGTGCTGGGGGAGCGGGTATGCGCCTGCGTGGTTCCGGCGCCGGGCAGCAATATCCAATTGGCGGCGCTGCGCGACCGGCTCGGCAGCCAGGGGATGGCGCATTTCAAGCTGCCCGAGCAACTCGTATTGTTAGACTGTCTGCCGGTCATAGGCGACAAAACGGACCGGAGGGCGTTGGCTGCGCTTGCTTCAAGCAAGTCGAAGAATGGCGGCAGCGGCGTGAAAGTGGTGTCGATGCAAGGGTAATTGGTCAGGGACTTGCGATCCACAAAGGAGGTTCAAATGAGGAAGATACTGAACGGCTCGATCGGCTTGCTGCTTACCTGCGCGGCGTTGGTGGCCGGGGCGCAGGGCTATCCCACGAAACCGGTGCACATGGTGGTTCCATACCCCGCGGGCGGGTACTACGACCTGCTCGCCCGCGTGATCGGCGCCAAGCTCGGCGAGACCTGGGGCCAGCCCGTCGTGGTTGAAAACCGCGTCGGCGCGAACGGCATGGTCGGCACCGACTTCGTGGCCAAGGGCGCTGCGGACGGCTATACGATTCTGATGGGCGGCATCGGTCCGTTCGGCATCAGCCCGAGCCTGTATCGCAAAATGGCCTACGACCCGGTGCGGGACTTCGCTCCGGTCATTCACGTCGCCTCGGCCCCGAACGTGCTCGTCGTTCACCCGTCGGTGACGGCAAACTCGGTCAAGGAATTGATCGCCCTCGCCCTCGCCAATCCCGGCAAGCTGACTTTTTCCTCGGCCGGCAGCGGTTCGTCGCAGCATCTTTCCGGCGAAATGATGAAGACCATGGCCGGCGTAAACATGACCCATGTGCCGTACAAGGGCAGCGCGCCGTCGGTCACGGCCGTGCTGGGCGGCCAGGTGTCGCTGCTCTTCGGCACCATGGCGGACGTGGTGGCGCACATTCGCGCCGGCAAAGTGCGCGCGCTTGCGGTCACGAGCGCGAAACGGATTCCTGCGCTGCCCGAAGTGCCGACCATGGTCGAGGCAGGCATTCCGGGATACGAGGCGACCGCGTGGTTCGGGGTTTTCGCACCCGCCGCGACCCCCGGCGACATCGTCGTCAAACTCAACCGCGACATCGCGCGCATCCTGGAGATGCCGGACGTGCTGGCACGCATATCGCTGCAGGGCTCGGCCGAGATTATCGGCGGCTCGCCGGAGCAGTACGGCAGCTTTGTACGCGCGGAAATCGCCAAGTGGGCGAAAGTAGTCAAGGACTCGGGGGCCAAGGTCGATTGACCGGACATGCGGGGTTTTCGCGCCTACCGCATCCACGACGACGGAAAATTCGGCGACGGTCGTCTGGAGTCGATGACGCCCGAGGAGTTCGACTCCGGCAACGTGGTGCTGCGCATCGCCTACGCGGGCGTCAACTATAAGGATGCGCTCACCGCGCGGGGCCGGGCGAGAATGGCGCGGAAATTTCCGCTGGTAGGGGGCACCGACCTTTCCGGAACGGTCGAATCCTCCGAGGATCCCCGGTTCAAACCGGGCGACCCGGTGTTTCTCCATAGTTTCGGACTCGGAAGCCACCACGACGGCGGTTTCGCCGAGTTCGGCCGTTTCCCCGCGGAGTGGGTTTTCTGCTTGCCGGGCGGGCTGACGCTGTTCGAAGCGGCCGTGCTCGGCGTTGCCGGCCACTCGGTCGGCGTCGCGCTGGAACTGATGCAGAAGAACGGACTTGTACCCGGGCGCGGCAGAGTGCTGGTGAACGGCGCCACCGGCGGCGTCGGCAGCATCGCCGTCGATCTGCTTTCGAAACTGGGTTTCGACGTGGTGGCCCTGACAGGCAAGATCGACGAATCGGATTATTTGCGCTCGCTAGGGGCCTGCGAGGTGCTCGATCGCCGCAGCGTCGATTTCGGCGCCGGTCCGCTGGGTACCGAGCGCTGGGCCGGCGCCATCGATTCGGTTGGAGGGACACAGCTCGAATGGCTCATCCGCACCATGCGCCGGGACGGCGTCATCGCCTCGATAGGCAACGCGGCGAGCAACGAATTCGCCGGAAACGTGCTCCCGTTCATTCTGCGCGGGGTGCGCCTGATCGGTGTCAATGTGAACAATCCGGTGGAATCGAAACTGCGCATCTGGCGGCGCATGGCGGCCGATTGGAAACCGCGGCATCTGGAACGGATCGGGCGGCGCATCCCGTTTTCTGCCCTGCCGCAGGCCTTCGAAGACCTGCTCGCCGCACGCGTGCGGGGGCGGCAGGTGGTGGATTTTTCCCTGGGCTGAGGAATCGCGGCGGGACCCGCTCGTACGCCGGCCGCGCCGCGCTTGTACCGGGGATTCAGAGCTGAATCGAATATCCCCCGTCCACGGGAATCGCCGCGCCGGTGATGAAATCCGAGGCGCGGCTGGAAAGAAAGACCGCAACACCGGCAAGATCCGACGCTCGGCCCCAGCGACCCGCGGGCGTGCGCGCGACGACTTTTTCGTTGAATCCCGGGATCCGCGCCCGTATGCCGGACGCCAGTCCGGTATCGATCCAGCCGGGCGAAATGGCGTTGACCTGGATGTTGTGCATTGCCCACGCCGCAGCGAGCCCCCGCGTGAGCTGCACGATGCCGCCCTTGCTTGCGGTATAGGGCACGTTGAACGGGCTGCCGAAGCTTGCGGTCAGCGAGGCGATATTGACGATCTTGCCGCCGCCCTGCCGCTTCATTTCCGGGAATACCGCCTGGGAGCCGATAAACGCGCCGGTGAGATTGGTGTCGATAACGGAATGCCATTCCTCGAGCGAGTACTCTTCCGGCGGTTTGCCCAGCAGCACTCCGGCATTGTTGACCAGGATGTCGATTCGACCGTACTGGTCGAGCGTGCGCTGAACGACGAGTTTCCAGTCGCGCTCCAGCGTGACGTCGATCTCCAGTGCGATGCTCTGCGTGCCCATGGCCGCCAGCTTCGCGACCGCAGCGTCGCTCTTGGCGCGGTTGCGCGCCGCTATGACGACGCAGGCCCCGGCGCCCGCCAATCCCTCGGCGATTCCCAGGCCAATGCCGCCGTTCCCGCCGGTCACCACCGCAACCCGATCGCGCAGCCCGAAAAGACCGTCTGAACTCATCTTGTGCCCCGGTTTCGCGTTTGAGAACTGACCTGGCCCGATGTCCCCGGCGCTCAAGCCTGGGCAATGCCGGATCCGATTCCCGATGCGGCGCCGGTGACGATCGCGGTCTTCGCCCTCAGGTCTTTCACCGCGCCTCCTCATTGCCGCTCGTATTCGGAACCGATACGGGGCTTTCGGGTGCGGCGAACAGGTTCATCCGGCCGTGACTCCGCCGTCGATCGGAATCACCGTGCCGGTGACGTAACTCGACGCCGGCGAGGCCAGAAACAGCGCGAGTCCCTTGATTTCCGCGGCATCGGCGATGCGGCCCAGCGGAACGATGCGCCTGAATTCTTCCTGCACAGCCGGATCGCGCAGCCTACCGCCGGCGATGTTGGTGAAGAAGACCCCGGGGGCGATCGCATTGACAAGTACGTTGTAGGGGGCAAGCTCGCGCGCCGCCTGGCGCACCAGATTGATCAACGCGGCCTTGGTCGCCGCGTAGGGATAGCCGACGAATGTCTCGGCGCGCAGTCCCGCGATCGATGAAGTCACGATGATGCGGCCGCTCCTCTGCGCTTTCATGTGGGCGGCGGCGGCCTGCATGGTCACGAATACGCTGGTCAGATTCACGTCCAGGACCTTCCTCCATGTGGCGAGCGAAGTATGGTCGATCTGGCCGGAAATCCGGCCGGCGGCGGTCGCAAACCCCGGACCGGAGCTGATGCCGGCATTGGCGAAAACCGCGTCGAGCCGCCCGTGCCTTTTCACCACCGCGTCGATCCCTCCGCGCAGTGCGTCGGTGTCGGCGACGTCCAATACGGCCGCCTCCACCGCGGACCCGGCTTGCCGCATTGTCCGCACCAGCGCCTCCAGCGCATCGCCGTCGATATCCGCCATGGTCACGCAGGCGCCATTTTCGGCGAGGACTTCGGCCATCGCGCGACCGAGTCCGCTGGCGGCTCCGGTGACGAATGCAACCTGGCCGGTTACGTTGTAAAGCTTCTCGGCTTTCATCGCATTACAGGTTCGGATGCAGGAATGGCCAGGGCGAGGCTTCCGAGCCGGGCTCGCTCGGCACTTCGATAAGCGCCGGGCCGGATAGTGCGAAAGCCTTCTCCAGCGCCGCTCTCAGTTCGGCGGGCGTTTTCGCCAAGTAACCCGTCGCGCCGAAATTCCCGGCAAGTTTGACGAAATCCGGATTGGTGAGCGACGAGCCGATTTCGTGTCCCCTATAGACATTGCGCTGGTCGCGCAGCACGTTGCCATAACTCGCGTTGTTGAAGACGACGGTGACGAGGTTGATGTTGTATTGAACCGCGGTCGCCAGTTCCTGAACGCCGAACATGAATCCGCCGTCGCCGGTGACCGAGACGACCGTCTTGCCCGGGTTGGCGATCTTGACGCCGAGCGCCGTCATGAAGCCGAAGCCGACGTTGTCCTGATAGCCGCCGGTGACGAAAGTGCGCGGCTCGTACACCGGAAAGCCGAATCGCGAGGCAAAACCGACCTGCGAGATTTCCTCGACGAAAAACCCGTCTCGCGGCAGCACATCGCGGATCACGTCCAGGTAAGCCATTTGCGGTTGTACTGTCTGGATGTCGCGCCTGAACTGCGCCTTGAGCGCCTTGAATTCCTCCGCTCTCGACGGCCGCTTCGCGAGCGTAGCGGACAGCGCGGCGACCAGGGCGCGCGCACCCGGTTTCGCGCCGGTCACGATACCGACGTCGGGTTTCAGGCGGAACATCTCGGTGGGATCGATGTCGATGCGTATCACCTTGACGCCCTCTGGGATCTTCATCCAGCGCAGGTATTGAAGCTCGAGCCGGCTGCCGATGCCGACCAGAACATCGGTCGCCAGCCAGGGCTTGTAACCGGCGCCGCAGGAAAATCCGTAAGCTGTGTCCTCGCCGACGATGCCGCGGCCGCTGCGGTGCGAAGTCACCGGCGCCTGCAGCAACTCGGCAAGTTCCAGCACTTCAGCGCCGGCGTCGATCGCGCCGCTGCCGACGGTGATCATCGGATTCTTCGCGCTCTTCAACAGGGCGACCGCGCGCGCAATCCCGTCCGGATCAGGCTCAGGCGGCGGCGGAACATCCATCGGCACGTCGAGATCGACCGGCGCCTTGACGCCGAACACGTCCCACGGCGTCTCGATCGCGACCGGACGAATTCGGCCGGTGGAGAGCTGCTTGAATGCTTCCCCGACGACGGCCGCGGCTTCGGTCGGATGGTTGATGCGCTCGGACCATTTTGTCAGTCCGCGCAGGATTGCGAGTTGGTCCGGCAACTCGTGCAGTATGCCGCGGCCGCGGCCGATGTGGTGCGACTGGATGTTGCCGGTGATGCAGAGCACCGGAGCATTGGCCCCGTAGGCGGTGCAAAGGGCGGCGCCGGCGTTGAGCACGCCCGGCCCCGGCACGCAGGTGAATGCGCCGACGCGGCCGGTGGACTTGGCGTATCCATAGGCCATGTAGCCGCTGCCCTGTTCGTGCCGGTTGACGATGAAGCGTATCCTGTCCCGGCATTCATACAGTGCGTCGATGAAATCGTAAGTATGCGCGCCGGGAATGCCGAAAATGGTGTCGACTCCATTGCGTATCAGGGATCTGGCGATCACCTGACCGGTGCTCAGTCTTTCGGCGTTGCTCATACGAGAATTCCCTACTGCGTGGAAGTGTCGCGCGGCCCGGATGCGGCTCTTGCATCCATGTAGCAGCATCGTAACCGGGTGGAGGCATTGAGCCAAGCTGATCGTGCCGGTGGCGGGAATGGCGGGTAGAACGCCGTAAACGGGTAATATCCGCGTTACCGGGGAAGCGGCGACAATTCCGCAGCCTCCGGTTTCTCGCCGCGGAAACGATGAAGCGCAGACCATACGATTACATCATAGTGGGCGCGGGGTCTGCCGGTTGCGTACTCGCCAATCGACTGACGGAAGACCCGCAGATTCGTGTCTTGTTGCTTGAGGCGGGCGGCGCCGACCGGGATCCGCTGATCCACATTCCCCTCGGCCTGGGAAAACTCTGGAAGGACCGGCGGCACGACTGGGGTTACAACACCGAGCCCCAGCCGCATTTGAACCAGCGCGCCATCGCGCTGCCGCGCGGCAAGGTCCTCGGCGGCTCCTCGTCGATCAACGCGATGCTTTACGTTCGCGGCCACCGCGGGGACTACGACCGCTGGGCGCAAAAGGGGCTCGCCGGCTGGTCCTACGCGCAGGTGCTGCCTTATTTCAAGCGCACCGAGTCCTGGTGCGGAGGGGAGAACGCCTACCGCGGCGGCAGCGGCCCGGTCGGAACCCGTTTCACGGATCTTTCCGATCCCCTCTACAGCGCGGCGGTCGATGCCGGGCAGGCTGCGGGATTCGCCGTGTCCGAGGACCTCAACGGCGAAATGCAGGAAGGATTCGCAATGGCCCAATCGACCATCGCCGGAGGACGGCGATGCAGCGCCGCGGGCGCCTACCTTCGACCGGCGATGCGGCGCGCGAACCTCACGCTGCGCACCGGTGCGCTTGCGACGCGCGTTCTGCTCGACGGGAAGAAGGCGATCGGTGTCGAGTATCTACACCGTGGCCGGACCGAGCGCGACCATGCCGCTTGCGAAGTGCTGCTCTCGGCCGGCGCCGTCAATACGCCGCAGTTGCTGATGCTCTCGGGGATAGGCGCGGCCGCACAACTGCGCAGCCACGGGATAGCGCCGGCGGTGGATTTGCACGGGGTCGGCGCGGATTTCCAGGACCATGTCTTTGTCGCGGTCGGTAACTTGCGCAAAGGGACGAGCCCCTTGCGGCACGCGTTGCGACTGGACCGGATCGCTCTTGCGATGCTGCGCGCCTATTTCGCCGGCAGCGGTCCCGCGACCAACATGCCCGGAGGCGCCATGGCGCTGCTCAGGACCTGCGCCGATACCGCCGTGCCGGACATACAGCTGGGAGTCAGGGGAATTGCCCGGGAAGCGCGCCCTTGGTGGCCCGTGCTTGGGCCCGATTGGCGCGACGCTTTCTACCTGCTGGTGGTGTTGCTTCATCCGGAGAGCCGCGGAAGCATCGAGCTTGCTTCGGCCGACGCAAGGCAGCCGGCGCGCATCCGCGCGAACTACCTGTCGGCGCCCGGCGATGCGCAAGTGCTCGCGGCGGGGATGCGCATGGCGCGCGAGGTCATCCGCCAGAGTGCGCTCGATCCCTTTCGCGGTGACGAAATCGTTCCGGGCCCGCAGGTGGTAGCCGAAGCCGACATCCATGCCTACATCAGGGCGGTGGCCTCCACGCTGCATCACGCTGCCGGCACCTGCAGGATGGGCCGGGACGACATGGCGGTGGTCGATCCGGAACTCAGAGTCCGCGGGATCGACCGCCTGCGCGTGGTGGACGCATCGGTGATGCCGGACCTCGTCAGCGGCAACATCAACGCCTGCGTGTTGATGATCGCGGAGCGCGGGTCCGATCTGATCCGGGGGCACGTGCCGCTGGCAGCGGAAAACCCGGGTTAAGGTTCGCCTCCGAACTTCGCCGCCGCCGCACCTCCCTCGTCTTCCAGCCTGCGCAGCAGCGCCAGGGTCGCCGCGAGCAGCCGGCGCGCGCGCTCCGCTGCGCCTACCGTGCGCGCGAGCGCGGCCATCGGGACCTCCAGGGCGATCGGGATCTCGCGCGGCAGCGCACGCAGCAGCCCGGGGAGATCCAGTCCGCCCTCGCCCGGAATCATGCGGTCGAACCGGGCCTGGAACTGCAGCCCAGCGGCATCGGCCGGCCGTTCTGCGCTCGCGTCGCACAGCTGCATGTAGTGCAACCACTTGCGCGGGATGCGCACGGCGTCCGCGAGACGCTCGCCCGAGCGGTCGAAATGAATCGGGTCGATCAGAATGCCGCTGTTGGGCCGATCGGCGGCAGCCAGCACGCGCATCGCCTGCGCGAGCGTGCGCAACTCGAACAGCGGAATCGGCTCCAGGTTGGCGGTGAGGCCGAATGGCGCCGCGGCGTCGCAGAGTTCGGCGAAGCGCTCGGCGAGCCGCTGTTCGTGCGGATCGTCGCCGCCGGCCAGGACATGCTGCGCGCCGAGCCGCGCCCCCGTCTCCAGCATCGGCGCATAGTCGGCGACGCGCGACTCCGGCGTAAGCCGGATGAACTCGATGTCGAGCACCTTCAGTCCGGTGTCACCGAGCCGGCCGAGCACCTCGCGCACCATCGGCGTGTCGCCGATGATCGGATGGTTGACGTCCATCTTCGGCAACACCGGGAGCAGCCGCAGGCCGAGGTGGCTGTATCCCGCCTGCGCCGCGCAGCTGACCATGTCCGGCGGCGCAAGCTCCAGGACGGTGAGGGGCGCAAGGGAGAGTGTTCGCGTCATGGCGGGGGGTCGATCCTCGGGCGAACGCGGCGACTGTCTACGGCTCGCGGTTTCCTTTCTGCTGCTGCACGCCCTTGAGGCCGAACAGGATGCTTTCCGGCGTCATGGGCAGGCGTGTCAACCGGACGCCCGTGGCGTCGTAGATGGCGTTTGCAAGCGCCGCGATGACGCCGGTTCCGGCGCCCTGACCGGCTTCCTTGGCGCCGAACGGGCCTTCGGGCTCCCAGGTGATGACGTTGGCGTGCTGGAAGTCGGCCAGCTTCGGCAGATCCGTCGCCTGCGGCATCTTGTAGTCACGAAACGACGGGTTCATGACCTTGCCGTCGACCCGGATCAGATTCTCGTAGAGCGCGTGCCCGATCGACATGACCGCTGCGCCGATGACCTGCCCCCTCACTGCCATCGGGTTCAAGGGCGTACCGCTGTCGTCCGCGCCCCACAGACCGACTACGTCCACGAAGCCGGTTTCCGGATCCACCTCCACCTCCACGGCACAGGCTGTCGGGTTGTATGCCGGCGAGAGATTGCCTTGGCCCGTCTGGAAATCGATTTTCTCTTCACTTGCACCGTAGGTGCCGCGCCCGGTGATGACGCGCCCTTGCTGAAACATTGCCCAGCGCACGATTTCCTTCAGCGAAACGCGCTGCCTCTCATCCTTGCGGTTGATGATTTCGCGCTTGCGAAATACCAGATCCTGCTGGTCCACACCCATCCGTTCGCCCGCGATCTCGGCCAGCTGCCGGCAGACTTCCTCCGCAGCCTGCTTGACGGCGTTTCCGGTGAAGAGCGTGACCCGCGAGCCAAAGGTACCCGGATCGAGAGGCGTCGCAGCGCTATCCACTTTCAGGTAGTTCACATCGTCCACTTCGACGCCGAGCACCTCGGCCGCGATCATGGACATCACCGTCTCCACCCCCTGGCCGACGTCGGTCGAGCCCGTGGTCAGGTGCACCGTGCCGTCTTCCAGCATCCGTATCTCGGCCGCCGACGCGGAATGGCCCATGAGCCTCGCGCCGGACAGATGCGCGCCGCAACCGAAGCCGATTCCCCGGTACTTAGGCAGCTTGCCCCGTTTGCTGTACCAGCCGGACATCTCCGCGACGCGCGTGATGCACTCGTCGAACGCGAATGTGTTGATCCGAAAACCGTTGGGAGTCACGTCGCCGTCATGCAGGGCATTGCGGCGCCGGATCTCCAGCGGATCGATGCCCAGGTCTTCGGCGATTCTTTCGAGCTGCGAATCGCGCGCAAAGCACATTTGCACCACCGTGTGCCCGCGCAGGGCGCCGCAAAATCCGTTGTTCGTGTAAACGCGATCGGACTCGAACTTCATGTTCGGGACGCGATAGGGCAGGTTGAGCATGGCTCCGGCAAGAAAGATGCTGAACCCGCCGATACTCGAATAGGCGCCGCCGTTCGCGAGCAACTTGCAGTGCTGGGCAAGTATCCGGCCATCCTTGGTCGTTCCGGTGCGCAACCATATCTTCATCGGATGGCGCATGTGCCCGATGGTCAGAACTTCTTCCATCGTATGCACAAACTTCACGGGCCGGCCGGTCTTCTTGGACAGCATCAGCGCGCAGAAATCCATCGGCATGGCTTCCTGCTTGCCCCCCGAAAATCCGCCGCCGACATAGGTCTGGACCACGCGTATGTCGCTGGGCTTGATATCGAGCCCCATCGCAAGCTGTCGCCACACGGTGTACGGACTCATCTTGCAGGACCAGAGCGTCGCCTTGCCGAACGAATCCCACACGCCGACGCAGGCGTGAGGCTCCAGCATTCCCTGCTTGACTGCATGGGTTTCGAACACGTCCTCGCGAACGTAGTCCGCCTCGGCAAAGGCCGCCGCCACGTCGCCAAACTGCGACTCGGTGTGCGCCGATATATTGCCCGGGGCCGGGGCGTGCAGCTGAGGCGCACCCGGCTTCATGGCCTCTTCGGGCTCGAAAACCGCCGGCAGCAATTCATACTCGACCTGCAGCAGGTCGAGCGCCTCCTCCGCGGTGTCCTCGTCGATCGCCGCCACGGCCGCCACCTCTTCGCCGATATAGCGGACCGTGTCGATGGCAAGCGGCAGGTAGTCGCGCGTCCGCGGCAGGTTGCCGTATCTGACGCCCGGAAAGTCCTTGCCGGTTATCACCGCGCGGACTCCGGGCAGCGCAGCGGCACGACTCGTGTCGATGCTCACGATGCGCGCGTGCGGATGCGGGCTGCGCAGCAGCTTGCCGTGCAGCATTCCGGGCATGTTGATGTCGTCGGCAAACTCGGCACGACCGGCAGCCTTGAGCGGGGCATCCTTTTTCGGCGTCGGTTTGCCCAGGACCTGAAATTCACGTCTGATTTGCTCGTTCACCTCAGTCGCTCCCTTTGGGCGCCATCTGGCTGGCGGCGTCCTGCATGCCGCGGGCGGCATCCTGAATGGCTTCGACAATCTGCACATAGCCCGTGCATCGGCACAGATGTCCGACAAGGGCCTCGCGAATCTCGTCCTCGCTCGGCGCCGGGTTATCGGCCAGGAGCGCCTTTGTGGCAACGACCATTCCGGGCGTGCAGAAACCGCATTGCACCGCCCCCTTGCTCACAAATGAACGCTGAATCTGCTGGAGCGCAGGGTCGCCTGCGGGCGGACCCTCGATGGTCGCGATTTCCTTGCCCTGTGCCTCGACGGCGAGGTAAAGACAGGAGTTGACTGCCTTGCCGTCGATAAGAACGGTGCAGGTGCCGCATTGCCCTTCGCCGCAGGAGCGCTTGGTTCCCGTCATGCCCAGGGACTCGCGGAGCACCTCCAGGAGCGTGCGCCACGGCCGGATGTCAATATCGTATCGGACGCCATTGACGCGCAGCGAAACCGGTATGAGATCGATCATGGCTTTGTCCCCTTCCGCGAGGAAGCTTTTCCCCACGCGAGCCGGATGGCGCGCTTTGTCAAGGCCCTGATCAGCTCCAGGCGATACTCCCCGTTGGCCCGCCAGGAAGTCCTGGGACTGGACTCGGCGCAGGCGGTCTCGGCCACCGCTTCGAGCCCCTCGTCAGTCAACGGATGACCACGCAAAACGGTCTCCGCGCGCCTGGCACGGAATACGGTCGGCGCGCCGTTGGCATAAGCAAGCTTGAGGTCGCGAAACGTCCGGCCATCGTCATCCAGGACGACGAATGCGCTCACTCCGACGACCGTCATGTCCATGGAATGACGGTCGTGAAACTTGAGATAGGTACCGCCGCTATTGGATGCCGGCCGGGGCAGACTGATTTCCGCCACCAACTCGTCATCTTCAGCGACCGTCCGTCCGAACTCCGGAAAGAACTCGTCGAGAGGCAGCCAGCGATCCCCGCGCTGACTGCTGAGCCTGATCCGCGCCCCAAGGGTCATGAGGGCCGGGGGCAGGTCTGCGCATGGAAGCGCACCGGCGATGTTGCCGCCGATCGTCGCAACGTTGCGCAGTTCAGGTCCGCCGATCTGTGCGGTGGTTTCGCGCAGCAGGTCATAGCGCTGGCTGACTGCCGGAGCGGACAGAAGGGTATGCAGCGCGGTCATGGCGCCAATGGCAAGGCTGCCGTCGGCCCGCTCGCGCACGAATTCCAGTTCTGCAACGCCCTTGAGACCGATGACGCGGCGAGGCACCCGCTCGCGCCGGCGCATCTGCAAAATGGGGGCCGTACCGCCTGCGAGCAGCATCACCTCGTCATCGGAAGTGCCTGCGATCAAGCCGCAGACCTCGTCGAGCGATCGAGGGCTGACGTACTCGAACTTGGGCAATCGCTTCAGGTAGGTCATCGATCCTCCGGCTCTCTGAGCTGCACGGACGCGCGTTTCTGCGGAATTCGGGGCAGCCAGTCTCCGGCATTCGGGCAGATACACCGTACACGTTGTATAAAATGCAGCGTACACATTACAATGACAAAAGGCAACCGGGTACGGCTCCTGCCTCCAGGTCCATACGCCTTGGTGTCGTGCTCGGCGGCGTGTGGGCGCTGGCGAGAGCCGCCCTCCTGGAGATCCGCGTCGACCGGGTGACCGCAGCCATCAGGAGCAGCGCCGGACGTGAGGAGATATTCGAATGTTTTCCAGTTGCAGACCGAACGTCATGGCGATCGCGGGCGAACAGAGTGGCTTCTAAGCAGAACCTCGGCGACCTGGACCTTTCCGAGACTCCGGGCCATCTCCTACGAAGGTGCCAGCAGCGCTCCCAGGAGATCTTCAAAGAGGTCTTGGGTGAATTCGGCCTCACGCAGCAGCAGACCGCGCTGTTGCTCACGCTGGCCCGTTGTTCGACCGCCAGCATTCAGGATCTCTCCGACTCGACTGGAACGGATCGCAACACAATGGGCGACATCACTTCCCGGCTTATCCGCCGTGGCCTGGTCGTGCGGCGCCGCGCGCCGCGCGACGCTCGCGCCTACGAACTGCGGATAACGACCAAAGGTCTGCGTATGCTGGGCCGGATGGCACCGGGCCTGGCCAAGGTGCAGCAGCGCATTCTCGAGCCGCTGGGTGAGAGTGAACGCGACGTCTTCATCCGGATGGCGCGCAGCATCGCGCGTATCGATTCCGTTGAACCGTCCTCCTAGGTCACCGGCACGTCCATGCCCGTGGCGGCTGGGTGAGACGATAGCCGGGGTTGCGCGCGCGTCAGATGGAAGCCCGGCTACGGCAAGGCCGCCGCGAATTCCTCCCGCAGCCGGTACTTGAGGATCTTTCCGACGCTGTTTCTCGGCAGTTCGTGCACGAAGCGCACGTGCCTGGGCTTCTTGTAGCCGGCGATGCGGTCCCGGCAATGGAGAATGAGCTGTTCCTCGGTGAGCGCGGCGGCGCCCGGCTTCACCTCGACGAACGCGGCCACCGCTTCGCCGTACACTGCGTCGGGCACGCCCACCACCGCGACGTCCTGCACCGACGGATGGTCGAGGATCGCCAGTTCGACCTCCTTCGAAAAGATGTTGTAGCCGCCCGACAGGACCATGTCCTTCTTGCGGTCGACGATATACAGAAACCCGTCCGCGTCCATGCGCCCCATGTCGCCGGTGGCGAACCACCCGTCGCGCAGGGCGGCCGCGGTCTCCGCGGGCTTGCCCCAGTAGCCGCGCAGCGTGAGGAAGCGCCCGGGCTCGCCGCTGCGGATCCACAGCTCGCCCGGCTCGCCCGGCGCCGCGTCGCGCCCCGCGGCATCGACGAACCGCACTTCCACACCGGGCACCAGCCGGCCGATGGAGTCCGGATGCGAGAGCTGGTCGGCCGGACCCAGGCTGGTGAGCGCGCCGCACTCGGTCATCGCGAAGTAGGAGTAGATGCCGACCTGCGGCAGCGCGCGCACGATCCGTTCCTTGACCTGGCGAGGAAACGCCTCTCCGGTGGCGACCATCACGCGCACGCTGGCGAACGAATGCGGCGAGGCCTCGATCGCAGGCAGCAGCATGCGACCCACGGTGGGCACCATGCCGAGCACCGTGATGCGCTCCGCGGCGCACAGGCGCGCCGTCTCGCGCGGATCGAACTTCGGCAGGATGACCAGCGTCGTGCCCAGGCACAGCGTGTTGATGACCCGACCGAACGCGGTGCGGTGAGTGAGCGGGGTGGTGATGAGCTGGCGGTCGGCCGCGGTGAGGCCCCACTCGATGGCGTTGATGTAGCCGTTGGGGATGAAGTAGTTCGCCTGCGTCAGGATCGCGCCCTTGGGCTGGCCCGTGGTGCCGGAGGTGTAGCAGATCATGCAGTCGTCGGCCTCGACCGGAGGGTCGAAGCGGCGCGGCGCATGCGCGGCCACCAGTGCGTGCAGCGTGAGTTCCGTCCCGACGGCGGACGCGGCAGCGATCACGACCGGCGGCGTGTTGCCCGCGGCAACGAAGGTCGCGCGCGTGTCCGGATGGATGAATGCCGCGCGCGGCGCGCTGTCGGCGAGTTGGTAGGCGACTTCGGTCGCGGACAGGCGG
>Ga0154717_1013_pt1 | contig 65105 bp, 60 predicted proteins | sample Rifle2008BG16ft_FD_105725 | JGI IMG/M metagenome (GOLD analysis project Ga0154717, IMG submission 105725) | Betaproteobacteria bacterium RBG_16_64_18
GCTGGCCAGCCGCGGCGTGGATTATTTCTTCGCCAATCCCGGCACCGACTTCGCGTCGATCTGCGAGGCGCTCGCGCGCGCCCGGCAGGAAGGCTTCGCGGTGCCCAGAGCGGTGCTGGTGCCGCACGAGAACATCGGTGTGGGCATGGCCTACGGCGTGACCATGGTGACCGGCCGCGCGCAGGCGGTGATGGTGCACGTGAACGTGGGCACCGCCAACGCGATCTGCGGCCTGATCAATGCCTCGCGCGAGAACATCCCCATGCTGATGGCCGCCGGGCGCACGCCGTTGTACGAATCCGGCAGGCACGGAGCCCGTTCGCAGAACATCCACTGGGCCCAGGAGATGTTCGACCAGTCGGCGATGCTGCGCGAGGTGGTGAAGTGGGACTACGAGCTTCGCGCCGGCGAGCAGATGGAAAGCGTGGTGGATCGCGCGCTGGCCATCGCCCGCAGCGAACCCAAGGGGCCGGTGTATCTGTCGCTGCCGCGCGAGGTGCTCGCCGAAGCGGGGGTCGCGCCCGGTTCGGCGGCAGCGTTGCAGAACCCGCCCGCCCCGCCCTCGCCGGACCCGGAGTCGATCGAGCGCGCCGCGTCCATCCTGGCCCGCGCGAAGAATCCGCTGGTGATCACCGCGCGCGCAGGGTCCGAGCCCGAGGCCGTGCCGCTGCTCGAGGCGCTCGCGGAGCGCTACGCGCTGCCGGTGGTCGAGTACCGGCCGCGCTACCTGTCGATCTCCAGCGCGCATCCGATGCACGCGGGCTACGAGCCGGGGCCATGGCTCGATGCCGCAGACGCGATCCTGGTGCTCGATTGCGACGTGCCCTGGATACCGGAGGCGAAATCGCCCGCGGCGGGCGTGCCGGTGATCCAGGTCGGCACCGACCCGCTGTTCGCGCGCTATCCGGCGCGGGGATTCCGCGGCGAGCTGAGCATAGCGAGCACCTCGCGCCGCGCGCTGGCCGCGCTCGGGGCAGCGCTGGAGCGCGCCGGCGTCGATCCCTCGCTGGTCGCGCAACGGCGCTCGCGCATCGAGGCCGCGGGCGCCGCGCGCCGCGCCGGCCTGGAGAAACTAATCGGCTCGGCGCGCAGCGCATCGCCCATGGGCATGGCGTGGGTGAGCCGCGCCCTTGCGGAAGCCATCGCGCGCGCTGGAGTCGGCGACGCGATCATCGTTAACGAATATTCGCTGCTCGCGCCCGCGGCGAACCTGACCCTGCCGGGCAGCTATTTCGGATCCAGCCCGGTCGGCGGACTGGGCTGGGGCCTGCCTGCGGCGCTCGGGGCGAAGCTGGCCGCGCCCGAGCGGCTGGTGATCGCGACGCTCGGCGACGGCAGCTACAGCTTCGCCAATCCGCTGGCCTGCTATCACGCCGCGGCGATGCACGACACGCCGGTGCTCACGCTGGTGTTGAACAACGGCGGCTACGGCGCCGTCGAGCGCGCCACGCGCGCGATGTATCCGAAGGGGATCGCGGCCAGCCAGGGCATACCGTTGGTGTCGCTCGATCCGCTGCCGCGCTACGACGCGGCCATCGCCGCCTGCGGCGGACACGGCGAGCGCGTCGTCGAGGCCGAGGCGCTGCCCGCGGCGCTCGACCGGGCGATCCGCGCGGTGCGCGAGGACCGCCGCCAGGCGCTGCTGGACGTCGCCTGCGTCTGATCGCACCGCGGCCCGCATCGAGACGACCCGCTCATCGGAGGCGCGCACCATGTCCCGCGATCCCGGACCATCCGATCCCAGCCTGCGCTACGGCGAGTTCTTGAGCGCGGTGCGCGTCAGGCAGCGGCTGGTGAGCTACAACCGCGTGCACGAAGAAGGGCGCAGCCAGGCCAGGGCGCCGCAGCTGCGCCTCGTCGATCTGCACCGCCTGCTCACCCCTTACGTGAGCGTGCGTTTCCTGGAACAGGCGCGCGCCGTAGTGCCGCTGGCGCTGTTTCTTGCGCTGTTCCAGACCGCCGCGCTGCGCGTTGCCGTGCGGGAGGGCGACGAAATCATCCTCGGCATGCTCGCGGTGATGCTCGGGCTGACGCTGTTCATGGACGGAGTCAAGTATGGGCTGATGCCGTTCGCCGAAAACATCGGCTTCAAGCTGCCCGGCCGCTCGCCCACGGCGGTCGTGCTCGCATTCGCATTCCTGCTCGGCGGGATCGCCACGTTCGCCGAACCGGCGATCGGCGCGCTGCGCGCCGCGGGCGCGGGACTGGATCCGGCGCGCACGCCCTGGCTGCACCTGCTGCTCACGCGCTATCCGGACCGGCTGGTATTCGCCGTCGGCGCCGGCGTCGGCGCCGCTGTGGTATTGGGCATGCTGCGCTTCATCTACGCGTGGCGCATGAAGACGCTGGTCATCGCCGTGCTCCTGCCCTGCCTCGCCGCTTCGGTCTACGCCGGACTCGATCCGCGTCTGGCGCCCATCCTCGGCCTGGCCTGGGACTGCGGCGCGGTCACCACCGGGCCGGTGACGGTGCCGCTGGTGCTGGCGCTGGGAATCGGCGTCGGGGCCGCTGCCGGCGACCGGGACAACCCTCTCTCGGGCTTCGGTATCGTCACCCTTGCCTCGCTGTTTCCGGCCATGGCGGTGATCCTGGTCGCCGTGGGCCTGGTGGCCGAAGTGCCCGACCCCGGCGCGCTGCCGGCGCTTGCCGAGGTTGGAACCGCGGCGGCGTGGTGGGACCAGACGCCGGTGGCCGAGATGATCGGCGCCCTGCGCGCCATCGCGCCGCTTGTCCTGCTCCTGTGGCTGGCGCAACGCTTCCTGCTCGGCGAGACGCTGGCGCAGCGCCAACTCATCGCCTACGGCGTGGTGACCGCCGTGCTCGGCATGAGCCTGTTCAACGTCGGCCTGAGCATAGGCCTGATCCCGCTGGGCGACCAGGCCGGCAACGTCGTTCCCTCCGCCTTTCACGCCGCGCAGGGCGGCACGCCGCTCTACCCCTATGCTTTCGGCGTCGGCCTGACGCTGCTGTTTGCCGCCACCATAGGCTATGGCGCCACGGTGGCCGAACCGGCGCTCAATGCGATGGGCGTCACGGTGGAGAATCTCACCGACGGCGCCTTTCCGCGCAAGCTGCTGATCCGGGCCGTGGCCACGGGCGTGGCCATGGGCACGGCGCTGGGGGTCGCGAAAATCATTTTCCAGTGGCCCATGCTGCCGCTGCTGCTGGGCGCCTACGCCGTGGCGCTGGTGTGCACGGTGCTGTCGATCGACGAGTATGTAAGCCTGGCATGGGACAGCGCCGGGGTCACCACGGGCCCGGTGACGGTGCCGCTCGTACTGGCGCTCGGCCTGGGTCTGGGCAAGGCGGTGGGCGCCGCGGAAGGTTTCGGCATCCTGGCCATGGCATCGGCCGGGCCGATCATCAGCGTGCTGGCGGTGGGGCTGTGGATCCGCCGCCGCAGCGCCGCCGAGCATTGAAAGCGAAGCAACGGAGGGAGCCCGAATGAAAAAACGCGACGAGATCGTGGTGCTGACCGATGCGGTGCTGATCACCTGCATCGTCCAGCGCGGTTCGGCCGACGCGGTGGTCGATGCCGCGACGGAAGCCGGGGCGCAGGGCGCCACTATTTTCTACGCGCGCGGCACCGGCGTGCGCCAGAAGCACCTTGGCGTGCTCGGCATCACGGTCAATGCCGAGAAGGAAGTGCTCTATATCGTCGCCCCCAGCGACCATGCGGACCACATTTTCGAGCGCATCTACGTCGCCGCCCACCTCGACACACCGGGAATGGGCATGCTCTACATGATGCCGCTGGAGAAGATGGCGACCTACGTTCCCCCCGAGGTCGCGACGCGTTTCGGTCACCATGCCGGCCGCCGTGGATAAGCCGGACAAGGCTGCCGCGGCGCCGCCCGCAGGCGTCCGGTATCGCGTGATCATCTGCATCATGCCCGCCGGCCGCGGCGCGGAGATGCTGCAAGCCCTGCGCAGCGAGACCGGCGTCATCAGCGCCTACACCCACCATGCGCGCGGCATCGGCACGCACAGCCTGCGCCACCGCATCTATTCCGACGAAAAGCAGATCTTCACCGTGCTGGTGGAGGACGAGCGCGCCGACGAGGTGTTCCACTTTCTCTATTACCGCGCCGGCCTGGACACGCCGCACGCAGGAATGATCATGATGGGCCGCGCGGCACGCGGAGCCGGCGTCGTTCCGCTGCCCGAGGCCGCAAGCGGCGGCGCGTAGGCGCCCGTCTGCGGCACCCCGGGGCGCCGCTAGGAGATTTTCGGCGTCAGCACCAGACGCCGTATCGCGGCGCTCCTGGCCAGCGACAGCCACACGTAGCCCAGCACGATGGCCGCTCCGCCCGCGAGCGCCGCGCGGGGCCCGGTCAGCGACCCGACGAAGTTCAGCAGGAAGCCGCTCAGGAACATCAGGCTCCACACCAGCGTGAACACGCCCATCACCCTGCCGCGGTACTGGTCATCCACGAGCGTCTGCAGGATCACCTGGCAGCTGGTCACAAAAACCGCGTGGTTGAGCCCGACCACGAGCAGCAACACGAACGAAACCCAGAACCAGCTGCTCAGCGCAACGCCGATAAGCGCGAAGCCATACGCGCTCAGCGAATACACCATCGCGTTCCTGGGCGTCGTGCGCGCGTGCAGCCACGAATAGAAAAGCAGCCCGCACAGCGCTCCGATCCCGGGCGCCGACGCGAGTATGCCGAGCCCGCGCGAATCGACCCCGAGCACGTCCTTGGCGAACACGGGCAGCGTGTAGATGTAGCCCATGGCGAGGGCCGCGTTCAACAGCGAGGCGACAATGACCTTGGAGAAGACTTCGTTCTTACGGATGTAGCGCACGCTGTCGGCGAGGTTGTCGATCAGGCTGCCATACGAGGGCGCGCCGCGGGTGCTGGACCGCACCAGGAACAGGATCGCGATCATCGAGCTGATCCCGATCGCCGAGAGCAGGAAGGTGACGGACGCGCCGGCCGCCGCGATCAGAAAACCGGCGAGCGAAGGCGCGACGATGCGCGAGCCGCCGAAGGCCATGGAGATGAGCGGGACACCCGAGCCCAGGTGCGACTTGGGGAGCAGCCGCGGAAAGAACGCCGTGCGGCTCGGCTCGTCGATGGCGTTGGACAGGCCGAGCAGAAACGACCCGAGGGCGAGGTGCCAGAGCTCCGCCCGGCCCAGGAACGTCATGATCCCCACCCAGATGACCCCGACCGCCGCGAACGACTGGGCGGCCTGGATGAGCTTGCGCGGGTCGATGCGGTCGGCGAGCGCCCCGCCTATCATCGTCAACGCGAACTGCGGCACGAACGCGCACAAGTGGATCAGACCGAGCTGCGCCTGCGAGCCGGTGATCTCGAACGCCAGCCACCCGAGCGTGAACTGGAACATGTGCTGGCCACTGATCTGCGCGATCAGGCCGCTCCAGTACAGCCTGAAGTCCCGCACCCGCAGAGCGATCAGCGCGCCGCCTTTGAATTCGGTCATGCCCGCAGCTTACCCCGGGCGGGAGAACGGGGCAGAAGCGCCGGCGGCTCCACGGGCCGGCCCGGCGCGGGTCATGGCACGCAGCGCGGCTTACCCCTTTGCCTCCCGGATCGCTCGCCACAGCTTTTGCGGCGTCGCAGGCATGTCGATGTGGGTGATCCCCAGCGGCGAGAGCGCGTCCACCACGGCGTTCATGATCGCCGCGAGCGCCCCGACGTTGCCCGCTTCGCCCGCGCCTTTGGCGCCCAGCGGATTGGTCTTGGTCGGCACCGGGTGGTTCTCCATGGTGAACGCGCACATGTCGTCCGCGCGCGGCATGCCGTAGTCCATGAACGAGCCGGTGAGCAACTGCCCCGAGTCCGGGTCGTAGACGACGTGCTCGCTGAACGCCTGGCCCACGCCCTGGCCGATGCCGCCGTGGATCTGGCCTTCCAGCGTGAGCGCGTTGATCACCGTGCCGACGTCGTCGACCACGGTGTAGTTCAGCACTTCGGACTTGCCGGTCTCAGGATCGATCTCCACCTCGCAGATATGGCAGCCGGTCGGGAAATTGGGAATCTCGGGCGAGTAGGCCGCCGATTCCGCCAGTCCGGTCTCCATGTCCGCGGGAATCTTCGAGCGCTGGAAGGCGGCCTGCACGACCTCGAGCAGCTTCACCTTGCGGTCGGTGCCGGCCACGCGAAACGCCGCTTCCTTGAACTCGACGTCGGCCGCGGCAACCTCGAGTATGTGCGCCGCGATGCGCCTGCCCTTGTCGATGATCTTGTCCATGGCGAGCGTCACCGCGCTGCCCCCCAGCACCGCGGTGCGCGAGGCGAACGTGCCCCCGCCGTCGGCGGCGACATCGGTGTCGTTGCGCGCCACCCGGATCGAATCGGCGTCGATCCCCAGGCGGGCACTCACCAGGATCTTGTACATGGTCTCGTGGCCCTGGCCGTGCGAGATCGATCCGGGCACCACCGTCACCCCGCCCGCCGGATCGAAGCGCACCTGCACCGTCTCGCCGAAGCTCTGCGAGGTCTGTTCGATCACGTTGCCGATGCCGATTCCGCGCAGCCTGCCGCGGCGCGCGGACTCGGCGCGGCGCGCCTCGAACGTTGCGTAGCCCGAGAGTTCGAGCCCGCGCTCCAGGTTGGCGGCAAAATCGCCGCAGTCGTAGGTGAACACGAGCCCGGTCCGAAACGGCATCGCGCTCGCCGGGATGGTGTTCCTGCGGCGCAGCTCCGCGCGGTCGATCTTCATCTCGCGCGCGGCATTGTCGATCACGCGCTCGAGGATGTACGCGGCCTCCGGCCGCCCCGAGCCGCGGTAGGGCCCGTTGCAGGAGGTGTTGGAGAACACGCCCGAGACTTCGACGTAGATCGCGGGCGTGGTGTAGGTGCCGGCCAGCCCGCCCAGATGAGCGGTGGGCGAGATCAGGCCGCCGGGCATCATGTAGGCGCCGATGTTGGACACGTTGGAGACGCGCAGCGCGACAAACCTGCCCTCGCGGTCAAGTGCCAGCGCCGCCTCGCTGATGTGGTCGCGGTCATGGTCGTCGCTCGCCATCGCATCGCCGCGCTCGCAGATCCACTTGACCGCCCGCCCGACCTTCTTCGAGGCCCAGAGCGCGAGCGCGTACTCCGGATAGTGCCCGCCCTTCATGCCGAAACTGCCGCCGACTTCGCCCGCCACGACGCGCAGCTGCGTCTCGGGAATCCTCAGCACGGCGTGGCCCACGTCGTGGCGCGTGCGGTGCGGGCGCTGGGTGCCGGTCCACAGCGTGTAGCGCTCGTCGCGCTCGTCGTATTCGCCGATGCAGCCGCGCGGCTCCATGGTCGCCGCGGTGACGCGGTTGATCACGATGCGCAGCCGGGTCACGTGGTGCGCGCGCGCGAACGCGGCCTCCACCGCGCCTCGATTGCCCTGCGTGAAGAAGAAGGTCTCGTTGTCGGGGCAGCCTTCCCACAGCGCGGGCGCGCCGGGTGCGCCGATGCGCTCGGTCGCGGTCAGCGCCGGCAGCGGCTCGTACTCGACCTCGATGCGCTCGGCCGCGTCCCTCGCCAGCGAGACGGTTTCGGCGACCACGAACGCCACCGGATCGCCCACCAGCATGACGCGCCCGTGCGCCAGCGCGGGGCGCGGCGGCACGAATATCGGCTTGCCGTCACGCCGGCGGCGCGGAATGCTCGGCTCGATGTGGCCGAAGCCTTCCGCCGCCCAGTCCTCGCCGGTCAGCACCGCCAGCACGCCGGGCATCGCGCGCGCGGCGCGCGCCTCCACCGACACGATGCGCGCATGCGCGTGGGGCGAGCGCAGCACGCAGGCGTGGCACTGGCCGGGGACGAAGAAGTCGTCGACGAATTTTCCCCGGCCGGTCAGCAGGCGCGGATCTTCGGTGCGCGGCACCGACTGGCCAATTGCGAACTCTCCCATCATCTTCTCCCGTTGCTGCGCGCCGGAACATCCATTATGCGAGGCCTGCCGGCCGCGGGTTTCGCAGGCGAAACCGGTTCAGACGCCGAAGCTGAAGCGGCTGGCGACGTTGGAATAGACCAGCTTGCCGGGCATGCGCTCGCGCATCATGTCGATGAACGGCGCGCCGGTGCAGTGCATCGGGATGATCACGTCCGGATCGAGCGCTTCGAGTTCGCGCAGGCTGTGCTGCAGGTACTCCGGCTTCGCCATGCCCAGGTGGAAGCCGCCGATCACCGCGTGCACCTTGTCCACGTTGGCCGCGGCCATCGCGCTCTTCACGCTGTTGATGATGCCCGCGTGGCCGCAGGAGGAGATCACCACCAGCCCGCGTCCCTTCACGATGTAGCAGGTCGCGTGCTCGTCGGGGTGCAGGTCGCGCACCAGGTCGCCTCGACGCTCGGCTTCGCTGTAGTGGCCGCCGTCGTCCTCCACCATCGTGCCGCCGGTGACCTCCTCGAACGACTTGCGCTCGATGTAGCCCGAGGTGAAGGCGCCATCCAGCGCACGCGGCGCCGGGCAGCAAACGGTGGCGACGTTCTGCGCCCGCAGCGAGGCCCGGTTGGCCGCGCCCCAGGGCAGCGGCTCGCTGTCCTTTTCATTGAGCCACTTCTCGCGGAATACGGTCTCGCCGCCGACATAGAGCGCCAGGTCGTCGCGCATCTTGCTGCGGTGCTGCATGACGAAGCCGTCCATGCCGCCGAAGTGATCGCGGTGGCCGTGGCTGAGGATCAGCCCGTTGATCGCCACCGGATCGATGTCGAGCAGGTCGAAGTTGCGGTTGAGGATCTCCGGCGTGTAGCCGAAGTCGAGCAGGTACTGCGTTGTTGCGCCCGCCTGTACCGAGGAAAGGTGCAGCGACAGCCCCCACTCGGCGGCGATGGTCGTCATCTGGCGCCCCGGCACCCGCCCCACGTGCTCGATAGCCACGTGCGGATGCGTGGCCTTGGGCAGGAAGCGCTCGTAGTGCGAATCGACCACCACGCGCACCGACAGCGAGTCGACCACCGGGGCCTTGAAGGGAGTGACGGCTTGCATGACAAAACCTCCTGCATTGAATGCTGTTGCGGACCGGATAAGGATGAAGGATGCTGCAGCCAGTGGCAAGCGCCCTGGGGCGAATACGCGAACGAGGTCGCGCAGCGCGCTAGCGGCGGCAGTCGCCCGGTGCGATCACCCGCGGGCCCGAGGCGAGGCCGACCGACACCTCGCGCGGCGAAATCACCTTGACCGGGCCCGTGACCGGCGAGCCGAGCGCGCAGCGGCCGGTCTCCACCAGGCGCCCTTTTTGGAGCGCGACCATGCGCAGCGCAAGGCGCGAGGCATCCGGCACCAGCAGCCGCATGCCGCCTGCGACTGCCACCGGCGAGGACAGCGCGAGCTCGATCGTGCCGTAGACGTGATTCGAGAAGCCCGCGAGCGCGGCTACCTCGACCAGATCGCGCCCGCGCCGGCGATAGACCTTGAGCGTGCCGCCGATGTGCGGTGTGATCACGGCGGCGATCTCGGCGCGCCCGTCGCCGTCGAGGTCGGCCACGCCCACCGGATTGAGCCAGCGATTGGCCGTGCCGATCGCGGCCGACTGCGCGCCGATCGCCAGCACGCCTCCGCGCAATCCCACCAGTGCGAGCCTCGAACCGGCATCGCGCCGGCTCACGATCACCAGCAGCTCCGCCGCGCCGCCCGGCGCCAGGCGCACCAGCCGCGGCGCCAGATCCTCGAATACCTCGTTCTCGGGCAACTCGAGCGCAATCGTGCGCCCGCCGTCGGTGGTGGCGGTCACGCGCGCGTATTCGTGCGGGGGCCCCAGCGCGTAGTGGCCGTAGCGCGCGACCGGCGCTTCGTAACGCGCTGCGGCGATCGTCTCCGCGCCTGCCTGCGCCGCGACCAGCAACAGCGGCGCGGCAAGGGCGAGCCACCACATCACGCGCATGGCCCGATGATCCGACCCGCGCCGCGTGTCGGTCGTCGCAGCGCGAGTTCCACGCGCTCGCTCAGGCGAGATGCTTGCGGAAGAACGCGACCGTGCGCTCCCAGGCGAGCTTGGCCGCCGCCTCGACGTAGCGCGGCGTGGAGTTGTTGTGGAAGCCGTGCTGCGTGCCGGGATACGTGTGCATCTCGTGGCGCACGCCCGCGGCCTTGAGCCCCGCCTCGAAGGCCGGCCACATCGAATTGACGCGCTCGTCTTTTTCCGCGTAATGGATCAGCAGCGCCGCCTTGATCTTGGGCACGCTCGCGGTCTCGGTCGCGGCGCCGTAGAACGGTGCGCCCGCCTGCAGGTCCGCGCCGAGTTCGGCCGCCATCCAGTTGACGATGCTGCCGCCCACGCAGAAGCCGGTCGCGCCGAGCTTGCCGCTCGATAGTTTGTGCGCCTTGAGGAAGCGCGCGCTGTTCGCCATGTCGGTGCGCAGCTTCGCCTGGTCCAGCTTCGTCTGCATGTCGCGGCCCTCGTCGTCGTTGCCCGGATAGCCGCCCACCGGCGCTAGGCCGTCGGGCGCGAGCGCGAGGAATCCTTCGACCGCAAAGCGGCGCGCGATATCCTCGATGTAGGGGTTCATCCCCCGGTTCTCGTGGACGGCGATCACCGCCGGCCAGGGCCCCGCGCCGGCCGGGTGCACGAGGTAGCCGCGCATGGTGCCCGAGTTCCCCCCCGGCGAGGGGTAGGTCACGTATTGCGCCTTGATGCGCGCGTCGGTGGACGCTATCGTCTGCGCGCGCGCGTAGCGCGGCAGCATCGCCTCGGCCATCGCCAGGCCCGACACGCCCGCGACCGTGATGACGCTCGAGCGCGCGAAGAACTCGCGCCGCGTGATGCGCCCGTGGCAATACTCGTCGTACAGATCGAACACACGCTGGTCTATTTCCGCCTGCGTCAGTTCGGGTTGCTGCGCCTCCTGGGTTCCGATCATGGTCCCTCCTCTCGTGAAAGGCGGCATTCTAGCCAGAATAAAGAAACGGGGACAGACCACGTTTTCCAGGGCACGGGTTGGCCCGCGCGCGAAAACGGATCAAACTGGCGGGAGATCCAATCACGGGAGGTGCGATGAGCCACTCAAAGACGGTGCAGACCAGGCGCAGGAAGCACAGGGCGAGGAAGATCCTCGCGGTAGAAACCAAGCGGGCGAAGAAACTGAGGAAGGCGAAGACGGCCGCCGCGGCCGCGCCGAAATCCTCCTAGGGAGGATACGCCGGGCGGAACAAAGCCCAGCCTATCGATTCCTCTTTCCGCGGATCACCGCGGCAATCGTGCCGAGCACGAAAACCACGAGCGCGACCCCGTTCAGCATCCCGCCCCAGCCGCGCCACTCGGGCGAAAGCATCCAATCGCCCGCAAGCCGGACGAACAGCGAGGCATGCAGCAGTGCGAGCGGCGCATAGAAGTAAGGGTGATACGGCACGGCGACGCGCAGTACCGCGGGGAAAATGATGGGCGCGTGGCCGAATACCATCGAGAACACGAAACCGAGCAGCACCGCGTGCAGCGCCGCATCGTACGCCGCACCGCCAACGTCGAGCCCGCCCGAGGCGAGGATCGACATTGCGCCCACCGCGAGCCAGACATAGCCCGAGAGCAGGCACACGGCGATGAAGCGCACCAGGCCGTTCGCCTTCACCGTGCGCCTCGCAACGTCCTGGCGCATCAGCCACAACGCGAGGCCCGCGAGTCCGAACCCGAGCACCCGCGTTCCGGCGGACCAGTCGAAGAGCGACACCGTGACTCCAAGGAGCAGCCCGGCGAGCAGCAAGGCAAAGACCTTCTTCGCCGTCGGCGAGGGCGGCAGCAAGCGCGACAACTCCAGGCGCTCGCCGGCGATGGTCAGCACGAGGAACGCGATCCACCACGGCACCAACTCATACACCGGGTGTCCGCCCAGCCACAGCAGGTTGCCGACGGTCCAGCAGGCCGCGCCGAGCGCGAGCGTAAGCGTGAACAACTCGCGTTGGCGCAGGGCGATGACCCAGGACGCGGCGAGCATCAGCGCGCTCCCCGCGGTACAAAGCAAAGGCGCCACGGCCGGCGGAGCCGCGAACATCGCGGCCAGCGCACCCAGGCCCGATGTGAGCGGTGCGAGGTACGCCCAGCGCCGGCCCAATGCGACCGCGCGCTCCAGGCTGATCACGGTGCCGAAAAAACCCGACACCATGAGCGGCCCGTGCATGGCGGCAAGCCCTGCGCCGGGCGACGACCAGCCGAGCCGCGCGAGGCCCGCATCGATGCCGACGAACAACGACGCGAAAGCGAGCAGCAGCAGTGGCACCCGCAAGGGTGGTCCGATGTCGCCGGACATTCCCGCCGGTCTCAAGTGGGCCAGCCGAAGGTCTGCTTTGCGGACTCCGACATCCGGTCGGGCGTCCAAAACGGCTCCCAGACGAGTTCGATTTCGACGCCCACGCCATCCGGCGCCAGCGCGGCGACCGCCCTGCGCGCGTTGTCGGTGATCAAATCACCCATCGGGCAGGCCTGGGAGGTCATGGTCATTTCGACACGGATGCGTTCCGGTCCGACGTCGATGCCGTAGACCAGTCCCAGATCGACGATGTTGATGCCGACCTCCGGATCGTCCACAGAACGCAGTGCCTCGCACACCCGTTCCTCGGAAGGCATGATCTGCGCCACGTCGAGGTCTCCCATGCTTCGTTCAAGAGGCGCTAACGATAGCACGCGGGCTGCGCCTGTCCGAGGAGCATCCGCTGCTCGGCTTCAAGCTGGTGCTTCGCATCGCCAAGCTGATAAGCCGGCGCCTGCGCTAACGGCGGCATGGCAACGCCGCCCTACTCTCCGAGATAGGCTTCGCGCACGCGTTGGTCGGTTAGCAGCGCCCCGGCGTCCCCTGCAAGGGTGATGCAGCCGCTCTCCATCACGTAGGCGCGCCCTGCCAGCTCGAGCGCGAGTTTCGCATTCTGTTCCACCAGCAGGATGGTCACGCCCCCGCGCGCGATCGCCTGAATAGTTTCGAACACCTTCTGCACCATGAGCGGCGCGAGTCCCATGCTCGGCTCATCCAGGAGCAACAGCTTGGGCCGGCTCATCAGCGAGCGGCCGATGGCGAGCATCTGCTGCTCGCCGCCGGAAAGCGTGCCGCCGGTCTGATTGCGCCTCTCGTGCAGCCTCGGCATGAGGGCAAAAACCTTTTCCAGGTCCTGTCCGACCTCGCCGTCGCTGCGGTGGTAAGCCCCCATCTCGAGGTTCTCGCGCACCGTGAGACGCCCGAACACGCCGCGCCCCTCCGGCACCAGTGCAAGACCCCGGCGCACCAGCTCGAACGACGCCAGTCCCGCGGTGCTGTCGCCGCCCAGCCTGATGTCGCCTCGGGAGCGGGGCACCAACGCCGCGATCGCCTTCAGGGTCGTCGTCTTGCCGGCGCCGTTGGCCCCGATCAGGCACACCAATTCCCCCTTGGACACCTGGAGATCGATGCCCTTCACGGCTGCAATACCGCCGTAGTGAACCTCGAGGCCGCGAACCTCAAGCATGCAGCGCGCCTCCCAGGTAGGCCTCGATGACCGTCGGATCGCGCTGTACCCGGGCGGGCGGCCCCTCGGCGATTTTCCTGCCGTAGTCGAGCACGGCGACACGGTCGCACAGGCCCATCACCAGCTTTACGTCGTGCTCGATCAGAAGAATGGTGATGCCGTCGGCGCGGATCGCCTCGAGCAACCCGCGCAAGCTCGTGGTCTCGGTCGCGTTCATGCCGGCCGCTGGCTCGTCCAGCGCGAGCAGCCTGGGCTCGGTGGCGAGCGCACGCGCGATCTCCAGCCGGCGTTGATCGCCATAGGAGAGGTTCCTGGCTGACTCGTCCCTGCGCCCCGCAAGCCCCACGTATTCGAGCAATTCGAGCGAGCGAGCGTGAATCGCGCGCTCCTCTGCGCGCGAGCCCGAATCGCGCAGCACCGCGCCGATCACACCGGTTCGCGTGCGCACATGGCGCCCGACCATGACGTTTTCAACGGCGCTCATGTTGGCGAACAGGCGGATATTCTGGAACGTGCGCGCGATGCCCGCTGCCGCCACGCGGTGCGGTTCGCCTACGGGCAGCGGTGCCCCGTCGAACAGAAATTCGCCCTCATCGGGCCGGTACAGCCCCGTGAGCACATTGAAGAGCGTGGTCTTGCCGGCGCCATTGGGGCCGATCAGGCCGTAGATCTCGCCGCGCTCGATCCCCAGCGATACCTGCATGAGCGCGTCCAGCCCGCCGAAGCGCTTGCCTACGCTACGCGCCTCCAGCAGTGCGCTCATCGCGCGGCCCCGATCAGACTCACGCCGCAAGCTCCCGCTTGACCGATTTCACGCCGCAAGCTCCCGCTTGACCGATTTCACGACGCAAGCTCGCGCTTGACCGATTTCACGCCGCAAGCTCGCGCTTGACCGATTTCACGACGCAAGCTCGCGCTTGCGTGTGGTCGACGGCCAGATGCCGGCGGGCCGGAACAGCATCACCAGCACCAGCGCGAGGCCGAACAGCAGCATGCGCACAACCTCCGGATCGAACACGATCTTTCCGAACAGCTGCTGCTGCACCGGCACGATGGTGTTGCGGAACACTTCCGGCATCGCCGCGAGCAGCACCGCGCCCAGAATCACACCGGGGATGTGCCCCATGCCGCCCAGGACCACCATGCACAGCACGACCACCGATTCCATCAGGATGAAGCTCTCCGGGCTGACGAAACCCTGAAACCCGGCGAACAGGCCTCCCGCGATGCCGCCGAAGCTCGCTCCCATCGCGAAAGCGAGCAGCTTGATGTTGCGGGTGTTGATGCCCATCGCCTTGGCCGCGACCTCGTCCTCCCGGATCGCCACCCACGCCCTGCCGATGCGCGAATTTTCCAGCCGCAGACTGACGAAAATCACCAGCAGCGCGAGCGCGAGAAAGAGATAGTAATAAAGGTGCACCGACGGAACGTCGATGCCGAGGACCTCGACAGGCTTGGCCAGCGAAAAATTGCTGAATGAAATCGGATCGATCCTGTTCACGCCCTGCGGGCCGTTGGTGATGTTCACCGGCGCGTTGAGATTGTTGAGAAAGATCCGGATGATCTCCCCGAAGCCCAGTGTGACGATGGCGAGGTAGTCGCCGCGCAGCTTGAGCGTCGGCGCACCGAGCAGCACCCCGAAGACACCGGCCACACCGGCCCCCATCGGCAACACCAGCCACACCGGCAGGTGAATTCCGAAATGCGGTGAGGCGAGCAGCGCGTAGGTGTAGGCACCGACGGCGTAGAAGGCGATGTAGCCCAGATCGAGCAGGCCCGCGAACCCGACCACGATGTTCAGGCCGAGCGCGAGCATCACGTACAGCAGCGCGAAATCGATGATGCGCACCCAGCCGCGGCCGCCCACGGCGCCGGCCACGAACGGCAGCACTGCGAGCGCGACCGCGATGAGCGCCACCCCCAGCCACCTGGCGCGCGGATCCCGCTTCGCGGTCTCCACCCAGTCGCCCAGATCCTTCGCGGCCCAGCTCACGCCCGCTCCGCAACCCGCTCGCCCATCAGGCCCGAGGGCCGGAATACGAGCACCATGATCAACACGAAGAACGCAAACACGTCCTGGTAGTTGCTGCCCATGAACCCGCCGGTGAGATCGCCGATGTAGCCCGCCCCTAGGCTTTCGATGAGTCCGAGCAGCAATCCGCCCGCCACCGCGCCGCCGAGGTTGCCGATGCCGCCGAGTACCGCCGCGGTGAAAGCCTTCAGCCCCAGCACAAACCCCATGTAGTAATGCGCGATCGAGTAGTTGGCGGCCACCATGACCCCCGCCACCGCGGCCAGTGCGGACCCGATGACGAACGTGATCGAAATGATGGCATTGATGTTGACGCCCATCAGCCCGGCTACCGACTGGTTCTCGGCGGTGGCGCGCATCGCGCGCCCGAGCTTGGTGCGGTGTACCAGAAACATCAGCCCCGCCATGATCGCCATCGCGACGACGATGATCACCACCTGCACCGGCGTCATGGTCGCGCCGAACACCTGGAACGGCTCGGTCGACACGTAGGCCGGAAAGCTATGGTAACTGCGTCCCCACACGACCATGGCGATGTTCTGCAGCAGGATGGACACGCCGATCGCCGTGATGAGCGGCGCCAGGCGCGGCGCAAAGCGCAGCGGCCGGTAGGCCACTCGCTCGATCGTATAGCCCAGCGCCATGCACACGGGAATCGCCGCGAGCGTAGACAGCAGCAGCACGATCGGCCCTGGAAGCCCCGGCAGCACGCTCTGCAGCAGGCGCGCTGCGCTGAGCGTGCTCAGCGCGCCGATCATGACCACCTCGCCGTGGGCGAAATTGATGAGGCCCAGCACGCCGTAGACCATGGTGTAGCCGAGCGCCACCAATGCGTAAACGCTGCCGAGCACCAGCCCGTTGAGGATCTGCTGAAGCAGGATTTCGAAGTCCACGGCGCTCATTGAACCACAAATGAAAAACGGCACCCGAAGTATTGGGTGCCGTCGCGCAGCGTGTCGCAGCTATTTCTTCGCGGCGTCGGCCTTGGGCGCTTCGGCCTTGGGCGCTTCGGCGGCCGCGGGCGCCGCGCCACCGACCACCTCCAGCACATTCAGCTTGCCTTCCCTGGTCTCGTACATGGTGATGGCGCCGTTCTTGACGTCGCCCTTGTCGTCGAATTCGATCCTGCCGGTAACCCCCAGATACGACGTCTTGGGCAGTTCGGTGATGTAGACGGCCGGATCGGCCGACTTGGCGCGCTTCATCGCGTCAACGATCACGGCGACCGCGTCGTAACTGTAGGGCGAGTAGATCTGTACCTCGCTGTTGAAGCGCTTCTTGTAGCGTTCCGAAAAGGTCTTGTCAGTCATCCGCTCGAGCGGAAGACCGGCCTGAGTGCAGTAGAAACCTTCAGCCGCATCGCCGGCAAGCTTGATGAACTCCGGCGTGCAGGCGCCGTCGCCGGACATGAACTTGGCCTTGAGCCCGAGTTGCTTCATCTGCTTGGCCATAGGACCGGCTTGCGCGTCCATGCCGCCGTAGAACACGGCATCGGGCCGCCTGCCCTTGATCTTGGTCAAGATGGCTCTGAAGTCGGTTGCGTCGTTCTTGGTGAACTCTCTCGCGACTATCTTGACGCCGCCCGCCTTCGCGGCCTTTTCGACTTCGTCGGCCAGTCCCTGCCCGTAGGCGGTGCGATCGTCGATGATCGCGACGGTCTTGGCGCCGAGTTTGTGCACCGCGAACTCACCCACCACCTTGCCCTGCTGGATGTCGTTCGCCATCACCCGCATCGCGGTCTTGAAACCCTGCTGCGTATAAGTCGGATTGGTGGCTGAAGGCGAGATCTGGGGAATGCCGGCGTCGGCGTAGATTTTCGAGGCCGGGATGGTGGTTCCGGAATTCAGGTGCCCGACGACGCCATTCACCTTTGCATCGACCAGTTTTTGCGCCACCACCGTGCCGGTCTTCGGATCGGCCTGGTCGTCTTCGCCGATGAGTTCGATCTTGAGCTTCTTGCCTTCGATCATGACGCCCTTGGCGTTGAGTTCCTCCACGGCGAGCCGCGCGCCGTTCTCGTTGTCCTTGCCCAGGTGGGCGATGTTGCCGGTCAGCGGCGCGACATGGCCGATCTTGATCGCCAGTTCGGGCGGCGGCGCGGCTTTTTGCGGCGCCGGGGGCGGTGGTGCTTCCTTGCCGCAGCCTGAAAGCCCGAATGCAGCCAGCGCAGCGAGCGTGCACGAAACGACGTGTGAGCGGTTCATGGAAGACTCCCTCCCTAGTAAGGACGGCTGATTATCCGTTTCGCACTCCAGAATGTCAATTTGCACAACCTGTATTTTCTTAGCCGAATCACAGTCTTACAGCTCTGCCAGCAGCACCTCCAGATCTGGAACCGGCGCGCGGCACGTGGCGCCTTCGCATACCCAGGCTTGCACGCGGTCGGTGACAGGCTTCGCCAGCGCGGGCGGCACGGGCGACACCCCGGGCGCAATCGCGACCACCATGGTGGCGGGCAGATAGCGCGCGCCAAGCGCACGCCGCCAGCGCTCGAGCTCCGGTTGCGCGCCACGCAAAATGACGGTGCGCGTGGGCGCCAGGTTTTCCTCCAGCGCCATGAGCAGACTCGCGTGAGCACCCGGCTGGCTGGACATCGCGGGATAGAAGAACGCCAGCGCGCGCTCGGCGGCCTGCGCGTAGCGCGGCTCGCCAGTGAGACAGGACAGCCGCTGCAGCGCGAGCGCGGCCACGCCGTTTCCCGAGGGCGTGGCGTTGTCGTGGCCGAGCTTGCTGCGATGGATCAGGCGCTCGTGGTCGTGGCTGGTGAAATAGAACGCCCCGTTCTGCCTGTCCTCGAAGTGCTCGAGCAGCGCATCCGCAAGCTGCCCCGCGAATTCCAGGATGTCGGGCCGGAAATCCGCCTGCAGCAGTTCGATCGCCGCGGCGAGCAGGAAGGCGTGGTCGTCGAGGTAGGCGTTGAGGTGCGCGCGCCCGTCCTTGAAGGTGGCGAGCAGCCGGCCATCCCGCCAGAGGGTGGCGCGAATGAATCCGAGCGCGCGTCGCGCCGATTCGATCCATTCCGTGCGGCCGAACGCGGCGCCTGCACGCGCCATGCCGCTGATCATGAGGGCGTTCCAGCTAGTGAGGATCTTTTCGTCGCGCCCGGGGCGCACGCGTCCCGCGCGCGCCGCGACCAGCTTCGAGCGGGCCGATTCGAGCAATGCCGCACAGCGCTCTTCGCCGTGGCCGAGGCGTTGCGCCACGATGGCCAGAGGACAGGTCACGCGCAGGTGCCAGTGGGTGCCTTCGAAATTGGCCGGCCCGTCGAGGCCCCAGTGCAGCCCCGCCGCCGCGAACTCGTCGGCCGACAGCAGTGCCTGCACCTCCCCGGCCGTCCAGACGTAGAACTTGCCCTCCTCGTGCTCGGAGTCAGCATCGAGGCTCGAGTAGTAGCCGCCGGCCCCGTCCCCGCCCCGCTGATCCTGCATCTCGCGCATCACCCACCCCGCGGTCTGCGCCGCGACGCGCGCATACAGTGGCGAGCGGGTCGCAGTCCAGGCATCGGCAAGCAACGCAAGCAGCGGGCCGTTGTCGTAGAGCATTTTTTCGAAGTGCGGAATCATCCACTCGGCGTCGACCGAGTAGCGGCAGAAGCCGCCGCCCAACTGGTCGTAGATGCCGCCCAGCGCCATTTGCTCGAGGCTGTGTGCGGCGATGTGCAGCGCCTCTCCATCACCGCCGGCCGCGTAGCGCCGCAAACACAACTGCAGTTCGGCCGGATGCGGGAATTTCGGTGCGCCGCCGAAGCCGCCATAGCGCGGATCGAAGCTCGACTTGCTCGAGGCAAGCGCGTCTTCGATAGGCGCCGCGGAGAACCCGGCGCGTTGTCCGCCACCCTTGGGTTCGATGCGCGCAAACGCCTCCAGCAGGGCTTCGTTCTGGCGCCCGATTTCCGCCTGGCGTTCGCGGTAGATCGAGACGACGTTCCCGAGCAACTCGGGGAAACTGGTCATTCCGTAACGCGGCTCCTTCGGAAAATAGGTGCCGGCGAAAAACGGCAGCTGATCCGGCGTCAGGAACACCGTAAGCGGCCAGCCTCCGGGGCGCTGCGCCAGCATCTGATGCGCCAGTTGATAGATCTGGTCCAGATCGGGACGCTCCTCGCGGTCCACCTTGATGTTGACGAACAGCCGGTTCATCAGCGCCGCCACGTCGGGGTCCTCGAAGGACTCGTGCGCCATGACATGGCACCAGTGGCAGGCCGAGTAGCCGATCGACAGCAGGACAGGCCTGTCTTCGTTCTTCGCGCGCGCGAGCGCTTCTTCGCCCCACGGATACCAGTCGACGGGGTTGTCCTTGTGCTGCTGCAGATACGGCGAGGTCTCGCCGGCAAGTCGGTTGGACATCGGAAGCACCACCGAGGGGGAAGAGTGGGGGCGATTATCCCTCGCCGCGGCGCGACGGATCTACCGCGACGGCGGTAGGGCCATTGCGTTGCCGGGGCGTCAGCACGTCGTCGGGCACGGGGGTCGCTCGTGTCGACGGATCCGGCCCCGCTCAGCCAGACCGCCTTTCACGGTTCATCGGCGAAGGCTAGAATGGCCTCTCTCCGTCGAGTCTAGGCGCCGTGAGCACCCAAACCAGCCCCGAGGCAGTCCGCAGGATTCTAGACCAGAGCACGTCGCGTGCCGAAGTCGAGCAGCTTCTGCAGCGCCTGTCGGAGGCCGAAAAGGCGGATCTCGTCCTTCAGCTTGCCGAGGACGCGCGTCGCAAGACGCTGTTCGTGGACATCGCCAACAGGGTTTCCGACAGCCTGTCACTGGACGTCCTGTTCCCCCGCCTGATGGAAGTGGTGACCGAAATGCTCGACGCGGACCGCAGCTCCCTGTTTCTCCATGACCCGGAGACCGGCGAGTTGTTTTCCCGCGTGATGCAAGGCAGCGTTATGGGCGAGGTGCGCTTTGGGGCCACGCTCGGCATCGCCGGCTCGGTGTTTGCGAGCGGAAGCGGGGAGATCATCGCCGACGCCTATGCCGATTCCCGCTTCAACCGCGATATGGACCGGCGCACCGGGTACCGTACGCGCAACATCCTGTGCGTTCCCATCCGCAACAGGAAGCAAGAGGTGATCGGCATCACCCAGGCGCTCAACAAGCGCGGGGGCGATTTCGACGCCGAGGATATGCAGCTGCTCGAGGCGCTGTCGCATCAGGCGGCCTCGGCGCTCGAGAACGCCCGGATATTCGAGAAAGTGGAGCGCGCGCAGCGCGAGGAGTTGCTGCTGCTCGAAGTGGTGAGCTCCATCGCCTCCGAAATCTTCCTTGAGCCGCTGCTGCAGAAGATCATCGACGCGGCGACGCTGCTTCTGGAAGCCGACCGCGGTTCGCTGTTTCTGTACGACCCGGCGCGGGGCGAGCTGTATTCCCGCGTCGCCGGCGGCGCGACGATCAAGGAAATCCGGTTCCCCAGCAACGCCGGGATCGCCGGCGAATGCTTCACCGCAGGCGCGCCGGTCAACATACCCGACGCCTACGCCGATTCGCGATTCAATCCGGAGGTCGACAGGCGCACCGGGTACGAGACCAACAACATGCTGTGCATGCCCATCACCACCCATCACGGCACCAGGGTCGGCGTGATGCAGATCCTCAACAAGAGGGCCGGATCCTTCGACCCCGGCGACGAGAAACGCCTGGTCGCGCTGTGCGCGCAGGCTGCGGTATCGATAGAGAATGCCCAGCTGTTCGAGCAGGTGAACGCGGCCCGCAACTACAACGAAGGCATCCTGCGCAGCATGAGCAACGGCGTGGTCACGATGGACGCTTCGTGGACGATCACCAAGGTGAACCAGGCGGCGGTCCGTATCCTGCGCCGGGCCGAGGAGGACCTGCAGGGGAAAACGCCGCACGCAGTCCTCGGCGAGCGCAACGCCTGGATCCTCAAGAGCCTGGAAAAAGTCCGCTCATCGGGCAAGACCGACATCACGGTGGACACCGACTTGCTGCTGGACAATCGCGAGGCGGTTTCGATCAACATGAGCACCGTGCCGCTGGTCACCGCCCAGGACCAGCCGGTCGGCTACATGCTGGTGATGGAGGACATCAGCAGGGAAAAACGGCTGCGCAACACCATGTCGCGCTACATGAGCAAGGCCGTGGTCGACCAGTTGATCGAAGGCGGAGAGAAGGTGCTGGAGGCCTCGGGCCGCGAGGTCAGCGTGCTGTTCTCCGATATCCGGGGCTTCACCACCATCTCCGAGCGCCTGGGCGCCCGCGAGACGGTCGCGCTGCTCAACGAATACTTCACCGACATGGTCGACATCGTATTCGCCCACAACGGCATCCTGGACAAATACATCGGCGACATGATCATGGCCGTGTTCGGGTCGGTGATGGCGCGCGATCACGACGCCGACGATTCGGTGACGGTCGGCAATACGATGATGGTGGGCCTGCGCGAGCTGAACGCGCGCAGGCTGAAGACCGACCGCGAAGCTATCCGCATCGGGGTGGGAATCAGTACCGGGCACGTGGTGGTAGGCAACATCGGCTCGCCCAAACGCCTCGAATACACGGTGATTGGGGACCGCGTGAACCTGGCCGAGCGTCTCGAGGCGGCCAACAAGTATTACGGCACCAGCGTCCTGATATGCGAGCATACGGCGGCAAAGCTGCGGCGACCCGTTACGCTGCGGGAGATCGATTTCATACGCGTGCGCGGCTTGATGCGGCCGCTTGCGGTCTACGAAGCGCTGGATCACCACACTGAAGAGAGCTTCGTGCATCGCGCCGAGGTTCTGGCGGCGTACGCCGAGGGTCTGCGGCTGTACCGGATGCGCGACTGGGCGCGCGCGGCGAGTTGCTTCCGCACCGCGTCCCTGGCCAATCCGGACGACAGGCCTTCGCGCGTTTTCTGGGAACGTTGCCTGCAATACGTCGAGACGCCGCCGTCGGATAGCTGGGATGGCGTCTGGACGGTGACGAACATCTGACCGTCCTTGGAGCCGCCGACAGCGTGAACGTCCGCGGCCTGACTTGGGGAAATGAGGGGGCCGTGCCCCACTCATATCGTCAGGCGGTCTCAATCCTCGTTTAATCCGTACCGCTCGACGAACCCTTTGGGGTCGAGCGCCGGGCCCCTGTAATCGGCCTGCATGTAGTCGCAGCCGAGTTCCTTGAGCCGGCCCGCGGCCGCGTCGTCCGCAACGCCGACGGCAACAACGTCCAGTCTCAGGTGGTGGGCAAGCTCGATCAGCGACTGCAGGATGCGCTCGGACTTCTGAACGCCTGCCAGATCGCTCGCGGCAGCGACGTCGATCTTGATTTCCTGAAACGGCAGGGTCGCAAGCCAAAACAGAGACGAAAGCGCCTGGCCCGCGTCGTCGATCGACAGCTTCACGCCGAGCGCCTTCAGCCGCACCAGTGTTTCCCGCGCCGCGGCATCTGCGCGCAACACCGAAGTCTCCCCGATCTCGATGACGAGCCTGCCCGGCCTCAGACTCCAGGTGCGCAGCGCGCGTTCGACGACTTCGGGAAGCTCCGTGTGCAGCAGCACACGCCCTGGAATGTTGACGCCGATGCGCAAATCCAGCCCGGCGCTGTAGCGGAACTCCGAAACGTTTCGCAGCGCCCGATTCAGTATCGAAGAAACCAGTTCGGTGACCACGCCTGCCGATTCGGCCGCCGCAAAAGCGTCCTCCGCCGGGACCACGCCCAGTTTGGCGTCGCGCCCGCGCAGCAGGCTATCGGCCCCCATGATCTGTCCGAGGCGCAGATCGTACTGCGGCTGGAACAGCAGTTCGAGCGCGTCCTCCGCAACCGCCGTGCGCAGCCGGTTCTCGTACATGAACCGCGCCTGCCCCGGATTCTCCCGGTCTCCCGCGTACACCGCGATCCGGCCCGCAATGTCCCGCGCGGCAACGCACGCGCTCTTGGCCCGCTGCACCAGGGACTCGGCCTCATCGCCGTGGTCCGGATACATGGCGATCCCGATCGCGGGGCGCGTGTAGATCTCTTCCTCGCCCATCCAAAGCGGCGCGGCAACCACGCGCAGGATCTTCTCCGCCGCAAGCAGCGCCACGGCTGGACCCTCGACGGTCGACAGTACGCAGGCGATGTCGTCCGGACCCATGTCGCCGACCAGATCATCCGGGCGGAGCACGTCTGCGCGCAGCGACGCGGCGATCCGGGCACGCACGGCGTCGCCGACCTGGTATCCCCACAGGGCGTTGATCTGCCCCATCACCCCGCACTTCATCAGCAGCACGGCCAGATTCCGGCCGTCGGCGCGCCGTTCCGCGATGCGGCCGCGCAGCGCCTCCAGAAACGGGATTTCGGCGGCCGGCGAGCCGCGTGCCGCCGGCTCGGCAGAGTCCGCCTCGCTCACAGGAAGAGCTCGCGCGGATCGATCTTCACGCTGTCGTACTCCAGTGTGCGCTGGATCCGGTACGGCTCGTCGGGTCCGACTTTCGGCTCCTTCATCAGGTCGAGCATCTTGTACGGAATGAGCGGGTTGCCCTTGGCGTCCTTGACGACCATGATGCGCGGCTGCAACCGGCGCACCATGTTCTGGGCGATCACGACCGCGACCTCGCCGCTGTTGAGTTCGACCACGCTTCCCACCGGGAAAACGCCTATGCACTGTATGAACTGCTCGACCAGTGCCGGGTGGAACTGCTTGCCGCGCCCCTTGTAGATGATGCTCAGCGCATTTGCAGGCGATATGTTCTCCCCGAACGGGGGCGGCGCCGTGAGCGTGTCGTATGCATCGACGATCCCCGCGATCAAGCCTGATAGAGCGATCGCGTCGCCGCGCAGTCCGCGCGGGTAGCCGCTGCCGTCGAAACGCTCATGGTGCAGCGACGCGAGCCCGGGAAGCTCTTGGGGCATCCCCAGCGTGTGGCTGAGAATTTCGACCGAATGATTGACATGCGTCCGGTAGAGCTCGATCTCCGCGGCGTTGATAGGCCCGCGCGTGGCCAGTTCGGAGGGCAGCTTGAGCTTGCCCACGTCCTGAAGCAGGCCCAGCATGCCGAGAATCTCCAGGCGCTCCTGCGGCAACTGGAGAAAGCGCCCGAAAATGGTCATCGTGACCGAGACCTCGACGGCCCGGCTGAGGGCTGCGCCGCCTTTCTCCTGCAGCTTGATCAGCAGCGCCATCGCGTCCGGATTGCGGACCACGCTTTCGGTGATCTGCGCGGCCGCCTCCTGCGACCGGGAGCTGTCGATCGTCTTGCCGATCTCCACGGCGCGCGAAAGCTCCTTGACGACTTCCTTCGTGCTCGTATAGGTCTTCTGGGCTCTGGGCAGTTCGACTTCGACGCTCGCGACTTCCTTGTAGACCGTGGTGCCGCGGACTTTCGCGATGTCCTCGGCAGTAGCCCTGCCTAATTCCGGCAGTTCCTCCTTTTCCGGATCGACGAAGACGTGCTGGCAGTACTTCTTCATCACGTCGATCTGTTTCTCGGTCTTCAGCACGAAGCCCTGGAACATGAAAGGGGTTTCCGTCCACGGCCTGTCGAGCTTGGAGACGTACATGCCGAGTTGCAGTTCCTCGACAGAAATTTCTCTGAGTTCCATGCGGATGGGTGATCGTCTTACTGGATAACCGAATTTTCGGGTCTACGCGACAGAACGGCAAGTACGGGTTGATTCCTGGCGGTCGACCGACCACCCTGGCCACCGAGCCTGCCGCCTGCCCGGTTCGAAGCTTACTCTGAATTCCTGGAACGCTCCCGAATACCCCATGACGATGAAGCGGATATTCGCGGCTCCGGAATGGCGGGTTATCGGTCGGTGACCGCGCCCTTGCTGGCCGTCGATACCACTTTCATGTACTTGGCGAGCAGGCCCCGGGTGTAACGCGGCGCTGGCTGTCTCCATACCGCGCGGCGCCGGGCGAGGGCGTCGTCGGGCACGTTCAACTGAATCAAACGCTTGTGCGCGTCGATGGTGACCGAATCGCCTTCCTCGACCAGCGCGATCACCCCGCCGACATAGGCCTCGGGCGCGACATGGCCGACCACCATGCCCCAGGTTCTGCCGGAAAAACGGCCGTCGGTGATCAGGCCTACCGATTCGCCCAGGCCCTGGCCGATGAGCGCCGAGGTGGGGGCGAGCATCTCCTGCATGCCCGGACCGCCCTTCGGGCCTTCGTAGCGGATCACGATCACGTCGCCCGCCTTGACTTGCTTGACCATGCAGGCCTGGTCGATTTTGCTTTTCATCATCTCCCGGTTCCGGAAAATTGATAGACTGCGCAGCCTTACACCGGAGGACCGCATGCAACCATCCGCGCCCGGCCCCGCCGCCGGCAAAGAGCACTGGACCCGCAAGGGCGAAGTCAAGCTGTTCTTGTGGCAAAAACCCGCCCGTCAGCCGGCTGCGGGCGGTACCGCGCCCCGCGGCACCATTCTTTTCGTACACGGATCGTCGATGGCTTCCCAGCCGACCTTCGATCTGCACGTGCCCGGGCGCCCCGACTCGTCGGCCATGGACTGGTTCGCCGCCCGCGGCTTCGACACCTGGTGCATGGACAGCGAAGGCTACGGCCGCTCCGACAAGTCGCGCCCGATCAACTGCGACATCGCGAACGGAGCCGACGATCTGGCTGCCGGCAGCGATTACATCCTGAAGACGACGGGCGCGAAAGGACTGCTGGTCTACGGCATCTCGTCGGGGGCGCTCCGGGCGGCCCTGTTCGCGCAGCGCCACCCGGAGCGGGTCGCGCGGATTGCGCTGGACGCGTTCGTGTGGACCGGCGAAGGCAGCCCTACGCTCGCCGAGCGCAGGAAGAGGCTGGCGGAGTTCGCCGCGAAGAACCGCCGCCCCATCGACCGAGCGTTCGTGCAGAGCATCTTCAGCCGGGACCATCCCGGAACCGCCGACGAGGCAACCATCAGCGCGTTCGCCGATGCCATTCTCGCTCTGGACGATTCGGTGCCCACGGGAACCTACGTGGACATGTGCTCGAAGCTCCCGCTGGTGGATCCGGAGAAGATAACGGTGCCCGCCGTCATCATGCGCGGACAGTGGGACGGCATCGCCAGCGTCGCCGACCTGATGGCGTTCTTCAACCGGCTGCCGAATCCGGACAAGCAATTCACGGTGATGGCCGGGATCTCGCACGCCAGCTTCCAGCAGAAGAACTACATGATGGTGTATCACATCCTGCACGCGTTCTTCTCTCGACCCGAACCCCTCTATCGCGGGTAATTTCAGCAAGGACATCGCCATGATCAACATTCCCAAAGAATTCGTCCGTGCCGCTCTGGCGGCGCTGCTGCTGTCCTGGGCCGCCGGCGCGTCGGCGCAGGCCTATCCCGTGCGCCCGGTGCGCATCGTCATTCCGCTGGGGACCGGCGGCACCACCGATGTGCCCGGGCGCATCGTCGCCCAGCGGCTCTCGGAGGCGCTAGGCCAGCAGTTCATCGTGGAAAACAAGACCGGTGCCGGCGGCACCATCGGCGCGGACTTCGTGGCCAAGTCCAAGCCGGACGGCTACACGCTGCTGCTCACCGCCACGCCGTTCGTCATCACGGCCAATCTGTACAAGAACCTGCCCTACAACGCGCTCACCGATTTCGCGCCGGTGATCCGGGTCGCATCGGGCCCGTACGTGCTCACGGTGCACCCCTCGCTGGGGGTCAACTCGGTGCGCGAGCTGATCGCGCTCGCCAAGGCACAGCCGGGCAAGATCGACTATGTGAGCTCGGGCAACGGCAGCGCGCAGCATCTGGTCGGCGCCATGTTCGCGCACATGGCGGGCATACAGTTGTCGCATGTGCCCTACAAGGGCAGCAGTCAGGCACAGCAGGACCTGGTGGCGGGAATGGTCAAGGTCGGCTTTCTCGGCACCCCGATCGTGATCCCGCACGTCAAGAGCGGAAGACTGAAAGCGCTCGCCGTCTCGACCGCGCAGCGGTCGCCCCACATGCCCGATGCGCCGACCATCGCCGAGGCCGGCGTTCCGGGCTTCGAGGCGCTCGTCTGGGTGGGTCTGCTCGCCCCGGCCGGCACGCCGCCCGACATCGTCGCGAAACTGAACAGCGAGATCACCAGGCTGCTGGGCGCGCCCGACGTACGGCAGCTGCTCGCTTCCTCAGGCGTGGATCCGACGCCGACCACTTCCAAGGAATTCGGCGTCTACCTGAGGAGCGAGTACGACAAGTGGGGCAAGGTCGTACGCGACTCGGGCGCGCAAATCAATTAGCGCAGAATCTCTGCCATCTCTTCGTCCTGAGCGCACGCAGACTCTCGTCTTGGAACAACGCAAAGCAGCGTCTGCGTCTGCGCGTCGGGCCTACGGCAAGGCAAAGGGTCGCTCAGGATGACGCCTCTTCTTGACCCGGGCCTCTGACGATGCGTGAAGCGATCTTTCTCCTGGCCCTCGCCAGCGCGAACAGCGGCATCTCGCTGCGCGTCGTCGAGCCGATGCTGCCGCGCCTGGCGACGGACTTCGGCATCAGCATTTCGGCCGCGGCCCTGGTGATCACCGCATACGGCATTGCCGGCGCGATCAGCACGCTCGCTTACGGGCCGCTCGGCGACCGTTACGGCAAGCTGCGCCTGGCGACGTTTTTACTTTTCGCCGCCGGGCTCGCCTCCCTTGCCTGCGCCTTCGCCCCGGACGTCGGCTCGCTCGCGGTACTGCGGTTCATCACCGCCATATTCGCCTCCTCGTCGACGGCGCTCGGCATGGCCTATATCGGCGACCGCGTGCCCATCGCCGAGCGCCAGCCAGTGATTGCGCGCTTCATCGCCGGCACCGTCACCGGCCAGTCCCTGGGGCCGTTGCTGGGCGGCACGATCACCGATCTGCTCGGCTGGCGCGGCGCGCTGGCGTTCGTCGGCGCCGTGTTCGCCCTCGTCTCGGCGACCCTGTTCCTGCGCACCCGCACGCAGTGGGCGCACGAGCGTCCCGTGCTCACCTCCGGCAGTCCGTACACCGCGCAGCTGAGAATGCTCGGCTCGTCGCGCGTGCGCTATGTGCTCGCCGCGGCATTCGCCGACACCTTCCTTTTCTTCGGCGCCTATTCGTTTCTGGGTCCTTTCCTGACGCTGAAATTCGGCCTCAGCCTGTCGCTGATCGGTCTGATCCTCGCCGGATTCGGCATCGGCGGCGTGCTCTATACCCTCACGGTCGGGCCGCTGCTGCGCGTGCTGGGACAGCGCGGCCTGGTGACCTGGGGCGGCGCGATCTGCTGCCTCTGCTATCTGCTCGCGACGCTGTCACCCGTCTGGCAGGTGGCGTTACCCTGCACCATCTGCATGGGCTTTTCCTTCTACATGCTGCACAACACGATCCAGACCAAGGCGACCGAAATGGCGCCGCACGCGCGCGGCGCAGCGGTGTCGATCTATTCCGGATTCTGGTCCTTCGGGCAGGCGACCGGCGTGGCGGCGATGGGCGCGGCCGTCGGCTTCATCGGCTACTCGCCGGCGATCATGGGTTTCGCAGCGGGCTTCTTCGCGCTCGGGCTGTGGATGCGCAACAACCTGCACCGGCTGTCCTGAGAAGCTATTTCAAGATGAGGAACACGGGTTTTCCAAACTTCGGCGCGGACGGATTAACCGTGCCTGCAGGTCTTGGCAACATTTGCGCGCTGCGCGCGCCAACCTCGTTTCTTGCACGGATACACACCATCCGTCCAAGAAACGAGGTTCTTCAAGTTATCGGGAAGTCTATCCTACACGACGGGCAAAGCGGAATTTCCCCGGAGGCCGCAAAATAGCGCAGCATCCTCTGGCGCGCCGAGTCAGGCGGAGCACCTGCGTACACCAACCCACGACTGCCCGTGCTCATCCATCCCCAATTCGATCCGATCGCCATCAGCTTCGGACCCATCGCGATCCGCTGGTACGGGCTCATGTACCTGGCAGCCTTCGGCCTGTTCTTCTTTCTCGGCCGCTACCGCGCCAAGCGCGACAACTGGCGCGGTGTTTCCAATGAACTCATCGACGACCTGCTGTTCTACGGCGTGCTCGGCGTGGTGCTGGGCGGACGGCTGGGCTATGTGCTGTTCTACAAGCCGGGCTATTACGCCGCGCACCCGCTGGAGATATTCGCCGTCTGGCAGGGGGGCATGGCGTTCCACGGCGGGTTCCTGGGCGTGCTGGCTGCGATGTGGTGGATCGCGCGCAAGCACGGGATCCGGTGGCTCGCCCTCACCGATTTCATCGCGCCGCTGATTCCGTGCGGACTGGCGGCCGGAAGGATGGGGAACTTCATCAACGGCGAACTCTGGGGCCGCGCCACCGACGTGCCCTGGGCCATGGTCTTTTCCCAGGCCGGCCCGGTGCCGCGCCATCCCTCGCAGCTCTACCAGTTCGGGCTCGAAGGATTGCTGCTGTTTGCGATCCTCTGGCTGTATTCGGCCAAGCGGCGGCCGACGGGGGCGGTGTCGGGCGCCTTCCTGCTGGGCTACGGCGCGTTTCGCTTTGCCGCCGAGTATTTTCGCGAGCCGGACAATTTTCTCGGCCTGCTCGCGCTCGACCTGTCGATGGGCCAGTGGCTGTCGCTGCCCATGATCGCCGTCGGCGCCGGGCTGTTCGCGTGGGCCCTCGGCCGGCGCTAGAATAGACCGATGATGGACCCCAACACAGCGCTGCGGCAGCGAGTCGAAGCACGGCTGGCGGAACTGGAGCTTGAGCACCGTGACCTGGATCTCGCGATTCACCGCCTCATCGAAGACCCGCTGCACGACCGGTTCGCGCTTTCGCGCATGAAGAAACGCAAGCTCCTGCTCAAGGATCAGATCGCCTTGCTCGCGCGGCAACTGGATCCCGACATCCGCGCCTAGCCAGCCCGCCCACGTCGGCAACACCCAGCATGAGCCTTCAGGCGACCCCCCTGTCCGAGGCGGAAACGCAGAAACTCGAAGATCTGCTCGCCTCGGAGATCTTCCACGGCGAGGCGATGGCGATCGACGAGCTGCAGGGCTTCATCTGCGCAATCGTGAGCGGACCGGAAATGATCGCGCCCAGCCGCTGGATGCCGCTGGCGCTCGGCGTGGCTCCGCGCTACGAGAATGCCGAGCAGGTCCAGGAAACGCTCGAACTCGTAATGCGCTTTTACAACCAGAACGTGCAGGCGCTGACCAACGGCAAGGGCATCGACCTGATTCTCTACCACCTTCCGGACGGCGAGGACTACGACTACGAGAGCTGGTGCCGCGCCTATCTGGACGGCGTCGACCTGAGCGAAGTGCCCTGGGAGGACGCCGGCGATCCGGAGGAGGTGGATGAGTTGCTGTTCCCGTTCGTCGTGCTTGCCGGCGAGCTGCCCGAGGAAGCGGTCGGCCGCCTGAAGCCGGGCGAGCTGGAAGGACTGGCCAAGGCCTGCCAGGAAGATCTCGGCTCGATGCTGCTCGACGTACACCGCTACTGGCTGGCGCGGCGCACGCCGGCGACCGTGCGGCGCGAGGCGCCGAAGACCGGCCGCAACGATCCCTGCCCCTGCGGCAGCGGGAAGAAGTTCAAGCAGTGCTGCGGCGCGCCGCACAAGCTGCACTGATTGCCCGGCCCCCTAGTTCAGCGCTCTTGCGATCAGCGAAACACCAGTGGCGAGCAGCAACAGCGCCACCAGCTTGAGCAGCAACTCGCGCGAAATCAGCCTGAATCCGCGCGTGGCCAGCGCGACTGCTACGAGCGCCGTCGGCACCACCAGCGCCGCAGTCAGCAACACGTCGGCGCGAAGCAGCAGGCCCATGAGGGCCAGCCCGATGGCGCGGACGCCGATGCTGAAAATCGAGGTGAGCGACATCGTGGCGCGGAATTGCTCCTTGGACAGGTCGCGGTGCGACAGGTAGATCGCATACGGCGGCCCGCCCGCGCCGAACAGCATGCCGAACAGCCCGCCGCAGAAACCGGCCAAATACGCCCACCCCGTCCCGACCTTGCCGGGCATGCCGCGCCGGGCGAGACTCCACGCACCGTAGAGAAGAACGAACGTACCGAGCGCGAGCATGTTCGCCTTGCGCGGCAGGCTGACCAGCAGCGTCGCGCCAAGCACGGTCCCGACGATCATGATCGGCACCATGCGCACGACCTCCGCCTTTACTGCGTTGCGCGGATTCTCGGTCGCCACGCGCACCGCGCTGGAAAAATCCTGCAGCACGAACACCGCCAGCGCGAAAGGCAGCGGCACGAAATGCGTCGCCAGCGGGATGGTCACCAGCGCCGAACCGAAGCCGGTGATGCCATAGACCAGCGCGCCGAGAAATCCGATCGGAATCAGTACCCACTCGATGGCGAGTTCTTCCGGCATCGGCCTACCGGTGCGGCAGGGGCGACAAACGACTCATCGGGCCAGCGCCTGCTCCAGCACGCGCGCGACGTGGAGGGCCTCGCGATCAGATCCGTCATGGATCTGATGCCGGCAGCTCGTGCCGTCGGCGACGATCAGCGCGTCGGCATCCGCGCCGCGCACCGCCGGCAGCAGCGCGGCCTCGGCCATTTTCATCGAGACGTCGTAGTGCTCGGCCTCGTAGCCAAACGCGCCCGCCATGCCGCAGCAGGAGGACTCGATGGTCTGCACCTCCAGCCCCGGCACCAGCGCGAGCACTTTTTGCACCGCAGGCATGCCGGCGAACGCCTTCTGATGGCAATGGCCGTGCAACAGCGCGTGGTTTTGCGGCAGCGATTTCAGCGCGAGTTTCAACCGCCCGGCTTCCTGCTCCTGTGCCAGAAACTCCTCGAACATCATGGACCGCGCCGCGAGCGCCGCGGTCTGGGATCCGGGGAGCATCGCCGGATACTCGTCGCGCAGGGTGTACAGGCATGACGGCTCCAGACCCACGATATGCACGCCGCGCGCGACGAAAAGCTTGAGCGCCTTGAGCATGCGCTGCGCCTCGTTTTTCGCCTCATCGACCATCCCCGCAGCAAGGAACGTGCGCCCGCAGCACAGCGGCCTCGCGCCATCCTTCGCCTGCGCAATGTGCACGGCATAGCCCGCCGCTTCGAGCACCCGCAGCGCCGCGCGCGCGTTTTCCGGCTCGTGATAATTGTTGAAACAGTCCACGAACAGGACCACCTCGCCGGTGCCGTCGCCCGGTGTTGCGTCCTTGCGCCCGGAAGCCGCGACCGCCCGGAAAAACGTGTCGCGCCGCCACCGCGGCAGCGACCGCCTGGCCGACAGGCCAAGCAGCGTTTCGCTCAACGCGGCCAATCCGGGGACGCGGTCGCGCAGATTGAACAGCGGCGCAAGACGGGAGGCAATCGGCGCGTAGCGCGGCAGATGCGCGACCAGCCAGTCCTTGATCGGGTAGCGGCGCTTCTTGTGGTACTGGTGCAGAAACTCGATCTTCATGCGCGCCATGTCGACGCCGGTCGGGCACTCGCTCTTGCAGCCCTTGCAGCTGACGCACAGGTCCATCGCTTCGCGCAGCGCATCCGAAGCGAAATCGGGGACAGACCACGTTTTCCCATTCGGGAAAACGTGGTCTGTCCCCGATTTCGCCCCCGTTTTCAGCTGCCCTGAGAGCGCCAGGCGCAGCGTGTTGGCGCGGCCGCGGGTGAGATGCTGCTCGTCCCCGGTAGCGCGGAATGACGGGCACATGGTCCCGGCGTCGAACTTGCGGCAGTGGCCGTTGTTGTTGCACATTTCCACGGCGTCGGCGAGGCTTCCCCATTCGCTCCAGTCCAGCGCCGTCTGGAGCGGCTGCGACGCATAGCCGGGCTTGAAGCGGAACAGCGCGCGGTCGTCCTGTTTCGGCGCTCGCACGATCTTGCCCGGGTTCATCAGGCCCTTCGGGTCGAACAGTGCCTTGATTTCGGCAAGCGAGGCGGTCAACCGCGGGCCGATGATGGGTTCGATCCACTCGGAGCGCACCAGGCCATCGCCGTGCTCGCCCGAGTAGGCGCCCTTGTACTCGCGCACCAGCGCGCAGGCTTCCTCCGCGATGGCGCGCATCTTTTGCGCGCCATCGGTCTTCATGTTCAGAACGGGCCGCACGTGCAGCGTGCCCACCGAGGCATGCGCATACCAGGTGCCGCGCGTGCCGTGTTTCTCGAACACCTCGGTGAGCCGGCGGGTGTACTCGGCGAGGTGTTCCAGAGGCACCGCGCAGTCTTCGATGAAGGACACAGGCTTCCCGTCGCCCTTCATCGACATCATGATGTTCAGTCCCGCCTTTCTCATTTCCCAGATGTCGCGCTGGAGCGCCGCATCGGGAATTTCCACCACGCTCCCGGGCAGGCCCAGATCGCCCATCAACTCGGCGAGCTGTCTGAGCTTGGCGAGCTGCTCGCCCAGGTCCTCGCCCGAGAACTCCACCAGCAGAATCGCCTCCGGATCGCCCTTCAGGAACCGCTCCACGGTCCCCCGGAACGCGGGGTTGCCGCGCGCCAGGCCGATCATGGTGCGGTCGACCAGTTCCACCGCGACCGGCGCCAGCTTCACGATGTGCTGCGGCGCCTGCATGGCGGCGTAGAACGTCGGGAAATGGCATATGCCCAGCGCCTTCGAGCGCGGCAGCGGCGAAAGTTTCAGGCGCAGGCGCCTCGACCAAGCGAGCGTGCCTTCCGATCCGACGAGCAGGTGCGCGAGATTGTGCGGAGCGTAGGGCCGGATCATGTCGATGTTGTAGCCCTGCACGCGGCGCAGCACCTTGGGCCAGCGCGTTTCGATCTCGTCGGCCTCGCGCTCGACGATGGAATGGATCTTCCCGATCAGTTCGCGAAAGGCGCTCGGTCCGGCGTCCAGTGCCGCACTCGGACCGAAGTCGAATTCCGAGCCATCGGCCAGCAGCGCGTCTATCCCCAGCACGTTGTGCACCATGTTGCCGTACTGGATCGAACGCGAGCCGCAGGAGTTGTTACCCGCCATGCCGCCGATGGTCGCCTGGGCCGACGTCGACACGTCAACCGGAAACCACAGGCCCCGCGCCTTGAGCGTTGCGTTCAGATGGTCGAGCACCAGCCCCGGCTCGACCAGCGCGATTCGGCTTTCGGCATCGACTTCCAGCAGCCGGTTGAGGTATTTCGAGTCGTCGATGACCAGCGCCGCGCCGACGGTCTGCCCGCACTGGGAGGTGCCGGCGCCCCGCGGCAGGATCGGAATGCCCTCCTCAGCCGCGATCTGGATGGAGACCCGGACGTCCTGCGCGGTCTTCGGGACCACGACGCCGACCGGTTCGATCTGGTAGATCGAGGCGTCGCTCGAATAGCGGCCGCGGCTCGCCGCATCGAACAGCACTTCGCCTTCGATCTCGCTCGCCAGGCGCCGCGCGAGGGCGGAATCGCCCACGCGAGAATGATACGAAACCGTGTAGGCCTTGCCCGGCGCGCGATTCATCTGCTGCGCGATCAGGCGTCGTCTGCCGTGGCCGCGGATTTCAGCATGGCGTCGAGCAGCGCCTCGGGCTCCTGCGCACCCGAAACGGCGTAGCGGCGGTTGAACACGAAAAACGGCACGCCCTCGACGTTGATGCGCCGCGCCTGGCCGTCCTCCGCCTGCACGTTCTCGCGCGCCTGCGCGCTCGCAAGACACGCTTGCACTTCTTCCCGGGCAAGCCCCGCCGCACAGGCGATATCCGACAGCGTCTCGTTCGCGGTGAGGTCGCGCCCGTCGATGAAATACGCGCGGAACAGGGCCTCGACCACGGCATCCTGCAGCCCCGCGTCTGCGGCAAGCATGATCAGGCTGTGCGAGGCGATCGTGTTGGGCTGCCGCGTCACCTTGTCAAATGCGAACGGGATGCCGACGTCGGCACCGGCGGCGCTCGCGCGCGCATAGATTCCCGTCGATCGGCCGCCGAACTTGCGCTCCAGGTATTCACCACGGTCCACACCGCCCTCCGGCATGTCCGGGTTGAGCTGGAACGGGTGCCAGGCCACCCGCGGCGCCTCGGCATCCGGATTGCGCTCGCGGTAGAGTTTGATGGCGCGCGCCAGCTTCCTTTTCCCGATATAGCACCAGGGGCAAACCACGTCCGAAATCACATCGATCTGGAGCGCCATATCAAAGCTCCTTGATGTCAATGCATAATGATAACCTGCCTCCGCACCGGCAAGCCGCCGTTTGTATATTGTGAGGCTGGCCGCTTTGCATTAAGGTAACGCTTCTTCCATTCGGTCTTCCCCCAAGGATTGCGCCATGACTTACCGAAGCGGCCGGCATTTCCTGCAGATCCCCGGGCCCACCAACGTTCCCGACCGCGTCCTGCGTGCGATCGACATGCCGACCATGGACCATCGCGGGCCCGCGTTCGGAAAGATGGGGCTCGAAATCCTCGAGGGGCTGCGTGCGGTGTTCCTGACCAGGCAGCCCGTAGTGATCTTCCCCGCGTCAGGCACCGGCGCATGGGAGGCCGCGCTGGTCAATACGCTTTGCGCCGGCGATCACGTGCTCATGTTCGAAACCGGTCAGTTCGCCGTGCTCTGGTCGAAGATGGCAACGCGCCTGGGCCTGAAGGTGGAGATGGTTCCGACGGACTGGCGCCGCGGCGTCGACCCGGCGCTGATGGAGGCGAAGCTGAAGGAAGACCGCGCCCACACGATCCGGGCGGTCTGCGTCGTGCACAACGAAACCTCGACCGGCGTCACCAGCCGCATCGGCGCGATTCGCGCGGCCATCGACGCGGCGGGCCATCCGGCCCTGTACATGGTCGACACGGTTTCCTCGCTTGCCTCGATGGATTACCGCCACGACGAATGGGGCGTGGACGTCACCGTCGCCGGCTCGCAGAAGGGCCTGATGCTGCCGCCGGGGCTGTCCTTCAACTGCGTGGGCGAGAAGGCGCTCGCCGCGTCGAGGTCCGCGACGTTGCCCAAGTCCTACTGGGGCTGGGAGGACATGCTCGCATCGAACAAGAGCGGTTTTTTCCCCTACACGCCGGCGACCAACCTGCTCTACGGCCTGCGCGAGGCACTGCGCATGCTGCGGGAAGAAGGCCTGCAGAACGTGTTTGCGCGCCACGCGCGCCATGCGGAGGCGACGCGCCGCGCGGTGCGCGCCTGGGGACTGGAGATCGTGTGCGCCGTTCCTGCCGAATACAGCAACTCGCTCACCGCGGTCATGATGCCGCAGGGGCATGACGCCGACGCGCTGCGCAAGGTGATCCTGGAGGCCTACGACATGTCGCTCGGCACGGGCCTCGGGAGATTGGCCGGAAGGATATTCCGCATCGGGCACCTGGGCGACTTCAACGACCTGGCGCTCATCGGAACATTGGCTGGGGTCGAAATGGGCCTCTCGCTTGCCGGCGTGCCGCACCGCAAGGGCGGCGCGCAGGCGGCGATGGACTACCTCGGGGAGTGCGCGCGGCACGGTGACGCGCGCAAGGCGCCCTGAGGCAACAATCTAAAGGAGGAGACGATGCAACTGAAGAAATGGCTGTGCCCGGCGACGCTTGCCGTCCTGTTTTGCGGGAATGCCTACGCCCAGGTGGAGATCAAGTTCGGCCACGTCGGCGAACCCGGTTCGCTGTTCGCGGCCTCCGCCGAGGAATTCGCCAAGCGAGCCAACGCGAAGCTCGGTGCGAAGGCCAAAGTAGTGGTTTTCGGATCGAGCCAACTCGGCGGCGACAAGGAACTGCTGCAGAAGCTCAAGCTGGGCACCGTCGACATGGCGCTGCCCTCGACGGTGATGTCCTCGGAGGCGGACCTGTTCGGCGTCTTCGAGATGCCCTACCTCGTGAAGGACCGCAAGCACATGGGGCGCATCGAAAAGGAGGTCTTCTGGTCGAAGCTCGCGCCGGAGGCCGAGAAGAAAGGGCTGAAAATCCTCGCGGTCTGGGAGAACGGCTACCGCCACATCACCAACTCCAAGCGCCCGATCAACACGCCCGAGGACCTGAAGGGCATCAAGTTGCGGGTGCCCGAGGGCAAGTGGCGCGTGAAGATGTTCCAGGCCTACGGCGCCAACCCTTCGCCGATGAAATTCTCGGAGGTGTTCACCGCGCTGCAGACCGGCGTGATGGACGGCCAGGAGAATCCCTTCACCCAGATCTACAGCGCCAAGTTCCAGGAGGCGCAGAAGTACCTCTCGCTCACGGGCCACGTGTACACCCCCGGCTATGCAACCGTCGGCGCAAAAAAATGGGCCACGCTCCCGGCTGACGTGAGGAAGATCCTCGAGGACACCGCGAAGGAGACGCAGGCCTTCGTCTACGCGACGGCCGAAAAGGGCGACAACGAACTGCTGGGCAAGCTCAAGGCCGCCGGCATGCAGGTGAACACACCCGACAAGGACGCGTTCATCGCGGCCTCCAAGCCTGTCTACGAGGATTTCGCCAAGGAAGTCACGGGCTCCAAGGAGATCATCGAGCGCGCCATCGCGCTGGGCAAATAGCCGGTGAGGCTGGAAGCGATCCGCCGGGGGTACGAACGCGCCCTCGAGTGGCTGGTGATCGCGCTCATGGCGACGCTCGCGGTCGAGGTGACCGCGGGCGTGCTGTTCCGCAGCTTCGGGGCCTCCCTCGTCTGGTATGACGAGGTGGCCTCGATCCTGCTCGCCTGGCTCACCTTCTACGGCTCGGCGCTCGCCTCGGTCAAGCGCGCGCACATCGGCTGTCCGGAGGTGATGGCGTTTCTGCCCCACCAGGCCAAGTTCATTTTCCGGGTGATCGCCGAGGTCCTCACCATCGGGTTCTTTCTCCTGGCGGGCTGGATGGGGTATGTGGTCCTGGGCGTGCTCGAGACCGACCACCTCGTGAGCCTGCCCACGGTGCCTGTGAGCTGGGCCCAGTCGGTCATCCCGGTGAGCGCGGCGCTGATCATCGCGGCCGAACTCATAAACCTGCCGCGGGTGCTTGCCGACGCGGGCCGTAACGCGCCCTCACCCGGGGGGGCATCGCACTGATGGACATCCTGCTCCTCTTCGCCTGCGTGCTCGCCCTGGTGCTCATCGACGTGCCCATCGCCGTGTCGCTGGGTCTCGTGGCGGTGGCGGCGATGGTGTTCTCGCACGGCGTGGACTCGCTTCCCAACCTTCCGATCGTGCTTTACAACGGTGCGACCAACTTCCCCCTCATCGCCATCCCGCTCTTTATCCTTGCAGGGGCGATCATGAACGCCTCGGGGATCTCGAGGCGGCTGATCGCCTTCGCCTCCGCGATCCTCGGCTTCATCCGCGGCGGGCTCGCGATGGTATCGATCGGCGCCTCGATGTTCTTCGCGGAAATCTCCGGCTCGGCCGTGGCCGACGTCTCGGCGCTGGGCTCGATCCTGATCCCGGCCATGAAGAGCAAGGGCTATCCGGCGCCGCTCGCCGCCGCGGTGATGTCTTCGGCGGCGACGCTGGCGGTGATCATACCGCCCTCGATCCCGATGATCATTTACGCGGTGATGGCCGAAACCTCCGTGGTGCAAATGTTCGTCGCCGGCATCGTGCCGGGACTGCTCGGAGGCTTCGGCCTCATGGGCGTTGCGTACTGGTTCGCGCATCGCTACCACCTGCCGATCGAGGAGAAGTTCCGGTGGGCGCGGGTGCGCAGCACCTTCCGCGAGGCGTTCTGGGCCTTCACGCTCCCGCTGATCATCCTCGGCGCGATCTTCGGCGGCGTGGTCACCGCCACCGAGGGCGCGGCGCTCGCGGTGCTGGCGGCGCTGTTCATCGGCCTCGTGGTCTATCGGGAACTGGATATCCGGCACCTGCGCGCGGCGATGATCGATGGCGGCGTGCAGACGGCGGTAGTGATGCTGCTCGTGGCCACCTCGGCGCTGCTGGGCGCCTACCTCACCGAGATCCAGGCGCCCCAGAAGCTCGCGCAAGCGGTCACCGAACTCACCACCAACAAGTGGTTCGTGCTGGCGCTGCTGAACGTGCTCTTCTTGATTCTCGGCATGTTCCTGCACTCGGCCGCAGCGATCATCCTCGTGGTGCCGGTGGTGATGCCGCTGGTGAGGTCGGTGGGCATCGACCCGGTGCACTTCGGTCTGATCGTCACCATCAACCTGGGCATCGGCCAGCAGACCCCGCCGGTGGCAAGCGTGCTGATGGTGGCCTGCTCCATCGCCAGGGCCAGTGTGTGGGAGGTGAGCAGGGTGAACGTCTGGTTCATCGGCGTGCTGTTCGCGGTGCTGATGCTGGTCACCTACGTGCCCGTCACCGGCCTGGGGCTGGTCGAACTGTTTTACCGCTGATGCAGCCGGGAGGAGAAGCGGCACACATGTCAGACACCGTGATGGTCTCGCACGAGGGCACTATTGCAACCGTCGTGCTGAACAATCCCGAGCGCTTGAACGCGCTCAACCGGCCGATGTGGGAGCGGCTGGGCGCGGTGACGGCCGAACTGTCCGCCGACGACAGCCTGCGCTGCGTCGTGATCCGGGGCGCGGGAACCAAGGCCTTCGCCGCCGGCGCCGACATCGCCGAATTCGAGCGCGAGCGCGGCAACGTCGAGCAGGCGCGCGAGTACGGCCATGCGATCGAGCACACCCTCCGCGCGCTTGCGCAATGCCGCCACCCGGTGGTCGCGATGATCCACGGCGCCTGCGTCGGCGGCGGCCTGGAGATCGCCTGCCTGTGCGACCTGCGCATCTGCGGCGAATCGAGCCGCTTCGGCGTGCCGGTGAAGAACCTCGGCCTGGTGATGGCCTACGGGGAACTGCAGGGGCTGATCGAGCTCTGCGGCAAGGCGGGCGCGCTGGAGATCGCGCTCGAGGGCCGCGTGTTCAGCGCCGCCGAGGCGAAGGACAAGGGGCTGGTCACCCGCGTGGTTCCCGACGACAAGGTCGAGGAGGAGGCCTACGCCACCGCGCGGCGCATCGCCGAGGGCGCGCCGCTGGTGGCGCGCTGGCACAAGAAGTTCATCAACCGGCTGATGGATCCGAAGCCGCTGACACCCGAGGAATACGACCTGAGCTTCGCCTGCTTCGGCACCGAGGATTACCGCATCGGCCGCGAGGCGTTCCTCGCCAAGAAGAAACCCGAGTTCAAGGCAAGATGACGGGCGCGGTCGCCGTCGCGCAGAGCCGGATTCAGTGCACGGTGCCCATCATCTTGTCAGGCAGCCAGGTGGCGATCTCCGGAAACACGCTCAGGATCACGATCGCCAGCACCATGCACAGCACATAGGGGAAGGCACCCCGCATGATCTGCATCAATCGCACGTCCGGCGCGATCGAGTTGATGACGTAGATGTTCAGGCCGACGGGCGGGCTGATCAGCCCGATCTCCATGTTGATGGTGAGTATGACCCCGAACCACACCGGATCGAAGCCGGCGGCCCGGATGATGGGCAGCAGGATCGGGCTGGTCATCAGGATGATGGCGGCAGGAGGAATGAAGCAGCCGCACACCAGCAGGAACAAGTTGATCAGGAACATCAGCACCCAGCGGTTGACGTTCAGGTCCGCGATCGCCTGCGCCAGCGTCTGGGTGAGATAGAGCGAGGTAAGCATGTAGCCGAACAGCACGGCCGCGCCGATGATCATCAGGATCATCACCGACTCCCTGGTGGTGTCGCGCAGGATCGCCCACCAGGCCTGCGGACTCCACATGCGGTAGATCAGCAGCGCCAGCACCACGCACAGCGCGGCCCCCACGCCCGCCGCCTCCGAGGGCGTCGCGATCCCGCCATAGAGCACGTACATCACGCCGACGACGATGGCCAGGAAGGGCGCCACCTTCGGAATCGAAGTGAACTTCTCTCGCCAGGTGTAGCGGAAGTCCGCAGCGTGCGCGCGAAATCCCCTCTTCCACATGATGAACAGCGTCCACAGGATGAACAGCCCCGTGAGCATGATGCCCGGCAGGACGCCGGCGAGGAACAGGCGCCCGATCGACGTCTCGGTCGCGATGCCGTAGAGAATGAACGTGATCGACGGCGGGATCAGAATGCCGAGCGTGCCGCCGGCGCAGATCGATCCGGTGGCGATGTCATCGGGATAGCCGCGCTTGCGCATCTCCGGAATGCCCATCTTGCCGATGGCAGCGCAGGTCGCCGGCGAGGAACCGGTGAGTGCGGCGAACAGCGCGCAGGCCCCGAGATTGGATATGACCAGCCCGCCCGGCACGCGATAGAGCCAGCGATCCAGGGCCTCGTAGAGGTCCTTGCCCGCGGGTGAAGAGCCGATCGCCGCCCCCATCATCACGAACATGGGGATCGACACCAGCGTGAAATCGTTCAGCCCCCCGTAGAACGTTTCGGCCACCACGCGCAGCGCATCGAGTCCGTCGAAGATAACGAGGAAGACGATCGAGATCGCGCCGAGCGCGAACGCAACCGGTGCGCCCGAGAGCAAAACCAGCAGCGTCACGCTCAGAACCAGGGCGCCCTGTCCGGCCGGGCCCATTAACGATGTCCCGATGTCATGCCGAACGGCGGTTCCCTGCCGCTGACCAGACTCATCAGGTCGGTCAGGCACTGCAGGCTCATGACCCCCAGGCCGATCGGCATGGACGAATACGGGATCCAGAGGCGAGCCCGCCACATGGTGTCGGACACCCACCTCTCCTGCCACGCCTCGTGCCAGAACTGATAGGTCAGCACGGCCATCGCGATGCAGAACGCAAGCGACAGCAGCGAGGAGAACAGGGCGAGCCAGTAGCGCAGGGCCGGGCCGGAATACAGCGGCAGCACGTCGACGTTCACGTGGCCGCGCAGCATCAGCACGTAGGGGCTGCCGACGAAGGTCGCTGCCACCAGGCTGTAGGTGACGAAGTCCGTCTGCCAGATCGTATTGTGGTTGAGCACGTAGCGCACGAACACCATGTGGCATACGACGAAGACGCCCAGCGCGATTAGCCCCGCTGCGACGTAACCGCAGAGCTGAGTCAGGAATCTGACTGCTCGAACGAAGAAATCCACTGGGTGGCAGCCTGCGCTCGCTGTCGTCGGACGGCGGGCCAGCGGGCGCCGCCCGCCGGTCCCTGGACTACTTTCCTACTTGACGCTCAGGGCCGCGTCGATAAGTTTCTTGCCGTCGGGCACTTCCTTGGCAAAGCCCGCGTAGGAACTCTGCTGAGCGATCTTGATCCAGGCATCGTACTCGGCGGGGGTGAGCGTGACCACTTCGACCTTGTGGTCCTTGAACGTCTTGACCATCTTGTCGTCGAGCCCCTTGGTTTCCTTGGCGAAGAACGCCTGGGCCTTCTTGCCCGCGTTGACCAGGACTTCCTGCTGCTTCTTGTTGAGCCGCTCGAAACTCTTCTTGGACATGAGCACGGGCTCGTACATGAACCACAGCGCGTTTTCTCCCGGCGCGGTCAGGCACTTCACCTGCTCGTAGATGCGGAACGAAACGAAACTCCCGGAACTGGTGTCGGTTCCGTCCGCGACCCCGGTCTGCAGCGCGTTGTAGACCTCGTTGCTTGGGATCGACACGATGGACGCGCCGGCGGCCTGCCACATCGCGGCGAAGGTCGGCCCGGCCGAGCGGACCTTCAGGCCCTTCATGTCGTCGGGCTTGCGGATGCATCCCTTTTTCGAGGCCACGGCACCGGCAAGCCAGGCATCGGACAGCACGACCACGCCTGCCTTCTCGATCTTGGCCTTGATCTCCTTCATGAACGGCGACTCGTTCAGCCGCGCCGCGCGCTCATGACTGCGTACCAGTCCGGGCATCAGCGTCGCGCCGAACGCGCGTACCTTGCCGCTTGCGTAGTCCAGCGGGAAGGACGATATATCGAGTTGCCCGTTCACCAGCGCGTTCCACTGTTCGGTTGCCTTGAACAGCGAAGCGCCCGGATAGACCTGAACCTCCAGGTCGACGCCCGCCGCCTTGGCGTCGCGTGCGATGATCTGGACCATTTCGTCGCGCACGTCCCCCTTGCCGCCGGGGAACTGATGCGATGCGCGCAGTACCGTAGGCGCAGCCAGCGCCGAGCCTCCGAACAATGCAGCGGTGATGACCGCCGCCAGACCGATTCTCTTGAACGTTTTCATGGTTCCCTTCTCCTCTCGACAGGTTTGTTGGTCGAAAAGCGGAAACTTCCGGCTCCCCCGGCTGCTCGGGACACATGGACCTGTGCTCGACGCCATCGCAGACAGCCCGATTCTAGGCGCAAGCGGGCGACTGGACAAACCGGGCCGATAAGCTGTCCATTTCGCCAGCGGCGAGAGGTCGTCGCGGTTCGGTCAAGGGACAGTGAGGACGACCCGACCGAGCCCATGGGTGCGTGCTTCGAGCCGGCGATGGGCTTCCGCGCACTGAGCGAGGGGCAGCGTCAACCCGACCTGTGGCCGCAGCACCCCTTGCGCCGCGAGCGCCAAAACCTTTTCGAGAATTTCCGGCCGGTAGTCGATGCGGGCGAGCAGGGTTCTTACATCTGTTCGAGCCGGGGTTTCGTCGATCGGCGCCGCACGCAGATAGACCAGTACGCCGCCGGCGCGCAACGCCGCGTAGCTCCTGCGATGCGTCTCGCCGCCGACGGTGTCCAAGACGACGTCGAACCGCGCCCGACCGGCGTCGCCGCCTTCGTCGAAGGCGATCACCTCGTCGGCGCCCAGACGCTCGACGTAGGAGGCGTTCTTCCGTCTCGCGGTGGCCGAAACGCGCGCCCCGAGGTGTTTCGCCAGCTGGATCGCCTGGGCCCCGATTGTGCCGGAGCCGCCCTGGACCAGCACGCGCATGCCCGGCTCGACCCGCGCGGTCTCGACCAGCGCGATCCAGGCACACACGCCGGGATGTCCCACGGCCGCGGCCGCCACGGCGTCCAGGGGCGGAGGCACTCGCCCGATCTGATCACGCGGCCGGGTCACGAATTCGGCACAACTGCCGGACTCGGTGTGAGGGGTCGAGAAACAGACAAGGTCCCCGATCGTCGCAAAGTCGGCTTGAGCACCCAGCGCGACGACGATTCCCGCGCCGCTGCGCCCGGGAATCTTTGGGAACGAGGCGGGATGAGAGCCGTCCAGGCTGCCGCTGCGCGTCTTGCAGTCGCCGGGACCGACGCTGACCGCGCGCACCGCGATCAGCACTTCGTCGGTTGCGGGAACCCGGTCGGGGAGATCGACCAGTTGCATCACATCCGGCGGTCCGTACCGCTCGTACTGTATCGCCTTCATCGGCCGCCCGTCCTGGCGCAGAGGTCAGCCATGCAGGAGCGGCGGCCGGCGGCGGTGCCAGTCCGTCGCCCGCTGGTACCGGTGGCCGAAATTGAGCAGCAGCGCCTCGCCGAACGGCTTGCCCACGAGTTGCATACCGAGCGGCGTTCCGCCGCCATCGTAGCCTGCCGGCAGCGCCAGCGCCGGCAGACCGAGATAATTGATGCAGCGCGTGTAGCGGCCAGAATCGTTCGACGGGTCCATACCCTGCCAGGCGGTCGACCCGGATCGCGGGATCGCGGCGTATGTCGGGGCCGCAACCGGCGACGACGGTAACATCACCAGGTCGGCGGCGGCGAAGACGAAAGCGCAAAATTTGCGCAATACTGCCGCTCGCACCGCCAGGGCGCGCCGATACGCCTCGTGCGGCAATGCGTGAGCGAGCAAGAATCGGTCACGCACCTCAGGATGAATGTCGTCCCAGCACTCGCGCATGACCGCGGTGCGATGCGCGGCCGCCTCACTGACGAACACGATCGTCGCGAGCGCATTCGTGGTATCGAGTTCGGGCAGCGCGACATCGACCACCGTGGCGCCAAGGTCGCCGAAGACGGCAGCCGCCGCCGCCAGCGCGCGCGCCACATTTCATCCTGACTCGCTTTATTGCCGTCGCCCGGGTACGCGGCGCACCATGCCTCGAAACTCTCGCGTCGCCTCCCATTCTACGAAGTCCACCACGAGGCAGTCCTTCGGACAGTGAATCTCGCAGTTCCGGCAGATGAGGCACAGGTCAAGATCGAACACCTCCAACTTGGTTTCGGCCTCGTCGAAGCCGAGGCACGGCGCGGGACAGGAATCGATGCAATGTCCGCAGAGGTTGCAGCGTGCGTGGTCGATTTGGATTTCCAGCATGGCTACTTGACCTCGATGCCGAACTTGCTTTGCTTGAGCAGTTCCGTTGTACGCAGACGGATCGGGCTTTCCGTGTAGGCGAGTTTCCGCCCGTCCTGACGGACGAATTGATTCACCATCCAGCGCTCGTCGTCGCGCTGCGGAAAGTCGGTGCGGAAGTGGGCGCCACGGCTTTCCATTCGCCGCTGCGCGGCTCCGGCGATCACGCGCCCCACGCGCGCGAGATTCAGGGTCTCCAGGCGGCTCTTGAACTGGCGCAGGCTGCGGACTTTGGTCGCCCTCACCCGCTCCGCTAATTCGTCTAGAACCGGGATCGCGGCCGCGATGGCTTCGCCCGTGCGCAGGATCCCGACCTGCTCCCACATCGTGCGCTTCACCTGATCCCTCAGCTTGCCGAGTATTTCGAGATTTGCGGGCCCTTCCGCAAGCACGCTCGCCACCTCGGCCCTCGCTTCTTCGACGAGCTCCTTGGACACCGACGGTGCAACGTTCGACGCCAAAGCCGCGGATCGTCCCGCACGGGCACCGAAGACGATCGGGTCCAACAGCCCGTCGCCCCCAAGCCGCGCCGCGCCATGCACGCCCCCAGTTGCCTCACCGGCCGCGAACAGGCCAGGCACGTCCGTGCGGCAATCCCCATCGATGGCGATGCCGCCCAGGGTGCAAATCGCGCCAGGCAGCACGTGAACCGGCCTCTTTTGCACATCGAACCCGCGAAGCAGTACCTTGCGCGCGTACTGCGAGGCGAAATCGCTTTCCCATTTTCCCGCCGGGACATGGCGCAGATCAAACAGGACGGCGCCCTGATCCCCGCGCCCAGCGGCGACTTCGGTCACCATGGCGCGCGCCACGCGCTCGCGAATATCGGTGAGCGCCATGCCGAACTGCTCCTCGAAGGGAACCTGGCCCGCCTTGACCGCCGGCAGGTACTTGACCAGGAAATCCTCGCCAAGGGCGTTGCGCAGTACGCCATGGAACTCCGCTTCGGCCTCGTGCCGGTCCAGCATCGGCAACCCCGGCTCTGCCTGCACGTATGGCTCAAACTGGACGATCTCCATATCGCGCAGGCTCGCGCCGGCGTCCAGGGCGAGCGTGTAGCCGTCGCCGGTAGTATTGACTGTAGTGTCGTTGCGCAGGAAAGTCTCGGCGGCGCCGCCCGTGGCGATCACCACGGCGCCGCTTCGAAACGCCGCGCAGCGACCCCGGTAGATGTCGACGCCGGCGGCTCCCACCACCCGGCCCCCTTCAACCAAGATCCTGGTTATGACCATGCCGGGACGCAGCGTGCAACCCATCTTGCGTGCGGTATTCACTAATGGTCCCATCAAGCCGCTGCCGTGCGGGTAATGCACCTTCAGGTACATGGCGTCGAAGGTGTCGACACCCAGACTTTTCAACTCGAGCACGCGCGCGGGCCCCTCGAAGGTCATGATCTCGACCAGTGCCTCGTCGTTCAAATACTCGCCGTGGATCATGGCCTGGCGGAAATGTTCCCGCGGGCATTCGTACTGGGTGGTATAGGCGGTCGAAAGAATTCCGGGAAGAGCGGCCTTGATCCCGCCGCCCGAGTAACGTGTGCTGTTGTTCATGCCCAAGACCACTTTGTCGACTACTGTGACCTTGACGCCGTAGCGGCGGGCTTCGATGGCAGCGCGCAGCCCCGCGCCACCGCTGCCGATGATCAGCACGTCCGTATCTTCAAGTCTGGTATTGAGCAAGCGCGACCCCGCTCCGTGTGTCCAAGAGCATCCACGTTCCGAGCAGCGAACTAACTTTACCATTAATTCCGAACAAAGCCAGGCCCGACGGCGCCTTCAGCCGGTGGCGGGGAAGTGAAATTCAACATAAGACGGAGCGCAGCGACACGGGACAGGTTCAAGCGCCTGATTACAGCGCGCCAGCGAGCCGCCCTGGCTTCAGCGGCGAATTGACTTTCCAATTCTTTTCTTTCTGGATGAGTCTAATCCTTTCGAGACAGGAGAACCTTAAAGAACAAGATGAACGTTGAACATCCTACCGCGCGAATGGCGCACAATGCCGATGCATTTCGCTACCTCTTTCCTATCTTTTCGACACGAAGGAACCATCATGAAAAAGGAGATTTTCCATCTGGGCAAGATTTCCGACGTCATCAACGCAAGCAAAGCGCCGATTTCTGCCGTAACAAAAGGGGGAGGGCTTGTCTTTGTGTCCGGCCTGCCGCCATTTGACCTTGACACCGGCCATCTGGTCCGTGGCGACATTCGTGTCCAGACGCGTCAATGCTTGGAAAACCTGAAAGCCGCATTGGAGGTGGCAGGATCTTCGTTAGACAAGGTTCTAAAAGTCACCGTGCTGGTCAGCAACTGCGCCTACTGGGATGACATTAACGCCATATACACTCAGTACTTCATGCACGAGCCGCCGGCTAGAACCTTTATCACTGTGGGTTCGTGGGCGCAGCCCTTTGATATCGAGATGGAAGCAGTCGCACTTTCTTAGGCGTCGCCGTACTTACTTAATGATGCATTTGCGGCGGAAATCAGGGACGGATGACCAGCGTCGACATGGGGAAGTGGGTAGTCTTTCCGGAGAATGGAGGAAAGCTGCTGTAGTCGGTGCGCTTCGCCCTCCGCACCGGCGAGTTGAGGGCCGCCGTGAGCGCAACCACGCTGTCGAAGGCCGTCTTGTTCCGCTGCATGTGCTCCGCCCGCGGCCACGGTAGAAAGCCCACCCAGTCCAAGCGGGTGTAGACCTCGAGCTCGCGTATCCCCGGCATCGTTGCCATGATGGTGGGATGGTGCGCGAGATAATATCCGCGCCATGCATTGAGGTCTTCGGCCGGCCCTTCGTAGGCGACGAGATAGGTGCAGTGCAGCGAGCCCTGCATCGCCGCGTCCGGAACTCTGAATTCGCGCACGAGCATCGCCTGCTGGGTTGCCGGGGGCGCGGGCGAGACCCGGAAAGGCGGCGGCGTCGGCGAGCACCTGAAGATGCCCGTCGCAGGCAGCGGATGGTATGGTACTTCCTGGGCTTATTCACGACCGAACACGGACAGACAGCGGGGACCGACGGCGGAGAGCGAATCAATGCGTGTGGCGATCGTTGGAGCGGGCGGTGTCGGCGGCTATCTTGGCGTACGGCTCAATCAGTCCGGATTGGACGTGATCTGGCTCGCGCGCGGGCGCAGCCTCGCCCATCTACGCGAAATCGGCATCGCGCTTCGCAATCCGCTCGGCGACGTGACGCTCGGCCCGCAGCAGGCAAGCGACTCGCCCGAGGCGCTCGGGCGCGCTGATCTGGTGATAGTAACGGTCAAGCTCTACGATCTCGGCGACCTCGCGCCGCGCCTGCGGCCGCTGCTCGGTCCCAGTACCGCGGTCTTGCCGCTGCAGAACGGCGTCGAGGCATACGCGATGCTCGCGGCGTGTCTGCCCGCCGAAGCGTTGCTCAAGGGGACGGTCGCGATCAAGTCCCGTCTTGCCTCGCCGGGCGAGATCGTGTGCAAGTCGCCGTTTTGCCGGATCAAAATCGGCGAAGGCACCGGCGTGCCGGGCGAGCGCGTCGAGCGCATCGTCGCGGTGCTCAACGCCTGCATCGGGGTCGAAGTGGCCGTTTCGGCCGACATCGACGTCGACATCTGGAAGAAATTCGCGATGCTCGCGAGCTTCTCCGCGATATCGTGCCTCGCCCGCGCCTCGATAGGCGAGGTCCTCGACAGTCCAGAGGCCCGCGAGCTGGTCATCGCCGCCGCGAACGAGGCTGCCGCCGTGGGCAGAGGGCTCGGGGTTGGGCTTCCGCGGGACGTGACCGAGCTTGTATTGTCGCAAGTGCGCGACATGCCTAAGGACGGTCGCCCTTCGATGCTCGAGGATCTGGAGGCCGGCCGGCGCCTGGAGCTGAAATTCCTCTCGGGTTCGGTGGTGCGTCTGGGTCGGCAGGCGGGCGTACCCACGCCGCTGCATTCCCTGGCATATCGAGTGCTCGCGATGCACGCGCTGGGGCGTTGATACGACATGAAAAGAGGATGCGCACTGCGGTGCAGCTGCTGAATGCACCATATGAAAAAGGTGTGAAGGTTTGTTGCAACGGAAAAACAAGACTTGAACAACGACTACTACGCTCCCTTGCTCTGCACTGGTGGGATATGACAATCTATCCTAAATTGGTATGTTTGTAATTTCGCGCTCCCTAAGAAGGCGTTGACCACGCGCTCGTGTTCCTCGATGTGCCCCAGGCAGAGCCGGGTCAGTTCCTCGGTGGACACTTCACGTTTGCGGATGGCTGCCGCGGCCTCGACGAGCGAGAGTTCGAGAGGATCAGTCATCCGCCGCCAAACCGGCCAGAGCCGCAACGAAATCCTCCGCCGGCGCCGGAGGCGGTGCTGCCGGACCAGCGCATCCAGGATGCGCCGTTTCACCTTTTCTTTCTGTTCCATCATTGCGATATCATAGCCGCTGCCTGCCTGCCAAGTAGACCTTTGCGGGCCGCGCGACACAGAGGAGATGCGGGGGCCGTGTATGCAGGATTGATACGAGACTGGCCCAAGCGTGTCTGCTTCGGCCCAGGCAGCATCGCGCAATTGCCGCGCCTCATGGCCGATCTTGGCGCCAGGCACGCCATGGTGGCTTGCGGCAAATCGGTCGCCGGCGGCGAAATGCTGGTCAAGATCCGCGCCGCGCTGGGCGAAAGGCTGGTCGGTGTGTTCGCCGACATCCCGGCGCATACACCTTACCAATGCGTGCAAAAGGCGACCGCGCAGCTGAAATCGCTTGGCGCGGACGCGGTGATAAGCGTGGGCGGCGGCAGCGCCATCGATTGCGGCAAGGGCATCGCGCTGCTGTTCGCCACCGGCGGCGTGTTCGAGCCCTATATCGTCGACTACACCAACAAGGGCATGCAACGCGCGCCCATGCCCGCACCCGGGTTGGTCCACATCGCGGTGCCGACCACGGCCGGCTCGGCCAGCGACGTGATGCCGACCGCGGCCATCCGCGATCCCGAAGCCGGCAAGAAGATGCTGTTCTGGGATGAACGCATGGTGCCCGATGCGACCGTGCTCGATCCCGAGATGGCGGTCTATGCCGGCCCGCAATTGAGCGCGGCAACTGGCATGACGGCGATGGCGCGCGCCATCGAGTGCCTCTATTCGGCGCATCGCCATCCGATCTCGACCGGCCTCGCGTTGCACAGCGCGCGCCTGTTGCGCCGCGCGCTGCCGCGATCCGTCACCGCCCCGGGCGATCTGGAGGCGCGCGCCGATTGCCAGATGGCGGCGATCATGTCGGGTACCGCCTCGATCAACGCCATGGTCTCGGTCGTCCACGCCATCGGCCACATCGTCGGCGGCCGCTACGGCCTGCAGCACGGCATCTCTCATTCGATCCTGCTCGCGCCGGCCATGCGCCGCATGCTCCCCGCCATCGGCGAGGACCAGTACTACGCGCTCGAAGCGATGGGCGGTGCGCGCGACGCTCACTCTGCCGATGCAGCCGGCCGGCGCGCCGCCGACCTGCTTCAGGCGATGGTCGATATGCTGCCGCTGCCGCGCCGCTTGCGCGAATTGGGCATCACGGAGGCGGACCTGCCGGCCATCGCCGCAGCCACAATGGGCGATTACATGATAGTCAATGTGCCGCGGCCGATGTCGGCGAGTGATGTCGAGAGCCTACTGCGCGAAGCGCTTTGAGCATGGCGGACAACGCATCGTCGGCACAGCGGTTGGCGGCATGGAGCGCCGGTCTCGTATGGCGCGACGTACCCGACGATCAGCGCTCGCTCGTTGGTCTACGCGTGCTCGACACCGTTGGCCTGGTGCTGGCCGGATACGAGACGCAGGCCGCCCGCGTCGCCTTCGCGATCGGCCGCAAGCAGGGCGGCACGGCTGAAAGCACCCTGTTCCTCGCTGGCGAGCGCACCTCCGCGGCCGTGGCAGCGCTGGTGCATGGCACGGTCGCGCATTGCCGCGATTTCGACGACACCTTCCCCGACTCGGTCGTGCATCCCGGCTCGACCGTCATCGCCGCGGCGCTCGCGGTCGGCGAGGCCGAGCGCGGGCCCGACGAGGAGATCGCGACCGCCATCCTGGTCGGCTACGAGGCGGCGGCGCGGATCGGCGCGGCAGCCGGCCGCCGCTTTCATGCGCGCGGCTTTCACGCCACCGGAATCGTCGGCCCGCTCAGCGCGACGCTCGTTGCCGCGCATCTCTATCGCCTGTCGGCCGCGGCAACGGCGGACGCCTTGGGTCTGGCCGCCAGCATGGCGAGCGGCCTCATGGCCTTCGTAGATGACGGCGCTTGGTCGAAATGGCTGCACGCCGGCTGGTCGGCGCATGGCGGCATCGTCGCCGCACAACTCGCCGGCCAGGGATTCCGCGGCCCGCGCGGCGTGCTCGATGGCCGGCACAATCTCTTTACCGCCTTCATCGATGCGCCCGCCCCCGGAGCCGATGCATTGTGCGGCGACCTCGGGCGCCGCTGGCAGGGTGGCGCGGCGCATTTCAAGTATTATCCCTGCGCCCACGTCATTCAGCCTTACATCGACGCGGCGATCGCGCTGCGCTGCCGGCACCGGTTGTTCCCCGATAAGATCGAGCGCGTGACTTGCGCCATCGCCCCCTGGGCAGTGCCGATCGTGTGCGCGCCGCGCGCACCGAAGCTGCGCCCGGCCACCGACATGGATGCGATCGCCAGCCTGCCCTATCAGGTCGCCGTCGCCTTGGCCGACGGCCGGGTCGATCTCGATGCGCTCGGCCCGGCGTGCCGCGCCCGTGCCGAGGTCCTGGATCTGGCAACCCGAATCGAGCACGCGGCGGACGAATCGCTGGGTCAGGGCTTTGACGGCTCAATCGCGGTCCGGCTCAAGTCCAGCGAGGTGCTGCAGAGCGCGGTCTTCTCCGCACCGCCGGACCGCGCCAAGCTGCTGGCCAAGTTTCGCGCCACTGCACGGCGGGCCGTAGACGAAGATACCGCGGCGACGCTCGAAGGGACGATCCTCGGGGGCGCGCTGCCGAGATTCGGCGAACTTGCCACGACGCTGAAGATTCACGTATAAAGCGCTTGAGGGGTGGATGGCGGCACCGACAGTGCCGCTGAGTTCTCATTTTGAAAGGAGGAAAGATGATGCGTAAATTTCTGATTTCAGGTGCGGTAATCGCAACCGCGCTCTGGGCCGCCTCGGCGCACGCCGAAGAGTCGATGCGGGCCGTGGGCTTCATACCGAAGAATCACCCGGTCATGGCGCAAGCCAATGTCTGGGTCAAAACCATCAACGAAGCCATCCCCGGCAAGATCAAGATCAACTTTGTGGGCGGCCCGGAGGTGATCGGGCGCTTCCAGCAACAGAACGCGCTGCGCACCGGAGTGATCGATATAACCGTGTCGACCACCGCCGACTTCCAGGACGAGCTTCCCGAGGTGAGCACCTTCACGCTCTCCAAGATCAGCCCAGCCGCGGAGCGCAAGTCCGGCTTCTACGACGCGATGGTCAAGAGCTTCGAGAAGATGAATGCGCGCTACATCGGGCGCGTGCAAATTGGCAGCTTCTACCTGTGGACGAAGACGAAGCCCGAGAAGCTGTCCGACATGCAAGGCCTGAAAATGCGCACCGCCTCGCTTTACGACAAAATGATGCGCGAACTGGGCATGGTGCCGGTGTCCATCAACCAGCCCGAGGTCTATACCGCGCTCGAGGGAGGCACGGTGGACGGGCTCGGCTGGCCGGTCTTCGGCGTGCGCTCGATCGGATGGACCCGGCACGTGAAATACGTGATCGACCTGCCGTTTTTCGGCTCGAGCAACGTGATCGCTCTCATGAATCTCGACAAGTGGAAGAAGCTGCCCGGCGACGTTCAGAAAGCGATCCTCGACACCACGGCGAAATTCGAACCCGACATGGTCAAGTACTTCCAGGAGGAAGAGCAGAAGGAATGGAAGGAACTCGACAAAGTGGTGACGCGGGTCAAATTCTCCGCGCCCGAAAACAAGAAGTACCTGGACACCGCCTACGAAGTTGAATGGGCGGCGATCGCCAAGCGCGTGTCCCCCGAGACGCTGGCGCAGCTTCGCAAGCTGAGCGGCAATTGATCCGACACCGCCCGAGGCGGCTGCTGCGCTGGCTGACCGCCTGCGAAAACGCGCTCGCCGCCCTCGGCACGGGAATCCTCGTATTCATAACCCTGGCGGTTTGCGCCGAAGTGCTGCTGCGCTACGGCTTCAACAGCCCCATCGCCTGGGTGGTCGAAATCAGCGAATACGCACTGCTCTGGATGACCTTCCTGGGCTCTTCCTGGGTCCTGCGTAATGGCGGGCACGTTCGGGTGGACATCTTGCTGCAATTTCTACCGCACTCCGCCTTACGTTTTTGCGGCCTCCTGTCTTCGGCCTCGGGCGTGTTGACCTCGCTGGTGCTGATCGTGTTCGGCACAAACGTGACCTGGACCGCGATCGCGCGCGGCTCGTTCAGACCGACCGGAATCGACCTTCCGACCTGGATCGTCGTCGTCGTAATCCCGGTCGGCGGCCTGTTGCTGTTATTCCGCTTCCTGAGCCTGTTCGCGGAGTACTACGCGCGAGAGCGTGATTTCGGCGCCGAGCCGAGCCACTGAGGGCAATGCGCGTTGGAATGGTACTGGCTACTCGGCATCATCTTCGGCGCCTTCCTCGTGCTGATGGCGCTCGGCCTGCCGATCGCCTTCGCCTTCCTGGCGATCAACGCCGTATGCGCTTACATCTTCTGGAACGGTACCGCCGGCCTCGACCAGCTCGTCCTTTCCATTTCGGATTCGGTCACCCATTTTACGATCGTGAGCGTGCCGCTGTTCGTGCTGATGGGCGAGGTGATGTTCCGCTCCGGCATCGCCACCAGGATGATGGACGTGCTCGATTCGTGGTTCGGCCGGCTCCCCGGGCGCCTCGCGCTGCTTTCGGTGGCCGGGGGCACGGTGTTCGCGGGGCTCACCGGCTCGGGCTCCGCCGCCACGGCCATGCTCGGCAAGCTCCTCGTGCCCGACATGCAGCGGCGCGGCTATCACCCTTCCATGACCCTCGGACCGGTCATGGCTTCGGGCGGGCTCGCGATCATGATTCCGCCCTCGGCGCTCGGCGTACTGCTCGCCGCGCTGGCCCAGTTCTCGGTCGGCGATTTCCTCATCGCGATCATCGTGCCCGGCCTGATGATGTCGGTCTCCTACGCAGCCTACATCATCGGGCGCTGCTATCTGCAGCCGCATCTCGCGCCGCGCTATGCGGTGGAGGCCGTGCCGATCGCCCGCAAGCTCAGGCTCACGGTCCTCTACCTCTTTCCGCTTTTCTTCATCATGTTCCTGGTGGTCGGGCTGATCTTTCTCGGCGTGGCGACCGCCACCGAATCGGCCGCGCTCGGCGCGCTGGGGACGTTCCTGCTCGCCTGGATCTATGGCGGCCTCAGCTGGGACATGGTCAAGCAGTCGCTGCTGTCGTCGCTGCGTATCACGGTGATGCTGCTGATGATCATCACCGGCTCCACGGCGTTCTCGCAGATACTCGCCTTCACGGGGGCCACAGGGGGTCTGGCGGAACTCGCGACCTTGGCCAAGCACACCCTGGGGCCCATGACGGTGGTCGTCATCATGCAGTGCATTCTGATCGTCATGGGCATGTTCATGGAGCCGCTGTCGATCATGATGCTCACGGTCCCGATCTACTTTCCGGTGATCAAGGCCTTCGGCTATAACGAGATCTGGTTCGGCGCCATCATGCTGCTCAACATGGAGATGGCGACCATCTCGCCGCCCTTCGGCCTCAATCTTTTCGTGATGAAAGGCGTGGCGCCTGCGGGGACCACAATGGGCCAGATATACGCCGCAAGCATTCCGTTCCTGCTCCTCGACCTAGTTGTCATGGGCTTGCTGCTCGCCTTTCCCGGTCTCATCCTCTGGGTACCGGGCCGAAATTGATGTCCTCGTCGTTTCCGGTGGCCGAAACGCTGTGCCCGGTCGTGGCCAACGACTGGGTGAACGACTCCTACAAGCATCTGATTCTCGACGCCGCCCATGGGGCCGCCCATGCCGAACCTGGGCAGTTCTTTCATCTGTTGTGCCCCACGACCGGCGAGAACGCTCCCTTCTTCCGCCGGCCGATGAGCATTTATCGCATCGACAAAGCGCAGGGGCGGATTGAATTCCTGTACAAGATCGTCGGCCGCGGCACGACGACCCTGGCCGCCCTCGCGCCGGGCGAAACACTGAACATCTTCGGCCCGCTCGGCCGGCAGTTCGATTTCGGCACCCGCTACCGCCACATCGTGCAGGTGGCACGCGGGGTCGGTCTCGCCACGCTGGCTCCGGTGGCCGAGGCGGCCGGCAAGCTGGGTATCCGGACTACGGCGATTCTCAGCGCGCGCAGTCCGCAGCACCTCATGTCGATCGACTATCTGCGCTCCATGGGCGCCGGCGTCATTCCGGTGACCGATACCGAGGGCACGAGCGACATCAATGCCGTCGAACGCATCCTGCGCCGGCTCATCGAAAAAGAGGGCGGGGACTTCCTGGTCACCTGCGGTTCGAACCGACTGCTGCAATTGTTACAGCGCCTGGGCCGCGAATACGGCATTGCCGGCGAGGTTGCGCTGGAGCAGCATATGGGCTGCGGAAACGGAATGTGCTTCGCCTGTGTGCGCGAATTCCGCACACCCGAGGGCGGCATCACCTACCGGCGGGTTTGCTGGGAAGGGCCGGTATTCGATCTTCAGGAGGCAGTGTCATGGTAGACAGGGTCGTCGACATGCGGGTCCGCATCGGCGGAATCGAATTGAAGAATCCGGTCATGCCCGGATCGGGCACCATGGGCGAGGGGCTCGCCCGGGTCATGGATCTGAACAGGATCGGCGCGATCGTTACCAAGACGATCACGCCTGACAGGCGCGAGGGTTGCGTGCCGCCGCGCATGGTGGAATACAGGGACGGCTCGCTGATGGCGATCGGCATCCCGTGCAAGGGTCCCGAGCACTACATCGACGAGATTCTTCCGCACTACCGGCCGTACGACACGCCCGTCGTGTGCAGCGTCTCGGCGCCGACGGTCGAGGCCTTCGGCCAGCTCGCGGCCAAGCTGAGCGTCCCCGGCGTGTCGGTCATCGAAGCGAACATTTCCTGTCCGAATCTCGAACAGGACGGCAAGGCCTTCGGAATGGACGCCGAGGCGAGCGCCAGAGTCATTCGCCGGCTTAAGGATATGACCGACCGGCCGGTGTGGGCCAAGCTCACTCCCAACGTGACTGATATCGCGGCTGTGGCGCAGGCCGTCGAGGCCGCGGGCGCGGACGCGATCACCTGCGCCAACGGCATGCTGGGCATGGCGGTCGACGTGGAGAATTTCCAGCCGGCCCTGGGCAACATCACGGGCGGCATGACAGGCCCGTGCATGAAACCGATCATCCTGCGCATGGCCTGGCAAGTAGCACGGGCCGTCAAGATCCCGATCATCGGCAGCGGCGGCATGGTCACCGCCAACGACGCGCTCGAATACTTGATGGTGGGCTGCAGCGCGGTGCAGATCGGAACCATCAATTTCGTGCGGCCGACGGCGATGCTGGCGGTGATCGACGGCATCGAGGCTTTCTGCCGCCGCAAGGGGATCGGCGCCGTGCGCGAACTGACGGGCGCGATGCGCCAGAGGCGGGAGTTCAGAGAACAGCAGGTGGCATAACCACATGACTTACCGCGTCGCCGTCGACGTGGGCGGCACTTTCACCGATGCCGTGCTCACAGACAGCGGCGGCAAACGCCTGATCGCGATCAAGGTGCCTACCACGCCCGCCAACCGGGCCGACGGGGTCATGAACGCCGTGCATGCGGTCGCCAGCGCGGCCGGGGTCGATGCGCGCGACATCGAGGAAGTGGTGCACGGATCCACCACCGGCACCAACGCGCTCATCGAGCGCACCGGCGCCAAGGTCGGATTCCTCACCACGGCGGGATTTCGCGACCTGCTCGAGATCGGGCGCGTCATGCGCCCGCACGAGGGCCTGTACGACTTCACCGTCGATCGCCCCGCCCCGCTCGTGCCGCGGCATCGGTGTCTGGAGGCGATCGAACGGCTCGATGCCACCGGCGCGGTTCTCACGCCGCTCGACGAGCCCTCGGTGCACGCCGCCGCCGGCGTATTCGCGCGCGAGGGCGTCGAGGCGATCGCCGTCTGTTTCCTGTTCTCGTTCCTAAATCCCGTCCACGAAAAGCGCGCCGCAGCGATTCTCGCGGGGCGCTTTCCGGAACTCCTGATCAGCATTTCCAGCGACGTGAGTCCCGAGTATCGGGAATACGAGCGGGCCAACACCACGGTCATGAACGCCTATCTCTCGCCGGTGATGGGCAAGTACCTCGCGCGGCTCGAGGAGCGCATCCGCGCCGAGCTCGGCAGCGCGCGCCTGTCGATCATCCAGGCGAACGGCGGATCCACTTCCGTGAAGCACGCGCGCCGGCTCGCCGTCACCACCGTGAATTCCGGCCCGGCGGGCGGAGTCGTGGCAGCGGCGTTCTACGGGCGGCGCAACAAGCGGCCGCGCATCGTCTCCGTGGACATGGGTGGCACCTCGTTCGACATCGGACTGGTGGAGGACGGCGTCTCGCGGGTGACAACCGAGGGCGCGTTCCAGGGTCTGCCGGTCAAGATCCCGATCATCGACCTGCACATCATCGGCGCGGGGGGCGGCTCGATTGCCTGGATCGACCGCGGGGGGGCGCTCAATGTCGGGCCGCATTCGGCCGCAGCGGAACCCGGCCCGGCGTGCTACCGCCGCGGCGGCATCGAGGCGACCGTGACCGACGCCAACGTCGTGCTCGGGCGCCTGAATCCGGACAATTTCAACGCCGGCCAGATGTCGCTCGACCGCGGCGCCGCACGCCGCGCGCTCGCCCCGATCGCCGACGAGCTCGGTACCAGCGTCGAAGAAGCGGCGCTCGGCATCGTTCGCGTCATCAACGCCAACATGATCAAAGGCATCGCCACCGTCACGATCCAGCGGGGCATCGACTTGCGCGATTTCTCGCTGCTGTCCTTCGGCGGCGCCGGCGGCGTGCACGCAGTCGATATCGCGCGGGAACTCGGCATGGCTGAGGCCGTGATTCCACCGCTGCCCGGCACCTTCTCGGCCATCGGCCTGCTGGTCACGGAAATGCGCCACGATTACGTGAGCGCGCTCGGCGGCCTGGTCGCGGACAATGCCCACCTGGCACGACTCGAACAGCGCTTCCGGGACATGGAGAATGCCGGTCGGCGCGAATTGGCGGCGCAGGACTATTCCGACGATCGAATCCGGCTCACGCGCATGGCCGATCTCAAAGTGCTCGGCCAGACCTATGAGCTGTTGCTCCCCCTGCCCGTGCAGGAGCGCGCCCTCGACAAGGCGGGCATGAGAGCGTTGCTCGGTGCGTTCGGCAAGCTCTATCGGTCGCGCTATGCGTTTTTCCATGAGGGCGAGCCGATCGAAATCGTCAATCTGCGCGTCAGCGCCGAAGGTCTGAATGCGCCGGTGAGCCTGCCGCGAACAGCGAAGGCGAAGCCCGATCCCGCGCCGGCGCGCCGTGGCCGGCGGCCGGTCTATTTCGAGGAGCGCGGCTTCGTTTCCTCGGCGATCTACGAGCGCGAAGCGCTGCGTTACGGCATGCGGGTAAAGGGTCCTGCGGTGGTCGAGGAAACGACTTCGGCTACGCTGATCCCGCCGGGCCATGCGGCCGAGGTAGGCAGCGATCTGGGCCTTTTCGTGCCGCTCGGTGTGGCCAAAAGCGCGGCGAAGGGGAAGAGGCGATGAGCGATCTGGTCACCATGCAGGTGATCCGCTACGCGCTGGAGCAGGTGGCCGACGAGATGGGTTACACCCTGGTGCGCACCGGGCGCTCGACCATCATCACCGAGATCAAGGACATCTCCTGCGTCATCACCGATGCCAAAGGACAGACGGTGGCACAGGCGCATCACACGCCGAGTCTGCTGGCCGGCTTCGAGATCACGATGCGCGAGCTGGTCAAGGAATACAAACCGGAGGAGCTGGCCCCGGGCGACGTGATCATCACCAACGATCCGTATACCGGCGGCCAGCACATCATGGACCTCTATGCCATCGCGCCCGCCTTTCACAAGGGCGAGTTGATCGGCTTCGTCGGCAATATTACGCACCACTCCGACCTCGGCGGCGTGGCCGCAGGCGGCGTGGCGGGCGGCATCCGCGAGATCTACCTGGAAGGCCTGCGCCTGCCCTTCGTGAAAATCATGAAGCGCGGCCTCGAGGACAAGGAGATCGTCGGCATCATCGCCAACCAGATCCGCCTGCCCGATCTCACGCTGGGCGACATCCGCGCGCAGATCAGCTCGTTGATGGTCGGAGCCGAGCGCCTGGGGCGGCTCTACACAAGGTACGGCAAGGACACCCTGCAGCGCGCCTGCAGGAATCTGCTCGATTATTCCGAGCGGCGCATGCGCCAGGGGATCAGGGACCTGCCGAACGGCACCGTCGAGGCCGAGGATTTCATCGACGACGACGGCATCAATGACCGGCCGATCCGGATCAAGGTCAAGCTCACGATCAAGGGCGACCGCGCCATCGTCGACCTCACCGGGAGCGATCCCCAGGCCGAAGGGAACACCAACTCGACCATTGCCAACACCCATGCCGCGATCTACTACGTGATGATCTCGGTGGTCGATCCGCAAGCGCCGCCCAATTCGGGCTGCTACCGCCCGATTCAGGTGCTCACCAAGCCTGGCACGATCGTGCATCCATTGCCGCCGGGCGCAGTCGCCGCGCGCACCAACGCCTCGCAGAAAATCGCCGAGGCCATGTTCGTGGCGCTGTCCAAGATCGTGCCTGAGCGCGTCACCGCCGGCTCGCACGGGCAGATCACCACCTGCGCGTTCAGCGGAATCGATCCCAAGACCCGCAAGACATTCATCTTCACCGACATCCAGGGCGGCGGCAACGGCGCGCGTCCGAAGCAGGATGGTGCCGACGGCCAGGACAGCCATCTGCCGCGGTTCATGAACACGCCGGTGGAAGCTGTCGAGCTGCGCTACCCAATCCGCATCGAGCGCTATGAATTCATCGCCGATTCGGGTGGCGCGGGCAGAACCCGCGGCAGCCTCGCGCTGCGCCGCGACGTGCGCCTGCTCGCCGACCGCGCGAGCTTCGCGCGCTATTCGGACCGGCACAAATTCGCGCCGCAGGGTCTGTTTGGCGGCAAGCCCGGCGGCAAGGGCGCGCTGATCCTCAATCCCGGCAGCGCAGGGGAGCGGCGCCTGAAGTCGAAGGGGCTGGACATGCTCGAAAAGGGCGACCTGGTCCGCATGGAATTGCCTGGCGCAGGCGGTTACGGCGATCCGCGCCTGCGAGCGTTCGAGGCCATCGACCGCGACCTCAAGGACGGGAAGGTCACGCCCGATGCCGCCGAACGCGACTACGGCGTCGTGGTGAATCGCCGCCATCTCGCCATCGACCGCGATGCCACCGAGCGCCTGCGCGCCGAGACGCGTTCCGCCGCCGATTGAATCCAGCCGATCGCGAGAACGAGGCCGAGGCGCACAGTTTGCGCACGCTGATGGAAGAACTCCCGGCTCGAAACGGAAAGGGCGTTCTTATTTCACCAGCGGCGTGAGCAACTGGTCGATCAGCACCGCGACTTGCTTTTCCTTGTTTCCGAAGTAGTGGTCGGTGCCGTAGACCATCACCTGTTTCGAGCCGCGATGGCCGCGCAGCACTTTGGCGCGGCCCGGCACGCCTTTCAGCACGGCGTCGAAATCGTGCTCGGCGTAAATGTCGAATACGGGAAAACGCACGCCCGCAAGCGATTCGAAGCGGCCGGTGGAAATGCCGAGCGGCAGCCATGCCATGAGCCGCGCGTTCGGGTGGCGCGTGATGAAGTCGTTCGCCATGCGTGCGCCCATGCTGTGCGACACCAGCGCGATCCGGTTCATTCCCTTCGCCCGCAGGTAATCGATCGCCGCCTGGAGGCGTTCCCCGGCCTCGGGAAACAGCGCCACATACTCCTCCGCGTTCGCATTCGCGGCAAGCACCGGCATCTGGATCGACAGCGTCGTGTAGCCGCGATCGGCAAGCCCCGCGCGAAGCTCGCCGGTCACGCCGAAGTCCGGATGCACGCCGGCGCCGTGCGCCAGGATCAGCGCGGCGCGCGCCTTCGCCGCCGGCGTGAGCAGACCCAGGAACTTGCGCCCGGCGCCCGTCTCCAGCGTCACCGCATCACCCACCACGACCGCGGGCACGACCTCGTCGGCGAGGCGCTTCTCGCGCTCATAGTCGGGCGCGGCTGAAGCAATGCCAGCCAGCAGCGCCAGCGCCGCGATTGCCGATAGACTCCGGTTCAATTTCATCTCTTCGCCTCCCCATCCCTGAGCCGGCATAGCCGGAAGCAAACAGCCCAGGTTGTTTTACCGACCATCATCTCCTGATTTTGCGCAGTTGCAAACTACGCAACTGCGCAAAATCAGGAGACATATATAAACCCCAACCCTTCACCGGTGCTGCCGCTATATTGCGCCTGCAGCACGCAGCCGCGCCACCTCTTCGGCGCTCATGCCGAGCATGCCGCGCAGGATTTCCTCGGAGTGCTGGCCGAGCATAGGCGGCGGAACTTCATGCTCGATCGGCGTCCCGGAGAACTTCATCGGGTTCCCGATCAACGGCACTTCGCCGGCGAGCGGATGCGGCAGCCTGAACGTCATCCCGCGAGCCTGCGCCTGCGGTTCGGCGAACGCCTGTGCCAGGGTATTGATCGGCCCGCAGGGTATGCCGGCCGCATCGAGCGCCTCCACCCAGTCCGCGGTAGTCCGCTTCACGAAGACCTCCGCGAGCCGGGGCACGAGCATGGTCCGGTTCTTCACCCGGTCGCCGTTTATCGCGAACCGCGGGTCCTTCGCCAGCGCCTCGCAGCCGGCGACCGTGCAGAACTTGCCAAACTGCTTGTCGTTGCCGCAGGCGAGGATCATCGCGCCGTCGGCGGTGCGGAACACCTGGTAGGGGACGATGCTGGGGTGCGCGTTGCCGATGCGCTCGGGATTCTTGCCGGTCGAGAGATAGCTCTGGCCCTGGTTGGCGAGCAGAGCCAGGCTGGAATCGAACAGCGCGACGTCCAGGTGCTGCCCGCGCCCGCTCACCGCGCGGTGCGCGACCGCGGCGCATATCGCGATGGTCGCGTACATGCCCGCGAAGATGTCGACGACCGGTACGCCGGCGCGCATCGGGCCGCCGCCTGGCACCTCGTCGGGCTCGCCCGAGACGCTCATCAGTCCACCCATGCCCTGCGCCATGAAATCGTAGCCCGGGCGCTCGCGATAGGGCCCGGTCTGGCCGAAGCCGGTCACCGAGCAGTAGACAAGGGCCGGGTTGATCGCCGACAGGTCCGTGTATCCCAGGCCGTAGCGGTCGAGGTCGCCGACCTTGTAGTTCTCGAGCAGCACGTCGCATTTCGCAGCGAGATCGCGCACTATGCGCTGGCCCTCCGGATTGCTGAGATCGACCGTGATCGACTTCTTGCCGCGGTTCGCGGCCATGAAATAGACCGATTCGGCGGTGTCCCGGCCCGACGTATCCTTCATCCAGGGCGGGCCGAAGGCGCGCGAATCGTCGCCGGCTTTGGGGCGCTCCACCTTGATCACTTCGGCGCCGAGGTCGGCGAGGTTCTGCCCTGCCCAGGGGCCGGCGAGCACGCGCGAGAGGTCAAGCACGCGGATATGGGATAGGGGTCCTGACATGGGTTTTCCGGGTCATTGAAGCGGCACCCGCGCGGGCACCGCTTGCGACTGTGCCGGCCGCCGGGGATCCGGCGGCAGTCCCGGATGAATGAACATTATCTTCACCCAGGCCGACATGCAACACCCGGTTAATTTACCATACGGCTCATATTTCATTTTCACCGACCCTGTCCCCAGCACGGTACCGACTTCATGAGCACAGCAAAGAGAGCCTCCGCACCGCAATCGGCGCCCATCCTCACCATCGACGGGGCGAGGGCGACCGTACGGCTGAACCGCCCGGCCGAGCACAACCGGCTCGACCCGGGCGATCTGAACGCGCTGCGAACGCAGCTGCAGCGCATCGAATCCGACCCGGGGATACGCGTCGTCGTGCTCACGGGCACCGGTGCGAAAAGCTTCTGCTCGGGCTACACGATCAGCGAACTGCAGGACATGAAATCCCAGCCGGGCCCGGACGATGCGACGCTCGAGCAGGTGATCGACCAGTTCGAGCACCTGCGCGTGCCCGTGATCTGCTCGCTGAACGGAAGCGTCTACGGCGGCGGCATCGACCTCGCGCTCGCCTGCGATTTTCGCATCGGCATCACCGGCACGCGCATGATCATGCCTGCCCCGAAGATCGGGCTGCACTACTACGCGAGCGGCATGCGCCGCTATGTCGAACGCCTCGGCCTCGCCGCGTCGAAAAGGCTGTTTCTCATCGGCGAGCCGATGGGTTGCGGCGAAATGCTGCGCGTGGGATTCCTCGACGAACTGGTCGAACCCGAAGCGCTGCAGGCCCGCACCGATGCGCTGGCGCGCGTCATCGAGAGCAACGCGCCGACCGTCCTCGCGAACATGAAGCGCCACCTCAATCTCATCGCGCAGGGCAAATACAATCCGGACGACATCACGGCCGATCACCGAATGAGCCTGCGCTCGGCCGAACTCGCCGAAGGCCTCGCCGCGCTGAAGGAAAACCGGCCGCCGAAATTTCAGGGCCGGTAGCCCTGACCGAAGAATCTTTCCCCGCCGCCGCTATGCGCGGCCTGCCGCTCGTCGACGCAGCAGCGCGAGCGGATTGAAGTTCGTCACCAGTGCCGTGCCGACGATGATGATGCCGGCGCCGACGATCGTGTTCCAGCGCACGGCCTCGGAGAGAAACAGGCTTCCCCAAAGCACGCCGAACACCGGGATCAGAAACGTCACCGTCAGCGCAGAGGTGGCGCCCACATCCTTGATCAGCCGAAAATAGAGCAGGTAGGCGACGCCGCTGCAGACAATGCCCAGCGCCACTGCGGCAGCCATCACGCCGGCGCCCGGCGACGCAACCAGCGGCGAAAAGGGTATCGCCGGCGCAACCAGGATCGCCGCCGCCCACATGCTTCCGTGCGCATTGGCGAACGGCTCGACCGCGGTCGCGGTTCTCGCATAATTGGTCGCGATGCCGAAGGAAAACGCACCCAGCAGCGCGGCCGCGATCGCGGTGGCGGCACCCGGCTGCAGGCTAAGCCGATCGGCGCCCACCAGCAGCCCCACGCCGGCCACGCCCAGCAGCAGTCCCAGCACCGTTCGGCCCGAGGGCGGCTGGCGCATCCACAGCGCGCCGATGATGGCGCCCCAGATCGGCGCGGTCGCGTTCAGGATGGACATCACGGATGCCGAAAGCGTCTTCGCCGCAAAGCTGAACAGCAGGTTGGGCAGCGCGGCATTGAACAGTCCCAGGATCAGGAAATGCTTCCAGTGTTTTCCCGCATCGGGCGGCCTGCGCAGCGTCCATCCCACGATAAGCAGGAACAGCGCGGCAGATGCCACCCGCAACTCGGTCAGGACGGCCGGCCCGAGCACCGGTGCGGCGATGCGCATGAACAGGAACGAGCCGCCCCAGATAGCAGACAGTGCGAAGAGGCGGATGAAGCTGGCGGCGTCCATGTCAGTCGAGAAGCAAGCGCATCACGGCGCGAGTGTGCGGGTTTGCCGCGAAAATCGCCACCCGTTTCTTGCCGGCCGAGCGAGGACGGGCTGCTCCCGTCCTGCGCTATAGCAACGAAATCAGCATGCGCGTAGCGAACAGGTAAAGCGTCACCGCGAAAATCTGCTTCAGCCGCTTGGTGGGCAGGCTGTGCGCCACCTTGGCGCCAAGCGGTGCGAGCAGCACGCTCGCGATCGCAAGGCCTCCGAGCGCCGGGAAATAGACGAATCCGAGGTGCGG
>Ga0154717_1108_pt3 | contig 55713 bp, 44 predicted proteins | sample Rifle2008BG16ft_FD_105725 | JGI IMG/M metagenome (GOLD analysis project Ga0154717, IMG submission 105725) | Betaproteobacteria bacterium RBG_16_64_18
TCCCCGCGTCGTCGGACAGATTCTCAGGCCGGCGATCGCAGCCTTGCGAGCAGCGCGACCAGTTGATCGCGTTCCTTCTCAGACATGCCGGAGACCATGCGACGCTCGTGCGCCGCGATGCGGCGTCTGACGCGGCCCAGCAGGCGCTTGCCGGACAGCGTCAGCCACAGCCCATTGGTGCGCCGGTCCTCGCCGCGGCGTCGCTCGACCAGATCGCGTCGCTCAAGGCCGTCCAGAACCGGTACCAGTGTCGAGCGATCCAGACCCACCGCTTCGGCGAGCCGCGACTGGGTGATACCCGGGTTGCCGCTGACCAGCACCAGCACGCCCACACGCCCCGGGGAGATGCCGAGGTCGCCGACGGTGCGTTCGAAGTCGCGAAAAACGGCCAACTGGGCCAGCCGCAACTGATAACCGATCAGGTCCGGAAGAATGCCGTGGTCGAGTCCATCTCCCGGGCGGGAGCGTTGCACCATTCGTTTGAGTCCCAAATTATTGGATGGCCATCCTATCCCCTGACAATGTAGCACGCCGGCGCTGGGACGCACAGCCGCCCCATCCGACGTGCGCCCCCTTGGCATGTCCGTCGCGTGCCCGCCGCATCCAGCGGGTGGAGTGGAGGACTTCCCCGCTAGGCGGGACCGGCCGGACCGGGCTGCTTTGAGAGGATGATCCTTGCATCAACGGCCAGGCAGCCATCGTCGGTCGGAAGGCAGGGGTTCAGGTCCACCTGATCGACCTGCGGCTGTTCGTCGAACAGTCGGCCGAGCGCGACCAACGCACCGGCAATCGAATCGACGTTCATTTCTTTTCTGCCTCGCGTTCCAGCAATCAGCGCGGGCGGAAGCGTCTCATGGATCAGATTTTTCGCTTCTTCGAACCCGAACGGCGCAAGCCGGAAACCCACGCGCTTGAGCACCTCGACGTAGATTCCGCCAAGACCAAACATGATGGCCGGACCGAACAGCTTGTCTCTGACGCCGCCCAGCACGAGTTCGGTGGTTGCCGGCATCATCTTCTGTACCAAAACGCTTGGTTCCTGAACGTTCGGCGCGGCTTTCCTGACGTTCTCGACCAGCCTCACGTACGATTGTTCGAGGACACCGTCGGAGTTGACCCCGAGCATCACCCCGCCTATGTCCGTCTTGTGCAGAATCTCGGCCGACACGACTTTGAGCACGACGGGGTACCCGATCTCGTTTGCGGCGCCTATGGCGGCTTCAAGCGTATCCACGAGCCTGTACGCCGGCACTTGTATGCCGTATTGCCGGCACACGTCATAGGCTTCGGGCTCGAGCAGACTGATGCGTCCCTGCCTCGATGCGCCGCCGATCAACCGCGCTGCCGGTCCTTCGGTCTTTCCGGCGCCGCTGTCCAGAACCGCTCCCTCCTGCGACCGCGCTGCCGCCGCGCGGCGATTTGCCGCGTACGCCGACAGATTGGCCGCAACTCTGGCCACCATGTCCGGATGATCGAACGTCGGCAGGCTCGCTTCCTCAAGCAGTCCCCGAAGCTCATCGGCGAAATCGCCGAATGTCACGACGTTCAGCAGCGGCTTCTTGGCGCCGGCCTGGGATTCGTAGGCGCTCGCGATCTCCCCGGCCAGCAGTTTCTGGTCCAGGAACGCACTCGGAGCCAGTATCTGGATGACCGCGTCGACATTCTCGTCCTGAAACAGGAGCTTGAGCACCTGGTTGTGCAGATTCTCGTAATGCGCGGCCGTCAGGTCGATATAGCCGGACGGATGGCCCACGTTCGCAGCCGGGGACAAGATGCGCTTCAGTGCACTGTGGGTCTGGGGCGAGAACTCCGCCATCCTCAGACTCGATAGCGTCGAGATTTGATCGATGCAGATCGTTCCCGGACCGCCCATGTGTGTCAGCACGCAAACACGATTCCCGGCCGGAATCGGCTGCTTCGCGAACGCTCTCAAGGTATCGTAGAACTCCGCAACACTCTTGGTCCGCATAAGCTTGGCCTGCCTGCACGCCCCGTCGTAGATTGCATCGGCGCCGGCGACGGAACCGGTGTGAGACAGCGCCGCAGTTGACCCCATTTCGCTGCTGCCGCTCTTGAAAATCACGATGGGTTTGGCGGCGGCGACCTCACGAGCCGCCTGAAAAAACTCTCTGGGGTCGGAAAGACCCTCCAGGTAGATGCCGATGACACGTGTCGAATCATCGGTCTTCAGGAACATGAGCAGTTCGGCCATCTGAACATCCGCCATGTTGCCGATGGAAACGAACTTGTTCAGCCCGACCGTTCCGGTCTTCCCCGACCCGAACAGGAACGAATTGCCGAATGCGCCGCTTTGCGTGAGCACGCTGATACCGCCGCGCGGATAGGTCCCTATGTCGAAGTTGGTGTTGAACCCGCTCACGGTGTCCATGACGCCCAGGCAGTTCGGGCCGACGAGTCTTATCGATGCGGACTTCAGGGTCTTAACTAGGTCGCGCTCCCGCTGCCCGGCCTCGTTCGTGTTGAGTTCTCCGAAACCGGCCGACATGCACACGACTGCCAAGACGTCGTTGAACCGCGCTTTCCTTTGGGCCAGTTCTTTCGCAACCTGCAGGGTCAACTCGGCGGACACCAGCAGAACGCAAAGTTCGACCGGCTCCGGAATGTCGAGCACACTCCTGTAGCAGGGCAGGCCGATTATCGTCTGCTCACGCGGATTGACCGGAAATATCTTTCCTTTGTAGCCCATGGAAATCATGTTCCTGAGGGCGGTATTTCCGGGCTTCTTCGGGTCCGAGGATGCGCCGACCACGGCGACGCTTTCCGGCCTGAAAAATGCACCCAGCGCTGAAACGTCTTGCATGAGTTGCCTCCGAAAACCTGTTCCCGGGCCGCCTGGGGCCCCTGGCCCTGGAATACTGTAACTATACCGATCTGGCCTCGCCGCACAGCGGCCCGACATCACAATTTCTCCACTGGGATCTGCGTCCAGACGGGGTGGACGATGAAACGAAGCGGAAATCTTGTACCCCGTGGAACAAGCGGCTGCGGCGTGATCTTCCCCAACGGGATTGAAGCGCCTCCCTGCTCCCGTGAGAGAATACGCAGCTTTCGCGTACATGCCCGAGACCGACCTGCGTGCCGGAGGGGTCGCGGTCCCTGAGCCGTCCGAATGATCGCCGTTTCTTATTGACGAAGCGTTCCAACATGTCCGACACCTACAATGCCGCCGAGATTGTTCTTGGCCAGGCGGCACGACTCAAGGACAAGAGCGCACTTATCCACTCCGGCGGAACGGTGAGCTACGGTGAGTTGCTGTCGCTGGTCAACCGGGCGGCCAACGCTCTTGCCGCCCTGGGGATCGTTCGGGGCGCGCGCGTCGGGCTGATGATGATGGACTCCCCGCTGTACTGTGCGGCGTTTCTCGGACTGGTCAAGGCGGGCGCCGTCGCAATACCGCTCAACCCGAGGCTCCCGGCCAGCGATTACGGCTTCATCCTGGCCAGCGCCGAGCTGCAGCTGGTGGTATCGGACAGTGAGCACATGTCCATGCTCTCGAAGGCGGCTGCGGGCACAGCTACGCGTATCCTCTGCGTGAGCGGGCCGGGCGAGTCCTTCGAACGGCTCGTGGCGGCTGCCCGCGCTGTTTTCACCGCCGCGCCCACGTTGCGCGACGATCCGGCGTTCTGGCTGCTGTCCTCCGGAACCACCGGCCGTCCAAAGGCGATCATTCACAGCCACGGCAACTGCGCCCAAGGGGGAAAATTGTTGAGCGAAGTTATCGGCGCGGATGAGAGCGCCGTGGTTCTCGGTACCTCCAAGCTTTTTTTTACCTACTGCCTGGACAACGCCTTCCTTGGCCCGATCAACATCGGCGCGACGACCATACTCATCGACAGCTGGCCCGAACCCGAACAGGTGGTCGAACAGATCGCGCGTCACCGGCCAAACATCGTGTTCAGCGTGCCGACCTTTTACCGCCGGCTGCTGAACCTCGGCGCCCCGCAACTCGCACCGCTGAAGAACGTCGCGTATTTTTACTCCGCCGGAGAAAGGCTCCCCGATGCCATCGCACTCGCATGGCGGGAAGCGGTCGGCAGGGAAATCCATTCTTGCTACGGAATGTCGGAATCCTTTGTCAACACACTGGCCTGCCATCCCGGCAGGCAGCGGCTCGGCGCCACCGGCTTGCCGCTAGACGGCGTTCAGGTTCGGCTTCTTGACCGGGAGGACCGCGAGGTCGGCGCGGGCGAGCCGGGCGTCATGTGGATCAAGCACCCCTCGCTTGCCCTCGGTTACCAGAGCCCGGAGGCAACGGCAAAGGCGTTCCGCGATGGCTGGTTCTGTACCGGGGATCTGTTCGTACGCGATGCCGACGGCTGCTACTACCACCAGGGGCGCGCAGACGAATTGCTGCGTATAGCCGGACAATGGGTCAAGCCCGCGGAAGTCGAGGAGGCCGTGCTCGCCGACCAGGGGTTGCGCGAGGCCGCGTGCGTCGTCGTGCCGGACCGGGATGGATTCGACCGGCTGGCGCTCTTTGTCGTTTCCGCACGCCCTGGAGAGGGCAAGGCGATTGCGGAAACACGCTGCGAGCAAGACCTGCCGCAGTACAGCCGCCCCAAGTGGATTTGCGAGGTGGGCGAGCTCCCGCGCACGCCGACCGGAAAGGTTCAGCGATTCAGGCTGCGCGAATTGCTGCTCGCCGAGCTTACAAAGTGAGTCCGGGTGACGATGCGCTCTTGCGCAGACGGGTGCCGGTTCGACCCCTCGTCGCGCAGTAGCCGGCTGAAGAATGGCGCGTCACCGTTAGAGGAGATCCGCGGGACTGACGAGGCAGCGGGCCGGTCAGGGCGTCTGCCGGCAGCGGGTCTCGTGAGTGAACAACAACAGAACCATCGCAAGCACCAGCCAGGCAAGCATGAGACTGAACCCCGCGCGATAGGCGGCGAAGCCGTAGATTCGCGCGCCGCCCTCGACGGTTCCATGCCAGTAGCGGTCCAGCACCCAGCCGACCGCCGGCTGCATGATCATGCCACCGGGCATGTTGCCCATGTTGATGACTCCGGACGTGGTGCCGGCCAGCGCCGCCGGTGTCGATTCCTTGGCGAAAGCGAAGCCGATCATGATGCAGCCGGAGGCGATTCCGGTGACCACGAGAACCGTGATCAGCACTGCAAGCGGCAGGTTCGGGATCAGGAACACGATGAACCAGCCGGCCGCGGCGATGCCAGCGCCCAGACCATACAGCGGTTTCCTTTCGCGGAACCGGTCGGACAGCGCCCCCATGACCGGTCCGCCGAGCGCCCACGAGAGCAGCAGCAGCGAGGTAATCATCGCGGCGGTCGCAGTCGCCAGCCCATAGTGCGTTCTCAGGAAGGGCACGCCCCAGAGGCCGGCGAACGTCAGCGCAGGACCCGACACGCCGCCGGAGATGATGAAGATCAACCAGACGTTGGGCGTGCGCAGTACCGCGCCCATGCCCCCGAGTATCGAGCGGCGCGGTGCGCAAACATGCGGCGCGGCCACAAAACTCCGGTAGCCGCGCTCTTGCGGGTCGTCGCGCACGAACGCCCAGATGAGCAGTGCCAGCAGTCCGGTCAGCCCGCCGGCCGCGATCATCACTACTCGCCAGCCGTACGCGTCCACGAGGAGCCTGAGCGGCGCGCCTGCGAACACCGCGCCGACAACGCCACAGGCGAGCGCAACGCCCGAAAAGAAAGCGAAACGGGAGAGATGAAACCAGTGCGTCGAGAGCTTCAGCATCGCCACGAAAGCGACCCCGACCGAGGCACCGATCAACAGGCGTCCCAGGGCCACCAGCGCGAGCGATTGCGCCAGTGCGAACAGCAGCGTGCCGGCAGCGGCAACCGCCGCCCCCGCGGCCAGGACGCGCCGAGGCCCCAAACCGTCAGTGCAAGCTGAAACGGCGGAAACTTAGAGGCCATTTCAGGATTACCGAAATGGCCTCTTATTTAGGCGAGCACGAGGGGATGTGTCCCCTCATCTTGCAATGAAACCCTAGCACTGTTCCCACGGCAGCCCCTCGAAGCGCCAGCCGGTGACCGAGTTGCGATGATGGGTCGCGTCGAGCTCGCCCTCGAAGCCGTGCAAGACGTTGTAGACCTGGGTGAAACCGGCCTTTTCCAGCGCCGCTCCGGCATCGAGCGACCGGTTGCCCGAACGGCAGATAAGCACGATGGGACGGTCGACACTGGCTGCAATCTTCACGTGTGCGACGAAATGCGGATTTACTTCCCAGTCGGGACCATCGTTCCATGGAACCGACAGCGCCCCGGCCGGATGCCCGACGAACAGGTATTCCATCTCGCTGCGGCAGTCGATGAACACCGCGTTGGTGTTCTTGTTCAGAAACTCGTAGGTTTGCTTGGGTTCGAGGTGCTTCATCGTTCGTCTGTCCGCGAGGAAAAAGCCGATTATAGCCTCCGCCGCGTCTTGCATCGTCCGGACCGCGGCGCGGTCCTGGCCCATGGCGTTGACCCGCCGCGTTGACAAGCAATGTCCGCCCGCGTAGCCTTCGCGCTTCGCGCCGATTTGAATTTTCATTCAGCTTGCGGGCGCCGCCGGCCGACAGCCGGATGCAAAACAAATACGGCTAAAGCGAGGCAACCCGTTTGGCTCGCGCTGGCTGAACGGGTTTTTTCGCTATATGAGACCTGACCGCACGCCCGAACTCCGTGACCTCTTGGCACGCCGCATCCTGATGCTGGACGGCGCCATGGGTACCATGATCCAGGGCCACAGCCTTTCTGAAGGCGACTTCCGTGGTGCGCGCTTCGCCGATTCCCCGCGCGACCTGAAGGGCAACAACGATCTGCTTACGCTGACGCAGCCGGACATCATCCGCGACATCCACGCCCGCTACCTTGCGGCGGGCGCGGACATCGTCGAAACCAACACCTTCAACTCGAACGCCCCGTCCCAGGCCGATTATGGCCTCGCACACCTCGTCTGCGAGCTGAACGCCGCCGCGGCGCGCCTCGCCCGCGAAGCCGCCGACGACAGCTCGCGACGCAACGCCGAGCGGCCGCGCTTCGTCGCCGGCGTGCTGGGTCCCACCGGCAAGACCGCCTCGATCTCGCCCGATGTCAACGATCCGGGATTCCGCAATATCAGCTTCGACGCGCTGGCCGCCGCCTACGCGGATGCCGCCCGCGGCCTCATCGATGGCGGCGTGGACCTGTTCCTCATCGAGACCGTGTTCGACACCCTGAATGCAAAAGCGGCGATCTTCGCCCTCGAGAGTCTGTTTGAGGAACGCGGCCAGCGCCTTCCGGTGATGATATCCGGCACCATCACCGACGCATCGGGGCGCACGCTCACCGGGCAGACCACCGAGGCATTCTGGAACTCGGTGCGCCACGCGCGTCCGCTCTCGGTCGGGCTCAACTGCGCGCTGGGCGCCAGGCTGATGCGCCCCCACGTCGAAGAACTGTCGGGCGTCGCCGACGTCCATGTGAGCGCGCATCCCAACGCAGGGCTTCCCAACCCGCTGTCGGATACCGGTTACGACGAGACACCGGATCAGACCGCCGCGCTGATGCGCGACTTCGCGGTCTCGGGCTTCGTGAACGTCGTCGGCGGATGCTGCGGCACCACGCCCGATCATATCCGCGCGATCGCCGAAGCCATCGCCGATGTCGCCCCGCGGCGGGTTCCCCGTCTTGAAAGGAAGCTTCGCCTGTCCGGCCTGGAACCGCTCAACGTCGGGGACGAATCGCTGTTCGTCAACATAGGCGAGCGCACCAACGTCACCGGCTCCAAGGCCTTCGCGCGGCTGATCCTCGCCGGGGACTACGCGCAGGCGCTGTCCGTGGCACGCCAGCAGGTCGAAAACGGCGCGCAGATGATCGACGTCAACATGGACGAGGCGATGCTCGACTCGCAGGCGGCCATGGTCCGTTTTCTCAATCTCGCCGCCGCCGAGCCCGACATCTCGCGGGTGCCGGTCATGATCGATTCGTCGAGGTGGTCGGTGATCGAGGCGGGCCTGAAGTGCGTGCAGGGCAGGTGCGTCGTGAATTCGATCTCGCTCAAGGAAGGCGAGCGGGAGTTCGTGCGCCAGGCGAAACTGGCGCGGCGTTACGGCGCAGCGGTGATCGTCATGGGGTTCGACGAGGGCGGGCAGGCCGACACCCTGGAGCGGCGCACCGAGATCTGCCAGCGCTGCTACCGCATTCTCACAGAGCAGGTGGGCTTCCCTCCCGAGGACATCGTCTTCGACCCCAACATCTTCGCCATCGCAACCGGGATCGAGGAGCATGCCAACTACGGGCGCGACTTCATTGACGCAACCCGCTGGATCCGCGCCAACCTGCCCCAAACCAGGGTGTCGGGCGGTGTATCCAACATCTCCTTCTCGTTTCGCGGAAACGACGCGGTGCGAGAGGCGATCCACACGGTGTTCCTCTACCACGCCATCCGCGCCGGCCTGTCTATGGGCATCGTCAATGCCGGACAGCTGGGCATCTACGAGGAAATCCCGCACCCGTTGCGCGAATGCGTCGAGGACGTGGTGATGAACCGGCGACCCGACGCAGGGGAACGGCTGGTCGAACTGGCGACGACGGTGAAGGGGACAGGACGCGAACGGGTCGAGGACCTGGAATGGCGCAGGGGTCCGGTGCGGGAGCGCCTTGCGCACGCGCTCGTACAGGGCATCGCCACCTGGGTCGTCGAGGACACCGAGGAGGCGCGGCTCGATGCCGAACACCCGATCCAGGTGATCGAAGGTCCGCTCATGGAAGGCATGAACATCGTCGGCGACCTGTTCGGCGCGGGCAAGATGTTCCTGCCCCAGGTGGTGAAGTCCGCCCGCGTGATGAAGCAGGCGGTGGCGCACCTAGTGCCCTACATCGATGCCGAAAAGGCCAGATCGGGCGACCTGCGGCCGCGCGGCAAGATTGTCGTCGCCACGGTGAAGGGCGACGTGCATGACATCGGCAAGAACATCGTCGCGGTAGTGCTCCAGTGCAACAACTACGAGGTCATCAACCTCGGAGTCATGGTGCCGGCACAGAAGATTCTGGAAGTCGCGCGTCAGGAGAAGGCCGACGCTATCGGCCTGTCGGGCCTCATCACGCCGTCGCTGGAGGAAATGGCGCACGTCGCGCGCGAGATGCAGCGCGAAGGTTTCACCATCCCGCTGCTGATCGGCGGTGCCACGACGTCGCGTGTGCACACCGCGGTGAAGATCGCGCCTCACTACTCCGGTGTCACGGTCTACGTGCCCGATGCCTCCCGCTCGGTAGGCGTGTGCCAGAGCCTGCTCTCGACCGAACTGCGCGACGAGTATGCGAAGTCGATTCGGGCCGACTACGAGCGTATCCGCATTCAGCACCAGGGGAAGAAGGGCCCGGCGCTCGCACCGCTTGCGCGCGCTCGCGCCAATGCATTGCGTACCGACTGGAATGCCTACGTTCCGCCGGTGCCGGGGCACCTCGGACGCAAACTGTTCCGTAGCTACGACCTTGCCGAGATCGCCCGCGCCATCGACTGGTCGCCGTTCTTCCAGACCTGGGACCTGGCGGGCTCGTACCCGAATATCCTGGAGGACGCTAAGGTGGGAGAAGCGGCGCGCAGCCTGCTCGCAGACGGCCGCGCGATGCTCGAGCGCCTGATCGCGGAAAAATGGCTCACCGCAAACGGCGTGATCGCGCTGCTGGCGGCGGCCTCGGTGGGCGACGACATCGAGATCTACACCGACGAATCGCGCCGGACGGTGGAAATGGTCTGGCATAACCTGCGCCAGCAGACCGAGAAAGCGGCGGACCGCCCGAACCTCTGCCTCGCCGATTTCGTTGCGCCCAGGGACTCGGGCGTGCACGATTACATCGGTGCCTTTGCGGTCACCGCCGGCATCGGCCTCGATGAGCGGGTGCACGACCTGGAGGCGAAGCACGACGATTACCGCGCCATCATGCTCAAGGCGCTCGCGGACCGCCTTGCAGAGGCATTCGCCGAATCGATGCATGCGCGCGTGCGGCGCGAATTCTGGGGCTACGCTGCCGACGAGCGCCTGGGCAATGATGAGCTTGTCGCGGAAAAGTACCGAGGCATCCGCCCCGCGCCGGGCTATCCCGCTTGCCCGGACCATACCGAAAAGGGTTCGCTGTTCGGTCTGCTCGGCGCCGGCGAAATCGGCATGTCGCTCACCGAATCCTTCGCCATGCTTCCGGCGTCAAGCGTCAGCGGTTTCTATCTGTCACACCCAGATGCGCGGTACTTCGCCGTCGGCAAGATCGCCGAGGACCAGGCCGGGGATTACGCCCGGCGCAAGGGTCTGTCGCTCGGCGCGACCGAGCGTTGGCTTGCCCCGGTACTCGCTTACGATCGCTGAACTCGTGCGTTTTCACGGGCCGGCACGACCCTCGTCCCGGGTGAGTCGTTCAGGCCAAGCTCGCCTGAGAGCTGGTGCGCTTACTCCTCGCGGCGGCCCGTCGGTATGCCCAGCGCTTTTAGCTTGCGATAAAGGTGCGTGCGCTCCAGCCCGCACTTTTCGGCGACCCGGGCGATCGAACCGCGCTCCAGGCCAAGATGGTGCTCGAAGTAGGCGCGCTCGAACGCCTCGCGGGCCTCGCGCAGCGGCATCTCCAGCGGCAGGCCGCCGGACGCTGACCGCGTCGCGTACTGCGGCAGAACGCGCTCGACATCCGCTGATCCGATGGTTTCCTCGAGCGAAGTGAGCGCTAGCGCCCGCACCGCGCTCGCGAGGTCCTCGAGGTTGCCCGGCCAGCTGAAATTGCGCAGCAGATTCAGGGCCGCCGTGGCGAACTGGCGCGGTGGGCAGTAGCGCGTCTCGACCAGTTGCACCAGCAGCAGATTCGCGATGTCGGGGATGTCCTCGGCGTGCTCGCGCAGCGCTGGAAGCGTCAGCGTCAGTTCAGACAGACGCGCAAGCAGTTGCTGATCGAAGCCGTGCGCCTCAACGAGCCGCCGCGGTTCCTCGGCGGTAAAGGACACCAGGCGCAGTTTGCTGCGCTCGGCCTTGGAGACGACGAACGCGAGGTTTTTCTGCTGGTTGCTCGACAGCTGCGCCAGTTCGTCGATAAAGAAAATCCCGCCCGAAGCATGCGCGACCAGGTCCGGCGAGAAATCCGATAGCACCTGGTTTGCCGCGACCCACGGCGTATTCGGCTGATGCAGGTAACGCGCGAACAGTTCTGGCATCAGACCCCGGCCGCCTCGCAGCAGCACCGGGACGGAAAGCGCCGAAACCTGCGCGAGCCTCTTCTTAAGGTCACCAAGCACGCTCGAGCGTCCGAATGCGGCCAGCGCGAGTGGCTGCGCCGGCCGCGGCTCCTCCCGGCGCAGCGCCCTTCTGACGGTGGCCAGCAGTTTCTGCAGGGCAATCGGCTTTTCCAGGAAGTCCATCGCGCCGATCCGGGTGGCCTCGACGGCGGTCTCGATCGTGGCATGACCCGACATCATGATGACCGGCATGGTCAGCTGGCCGCTAGACACCCACTCCTTGAGCAGCGTGATGCCGTCGGCGTCCGGCATCCAGATATCGAGCAGCACGAGATCCGGCCGCTCCCGTGCGCGCTGCTCCCGCGCTGCAGTGGCGCTGTCGGCGAGCCAGACGTTGTGGCCTTCGTCGGCGAGGATCTCCGAGAGGAGCTCGCGAATGCCGATTTCGTCGTCAACGACAAGTATCTGTGCCATGGTCCCCGTTACGCAGCCTTCGCCAAGGGCAACGAAATGCTCACTGCAGCGCCGCGCTCCCCGTCGCAATCCGGCCGGTTGGCGATGGTTATGCTGCCATGGTGCTCGTCTATGATCTTCTTCACGATCGCCAACCCCAACCCGGTTCCCTTGGTTTTGGTAGTGATATAGGGCTCGAACGCGCGTTGCATGATGGCTTCGGTAAAACCGCTCCCATTGTCGCTGATTCCAAGCCACACCTGGCCGCCGGCAGGCCCGGGAACAAGCGCGGTCGCCACTTCGATGCGCGGGGCGGGGCTGCCGGCGAGCGCGTCCTGCGAGTTCCGAAGCAGATTGTGGATCACCTGCCGGAGCTGGTTGCGGTCGCCGCGCACGGGAGGCAACCCTTCCTCGAGCCGCGCTCGCACTTCCAGTCCGGGCTGCTCGTAGAGCACCAGCACTTCGGCGACCAGCCCGTTGATATCCAGCGGTTCGAGCACGGGCACGGGCGTGCGCGCGTACTCGCGAAAATCGTCCACCATGTTCTTCATCGCCGTGACCTGCGCCACGATGGTCTGCGTTGCGCGGTCCAGGGCCTGTGCATCCTCCGCCGAGAGCTTGCCCTCAAGCTTCGCCTGCAGGCGTTCGGCCGCGAGCTGGATCGGGGTCAGCGGGTTCTTGATCTCATGCGCGAGGCGCCGCGCCACCTCGCTCCAGGCGGTCGCGCGCTGGGCGGCGATAAGCTGCGTGATGTCGTCAAATACCACCACGTAGCCGCCGCCACTCGTCACGGGCAACGCCGAGCCGCGCAGCACGATAACTCGCTCGGGCAGTTCTATCTGGCGCTGCCAGGCGCCGTCGAGTTGTTTCGCAAACTGCTCGCGCAGCGTGTCGGCGACCTGCGGCAGCTTCTGCCAACGCTCGGGCGGCGCGCCCAGTAGCGGCGCAAGATCCTCGTGCAGGATATTTCCCGCCGCCCGGTTGATGGTCCGCAGTGCGAGCCCCGCATCGAACACCAGCACGCCCGCCGACAGGTTCGCGAGCAGGCTCTCCAGATAAGCCTTCGCGGTTTCGAGCTGCGCGTGGTTCGCCTCAGCGGCCGACCTCGCCTCGTCGAGCTGCTCGGTCATGCTGTTGAACGACTGGGTGAGAACACCGAGTTCGTCGCGGCTGGTGATCGGCGCACGGCGGGAAAAATCGCCGCGGGCCACCGCCTGGGTACCTTCGGCGAGAACCGCCAGCGGCTCCGACAGCTTTCGCGAAAGCAGGAATGCGAGCGCGATGGCCGAGAACAGCGCAAACAGCAGCGTGAGGGTCAGGGTCAGGATGTAGATGTTGCGAAGGCTCCGGCGTGACAGCGACAGCTCCTTGTAGGCGTGGTAGACAGATTGCACGCTCTCGCCCTGCTCGGCCAGACTCTGGGGTACGGGCTGGGTGAGCTGGAGCAGGCGCATTTCCTCAGACAGGCTCAGGCTGTCGACCGGGACGATCACCCGCAGCAGCATTCCCTGGTCTCCCTGCGGCTCGATCGCAATGTAGCTGCGGCTGGTGCGTGCCTGCCGCAGTGCCGCCGCCGGCGGCATGGTCGGAACGAGCGTGAGGGCCTCACGGCTCGCGCTGCTGAGCAGCCTGCCGCCGGTGGTGAGTAGCAGCGCGTCTTCGACATCCATCTGTTCACGCAGCCGGCCGAGCAGCATGCTTTGCTGGGCGCCTTGCACACCCGAAAGATCCAGCGCCATCGAGTTCGCCTTACGCGCCAGGTCCGACAGCATCGCATCCAAAGCGGCTCGACCGAGGTTGAGACCGCCTTCGAGCGCCTTGTCTACTCGAACGTCGAACCAGGACTCGATGCTCTTGGCGAGAAACTGCACCGAGACCGTGTAGACGAGCGCCCCGGGAAGCAGGGCGATGATCGCGAACATCACCAGCAGTCTGAAGGTGAGCAGCGAACCGAACACCTTCGCGCGGCGCTGGCGTGCGAGTACCACCAGCTGATAGACGACCAGCGCGAGCAGCCCCGCGGCGATCACCGCATTCAGCACCAGAAGCAGCGGATAGTGCTCGGCGAAAAGGGGTGTGTTCGCGCTCGCCGCGGCAAGCAGGAACAGCAGGATCCCGCCGAGCGCCGCACTCGCGGTCAGGACGTAGGTCATCGGGCTGCGCTCCCCGCGGCGGTGAAAGTCACCCGTGTCCAATCGGAGGCGAGCGTCCATTCGCGGCTGACGAACGCACTCACCTGGAACGGCTTGGGCAGTTGCGTGGTATCGAGGCGCATGCGCACCAGAGCGACGTAGCCCTCTTCGGGCTTCAGATGCTCACGTTCCACCACCACCCAGTCGCGCACCGTGCCGAGCGTGCGCAGCGCTTCTTTCAGCGTAGGGAAGTTCTGGTACAGGGCTCCGCGCGAGACGCGGTACTGCCGCGACAGCGGGTGGTAGAAAAGACGCAGCGTCAGCTTTTCCGCGGCTGCTTTCTCGTCGAACCAGTACCAGCGCGGCCGCACCAGTTCAAACTCGACGACGAAATACAGCGCCACGCCGTGGTTGAGCGCCTCTTCCATCCGCTGGGTAAGATCAAACCCGAAATCCGCTCTGACCAGCAGCGCTTCATCGCCCTGCACCACGGACACGTCGCGGGCTTCGATGACATCGGCGTACACGCTGCCCGAGGCGGCGGCGATGAAGGCAAGCACGAGCAGCAGGCGACGCGGCATCAGGATCGGTTCTTTTGCAGCAAGGCGTAGTAGAAACCGTCGGTATCACTTCCCGGCAGGATCTGGCCATTCTCGACACCGGCGAGCGGCATGGCGAGCGCCTCGGGATGGCGGCCGAGAAAGCTGCGGACCTGCAATCCGTTTTCCTCCGGAAAGACGGAGCACGTCGCGTACAGCAATGTACCACCGGGGATGAGCAGTTGCCACAGCGCTTCCAGCAGGCGCGCCTGCGCCGCTGCGAATCCTGCGATGTCGGTCTCGCGCCGCAGCCACAGAATGTCGGGGTGGCGGCGCACGACGCCCGACGCGGAGCAGGGCACGTCGGCCAGGACGCGGTCGAACGGTCGGCCATCCCAGAATGTCGGCGGCCGCGCCGCATCGCCCACCAGCACGGTTCCCTTCAGCCCGAGCCGCGAGAAGTTTTCGTCGATGCGCAGCGCGCGTTCGCGGGAAATGTCGACCGCAAGCAGTTCACACTCGACGAGCTCGAGCAGGTGCGCCGCCTTGCCCCCGGGCGCCGCACAGGCGTCCAGCACCCGCATGCCGGGCTCGACGTTGAGCAGGGGCGCGGCTGCCTGGGCGCCCTTGTCCTGCACCGAGACCTCGCCTTCGGCAAATCCGGGCAACGCGTCGACCCGGCACGGGCGCTCCAGCAGCACGGCTGTGCCACCTATGGCGCGCGCGCGCATGTCCGCCTGCGCGAGCTTCTCCAGATAGCCCTCGACGCTCGCACGGCGCATATTCACGCGCAGCGTCATCGGCGGGTGCGCATTCGCGGCGCGCAGTACCTCTTCCCAATGCGCGGGATAAGCGATTCGGACCCGGTCTATCCACCACTGAGGATGCCGGAAGCGGCCGCTGTCGGTCTTCTCGATCTCGTCGCGCAACTGCGTCCCTTGGCGCAGGAAATTGCGCAACACCGCATTGACCAGGCCTCTGGCGCGCGGCTGACCCAGCAGGCTTGTCGCCTCCACCGCCTGATGTACCACCGCATGCGCTGATTGCGGCCGGTTGAACAGCTCGGCCAGCGCCGCGAGAAGCAGCGCGCGAACCACTTGATCCATGAGCGGCCGCTCCAGCAGGCGCTCAAGGGCCGCATCGACCAAACCGAAACCGCGCAACGCATTGAACGACAGATCCTGGGCCGCCGCCCGCAGGATCCGGGGACGGATCGTTTCAAGACCGGCGTTCAGGCTTGCTCCCGAAAGCACGCCGTCTACGGCGCGCGCGGCCGCGGCCAGCGATTCTGCTAAGGCGGGTGACGGGTTCAACACGGCGGACATCCAAGACAAACGGCGATTATAGGACCTAGGACGCCCGGTCAACGGCCAAGTCCGGGCCAGCGGTCCCGATTGTTCACTCGCGGCCGAAGCCCAGTCCTTCATTGATTGCCCGCAAGCCCGCGAGCCGTTCGGCAGGTTCGAACCTGGACGCCGGCTTCCCTGTTCAGCCCGAGATGGCGTACACCTGCAAGCGACTCAATTCCCGAAACGTTCGCCTGGAACCAGCCGGTGGCCGCGCAGAAACTCCGCAGGCGCGAGGCGCCTGCCGCCGGCACGCTGCAACTCTTCGATTCTGAGGCTCCCCTGGCCACATGCGACGACGATACCCCGTGCCTGCGCCTCGAGCACCGTTCCGGCAATCCCCGAGTGCGGCGCAGGCGCGGCCCGCCAAATTTTCAATTCCTCGTCCCGCAGTCGCGACGCGGCACCCGGGTGCGGATTGAACGCCCGCACTTTGCGCCAGATTTCCAGCGCCGGCCGCGTCCAATCGATGCGCGCCTCGGCTCGGTCGATCTTGGCGGCGTAGGTGGCGCCCTCCGCAGGCTGTTGCCTGGGCACGGCTGTGCCGTGCTCGAGATCATTCAGTGCCTTCATGAGCAGTCCCGCACCCAGATCAGCCAAGCGGTCATGCAGCGTCTGGGCATTATCTTCGTCGCGAATCGGAATCGATTCTGACAGCAGCACCGGCCCGGTATCCAGCCCCGCTTCCATCTGCATGATGCACACCCCTGTTTCGCGGTCACCCGCCAGCAGCGCCCGCTGAATCGGGGCCGCGCCGCGCCATCTCGGAAGCAGCGAGGCGTGAATGTTGATCGCACCGAGGCGCGGCATCGCGAGCACGCTCGGCGGCAGGATGAGCCCGTAGGCAGCCACCACCATGAGGTCCGCACCCACCAAGCGCAGGAGGTCCTGGACAGCCGCCTCCTTGAGCGACACCGGCTGTGCAATCGGGATACCTTGTTCAAGTGCAAGGCGCTTCACCGGGCTGGGATGCGGCCTGAGGCCGCGCCCGGCGGCACGATCAGGCTGCGTCAACACCAGCGCCAGTGCATGCCGGCCCGCGAGCAGCGCTGATAGCGCGTACACAGCAAAATCGGGCGTACCGGCAAAGATGAGTTTCACAGCTTCCGGGCGCGTCAGGCCGGCTGCCGCAACTGCTTTTGCATCTTGGCGCGTATTCGGTTCTGCTTAAGGCGCGAAAGAAGGTCGACAAAGACCTTGCCCTGCAAATGATCCATTTCGTGCTGGATACACACCGCCTGCAGCGTTTCGGCTTCGAACTCGACGAGCTTGCCGTCCAGACCCATCGCGCGCACGTGGATCCACTCGGCGCGCTCGACCGCCTCATAGACCCCGGGTACAGACAGACAGCCTTCTTCGCAGTATTGGGAACCTTCGCGTGCCAGAATCTCGGGGTTGATCAGCACCAGCAGCGTATCGCGCGCCTCCGATGTGTCGATGACAATGATCTGCCTGTGCACGTCGACTTGCGTCGCCGCGAGCCCAACCCCTGGGGCTGCATACATGGTTTCGGCCATGTCGTGCACCAAGGCGCGGATGTCTTCGGTGATTTCCGCAACCCGGGAAGCCTTCTTGTACAACCTCGGGTCCGGGTAGCGCAGGATGGGAAGCAGCGCCATAAAAACTTGCTAATTGAATGGATTAGATGCAGAATTTAACGCAGACTATAGAATGGATGCTATGCTGTTAGCAAAGCGTTCGCTGCGCGCGTTTCCACGTGAGGATGCCATGCGAAAGTCTATCATATTCTTTCTGTTCGCTTTTTTGGTGTACCCGTCCTGGGTACTCGCTCAGGGTGAACCGAAACTGCAGGAAAACGCGCCGGACCGTTACGTCGTCGCAAAGGGCGATACGCTTTGGAGCATCGCCGCGAAATTCCTGAAGGACCCATGGCGCTGGGCGGAACTCTGGCGCCTCAACGAGGATCAGGTCAAGAATCCCCATCGCATCCATCCCGGCGATGTGATCGTCCTGAACCGCACCAAGAGTCCAGCGCAACTCTCCGTGAGCGTCTCGACGGTCAAGCTTTCGCCGCAGGTTCGCGTCGAGCCGCTTGCGGCTCAGGCGATTCCTTCCATTCCGTTCAAGCACATCGAACCATTCCTGTCCCGGCCCCTGGTGATTGAGGAAGGAGGCCTGCAGAAGGCGCCGCGTATCGTCGGCACTCAGGAGGCCACGGTCTATCTGGGCGCCGGGGGTGTGGCTTACGTAAGCGGGCTCGGCGAAAGCAAAGAAACAAACTGGCACGTATTCAGACAGGGCCGCGCACTGGTGGATCCGGACACCAACAGGACATTGGGATTCGAGGCCATCTTTCTCGGCACCGCTCGCATCATGAGCTTGGGCGAGCCGGCCACGATGCGCATCATCAACTCCAGCCAAGAGATCAGCCAAGGCGACCGGCTGCTCCCCGCGGGGGCACCGGTGATAAACCAATTTGCGCCGCACCCGCCCAAGGGATTCATCGGCGGCCGCGTCATCGCCGTCTTCGGAGGCCTCCTGAACAGCGAAGGGGGCAAGAATTCCGTCGTGTCGATCAACAAAGGCTCGCTCCACGGCCTGGAGATGGGACACGTGCTGGCGATTGCGCGAACCGGCGCCACGATACCGGACCCGCAATCGACCGTGTCGCGCGACAGCGCGCCGCAGATCCGCCTGCCCGATGAGCGCTATGGGTTCGCCTACGTGTTCCGGGTCTTCGACAGCGTGTCTTACGCGCTCATTATGGACAGTTCGCGGCCCGTTGCGCCGGGCGACTTCTTACTCACGCCCTGACACGGACCCGTGGGCCTGACCCGTGGGCGCATGAGTTCGAACAACGACCTCGCCTCTTGGATCGATCTTAGCCTGGTCCCCGGTCTGGGCGCCCAGACCTACAGGGCACTGCTTTCCGCGTTTGGCCTGCCGGACAACATCCTTTCGGCGTCGCGCGCGCGGCTCGCCGGGGTCGTTTCCGACGCGATCGCCGGAAGGATCAGAGAGCATGGACGCGCGTCGCTTGTAGCGGCCGCACTCGCCTGGGCGGAACAGCCCGGTCGAACGGTGCTCACGCTCGCGGACCCCGACTACCCGCGGCAACTGCTTCAGATTCCCGACCCGCCGGTGCTGCTTTACGTAACGGGCGACACGCGGCTGCTCGGTGCGCCTTCGCTCGCGATCGTCGGCAGCCGCAATGCCACGCAGCAGGGCATGACAAACGCAGAACGATTCGCGCGTGCGCTGAGCGAGGCGGGCCTGGCGATCGTAAGTGGCTTGGCGCTGGGGATCGATGCCGCCGCGCACCGAGGCGGGCTTGCCGGACGGGGCTCTACGATGGCGGTTCTCGGCTGCGGGGCGAACGTCGTCTATCCCATGGGCAACGAGCCGTTGTTCGCGCAGATCGCCGAAAACGGCGCGATCGTTTCCGAATTTCCCCTCGATACACCTCCGTCCCGCGAAAATTTCCCGCGCCGCAATCGCCTGATCTCGGGGCTTTCCCGGGGATGTCTGGTGATCGAAGCGGCGCTCGCTTCAGGCTCGCTCATCACGGCGAGGCTCGCCGCGGAGCAGGGGCGCGAAGTCTACGCGATCCCGGGCTCGATTCACTCACCGCTTTCCAAAGGCTGCCATGCGCTCATCAAGCAGGGCGCAAAGCTGGTCGAGTCTGCGCAGGACGTACTCGAGGAACTCGGGCTCAATGCCGGAACCCATGCCACCCCCAATACATCGGGGGTCCTGGATGGCCTGCTACAACATATGGGGTATGATCCGTGCACTATCGACACCCTGATCCAGCGCACCGGCTTGACTGCCGAGGCCATATCGGCGATGCTGCTGACGCTGGAGCTGGAAGGAAAGGTGGACAGCCTTCCCGGAGGTGTATACCAACGCATCAGCTGAGGTCCGCGCGCAAAAAAATGTTCGATGTCCTCGTTTACCTGTTCGAAAACTACTATCAGGCCGACGGCTATCCCGACCACGGCACGCTGAGCCGCAAGCTCCACGCAGCCGGGTTTGAGAACGAAGACATCAGCGAGGCGCTCGACTGGCTGAACGGCTTGGCGCGGTTCAACGACAACGACCTGCCGCAAACGCTTGAAACGAGTGCTTCGCACCGCGCGTACACCGCCGACGAACTGGACAAGCTTTCGACCGAAGGGCGCGGTTTCCTCGTATTCTTGGAGTCCGCCCGGGTCCTGTCTCCGGTTCTGCGCGAGGTCATCCTCGAGCGCGCGATGGCATTGCCCGAGGAAGTGGTAGGACTGGAAAAGCTCAAGGTCATTGCGCTGATGGTGCTGTGGGCGCGCAAGGGCAGCGTCGATGCGCTGATACTCGACGAACTTCTTCCGGACGGCGAGAAACGCCAGATGCATTAAGCATTTAGCTGGCGCCGACCCCCTGAATTCGGCCCCCGCACAACATCATTCCTTGCTTGTCTGCGCGGATTGCTCTTATCATTCCGCGCTCTTGCCTTGCGGCGATCACTCGCTGCATCGACCGAAACAATCATCGCGTGACAAGGAATTTCATCATCGCCAAAAATCTGCGCCTCTTTCGGCCATCGGCTGTCGCTGGCCGCCTGGTCAAGAGCCTGCACGCGTCTAGGCGAGCCACGGCTAGGGAGCCAGCCGCGGCACAAGAACCTTCGGTGGCTAATGGTGCCGCAGGCAAGGACTGTCCGGATTGCAGGTTCTTCCTGGGAACTCATGGCTAAGAAACTCATCATCGCCGAAAAGCCTTCAGTGGCGAATGACGTTGCCCGCGCATTGGGTGGCTTTACGCGCCACGGCGACTACTACGAGAGCGACCGATATGTCCTTTCATCTGCGATCGGGCACCTGCTTGCGATTGCGGTCCCGGATGGATATGAAGTCAAGCGCGGCAAATGGTCGCTCGCGAACCTGCCGGTCATTCCCCCGCATTTCGACCTGATGCCGATCGAACGGACAGAGGACCGACTGAAACTGCTCGCGCGGTTGATGAAGCGCAAGGACGTCACCGGCTTGATCAATGCCTGCGACGCCGGGCGCGAGGGCGAACTGATATTCCGCTACATCGTTCAGCACGCAGGCAGCAAGAAACCCATCGAACGTCTCTGGCTGCAATCGATGACGCCATCGGCAATTCTCGAGGGTTTTGCCTCGCTGCGTCCGGACGAGGCATTGCGTCCGTTGGCCGACGCGGCTGTTTGCCGCTCCGAGTCCGATTGGCTGGTTGGCATCAACGGCACTCGCGCGATGACCGCGTTCAATTCCAAGGAAGGCGGCTTCTACAAGACAACGGTCGGCCGGGTGCAAACACCGACGCTGGCAATCCTGGTCGAGCGCGAGCAGCGAATCCGGAGTTTTATTTCTAAGGACTATTGGGAACTGCACGGGACTTTCTCCACTGGCAAGGCCGAATACGCGGGCCGCTGGTTCGACGAGAAATTCGAGAAGACGCAGGGTGACGAAGATTATGATTCCCGGCCAGAGCGCATCTGGGATGAAGCGCGCGCAAGCGCTATCCGTGCCAAGTGCGAGGGCAAGCCCGGCAATGCTACGGAAGAGGCCAAGGCAACTGCGCAACTCTCGCCGTTGCTGTACGACCTGACCAGCCTCCAGCGCGAGGCGAATAGCCGCTTCGGCTTTTCGGCCAAAATGACGCTTTCGCTCGCTCAGGCCCTCTACGAGAAGCACAAGGTTCTGACCTACCCGCGGACCGACTCGCGCGCATTGCCACAGGATTACATCCCAGCCGTGCGCTCGGCGATGGCGATGTTGACAGGCGGAAAAGCGCGCAAGCCGACCGGGCTGCTCGCCGGTTATGCGCCCTTTGCCGCACGGGTCCTCAAAGAAGGGTGGGTGGGGCCCAACAAGCGCATTTTCGACGATGCCAAGGTCTCCGACCACTTCGCCATCATTCCGACGTTCGAGGCGCCGCGGCAACTCAACGAGGCCGAGAGCAAGCTCTACGACATGGTGGTCAAGCGGTTTCTTGCAGTGTTCTTTCCGGCCGCCGAATTCATGGTCACCACCCGCATTACCCGTGTCGAGGGCGAACCGTTCCGCACCGATGGGCGCGTCATGAACAAACCGGGCTGGCTCGCCGTATACGGCCGGGAATCTCAGACGGGGGACGAGTCTGTTTCGCTGCCTGCGCTGGACGGCCCCGAGGTGACAGTGGAGCGGGTCGAGCTGCGCGGAGCCCAGACCAGGCCGCCGGCGCGCTTCACCGAAGCCACATTGCTTTCCGCGATGGAAGGCGCAGGCAAGCTGGTCGAAGATGAGGACCTGCGCGAAGCCATGCGCGAGAAGGGGCTCGGTACGCCGGCCACTCGCGCTGCCATCATCGAAGGTCTCATCTTCGAGGATTACCTGCACCGCATCGGACGCGAACTGCAAGCGACTCCGAAGGCGTTCTCGCTGATGTTCGCGCTCAAGCACTTCGGCATCACGGAGATCACCTCACCGGAGCTTACCGGCGGCTGGGAGTACAAGCTCAAGCAGATGGAGCGCGGCGAACTGAAACGCGCGGTCTTCATGGACCATATTGTCGATACCACTCGCGAAATGGTCGAGCGCATCCGCAACGGAAACATCCCCGACGAGGCTTTCGCGACATTGAGTACGCCGTGTCCGAAGTGCGGCGCCACGGTGCAGGAAAACTACCGCAAGTTCCAATGCCAGTCCTGCGACTTCGCCATCTGGCGCGTGATGTCGGGACGCGAACTTGCGCCCGAGGAAGTTGAGGAGTTGATCGAAAAACGCGCCGTGGGGCCGCTCACAGGGTTTCGCAGCCGCATGGGCAGATCGTTTGCCGGAGCGCTCAAGCTTACAGCCGAGATGAAGGCGGAGTTCGACTTCGGTCAGGGCGGAGAGGGCAGGGACGGGGAAGCGCCGGATTTCTCCGGACAGCATGCCCTGGGCGCCTGCCCCAAATGCGGTTCCCGTGTGTTCGAACAACCGATGGCGTACCTGTGCGAAAAGTCCGTGAGTTCGGAGCGCAGCTGTGAATTCCGATCCGGCCGCATCATCCTGCAACGCCCCATCGAACGAGAGCAGATGGTGAAACTCCTCTCCACCGGCAGGACGGACTTGCTGCACCGCTTTATTTCTAAGAAAGGGCGGCCGTTTTCGGCGTTCCTGGTGCGCGGCGCGGACGGCAAGGTCGGGTTTGAGTTTGCGCCAAGAGCAGCTAAGACTGCGACTACCGCCCGTTCCAAGGCACCAGCCACGCCGTCGGAAAGACCCGCGGCCCGCGCGCCCGCGAAGTCCGCAACCAAGGTTTCAAATAAAGCCGCCAGAGCACCTACCAAGACCAAGGCAACGAAGAAGCCCGCGAGCGCAACGCGCCGGAAATCCGCGACCTAACCTAGGTCCAACCTAGGTCCCGGGAGGGGCGCTAGACGTCCAGGCGCGCGATCAGTGCGTTTTGCTCGATGAAGACGCGTCGCGGCTCGACGTCGTCGCCCATGAGCTTTGTGAAGATGTCGTCCGCGATGATGGCGTCCTCTACCTGCACTTTCAGCAGCCGGCGCGAGGCCGGATCCATGGTCGTATCCCAGAGCTGCGCCGGGTTCATCTCGCCCAGACCCTTATAGCGCTGAATTGCTGCGCCGCGCTCCACCTCGCCGAGCAGCCAGCGAATGGCCTGTCCGAAGTCTGCCACCGGCTGCTCCTTGTCGTCGCGAGCCACCACCGCGCCAGAGCCGATCAGCCCCACGAGCATCTTTGCCGTGGTTTCGATCTGCTTATAGTCCCCCGAGACCAGAAAGTCCTCATCCAGAACGGTTGCCTTGATGTTGCCGTGATGATTGCGCTCTATGAGCAACTGATAGCGCTCGATCTTCTCGTCGTAACGGACGCGCACGTTGACACCGCCTTTGCCGTTACCGTTGCCCTGCGGCATCGCCTGCATCAGCTTGAGCGCGCTTGCACCGGCCATTTGCGCGCTCGAAAGATCCACACCAACGCCACGCATCAATCCCCGCAACGCCTCGCTGTCGATGATTCTGGATAGCCGCTCCACCACGGCCTCGGCAAGCAGGTAGCTCCTGGCGATTTGCTCCAGGGCTTCGCCAGCGATCGGCACCGCGCCCTTCCTGGGGACAAGCGCTGCCCCGACCAAGGCCTGTGCCAGCATGAACTGGTCGCGCTCATGATCATCCTTGAGGTAGCGCTCCGTCTTGCCTAGCTTCATCCTGTACAGCGGCGGCTGGGCGATGTAAATGTGGCCACGCTCCACGAGTTCGCGCATCTGGCGGTAGAAGAAAGTGAGCAGCAGCGTGCGTATGTGCGCGCCGTCGACGTCTGCGTCGGTCATGATGATGATGCGGTGGTAACGCAACTTGCCGACGTCGTATTCCTCGGCCCCTATTCCCGTACCCAGCGTTTGTATCAGGGTGACGATTTCCTGTGAGGACAGCATCTTCTCCGGCCGCGCCCGCTCTACATTCAGGATCTTCCCTTTGAGCGGAAGGATAGCCTGGAACTTTCGGTCGCGGCCTTGTTTCGCTGATCCACCGGCGGAATCGCCTTCGACGATGTAAAGCTCGCACTTCGATGGATCTTTTTCCTGGCAGTCGGCGAGTTTTGCCGACAAGCCGAATGAGTCGAGGACGCCTTTTCGGCGCGTGAGCTCGCGCGCCCTGCGTGCGGCCTCCCTTGCCCTCGCCGCGTCCACAATCTTGGTACATATAACGCGTGCGTCCCCGGGACGCTCCAGCAGGAAACTCATCAGCTTTTGCGCCACGATATCCTCGACGATCGGCCGCACCTCTGAGGAAACGAGCTTGTCCTTGGTCTGCGACGAGAACTTCGGGTCGGGTACCTTTACCGAGAGCACGCAGGTCAGCCCCTCCCGCATGTCGTCGCCAGTGGTCTCGACCTTTGCTTTCTTCGCAATCTCCTGGCTCTCGATGTATTGATTTAGCGTACGCGTCATCGCCGCCCGCAATCCGGTCAGATGCGCTCCACCGTCTCGCTGCGGAATATTGTTCGTATAGCAGAGCACCGCTTCCTGATAGGAATCGTTCCACTGCATCGATACTTCGACAGTGACGCCTTCCTTTTGACCGATCGCGTAGAACACATTGGGATGGAGCACGTTCTTGTTGCGGTTGATGAATTCGACGAAACCCTTTACGCCACCCGCGAACGCAAAATCCTCTTCTTTTCCGGTGCGTTGGTCGACGAGCTTAATCTTGACGCCATTATTCAGAAACGAGAGCTCGCGCAGTCGGCGGGCCAGAATGTCGTAGTGGTACTCGACGGTGTTGAAAGTCTCTGCGCTGGCCAGGAAGTGGACCTCTGTCCCGCGGCGCTCGGTCTTTCCGCTCACGCGCAGCGGTGACACCGTCACGCCGTGCCTGAACTCCACGAAGTGCGTCTTGCCGTCGCGCCGGACGGTAAGCCGCAACCATTCCGACAGCGCGTTCACCACCGAAACGCCGACGCCGTGTAGACCACCGGAGATCTTGTAAGCATTGTCGTCGAACTTGCCCCCGGCATGCAGCTCGGTCATCACGATTTCGGCGGCCGAGCGCCCCTCCGGATCATCCCGATGCACTTCGGTCGGAATGCCACGTCCGTTATCGGTCACGCTGATCGAATTGTCAGTGTGGATGGTGACGACGATCTCGTCGCAGTGGCCGCCGAGGGCCTCATCAATCGCGTTGTCGAGAACCTCGAATACCATGTGGTGGAGACCTGTACCGTCGGAGGTATCTCCGATGTACATTCCGGGGCGCTTGCGCACCGCGTCGAGCCCCTTCAGCACCTTGATGCTGTCGGAATCGTACTGATCGCTCTTTATAAGCTCGTTGTTGTCCGCTTCGCTCATTTTTCTATGGTCTCAAATTCGCATCGGCATGACGACGTACTTAAAGTCGTCCCGCCCTGGAATGGTAATGAGGGCACTGGAGTTTGAGTCGCCGAGTGCGCAGTCTATCTCCTGCACATCCACATTGTTGAGCACGTCAAGCAGGTAACCGACGTTGAAACCTATATCAAGGGACTCGCCTTTGTAATCGACATCGAGCTCCTCCTGCGCCTCTTCCTGCTCGGTATTGCTGCAGATGATCTTGAGGGTGCCGTCCGAGAGCACCCAACGTACACCCCTGAACTTGTCGCTGGTGAGGATGGCAGCACGTTGGAGGCTTTGAAGCAACTGTGTTCGGACAAGCCGAAGTCGGCGTGGTTGGTTCTGCGGTACCACCCGCGTGTAATCGGGAAATTTTCCGTCTACGAGTTTTGAGACGAGCAACACATCACCAAACTTGAAACGCGCCTGACTAGTCGACAGTTCCACTGCTACGGGATCGTCGCTGTCCGCAAGCAACTTAGCGAGTTCGAGAACGGTCTTTCTTGGAAGGATTACTTCCTGCCGGGAGAGGTTCTTGTCGCCGACGTCCTTGGTCGCGAAAGCAAGTCGGTGCCCGTCGGTCGCGATGAGTTTGAGTTGTCCTTCCTCCATTACCATCAGCAAACCATTGAGGTAATAACGTATGTCCTGTTGCGCCATTGCATACTGCACCAGGTTGACGAGGTTCTTCAGGAGTTTCTGGGCGACGGTGAACTTGGTGGGAGGAGCCTCCGCCTCGGAGAGTCGCGGAAAATCCTCAGCCGGGAGTGTCTGCAAGTTAAAACGGCTCTTGCCGGAGTTGATCTGCAACCTTCTTTCCTGCATAGCCAGCGATACCTCGCTGCCCTCTGGCAGCGCACGCAGAATATCGAGAAACTTTCGCGCACCAATGGTGATGTTTCTTGGCTCGCCTTGCCCGTCCGTCGCAGCCGATGCCGTTATCTCGATTTCTATATCCGTGGCGACAAAATCAATGCGATTCGCCGTCCGCACAAGCAGAACGTTTGATAGGATCGGAAGCGTGTGGCGCCGCTCAATGATTCCGGATACGGCCTGAAGAGGCTTCAACAGCACATCGCGGTTGATCTTTATCAGGTTCATATTGTTTTCCTTGATGATGATGATAATGGCGGCCGACTAAGTGGAAAACATCGGTAGCACGAGGGTGGGGGCGGTCAGAGGAGGGGGGAAAGTCTGTGGACAAGTGTGAGTGAGCCGGTGGATGGATTCTGCATAACTGGACCTCTCGGGTATACAAACGCAGTTACTCCCATTTACTCCCACGTTAATACCGGGCGTCTTCATCCCTTGAGAACTTGCTCGAGCACATGGTAATCCTTGTTGATGTCGTGGTCCTTTTCGCGCAGGGTGGCGATGGTTCTGCAGGCATGCAGGACGGTCGTGTGGTCACGGTTTCCGAAGGCGTCTCCGATATCCGGCAGGCTTAGTTGGGTAAGTTCCTTCGCCAGCGCCATTGCAACCTGGCGCGGGCGGGCGATGTTTCGGCTGCGCTTCTTGGAGTGCATATCGGAGATCTTGATCTTGTAGTAATCCGCGACGGTTTTCTGAATGTTGTCGACGGTGATTTGGCGGTTCTGCGCCGAAAGCAGGTCCCTTAAGGCTTCTTTCGCTGAATCAAGATTGATCTCCTTGCCGTTGAATCGCGCATACGCCATGACGCTCTTGAGCGCTCCTTCCAACTCGCGCACGTTCGAGCGGATGTGTTTGGCGATGAAAAAAGCGACTTCTTCGCTGATCTTTACCGACACCGCCTCAGCTTTTTTCAGAATGATGGCAACACGCATCTCTTGTTCCGGGGGCTCGATCGCGACCGACAAGCCCCATGAGAAGCGCGATTTAAGGCGTTCATCGATGCCGGCGAGGTCCTTCGGGTAGGTATCGCAGGTGATGATGAGTTGCTTATGCGCTTCGATCAGAGCGTTGAAGGCATAGAAGAATTCTTCCTGTGTGCGGTCCTTGCCGGTGAAGAACTGGATGTCATCGATAAGCAGCATGTCGAGCGAGTGGTAGTAACGCTTGAATTCATCGAAGGATTTTTGCTGATACGCGCGTACTACGTCCGAAACATACTGTGCCGCGTGCAGGTAGCGGACCTTGACTCGGGGATGCTGGGTGAGAATGAAGTTTCCAACCGCGTGTATGAGGTGGGTCTTACCAAGACCAACACCTCCATAGATAAAAAGAGGGTTGTACGAGGTACCGGAGTGCTCCGCGACTTGGAGAGCCGCCGCTCGGGCAAGCTGGTTGGCTTTTCCGGCTACGAAGTTCTCGAACGTAAATTCAGGTATCAGGCTGGAGCGAAGCGGTAACGCGGCCTTGGACGCTCGCGGCTGAGTTGCCGCCACCAGCGCGGACACCGGGGCATCAAGGACCTGCTTTGAATCCTTTAGAGCTAGGGAGACTTTGATGGGGGAGGCAAAAAACTCGGCGCCCATGGCTTCTATGCGAGTGACGAAACGTTCTTTTACCCACTGCAAAACGAAGTGGTTGGGAGCGAGCAGCCGAAGTTCCCCCGAAGGGACCGCCGAAGCGTCTAGCCGGAGCGGTCGGATCCATGTGTTAAATTGTTGAGTCGGAAGCTCTTTTTCAAACCGGCTCAGACAGGAACTCCAGAAGCCTTGCATGGAATGAACGGGGTCTTTTCAGGCAGCTAAGTCGGACCGGAATTCTACCCTTTTGCAACCAAGTTATCCACAGGTATAGCGTTATCCGTTCGTTGACAGCCTGGGTGGGAACATCGTCTAATGACAGGTTAGGTGATAACTCTGGAAAAACCATGAAGCGCACTTTTCAACCATCTGTAGTCCGTCGCAAACGCACGCACGGGTTTCTGGTCCGCATGCGCACGCGCGGCGGCAGAGCGGTGATTCGGGCGCGCCGTGCGAAAGGGCGGGAACGTCTTGGCGTTTGAGGCGCGCTGAGCGATTCCGGAAGGCGCAGAGGCTCTGCGGCGACTCGATCGCCCAGATCCTTGCGGTCACTCGGCCGCGCCGCGCAGGGTTGGTTTCCGTCCAGGTCAGACCCAACGGTCTGGACTATTCCCGGCTGGGTTTGGTCGTACCCAAGCGTTTCCTTCCTCGCGCCGTTGATCGTAATCGTGCCAAGCGCCTGCTTAGGGAATGGTTCAGGCGTAACCAAACGCTCTTGATCGGACGGGATATGCTTGTGCGGCTGGACACCCGGCGCTCGCAGTTGGAATCGCTGATTACCGACCTCGAGCGCGCATTCGTGCCTGAAAGATGAGACGAGTCCTACTGGGCCTGATCCGCGCATACCAGTACGCGGTCAGCCCGTTGTTTGTACAAAGTTGCCGGTTTTATCCGTCGTGCTCGGCGTACGCGCTCGAAGCGGTGGCGCGCCACGGTTCCTTGAGTGGTGCATGGCTTGCCGTGAAGCGGTTGCTGCGCTGCCATCCATGGCACGCGGGTGGCTACGACCCGGTCCCCTGATGATGTTGTGAATATCGCCCCTCAAATGGACACGCAAAGACTGATCCTGTTCTTCGTCTTCTCATTCTCCATCCTCATGCTTTGGGAGGCGTGGCAGAAGGAGGGCCGGCCTGTCCAGGCGCCCGCGACGATTGCTGCGACTGTGCCGACCCCCACCAGCACGCCTACGTCTAGCGTGGCGCCTGTTATTTCCAAGGGAGCGGGGGGCGTGCCCGCCGCCGCGGCCGAGGCACCACGGGCGGCGCATGATCGGGTGCGCGTCACGAGCGGCGAGGCGGTCGCGGAGATCGATACGCTTGGCGGTGACCTCGTTTATCTGGAGTTCAAGGAGCACAAGGATACCAACGACAAGAGCAAGAACTTCATACTGCTGACACCCGACTACCGCTATTCGGTTCAAAGCGGCCTGATCGGGGCAGACTTGCCGAACCACAAGACGCTATTCTCTGCTTCGTCAAAGCTTGCGTCGCTTGCGCGAGGCCAGGATCATCTCGATGTGCGGCTGGAGGCACCGTCAGTCAATGGCGTGAAGGTGGCCAAGATCTTGACGTTCCATCGGGACAGCCACCTCATCGATATCTCTTACGAGATTACGAACGGTGGCGCCGAACCGCTTGCTACGCATGCCTATTTCCAGGTGACGCGTGACGGAAAATCACCGCCCGGCGACACCGCGATGATGTCGACGTATACGGGCGCCGTGGTATATACCGAGCAGGACAAGTATGTGAAGGTGGGCTTCAGCGATATCGACAAGGGGAAGACGCCGTATTCCAAGACCGCAGACAACGGCTGGATCGGGATGGTGCAGCATTATTTCGTGACGGCGCTGTTGCCGCTGGAAAAACAGCCGCGGGAGTTTTATACCAAGAAGCTTGCGGATGATTTCTACTCGGTGGGTGTAATTGTGCCCAGCCCCGCGATTGCACCGGGCACGACCGGGAAAGTTTCGGTGCGGCTGTATGCCGGGCCGCAGGAGCAGGACAAGCTCAAGGCCATTGCTCCGGGGCTAGAGCTCGTTGTGGACTACGGTTGGCTGACAGTCATCGCCGCGCCGCTGTTTTGGGTGCTGCAATACTTCCACGCCTGGCTGAACAATTGGGGGCTTGCCATCATCCTGCTCACGGTGGTCATCAAACTGGTCTTCTTTCCGTTGTCGGCGGCGAGCTACCGCTCGATGGCCAAGATGAAACTGGTTTCGCCGCGACTCATGAAGCTGCGCGAGCAGTACGGTGAGGACCGGGTGAAGATGAACCAGGCCATGATGGACCTTTACAAGACGGAGAAGATTAATCCGCTGGGCGGGTGTCTTCCGATCGTGGTGCAGATACCGGTGTTCATTTCGCTTTACTGGGTCCTTCTGGCGGCAGTCGAACTTCGCCACGCCCCGTTTTACGGGTGGATCACCGATCTGGCCTCCCCCGATCCTTGGTACGTCCTTCCGGCGCTGATGATGGGCTCGATGGTCATCCAGACCAAGTTGAATCCAACGCCGCCCGACCCGGTGCAAGCCAAGGTGATGATGATCATGCCTTTTGCATTCGGGGTGATGTTCTTCTTCTTTCCATCGGGCCTGGTGCTCTACTGGTTCGTCAACAACATACTGTCCATCCTTCAGCAATGGCAGATCACCCGCATGATGGGAGACGGGAAGACGGTCGCGCGACGCTAGGCCGCTGTCGCGGGATTGATGCGGGTAATCGGATTCGGGCAGCTTTTCGATTCGGTCGCTGTCAGAGCATTCATACCCTACGCCCGCAACCGTGAATTCTGCTGAGACTGACGTTATTGCCGCGATCGCCACTGCGTCGGGGCGCGGGGGTATCGGCGTGGTCCGCGTGTCAGGGCCCGATCTCACCGGACTGGCGATGCAGTTGCTCGGCAAGATCCCCCAACCGCGGTTTGCCACGCACGCGGCGTTTCTGGGCGAGGGGGGGCGGCCGATCGACGACGGCATCGCACTGTATTTCCCAGCTCCCGCCTCCTATACCGGCGACGACGTGCTCGAGCTTCAGGGCCACGGTGGCCAGATCGTGATGCAGATGCTTCTGCGGCGTTGCCTGGCACTCGGCGCCCGGCTGGCCGAGCCCGGGGAGTTCACAAGGCGCGCATTCCTCAACGACAAGCTGGACTTGGCGCAGGCCGAGGGGGTGGCGGATCTGATCGAGGCCGCGACCGAAGCGGCGGCACGCTGCGCGCTTCGATCACTGCGCGGTGAGTTCTCCGCTTTGATCGACAGCTTGGTGGCGCGGTTGATCGAGCTGCGCATGCTCGTCGAGGCGACGCTCGATTTTCCCGAGGAGGACATCGATGCCGTTGACCGGCAGGCGGCGCAGGTGCGCCTCGGACGCCTGCGCGCCGATCTCGCTGATGTGCTTGCCAAGGGACGACAGGGCAGCGTGCTGCGCACCGGGCTTCAAGTCGTGCTCGCCGGCCAGCCAAACGTGGGCAAGTCCTCGCTGCTGAACCGGCTGGCCGGCGAGGAACTGGCGATCGTAACGGCTGTTCCGGGGACCACGCGGGACGCGGTGAGGCAGACTATTCAGATCGACGGCGTGCCGCTCAGCATCATCGACACGGCCGGCCTGCGCGACACCGGCGACGAGGTCGAGGCGATCGGCATTTCGCGGACCTGGCAGGCGATCGGTGGAGCTGACGTGCTGCTTCTGGTCGTCGAGGCCTCGCAGGGGGTAACCGAGCGCGACCGCGAAATCATGGCCCGACTGCCGCTGCGACTGCCACATGTCGTTGTATTCAACAAGATCGATCTGGCGGGTAAGCCCGCAGGTGCGGCCGAACCGGTCGTTGCAGGTGGCGAGACCCACGTGTGGCTGTCGGCCAAGACCGGCGAAGGCATGGAACTGCTGCGCCGAGCACTATTGTCGCTTGCAGGTTGGCAAGCTCCGGGCGAGGACTTGTTCCTGGCGCGCGAGAGGCATCTTGTCGCGCTGGCGCGCGCAGCGCAGACTCTGGAGCGCGCACAGACAGTGGTTGGCCAGGCGGAGCTTTTCGCCGAGGAACTGCGCCTCGCGCAGCACGAGCTTTGCAGCATCACCGGGGAATATTCGGCCGATGATTTGCTCGGGGATATCTTTTCGCGGTTTTGCATAGGCAAGTAGGAGTCTGGTACGGTCCGCGGGCACCGGACCGCCGTTCCGGTTCGTCAGGCGCCGCGCCCCGTATTTTCACGATCCGGAAGGTGTCGATGCGGCATTCTCGGACTCTGTGGATCATGGTAGAGTTCGCGCCTCTTATTTCAATTGCGACCGGTCACCCAGGCAGTTCTTTTACAGCGGGACCCGGACCGGAATCACACTTAACGAGCCATCCAGAATGAATCAGCCCATCTCACGTGGCATCGACATCGCCGCTCCCCATTACCTTCAACACGCAGCCGTAAAGGAGTGGGTTGCACAGGTGGCCACTCTGACCAAGCCGGACCGAGTGCACTGGTGCGACGGTTCTGAGGAGGAGTACGACCGCCTTTGTGCGGAGATGGTGCAGACCGGAACCATGAAGCGCCTTAATTCCAAGCTGCGGCCCAACAGCTACCTCGCGTTGTCCGACCCAACTGACGTTGCACGCATGGAGGACTGCACCTTCATCTGCTCCAAGGCAAAGGAAGATGCGGGTGCGACCAATAACTGGGTCGATCCGGTCGAGATGCGAAGCACGCTGGGCAAAGTTTTCGACGGCTGCATGCGCGGCCGCACAATGTATGTCGTGCCGTTCTCCATGGGGCCCCTCGGATCGCATATCGCGCATATCGGGGTGGAGCTGTCCGATTCCCCTTATGTCGCGGTGAGCATGCGCATCATGACCCGCATGGGGGTCAAGGTATGGGAAGTGCTCGGCAAGAATGGTTATTTTGTACCCTGTATTCACTCGGTCGGGGCGCCGTTGGCGGCGGGTCAAAAGGACGTTCCCTGGCCCTGCAACAAGGCGCACAAGTACATCGTTCATTATCCCGAGACGCGCGAGATCTGGTCGTTCGGTTCGGGCTATGGCGGCAATGCCCTGCTGGGGAAGAAATGCCTCAGCTTGCGCATCGCCTCGGTCATGGGTCGCCAGGACGGTTGGCTTGCCGAGCACATGCTCATTCTCGGCGTCACCTCGCCGACGGGCCAGAAAACTTACGTCACCGGGGCGTTTCCTTCGGCCTGCGGCAAGACGAATTTCGCCATGATCGTGCCGCCGGCCGAACTCAAGGGCTGGAAGGTCACGACCATAGGCGAGGATATCGCGTGGATCAAGCCGGGCAAGGACGGGCGGTTCTATGCCATCAACCCGGAAGCAGGATTTTTCGGCGTTGCGCCGGGAACGTCGAACAAGACCAATCCGAATTGCATGGCGATGCTGAAGGAGAACGTGATCTTCACCAACGTCGCGCTCACGCCGGAGGGTGACGTGTGGTGGGAAGGCATGACCGATACGCCTCCCAAGGAACTTCTCGATTGGCAGGGCCAACCGTGGACGCCGGAATCCGGGCGCAAGGCTGCGCATCCGAACTCGCGCTTTACGGTACCGGCGATCCAATGCCCTTCAATCGATCCCAAATGGGAGAATCCGAACGGCGTGCCGATCTCCGCGTTCGTCGTCGGAGGCCGCCGCTCCAACACCGTGCCGCTGGTTTTCGAAGCATTCTCGTGGACCGATGGCGTCTATCTTGCGGCGACGATGGGTTCCGAGACCACTGCGGCGGCAACCGGGAAAGTGGGTGTCGTGAGGCGCGATCCCATGGCCATGATCCCGTTTTGCGGTTACAACATGGCTGACTATTTCGGCCACTGGCTGAAGCTCGGTCGCACGGCCGAGAACCGCCCGCATGTCTTCTGCGTCAATTGGTTCCGCACTGACGCAGACGGGCGCTTCGTGTGGCCGGGATTCGGCGAGAACATGCGCGTGCTTAAATGGGTCGTCGAGCGTTGCCAGGGCCGGGCGAGCGCGCGCGAGACTGCAATTGGCTGGGTGCCCGATTACGACGACATGGAGTGGAAGGGTCTGGAGTCATTCACCCCGGAGCGGTTCCGCGCTGTGATGGCGATCAAACACGATGAGTGGAAACTCGAGTTGACCGCCCACGATGAGTTGTTCGATACCCTGAAGAACCGCCTGCCGCGGGAGTTGCAGCTTCGCCGCGAACTCGTGCACTTGGCCCTCGGCGCCTGAGCGCTGGAGTCGGAATCAGAAGATGCCGCTTGCGAGCGGCTTTTTCTGCGAACTTGCCGACCGGTAAATGCTGCAGCACCAGCGTGCAAATGTAAGTATTCGCCATCGCTAAAACTGTCTTCTGTATTGAATTTACTGAATTTGTATGGCCGAACGCGGCAGTTCGAACCAGGACTGGTCCCAAGCGGTGCAGGGCGTCGCCGAGCATCGACGCGAGACGTTTCACGTGGAACGCTTCACGGTGCGGGTCTGACGCTGGTCCTGGAACGACTCGGCAAATCCTCGCATCAAACAGGTCCAGTGCGCGTTTCACGTGGAACATTGGATGGATGTTTTGCGGAGCGCGTTCAAAACCGGCTAAAATTCGCCTCCCTACTGTCTGCTGGCCGATATGCGGTATCCAAACGAATTCGAGGTCATCGTCGTTGGCGGCGGACATGCCGGGACCGAGGCTGCGCTCGCCGCCGCCCGCGCCGGCCGACGGACCTTGCTGCTCACGCACAATATCGAAACGCTGGGGCAGATGTCGTGCAACCCCTCAATCGGCGGCATTGGCAAGGGACACCTCGTCAAGGAGGTGGATGCGCTTGGCGGTGCGATGGCACTGGCAGCCGACGAAGCGGGCATTCAGTTCCGGATTCTCAACTCGAGCAAAGGGCCCGCGGTCAGAGCCACCCGTGCCCAAGCCGACCGGGTGCTTTATCGAAACGCGATTCGCACCCGCCTAGAGAATCAGCCCAACCTGGCCTTGTTTCAGCAGGCGGTTGATGATCTCATCATCGAGGACGATGGCGGAAACACGCGAGTCACCGGTGTGGTCACGCAGTCTGGGGTCTGCATAAGGGCACAGACCGTCGTTCTCACGACGGGTACGTTCCTGTCGGGCCTGATTCACGTAGGGCTGAGCCAATGCCAGGCGGGTAGGGCGGGCGAACCGGCTGCAAACAGTCTTGCCGCGCGGCTGCGTGAACTGAAGCTGCCTGCCGGGCGGCTGAAGACCGGCACGCCGCCGCGCATCGATGGACGAAGCATTGATTTCTCGGTCATGCAGATCCAGCGGGGAGACGATCCCGCGCCGGTATTTTCCTTCATCGGCGATGTGCACATGCACCCGGAACAGTTGCCCTGCTGGGTTACGCACACCAATGAGCGCACCCACGAGATCATCCGCGGAGGGCTCGACCGCTCGCCGATGTACACCGGCGTCATAGAGGGAATCGGTCCGCGTTATTGTCCGTCGATCGAGGACAAGATTCACCGCTTTGCTTCGAAGGCGAGCCATCAGATCTTCCTGGAGCCAGAGGGCCTCAGCACCAACGAGTACTACCCGAACGGTATTTCCACCAGCCTGCCGTTCGATGTGCAGCTGGATTTGGTGCGTTCTATCAATGGGTTGGAGCATGCACATATCCTGCGACCCGGTTATGCGATCGAGTACGACTATTTCGATCCCCGCGGGCTGAAGGCGTCGCTAGAAACCAAGGCCATCGCTGGGCTTTTTTTCGCCGGCCAGATCAACGGTACGACCGGCTACGAAGAAGCGGCTGCACAAGGATTGCTCGCCGGTATCAATGCGTCGCTGCTCGTTCGCGGAATGGACGCGTGGTGTCCCAAGCGCGATGAGGCCTATATTGGAGTTCTGGTCGACGACCTGATCACTCGGGGCGTCTCAGAGCCGTATCGAATGTTTACCAGCCGCGCCGAGTACCGCCTCATGTTGCGCGAGGACAATGCCGATCTGCGGCTCACGCAGATCGGCCGCGATCTCGGCGTCGTCGACGATATGCGTTGGGAAGCGTTCGATCGCAAGCGCGATGCCGTCGCGCGCGAGCAGGAGCGGCTCAAACTCACTTGGGTCGGTCCCAGGAATCTTTCCGAGTCCGATGTGGCGAGGGTCTTCGGCAAACCGATCGAACGCGACTACTGTCTCATGGACCTGCTGAAGCGGCCCGACGTCAACTATGCATCGCTGATGACCTTGCCTGGTGCGGGGCCTGGTATTGCGGACGGCCAGGTCGCGGATCAGGTGGAGATCCAGGCCAAGTATCAGGGCTACATCGTCAGACAACAGGACGAAGTCGCCCGCCGGGAACACTATGAAGCATTGCCGCTGCCCAGCGATCTCGACTACCGCGATGTGCGCGGGCTTTCGGTCGAGGTTCAGCAAAAACTCAACCAGCATCATCCCGAGACCATAGGCCAAGCCTCCAGGATATCGGGGATCACGCCGGCGGCCATCTCGTTGTTGCTCGTGCACCTGAAGCAGGGTTCGCGCGAGCCTCGGACTCGTACGGCGAAATCGGCAGCGTGAACACAAATACAGAGCAAGCACTTACTGTTTCTTCAGAGCTTCTGGAGAAAGGCCTGCTCGAACTACGATTGCCGCTTGGAAAGGATCAGCAGGGGTTGTTGCTGCAGTATCTGGTGCTGCTGGACAAATGGAACCAAGTCTACAATCTAACCGCCATCCGTGACCTGACCAAGATGGTCGAAGCCCATCTGCTCGACTCGCTCTCGGCGGTTCCATTGCTCGCCGGCGAAAGCGTACTGGATGTCGGCAGCGGGGCCGGGCTGCCGGGCATTCCGATTGCGGTTGCGAAACCCGGCTGGGAAGTGACGCTGCTGGACAGCAACCACAAGAAGGCGGCGTTTCTGCGCCAGGCCGTCGCAGAACTGGCCTTGAAAAACGCCAACGTCGTTTGCGAGCGGGTCGAATCCTGGGTTGCACCCAAGAAATTCGAGGTCATCATCTCGCGCGCGTTTTCCGACCTGGGCGAGTTCGTGTCGCTGGCCGGAGGGCTGCTCGCGCCAGGTGGCGTGATTGCCGCGATGAAAGGTCTGCATCCTTTCGAGGAACTGGAGCGCCTGCCGTCGGGATTCCGGGTCAAGGAGGTCCGGGGGCTGCAGGTTCCCGGCCTCGGAGCCGAGCGGCATCTGGTATTGATCGAGCGCGCATGACCCGGATCCTCGCCATTACGAATCAGAAGGGCGGCGTGGGCAAGACGACAACGAGCGTCAATCTCGCCGCGGGGCTCGCGCAGGCCGGCAGAAGAGTCCTGCTGGTGGATCTGGATCCGCAGGGCAACGCCACCATGGGCAGCGGCATCGACAAGCGCGCGTTGAGCGTGAGCGTCTATCAGGTGCTGCTCGGCCTGTGCACCGCCGAGACGGCTCGGCAGCGTTCCGACGCTGGCGGCTACGATGTCATTCCGGCGAATCGCGACCTGGCCGGCGCCGAAGTCGAACTGGTCGAACTCGAACATCGCGAGACGCGGCTGAAGTCGGCGCTGGTGCCGATCATTGCGGAGTACGATTTCATTCTGCTCGACTGTCCGCCGTCGCTCAACATGCTGACGGTCAACGGCCTCACCGTCGCCGACGCCGTGATGATTCCCATGCAGTGCGAGTACTACGCACTGGAAGGCCTGTCCGATCTGGTCAACACGATCAAGAAGGTGCGCCAGCATCTGAACCCGAGGCTCGAAATCGAGGGCCTGCTGCGCACCATGTACGATCCGCGCAACACGCTGGCGCAGCAGGTGTCGGCGCAGTTGCAGTCGCATTTCGGCGACAAGGTCTATACGACCGTCATTCCGCGTAATGTGCGACTAGCCGAGGCGCCGAGCTACGGCATGCCTGCGGTCAAGTTCGACCACGGCTGCAAGGGATCGCAGGCCTACATCGAGCTTGCTGACGAAATCTTGTCGCGCAACAGCATGCCGGCCGCTGCCTGAGCCGCCCCTGAGCATACGGAGCGATGAACACGAAACAGAAAGGATTGGGCCGGGGGCTGGATGCGCTGCTGGACAGAGACGGCGCCGGCGCTGCATCGGTCGAACGCCTGGCCACGCTGAAGCTCGGCCAGCTCGGTCCCGGCCGATATCAGCCGCGAACGAAGATGGACGAGGCCTCGCTGCAAGAGCTCGCCGCCTCGATCAGAACGCAGGGACTGATGCAGCCCATACTCGTGCGACCGCTGGCCACGGACCGCTACGAAATCATCGCCGGCGAACGCCGCTGGCGCGCGGCGAAACTGGCCGGCCTGTCGGAGGTGCCGGTCGTCGTGCGCGACGTACCGGATCAGGCGGCGCTGGCTATGGCGCTCATCGAGAACATCCAGCGGGAAGACCTGAACCCGTTGGAGGAAGCACAGGGAGTGCAGCGGTTGGTGAACGAGTTCAAGCTTACCCATCAGGAAGCGGCTGACGCCATCGGGCGCTCACGCACGGCGACGACCAACCTGCTGCGCTTGCTCAACCTGGAAAAATCGGTGCAGCGGCGAATGCTGGAAGGGCAGATCGACATGGGTCATGGGCGGGCGCTGCTTTCGCTTGAAGGCCGGCGCCAGGAAGAGGTCGCGAAGCGGGTCGCCGAGCGCGGCCTGTCGGTGCGCGAGACTGAAAAGCTCGTCAACCACATCCTCAAGCCTCCGGCGCGGGGGAAGGCGCCTCGCGCGCGGACCGACCGCGACGTCGCGCGCCTCGAGGAAGAGTTGTCGGAGGACTTGGGCACCACGGTAGAAATCCGCCCGGGCAGGAAAGGCTCGGGCAAGCTGATCATTCGCTACTCCGGTCACGAACATCTGGATTCGCTGCTCATGCGGCTCAAACGCCAGTAGGCGCCGGTTAAGAGGGGGCGTGCCATGAAGATCGATATCTACAACCACGTGATGCCCATGGACTATCTCGAGAAGATGAAGCAACACTCGAAGGATCCGGGCATCGTCAAACGCATGTCGAGCCTGCGCATGCTCTGGGACATCGAGGCCCGGGTGGCCATGCTGGACCAGTGGCCAGACGTTCAGCAGGTGCTGACCCTGTCCCTGCCATCCCCGGAACTCGTCGGCGGCCCCGAACTTTCGCCCGAACTCGCGCGCATCGCCAACGACGGCATGGCAGCGATGGTGCACAAGTGGCCGCGCAAGTTTCCGGCGTTCGTGGCATCGCTGCCGATGAACAACGTGCCTGCGGCGATCGAGGAGATGGATCGGGCGATCGAGAAGCTTGGCGCGCGGGGCGTGCAAATCTGCACCAGCGTCAATGGCCGGCCACTGGATGAGCCGGAGTTCTTCCCGGTCTTCGAGCGCGTCACCCGAAAGCACGATCTGCCCATCTGGATGCACCCGGCGCGGCCGGCGACGCGCGCCGACTATGTGAACGAACAAAAGTCGAAATACGAGATCTGGCAGGTACTCGGCTGGCCCTTCGAGACCAGCGTGGCGATGGCGAGGATCGTGTTCTCCGGGCTGTTCGAAAAGCTCCCTGACTTGCGCCTCATCACGCACCACTGCGGCGCCATGATTCCGTTCTTTGCGGGCCGGGCCGAGACGCTCTGGGCGCAACTCGGATCCCGCTCGGTCGACGAAAACTACGACGAGATCCTGAAGCGGATGACCAAGAAGCCGATCGACTATTTCAAGATGTTTTACGCCGACACGGTACTCGGCGGCTCGGCTTCGGCGCTGCGCTGCGGGCTGGACTTCTTCGGCGCGGACAAAATCGTGTTCGCAAGCGATTGCCCGTTCGATCCGGAGGGCGGGCCCATGTTCATACGCGAGGGCATGCGCTCGATCGAGGACCTGAATCTGAGTGAGAACGACAAGCGCAAGATCTATTTCGGCAATGCGCTTCGTCTGATGCGCATGCCCGAGAAGCCGCAGCCTTAGGCCCCGTCGGGGGGTGGCGGTCAGGCGGGTGCGTCCCTGGCCATCTCCCGCAGCACCGCGGTCCACGCCGCCGCGATGTTGCCGAGATCATAGCCGCCGCCGCCGAACACCATCATTCTGCCGCCGGTCGTTTCCTCGGCGAGCTTCAGCAGGCCCTGCACCGCGCGGACATGCACCGCCGGCGTGTAGCGCAGGTCGGCGAGCGGGTCGCCCGCGAGCCCGTCGGCGCCCGCCTGCATGATGATGAACTCCGGCTTGTGGCGACGGAGATGGATCTCGGCGCGTTCCCAGGCGGCGGCAAAATCCCGGTCGCCCTCACCGGGTTTCATCGGGATGTTGAGCTTGGTTCCCTGCGCCTCGCCCGTGCCCGCTTCATGTGCGTGGCCGGTGCCGGGATACAGGAAATTACCGTCCTCATGGATATCGACCGCGATCAGGTCCGGGTCGCTCTCGTACGGATAGTAGACCCCGTCGCCGTGGTGTACGTCGATATCGACATAGGCAATGCGCTTGATAGCGTGCTTCTCGCGCAGGGTATCGATGACCACGCCGATATCGTTGAACACACAGAACCCCGCTGCGCAATGGCGCCGCGAATGATGCATCCCGCCGACCGGTTGGAAGGTCCGTTTCGCCTCACCGTCCATGATGCACTGCAGGCCTTCCAGCGCGGTTCCGACGATGCTCGCGCCGGCCTCGTACACGCCGGGAAAGGCAGGCGTGTCGCCGTAGTCGATATAGCCGCTGCCCCTGTTCGAACACGCCTCGACCCACCGCACGTGCGCATCATCGTGAAACCGCAGCAGCTCCTCGCGGGTCGCGCTTCGCGGCGCGCGGACCCTGACCTGTCTGTCCAGCCTCTGCTTCTGCGCCTCGCTCCAGAACGCGCCCTGGCGGTCCGCCGAAAACGGGTGGTGTTCCGGGAAACCGTACTTGGACAGCGCTTCGCCGACAAACAGGATCACCTCCGGTCCCATGCCTCCTCTCCCCTAGCCGGAGCTCACGTACTTTGCGCGCGGCCTCAGGACGAATCCCGCCAGCCGCTGTTCCATGACATGTGCGATCCATCCCGCAGTCCGGCCCAGCGTCCACAGGGCGCTTGCGCTGCGCTCGGGCAGCCCAAGTGCGGCCGAAAGCGCAACCAGTCCCACCTCAATGCTGGGCCGCAAATGCAGGCGCTGCTCGGCCTCCTCGATGAAAGCGTAGATTAGTTGAGCGCGTTCGTTTTGCGACGCGAAAGAATGCGCAAGCTGCAGCAGATGGCGCGCTCGCGGGTCGCCCTTCGGGTAGACGGGAAGATTGAATCCGGGGATCCGCGCTCCTGCGCGCTCGGTTTCGGCCAGCCGCCGCCTGACGTCCCCGCGTGTTCTGGCGTCCCGCAGCAGGTACTCGGCACGGTCGCAGCCTCCACCCAGGGTCGCGCCAGAATGTGCGGCGATGCCCGCGAGGACGCTTGCACGAAGTTCCGCCCCGGTTGAAGCTGCCACGCGCACGGCGAAGGTCGAGGACGACAACTCGTGATCGGCGCACAGCACCAGCGCCTGATTGATCGCCGCCGTCGCCTCCGGCCGTCCCTCGCCTTCGAACGCAGCGGTGATCGATTCGGCCACGCTCCGGCCTGGTCGCGGCGTATGGAATCCGGGCGGGCGTGCCAGGTAACCGATGCAGCCCGCCAGCGCGAAGATCAGTTGCCGCGCGGCGGAAATAGTCGAACCGCGGCGCATTTCACTTCGAGCCGTTTCCGCCACACCGAGCATGCTGGTTGCCAGCGCGTAGGCCCGCGGCATCGGCAGCTTGCCTCCCTGCAGAGCGACCCCGTCCATGAGGTGCGCGAAGTCCTCGGGCAGCGATTCCTGCTCCCAGCGCACCGGTTCATGGTGCAGAACGCCTGTCCATAGCAACTCGGCGACCGCTTCGAACGAGCAGCCATCGGTCGCCAGGTCCACGGCTGGACGCCCTCGGTAGCAAGGACCTGCCGGGGTGATCTCGGTGATCGCCGTATTGATGACTGGCTGACCGCCCCAGCGCATCGCCGATTCCGCAGTCGCACCGAGTCCGTGGCGCGCTTCCCCGCGAGTACGAACGTTCTCCACGTCCTCGCGGTAATAGAGTCGCTGCTTGCCGTCGAGTTGCGCCACCGAGCGGATCAAGCCGCGGCTGACATAGGTGTACAGGGTTTGTGGCTTGACACGCAGCAGTTTCGCCGCCTGCTCGGCGCTCAGGTACTCGGAGCCTTGGGCGGGTCCGGGGGCCAGTCGGCTGGCGCGGTGCTTATCGTCCATAAACGGGTGTGCCTAAATCGGGTGCATATGTCGATTATATAATCGAGATTGATCAATATAATCAGGACGCCTATGATGGCGCGCCTGAACTCTAGAAAGCAATCGATTTCGAACGCGTCGGAGATGGGGAAATCATGAGGCGGATCATCGTCGGCATCACCGGTGCGACAGGCGCGATATTCGGCATCCGCCTGCTGCAAGCCTTGCGCGCGGCAGAAGTCGAGACGCATCTGGTGCTCTCCAAGTGGGGCCTGCAGACCATCGAGCACGAAACGGACGTGACGGCTGACCAGCTGCGCGAACTGGCTTCGGTCAGCCACGGCACCAGCAACATGGCTGCGACCGTTTCCTCCGGATCGTTCTTCACCGACGGCATGGTGATTGCGCCCTGTTCGATGCGCACACTGGGCGCGATTGCCCATGGTTACGGAGAAAGTCTGGTGCACCGTTCGGCGGACGTGATCCTGAAGGAGAGGCGCAAGCTCGTGCTGGTGCCGCGCGAAACCCCGCTTTCGGAAATTCATCTGGAGAACATGCTCAAGCTTGCGCGCATGGGTGTGACGATACTTCCGCCCATGCCCGCGTTCTACAATCACCCGCAGACGATCGACGACATCGTCGACCACATTGTGGCGCGGGTGCTGGATCAATTCGGCATCCCCGCCGATTTCGCCAAGCGCTGGGACGGCAAGTTGGGCCGCCCGGACTCGGTCAAGCGCGTCAAGTAAACCTGATCATCAAGCGAGGAAGGAAAGCACACATGAACAAGCCCGACAAATCCAGTGCAGTCAAACCCGACATCACCAGCCTGCCTTCGGCCGTTGCGTGGCTGCGTTCCGAAGGGCTGCTTATCGAGACCGACAAGGAAGTCAATCCGGATCTGGAGATCACCGGACTGCAGAAGCACTTCGATGGCAGCCTCCCGATGCTGTTCAACAACGTGAAAGGCAAGCCGTATGCGCGAGCCATCACCAACCTGTTCAGCGACATTCGCGTCATCGAAAAGATGTTCGGCTGGGAAAACTCGCCCGATCGCGTGAAGAAGGTAGCGCGCGCCATTGGGCATCCGCTGAAGCCGGTGACCATCTCGCAGGACGAGGCACCGGTTCAGCAGGAGGTGATCACCGACGACCTGGACGTCAACAAGTGGATCACCGCCATCCGCCACACTGAGCTGGAGCATGAACTGACCATCGGTTCGGGCATTTCGTGCGTGGTCGGCCAGTACTTCGAGGGCGGCAGCCACATCGGCTACAACCGCATGAACTTCCGCTGGGGCAATGTCGGCACCTTCCAGATCTCCCCCGGCTCGCACATGTGGCAGGTGCTGACTGCGCACTACAAGGACGACAAGCCCATACCGTTGACCATGTGTTTCGGCGTGCCCCCGGCGTGCACCTACGTCGCCGGCTCCGGCTTCGACTACGCGATGCTGCCCATGGGCTGCGACGAAATCGGCATCGCCGGCGCGATCCAGGGCTCCCCGGTGCGTCTGGTCAAGTGCCGCACCATCGACGCCTACACGCTCGCCGACGCCGAGTACGTGCTGGAGGGCTACCTGCATCCGCGCGACAAGCGCTACGAGACCGCCGAGTCGGAGAAGGCCGGTGTCCAGGGCAAGACCTTCTTCCACCCGGAGTGGTCCGGGTACATGGGCAAGGCCTACAAGGCGCCCACGTTCCACGTTACCGCGATCACCATGCGCAAACGGGAAACCAAGCCGCTCATCTTCCCGCTGGGCGTGCACACGATGGACGATTCCAACATCGACACCTCGGTGCGCGAATCGGCGATTTTCGCGCTGTGCGACCGGCTGCAGCCGGGCATCATCCAGAACGTCCACATTCCGTATTGCATGACCGACTGGGGCGGCTGCATCATCCAGGTCAAGAAGCGCCACCAGATAGAGGAAGGCTGGCAACGCAACTTCCTAGGGGCAATCCTGGCCTGCTCGCAGGGCATGCGTCTGGCCATCGCGGTGAGCGAGGACGTCGACATCTATTCGATGGACGACATCATGTGGTGTCTCACGACGCGGGTGAATCCGAAGACGGATATTCTCAACCCGATCCCGGGCGGCCGCGGCCAGACCTTCATGCCGGCCGAGCGCATGACCGCCGGAGAGAAGGCGTGGACGGCTTCCAACACCAATTTCGAGGGCGGCATGGGCATCGATGCAACGGTGCCCTACGGCTACGAGCAGGACTTCCACCGTCCGGTGTACCCGGTGGATCGGGTGAAGCCCGAAGACTTCTTCAACGCGAAAGACATCGAGAAGATGAAGTCGCGCATGGCGGGGTGGGTGCTGTCGCTCGCACGCACCGGACGCTGACGGTCGGTGCTGCAACAGACGGGCCGCATCGGACGCGGCCCGTCCTTTTCCGGTAGCAACATGGAACCGATGCTGCAAGGGTGCATGGTGCTCGATTACACCGGGCGTATGGGCTGGCTTGCCGGCCGGTTGCTCGCGGATCTGGGCGCTGAAGTCACGAAGTTCGAAGCCCAGGGGGCTGACGTCTCGTCTGCCGATTGGCGCGCGCTCAATGTCAACAAGCGGCTCGTTCGGGTCGACCCCGCCGATCCTGACGGACGGCGCGCGCTGGATCAGTACGCCGCGACCGCAGACATACTGATTGCCACGCCCGCCACTGCGGACGAGGCCGACTTGTACGATTATGCGCGTCTGTCGGCGGTCAACAAGCGGCTGATCGTCGTTGCGATCACGCCGTTCGGGCTCACCGGTCCCAAGACGGGCTGGCAGGCAACCGATATCGAAATCATGGCCGCAGGCGGAGCCATGGCGCTGGCCGGCGAACCCGACGGCGCGCCGCTGCGCGTCAGCGCAACCCAGTCCTATGCATGGGCCGGCAGCCAGGCGGCCGTGGGAGCGTTGATGGCGCTCGCGGCCCGGTGGCGCACCGGCCGCGGACAGCGGGTCGTCGTCTCGGCTCAATCGGCGGTCATCACGGCGCTTTCGCACGCGCCGACCTTCGTCGACATGCTGGGCATCACCCCAACCCGAGCCGGTGCCTATATGACCGGCCGCTCCGTGACCGGCGCCAAGTACCGGGTCTTCTGGCCGTGTCGTGACGGGTATATCAATTTCATCGTGTATGGCGGCGCGGCAGGCCGGCGCACCAACGAGCAGCTTGTCGCCTGGATGCGCGAGCGGGGATTCGATCTGGGCCCGCTCGGCGACATCGACTGGGCGCGGTTCACTCCCACACGGGCGAGTCAGGCAGAGGTCGACTCAATGGAACTACCGATAGGCCGGTTCATCGGTTCTCTCACCAAGCGGGAGTTTCTTGAAGAGGCGCATCGGCGCGAAATGCTCGGCTACCCAGTTTCCAATACCGCGGATATCGCCGCCGATCCCCAACTCGAAGCACGCGGATTCTGGCAGGACCTCCCGGGGCCCGACGGTACCGAAAGGCATTGCGGCTGCTTTGTCGTCGTCGACGGCGTGCGGCCACCGCTTGTGCGCCCGGCGGACGACACCGGAAAGATCCGGCGACAGGCGCGTGAAACATGAACGCAGGCGTTCTGGCACTGGATGGGGTGAAAATCGTAGAGTTCGGCGGCTATGCCGCCGGTCCACACGTGGGCAAGATGCTCGCCAATTTCGGCGCTACCGTCGTTCACGTCGAATCGATGAGCCGGCCGGACGGCTTCCGGATGCAATATCCGCCCTACAAGGACGACAAGCCCGGCATCAATTCGGGCGGCTGCTTCACTTATTTCAATGACTCGAAGTACGGGGTCACGATAGACCTGAAGAACCCCGAAGGGCGCAAGTTGGCGAGGAAGCTTGCCGATTGGTGCGACATCGTCATCGAGAACATGCGTCCTGGCGTCATCGACCGGCTGGGATTGGGTTTTGAGGAACTGCGCAAGAGCAACCCCGGCCTGATCATGTTGTCGACGTGCAACATGGGGCAGACGGGTCCGCGTGCGGATACGCCCGGTTTCGGTTCACAGCTCTCGGCATTGGCCGGGTTCTGCGGGCTGACCGGGGCCAAGGACGGCCCGCCGATGCTGCTCTATGGCCCTTACATCGATTATGTCGCATCCACGCTTGGTGCGACGGCAGTTCTCGCGGCGCTGGAACGCCGGCAGCGTACGGGAAACGGCGCCTATCTGGATGTTTCGCAGTACGAGTGTGGCCTGTTGTTCCTTGCCGGATCGCTGCTGGAATACCACACGAGCGGCAAGATCGCAGAGCGAGCCGAAAACGACGACCCGGATGCCGCGCCCCACGGTACCTACGCGTGCCTGGGCGAGGGCTGGATAGCGTTGTCGTGCTGGTCGAGCGAGGAATTTGCCCGCTTGTGCGGCGCCATCGACAGGGCCGACCTGGGCCGGGATCCGGCTCTGGCGACGCTCGCGGGGCGCAAAGCTGCCGCCGCGCGAATCAACGACGCATTGAATGCCTGGACGCGGGACCGCGAGGCCCACGAGGCCGCGCGGATGCTTCAGGCTGCAGGCGTGCACACGCACGCGGTGAATTCGGTTGCGGACTTGTTTACCGATCCGCAGCTCATAGCGCGGAGGCAGTGGTCCAGGCGGCGCCACCCCGTCATCGGCGACCAGGCCTACTGCGCGCCGGCGTTCGAGCTTTCGGAAACCCCCGGGGATGTCACTGCATCGGGGCCGGTCCTGGGCGCAGACAACGAGCGCGTGTTCCGGGATTTTCTGGGTATGAGCGAGGACGAATTCAACGCCGTGCGCGCCCAAGGCGCCACGGACTGAGCTGGCCGGCCGACCATGGACCAGGGGGCGTTGCGCGCCGAAATCGAGGCATTTCTTGCCGCACATCACACCATGTCACTCGCGACCGTGGACGAAGAGGGCGCGCCGCACGCAGCGAATCTGCTGTATGCCCCGGACGGACTGGTGCTCTATTGGATGTCCGATACGGAAACCCGCCATTCGCGCCACATCGAGGCACGGCGGCGCGTGACGGCCACCGTGGCGCCGGATTACACCGATTTCCGCCTGATCCGCGGCCTGCAGATTTTCGGCAATGCAAGACGACTGGCGGGCGCCGAATCAGTCGCGACGGCCCGACGGATGGTTTCCCGTTATGGCTTCCTCGCCGAACTTGCGAGTGGTCCTGCTGCGCTGCGCGCCGCCTTCGAAAAGGCGGGGTTCTACTGCCTTGAGCCCGAGCGCATCACATTGATCGACAATACCAAGGGTTTCGGCCACAAGGAAACGCTGGAGTTGACCGGCGGCGACGGCCGCTGACCAGGATCCGCCCTCAATCCCTTATAGCGTGATGTTGATGTTCTTCAGCTGCGTGTAGGTCAGCAGTTCGTCCGCGCCTTCCTCGCGCCCGACGCCCGATTGCTTGTAGCCGCCGAAGCTCGCGCCGAGAAAGTGGGCGCTCACGTTGTTCACCCAGACATAGCCTGACTCCACTCTGCTCGCCGCCCGGTGGGCGTTGGCAAGGCTGGAGGTGAAAATTGCGGCAGTCAGGCCGTATTCCACGCTGTTGACCTGCTCGAACATCGCCTCCTCGTCGGCCCACTTGATCACCGAGAGCACCGGACCGAAGATTTCCTCGTTGGCGATCCGCATCGTCTGAGTCACGCCGGTGAACACCGTCGGTTCCACGAAGAAGCCCTTGGACAGCAGTGGATCCTTGGGCGACTTGCCGCCGCAGACGAGCGTTGCCCCTTCCTTCTTGCCCAGTTCGATGTAGCCCATGATCTTCTCGAGCTGGGCCTTGGAGATGATCGCTCCCATGGTCGTTTCCATCTCAGTCGGGATACCGGGCTTGTAACCCTTGATCGCCTCGAGCATGCCGGCCAGCACGCGGTCGTAGATCGCTTCGTGTAGGAACAGCCGCGAGGTGGAGCCGCAGGACTGGCCGCACCAGGTGAAATTCATGCCGTTCACCGCGCCGGCGGTCGCCTTGTCCAGGTCGGCGTCAGGATAGATGATGCAGGCGTTCTTGCCGCCCAGTTCGAGGCTCACGTGTTTGAGCCGTTCGGCGCCGGCTTTCATAATTGCCCGGCCCGTGGGCACGCTGCCGATGAGCGAAATGCGCGGCACCAGCGGATGGGCGACCAGCGCCTCGCTGCCCTCGCGGCCTGCGGTGACGATGTTGATCACGCCCGGGGGCATGATGCCGTCGATCAGTTCCATCATCCGGTAAGCCGAGAGCGGCGCCTGATAGGGCGGCTTCATGATCACGGTGTTGCCGGCCGCGAGCGCCGGGCCCATCTTGCCGGCGGTGAACATGATCGGGTGGTTGTAGGCGACGATGCGGCCGACCACGCCATAGGGCTCGCGAACCGACAGGTTCACGACGCCCTCGCCCATGGGGATGGTTTCGCCCTTCGCTTCGGTCACCAGCCCGGCATAGAACTCGATCTGGATCGCAGCGACGACGGCGTCTTTAAGCATTTCGCGGACCGGATTGCCGCAGTTTGCGGCATCGATCATCGCCAGCTCCGCGGCGTTGGCGCGCAGCACCGCAGCCACTTTCTTCATCAGCGCGGCGCGCTCGAGCGGCTTCACCCGGCGCCAATCGCGGAATGCCTTGTGCGCCGCCCGCACCGCGGCGTCGACGTCGGCCGCATTGGCCTCGGCGCACAGGTCGAGCGATTCGCCGGTCGCAGGGTTCCAGGTGTCGAGGTAGCCGCCCCGCGGCTTTTGCCATTTGCCGTCGTAGTAGAGGTCGCGATGTTGTGGAAGGATCGGGTCGATCGCGGCCTTGATTTTGGCGAGTTCATTCGGCTGGTTCATCTGGATTTCCCTTGAAACGCTGTCCGAATTGCGCCCACAGGCAGGCCGATGAGCAGCCTGAACGCGGTCACGATTCTGAAGCTCATGTTTCCACCTCCCCGACGCGTCGGGTGATGCCCCGCGCTAGTTCAACCGGGTGCTTCAGCCCAGATGCTTGCGCAGGAACTCCACCGTTCGTTCGCGGGCAAGCTTGGACGATTCGGCATGGTAGCTGCCGCGCTGGTCGCAGTTGAAACCGTGGCCGGCTTTGTAATAGTGCGACATCGCCTGTGGATGCGCCGCCGCGACTTTCTTCGCCGCCTCGAGCGGGATCGAATGGTCCGTTTCTCCCCAGTGGAACATCACCGGGCATTTCGGCTGTTCGCCGATCAGATTCGGAACCGCACCGCCATAATAGGGCACCGCGCAGGCAAGACCAGGGACCCGAGAGGCGGCCATCCACGCCACCGCGCCGCCGTAGCAGTAACCCACGATGCCGACCTTGCCCCCCGCCTTCGCGCTCTGGACCGCCGCGGCGATGTCGGCCAGGGTGTTGTCCCATTTCAGCCCCTGCATGATGGCCACCCCCGCCTCGATGTCTGGCTGGGCGTAGCCAGTCTCGTAGCCGCGCTTGGCGCGGTCGAATATCGCCGGTGCAACCACGAGGTAGCCGTCGGCTGCGTAGGCGTCGGCGACTGCCCGGATGTGGCTGTTGACCCCGAAGATCTCCTGCACCACGACCAGACCGCCACGCGGTTTGGCGGCGGGCTCGCAGCGATAAGCGCTGAATGTGTGGCCGTCTGCGGACTTCAGTTCGATCATCGTTCCCATGTTGGTTCCCCCGTGCTGGTTCTCATACGTCCTCCCCGTTTCCGGGAAGTGCGAAGTGTACTGCGAAAGGCCAGTAATTCTAGCCGACAGACCCGGCCGCTGTCTTAGAAGGCGCCCCGGTATTTGGAAGCGAGGCCACGATTGGCATAATGTGTCGCCTGTCGGCGCACATTTGGGACTAACGAGATGCGATGTCTGTGACCGGACTCGACCATTACCTCATTCGCGCGACCGACTTCGAGCGGACCAAAGATTTCCACGTTAGTGCGCTCGGCTTTGAGATCATGCCGCGGCCGGACTCTCTATTTCCGGGCTACTGGCTCGGTCTGAATGGCAAGATCCAGGTGCACATGGGGCGGGATGTCGTTCTAACAGGAAGAAGGCGTGTGAAATGAAACTCTGCCGTTTCGATGACGATCGCCTGGGCAGGGTTCAGGCGGACAACGTGCTAGACGTGACGCCTGCGCTCGCGCAAATCTCGGTGCAGCGCCGGCCGATCGCGCAGGGGGATCCGCTGGCGCTGCACCTGGAGCGCGTCATGACAGCCGTGACCGCGCTGCTGCCCAAAGCACCGCGCAGGCCGCCCGGCGCTCAAACTCGGCCCGTTCTTCTGGCTCGCGTTTGACCAAGGTCAATACCCGCAGTGCGCCTGTCTGGATGCTGACCGCCGGGTCTCTGCTGCGATGCAACGAACGCCGTTGCGGCTTGGATTTTCAAGGGAATTTACCTTATAATCGGACCCCTTTGAGCCGGGGCTCCCGTGACGTGATGCCGCTCGAAAGCGCGACTCAGGTCTGGCGGCAGGCGGCGCGAGTGCTGCTCCTGCAGGCTGCTTTGGCTGCTGCTGCTGCGGTCATCGCGGCAGCTGTCTGGGGCCTCAGCGCGGGCGCTTGGGCGCTGGCTGGAGGTGCGGTGTGTGTGCTGCCTTCCGCCCTGTTTGCGTTCAAGTTGTCACGGGCGGCATTGCGTTCGGGTCAGGCCTTCGGGATCGCCCTTGTTTTGGGCGAACTGATCAAGATAGTGCTCGTGGTGGCGCTGTTTGCGTTGGCCTACTCCCGGTTCGGGGGCGCGAACGCGGCGGCGCTGCTGTTTGGCTTCATTGCCGCGATACAGGGTTATTTTCTGGCTTTTCTGGTTTCCTAAAAGACTATGTCTTCCTCCGAACACGCCCCAAACGCTTCTGAATACATTGTTCACCACCTGACGCACCTGAGCACCAAGGCGCAGGGGTCGATTATCGACCTGACGGTGGTAAATATCGACACGCTGTTATGGTCGCTGACGATGGGGTTCATCACTTGCTTCGTCCTGTGGCGCGTCGCCAGCCGAGCTACTGCCGGTGTGCCGGGCCGTTTCCAGGCGCTGGTCGAGATGCTGGTCGAGATGGTGAACGAACAGGCCAAAGCCATTATCCACAGCGCCGAATCGCGCCTGTTCGTCGCGCCGCTGGCGCTGACGGTGTTCCTGTGGATCACCCTCATGAACTCCCTGGATCTGCTGCCGGTCGACCTGCCTCACAAGATTTTCGCCTGGGTGGGCCTGGACAGTTTGATTCAGTACAACCGCATCGTGCCCACCGCGGACCTGAACGGCACCTTCGGCATGGCTCTCGGCGTGTTTCTGCTGATGCTCTACTACAACATCAAGATCAAGCACCTCGGCGGCTTCATTCACGAGTTGTTCTGCGCGCCGTTCGGCAACAAGATCTGGCTGTATCCGTTCAACCTGCTGCTCAATCTGATCGAATTTGTCGCGAAAACGGTGTCGCTCGCCATGCGGCTGTTCGGCAACATGTACGCGGGCGAGCTGTTGTTCATGCTGATCGCACTGCTGGGTGCCACGGCCACCTGGTGGGGCTTCGGAATGCACCTCATTGCCGGAACCGCCTGGGCGATATTCCACATTCTGATTATTCTGCTGCAGGCGTTCATTTTCATGATGCTGACGCTGGTGTACATCGGCCAGGCGCATGAAGGCCATTGATACACCTGAATTCGTTTTCTACCATCAACGCTAAAAAGGAATTGTCATGACTAACGTTGCCTTCGTTGCTCTGGCTTGCGGCCTGATCATCGGCCTCGGCGCGATCGGGGCCTGTATCGGTATCGGTCTCATGGGCGGCAAGTTCATCGAAGCCTCGGCGCGCCAGCCGGAACTCATGAACGCGCTGCAGACCAAGATGTTTCTGCTCGTGGGCCTGATCGACGCCGCGTTCCTGATCGGCGTCGGCATCGCCATGATGTTCGCGTTCGCCAACCCGTTCGCGGGCTAAGTCCGACCGTGGTGGACGAGGTTCGACCTGCGGCCGCCTCGGCCGCGGGCGTCCTGGTCCCCATAACGCCGACGTCGGGGAGGCAAATACTGTGAATCTGAACGCCACTTTCATCGCGCAGATGGTCGTATTTTTCATTTTGGGCTGGTTCACGATGAAATTCGTGTGGCCGCCGCTGATGAAGGCGCTGGACGATCGCGCGAAACGGATCGCCGACGGCCTGGCCGCGGCCGAACGCGGAAATGCCGCGCTGAAAGACGCGCTGGTGCGCTTCCAGCAGCTCGAAGCTGAAGCGCGGACGCGAGCCCAGGAAATCATCGTGCAGAACGAAAAGCGCGGCGTCGAAATCGTCGAAGAGGCGAAAGCCGCCGCCAAGGCCGAGGGCGATCGGCTGATCGTCGCCGCCAAGGCGGAAATCGAAAGCGAGATCCAGCGTGCCAGGGACGTCCTGCGCAGCCAGGTCGCGCAGCTGGCGGTCGCAGGTGCCGAGAAAATCCTGCGCCGCGAAGTCAATGCGCAGGTGCATTCGGACTTGCTCACCCAGATGCAGCAGGAGTTGCGCTAGAGCCATGGCCGAGACGATCACGATCGCTCGACCCTATGCCGAGGCGGTGTTTCAGCTCGCCGACAAGGCGGGCGAACTGGCGAAGTGGTCGGAGGCGCTCGCGAGCATGGCCGGCATCGCGGCCAACCCGGACATGCTCGAGGCCATGGGCAACCCCCGGCTGACCGCGGACCAGCTTTACGGGCTTTTTGCTTCGCTTGCCGTGGAGGCGATGTTCGCCCAAAGCCAGACTCTGGTTCGCGTGCTGATCGAGAACCGGCGGCTCGCGCTCGTGCCGGAAATCCGCGATCTGTTCGAGGATCTGAAAAACGAGCGCGAGGGCGTTGTGGAGGCGCTAATCACCTCTGCGTTTCCGCTTGAAGGCGCGGCGCTCGCGCAACTGGTGGCGGACCTGGAGCGGCGCTTCAAGCGCAGGATCCAACCGGTCGTGAGCGTGGACCCGGAGCTCATTGGCGGCGCGTGCGTCCAGGTGGGTGATGAGGTCATCGACGGCTCGGTGCGCGGCAAGCTCGCCTCCATGGTCGTGGCCCTGAAGAGCTAACAGGATACAAATCTAGGAACTCACCATGCAACAACTCAAACCCTCTGAAATAAGCGATCTGATCCGCAGCAAGATCGAGAGCATGGCGCTCGCGGCCGACGTGCGCACGCAGGGCACGGTCGTGTCGGTGACCGACGGCATTTGCCGCGTCCACGGTCTTTCGGACGTGATGGCGGGCGAAATGGTCGAGTTCCCGAACAACACGTTCGGCCTTGCGCTCAACCTCGAGCGCGACTCGGTCGGCGTGGTGGTGCTGGGCGAATATGAGCACATCACCGAGGGCGACACGGTCAAGTGCACCGGCCGCATTCTCGAGGTGCCGGTCGGAGGCGCGCTGATCGGCCGCGTGGTGGACGCGCTCGGCCAGCCCATCGACGGCAAGGGCCCGGTCAACGCCAAGGAAAGCGACGTGATCGAGAAGGTGGCCCCCGGGGTGATCTGGCGCCGTGGGGTATCTACGCCGGTGCAGACCGGGATCAAGGCGATCGACTCGATGGTGCCGATCGGCCGGGGCCAGCGCGAACTGATCATCGGCGACCGCCAGACCGGCAAGACCGCCGTGGCGGTGGACGCGATCATCAACCAGAAGGGCAAGGAACTCACCTGCGTCTACGTTGCCATCGGCCAGAAGGCCTCGACGGTCAAGAACGTGGTCCGCAAGCTGGAAGAGCACGGCGCGATGGAATTCACCATCGTCGTCGCAGCCACCGCGTCGGATTCGGCGGCGATGCAGTACATCGCGCCCTACTCCGGGTGCACGATGGGCGAATACTTCCGCGACCGCGGCCAGGATGCCCTGATCATCTATGACGATCTGACCAAGCAGGCCTGGGCCTATCGGCAGATCTCGCTGCTGCTGCGCCGGCCGCCGGGCCGCGAAGCCTATCCGGGCGACGTGTTCTACCTGCACAGCCGCCTGCTGGAACGCGCCGCGCGCGTGAACGAGGAATACGTCGAGCGATTCACCAAGGGCGCGGTCAAGGGCAAGACCGGTTCGCTCACCGCGCTGCCGGTGATCGAAACCCAGGCCGGTGACGTGACCGCATTCGTGCCCACCAACGTGATTTCCATCACTGACGGCCAGATCTTCCTGGAGAGCGACCTGTTCAACGCAGGTATCCGTCCTGCGATCAACGCCGGCATCTCGGTGTCGCGGGTGGGCGGCGCCGCGCAGACCAAGGTCATCAAGAAGCTGGGCGGCGGGGTGCGCCTGGCGCTGGCGCAATACCGCGAACTGGCGGCATTCGCGCAGTTCGCTTCCGACCTCGATGAAGCGACCCGCAAGCAGCTCGAACGCGGCCGCATGGTCACCGAACTCATGAAGCAGCCGCAGTACCAGCCGCTGCAGGTGTGGGAAATCGCGCTGACCCTGTTCGGGGTCAGCGGCGGTTTTTTCGACGATATCGACGTGAAGAAGGCGCTCGCGGCCGAACGCTCTCTTCGCGACTACATGAAGAGCAAGTACGCCGAGCTGGTGAACCGCATCGAGAGCACCAAGGACCTTACCAAGGAAGACGAGGCTTTGCTGCTCGAGGCGGTCAAGGACTGGAAGAAGAACGGGACTTATTGACCGACGTCCTGCGGACGCGGCAATAAGTCCGCGAATAGGAACGGACGCTGAAGCGCCGTTCAATTCGCGGAAAGTGAACGCGACGGGAAACAAGCGATGCCAGGCTCGAAAGAAATCCGAACCAAGATCAAGAGCGTGCAAAACACGCGCAAGATCACCAAGGCGATGGAGATGGTCGCCGCGTCCAAGATGCGCAAGGCGCAGGAGCGCATGCGCAAGGCTCGCCCCTACGGCGAGAAGATCCGCAACGTCGCGGCGCATCTCTCCCATGCGAACCCCGAATATCAGCATCCGTTTCTGATCGCGCGCGACACGGTCCAGCGCGTAGGCATCATTGTGGTCACCACCGACAAGGGGCTGTGCGGCGGCCTGAACACCAACGTGCTGCGCCTGGCGCTGGGCAAGATGAAGGAGTGGGAGGCGCAGGGCGAGCAGTTCGACGTGTGCTGCTTCGGCAACAAGGGCCTGGGCTTCATGCAGCGCCTGCGCGCGAACATCGTGTCGCAGGTGACCGGGCTGGGCGATACGCCGCACATGGAGCGCTTGATCGGCGCGATGAAAATCATGCTCGACCACTATATGACCGACCGTATCGACCGCCTGGAGATCTTCTACACCCGGTTCATCAACACCATGAAACAGGAGCCGGTGATGGAGCAGCTGCTGCCGCTCGCGGGCGAACGGCTGGGGGCCCCGGAAGGCACCTGGGACTACCTCTACGAGCCCGATGCCAAAGTGGTCCTCGACCAGGTGCTCACCCGCTACATCGAGGTGCTGATCTACCAGGCGGTGGCCGAGAATCTCGCCTCGGAGCAGTCGGCGCGCATGGTCGCGATGAAGGCGGCATCCGACAACGCCGGCAGTGTCATCGACGAGCTGACTTTGATCTACAACAAGTCACGCCAGGCAGCGATCACCAAGGAGCTTTCGGAGATCGTCGGTGGCGCGGCGGCCGTCTGACGGCATGGGGCAATCAATTCGAATTGGACGTGTTTAGGAAACGACTATGAACCAAGGAACAATCGTTCAGTGCATCGGCGCGGTGATCGACGTCGAATTCCCGCGCGAGGCCATGCCCCACATTTATGACGCGCTCAAGATGGACGACATCGGCCTGACGCTGGAAGTGCAGCAGCAACTCGGCGACGGCGTGGT
>Ga0154717_1046_pt1 | contig 52705 bp, 34 predicted proteins | sample Rifle2008BG16ft_FD_105725 | JGI IMG/M metagenome (GOLD analysis project Ga0154717, IMG submission 105725) | Betaproteobacteria bacterium RBG_16_64_18
AGCGGCGTTGAACCACAGCGACACGCTGTAGGCGCTGCGCGTGCCGGCGACCTCAACCTCCGCCTGGAAATCGGGCGTCACCGGGACCGTAGCCTGGATCAGAGTCTGATACTCCGCGGACACGCTCACCCCGCCCTCGCTGTAACTGGCCGTGATCAGCACTGGCGTGTCCTGCGCCACCGTTCCGGCAGTGAGCACCCCGCTTGCGCTGATGCCGGCCGCGGCATTGGAGACCTGCCAGGTGGCGCTGACCCGCTTGCGCGAACCGTCGCCATAACGGCCTTCTGCCGCCAGGTTGAGGGTCCTCCCCGCCCCCACCGTGCCCTGGGCGCCGACCAGCGTGAGAGCGGACAGGACCGCCGGGGTGGCGCCGACGCTGAGGCTTGCGCTCGCGCTGTGGGTGATGCCGCTCTCGGTGTAACTGGCGGTCACCGTCAGCGGCGTGTCGGTTGTCACCGTGCCCACGGCCAGCACGCCGCGGCTGTTCACCGAGCCCAGCGCGGCATTGGATAGCGTCCAGCCGCTTGCGCTCACCTGGCGGCTGGAGCCGTCGCTGTAAGTGGCGGTGACCTTGAACAACACCTGGCCGCCGGACTGCACGCTGCTGCTGCCCGACACCGCGATGCCGGCCAGCGCCGCCGGTGCCGCCGAGATGGTGACGGTCTGGCTCGCGCTGACGGTGACGCCGTTCTCGGTATAGGTGGCGGTGAGGGTGACCGGGGTATCCACCGTCACGCTGCCCGCGCCGAGCACACCGCTCGAGGACACCGTGGCGAGCCCGGCATCGGAGCTGGTCCAGGTCGCGCCGACGGCGCGGCTCGCGCCGTCGGTGTAGGTGGCCGTGGCCGTCAAAGCTACGCGGCCGGAAGACTGCACGCTGGCCGGCGCGGTGAGGCTCAGGCTCGACGGCGCAGCGACCGAGGGCGGTTGCGGCTGATCGCTGCTCAGGAACAATCCGGACACCTCTCCAACCTGGGTCGGGCCACCCGATCCAAGCTGTGCGCCGGTGTTCACGAGCACCAGATATTTCCCGTTGCCATACGTTCCGACGCCTCCCATCTGATTCCCGGCATCGGTATTGATTGCAAACCTGTCGCCGACCAGAGCACCATCCTTGCCGACGTATCGGCCGTAGACGTCCCAGTTCGTGCTGCTCTGCATGTCGGTCCATGCGACCAGGTAGTGGGTGCCGTCAAAGCCAATCCCCATCGCCAGTTGTGCTCCGGGGTCGTTCGAAATCGTGATGACCCCTCCGACCAGGGCGCCGGCAGGGCTCACCCGCTGGCCGAATACGTCCCATGCCTGCGTTGGACTTGTCGCCGTTGCGCCGACCTCGTCGTGGAATACGACCAGGAAATTTGTTCCATCGAAGGCAACGACGGCATGATTGTCGCTGGGAGCCGGGCTGGCGTTGATGGAGATTTCCTGCCCCAGGGTGCCGGTCGGGTTGACAAACCTTCCGCGCACCTCGTAATCCTGCGAGTCCTCGATCCAGGTCACGAAAAAATTGGTGCCGTCGAAACCTATGCTGCTTTGGGCGCCAAAGCCCGAGCTGATGCGCAATTCGTTCCCCATCGTGCCGTCGGGCGAGATGATGCGGCCGGCGATAGTGCGGTTATCCGATCTGTCGCCGTTCGCAGGCACGATGAGACGGACGTATGTAAGCAGATACTTTCCGCCGCCGAAAGCCAGGAATTTCACTCCATCGAGGCTGATACCCGCGTCGGTAATGGCAAATGGCTGCCCCAAGGCCACGCCCGAAATGCTTATGAACTGGCCGTAGATCATGAACGGCGTCCAGCTGTTCTTGATCCCCTGGTCGTCCTCCCACACCATCAGGTAGTTGGTCCCGTCGAAGGCGACCGCGTTGCAGCAGGTCTGGCCGTTGCGGCCGACTGCAATCAGCGGTCCCAGCTTGGTGCCGGTGGGCGAGATCAGTTGCGCGGCCACGTTTCCCGTCTGCTTGTCGCTCTCCAGCGCCACCAGGTGGTTGGTTTCGTCATACGCCGCGCCCACCGACATCCAGTTGGTGGCGACTGGAAACGGGGTGCCAATGGACGTCTGGGCCGGCACCAGGACGGCATGGGAAACCAGCACCAGAAAAAGAAGGCGGCACCCCAAGAGGACGCCAGGACTCGCGCAGCGACGCATGGCCATTGCCTTTCCCCGGGCACAACCGGGTTCTTGGTCCGCCCCTTGAACCGACGGGCTGAGGCTGTACAGATTGCCGATGCGGGGGGGGCGTGGGTTGATGCGGATCAAGGAACCGCTTTGCATCGCCCGCGAGGCAACGCGGCGTCTGGCGATCGACCTTGCCCCAACGTGCGCTGCACGCGCTGGTCCAACCGCTCGACGTTCACGCCGGCGCGCCCGAATTGACCGCGGTCAAGACAGGGTTCCGAGGGCCGCGTAGCTTGATCACGACGCTTCCAGCGGCCGGCCGCTGCTCTTTTCGCCGGCTTCGTCGCGACTGCACGGAAGATCTGTCGCATGAGGATCACCCAGCTCACGGTTGCCGAAGCCCTTGCCAGCCTGCGCAGCACGGAGCGGGGGCTGGACTCGGCCGAGGCCGCGAGGCGGATCGCCGAATTCGGCCCCAACCGGGTGGAGGAAATCCGGGGCGAGCCGCTGCTGTTCCGGTTCGCGCGCGAGTTCACGCATTTCTTCGCCTTGATCCTCTGGCTCGCCGCGGGACTGGCATTTCTCGCCGAGCATTACGACCCCGGCAAAGGCATGGCGTCCCTCGGCTTGGCCGTCATCGGCGTGATCGTGGTGAACGGGGTGTTCTCGTTCTGGCAGGAATACCGCGCGGAACGCGCGATCGCGGCGCTCAAAGATCTGCTGCCGCACCAGGTCACCGTGATGAGGGACGGCCAGGATTGCCGCCTGCCGGCGGAATCACTGGTGCCCGGGGACCTGATTCTCGTGCAGGAAGGCGACGACGTGCCGGCCGACTGCCGCCTCATCGAGGCCTCGGGGATACGTCTCAACGCAGCCACGATCACAGGCGAGTCGCTGCCCAAGGCGCGCAACGCCGCGCCTTCGGAGGAAGCGGACTTGCTCGCCGCGCGCAATGTGCTGCTCGCGGGCACGTCGATCGTTTCGGGCAACGGCAAGGCTCTGGTGTTCGCCACCGGCATGCACACCGAGTTCGGCAAGATCGCCCATCTCACCCAGACCGGCCGCGAGCCGCAGTCGCCGCTGCAGCGCGAGATCGCGCGGCTGTCGCGCCTGGTGGCGATGCTGTCCGTGGCGCTGGGACTCCTGTTCTTCGCGGTGGGCCGGTTCATCGGGCTGCCGTTCTGGGAAAACTTCATTTTCGCCATCGGCATCATCGTCGCGAACGTGCCCGAGGGCCTGCTGCCGACGGTGACGCTTGCCCTGGCGATGGCCACGCAGCGCATGGCGCGCCGCAACGCGCTCGTCCGGCACCTGACGGCCGTGGAAACGCTAGGCGCGGCCACGGTCATCTGCACCGACAAGACCGGCACGCTCACGCAGAACCGCATGACGGTGCGCACGTTGTTCTTCGCCGAGGGTTACGCCGCGCTGCCGGTTACGCCCGAGGAGGCGCAGGCGCATCGTCCGTTTTTTGAGGTCGCCGCGCACTGCCACAACCTGCGCCGCGTCACCGACAACGGCAGACCCGCGCTGCTCGGCGACCCCATGGAAGCGGCGCTGGCACAAACGGCCGACATCGCGCTCGGCGCGCAGCAGGCGAATCCGCCCGTGCACGAAGTTCCGTTCGACGCGGACCGCCGACGCATGTCCACCGTGCACGACACGCCGCAGGGAAGGCTGATCTACTGCAAAGGCGCCCCGGAAGTCGTCATGCCGCTGTGCGCGGCCGTACTGACACCGGAGGGTGCGCGTCCGCGCGATGCAGCGATGGCCGAGCGGTTTCGGCAGGCGCAGGAGGACATGGCCGAGCGGGGCCTTCGGGTCCTTGCGCTCGCCTGGCGGCTGTTTCCCGTTGGCGCGCCGCGGGAGAACTGGGAAAGCGAGCTGATCCTCGCGGGCTTTGCCGGCATCGAGGATCCGCCGCGCCCCGAAGTCCCCGATGCGATCCGCCGCTGCGGCGAGGCCGGCATCAAGGTCATCATGATCACCGGCGACCATCCGCACACGGCGCGTGCGATCGCGCGCGAAATCGGATTGGTGCGCTCGGCCGCGCCCGCGGTCGTCACCGGGGCGGAACTGCGGCGCATGTCGCGCGCCCAGCTCCAGCTCGCGCTCGATGCGCCGGAGATCCTGTTCGCGCGCGTCACCGCCGACCAGAAGATGCTGGTCGTGGAAGCGCTCAAGCGCAAGGGGCAGGTGGTCGCCGCCACGGGCGACGGGGTCAACGACGCGCCGGCGCTCAAGCGCGCCGACGTTGGCATCGCGATGGGCATCTCCGGCACGGATGTGGCGCGCGAATCAGCCGACATAGTGCTGCTGGACGACAACTTCGCCAGCATCGTCAGCGCGATCGAGGAAGGGCGCGCGGTCTACGACAACATACGCAAGTTCCTCACCTACATCCTCACCTCGAACATCCCGGAGATCGTGCCCTATCTGGCTTTCGTGCTGTTCAGGATCCCGCTGCCGCTCACCATCGTCCAGATCCTCGCGGTGGACCTGGGAACCGACATGCTGCCCGCGCTCGCGCTGGGCGCCGAGCCCCCCGACCCGCAGGGGATGCAGCGGGCGCCGCGCCCGCGCAGCGAGCGGCTGCTCTCCTGGCCGCTGCTTGCGCGCGCCTACCTGTTCCTCGGCATGCTGGAAGCCGCAGCGGCGATGGCCGCGTTCTTCTACGTGCTGCGCCTGGGCGGCTGGACCTACGGCGAGTTGCCGGGACGGTTCGACGCGGTCTATCTGCAGGCGACCACGGCATGCCTTGCGGCGATCATCGTGACGCAGGTTGTGAACGTGTTCCTGTGCCGCGACCCGCGCGCGTCGACGTTCCGCGGTGGGCTGCTCGGCAACCGGCTGATACTGCTCGGCGTCGCGGTGGAGGTCGCGCTGATACTGGCGATCGTCTACATGCCCTGGGGCCAGGCGATCTTCGGCACCGCCGCGCTCCCGCTCGACGCGTGGCTGTTCATGCTGCCCTTCGCCGCAGCCATGCTGTTGCTCGAGGAACTGCGCAAGCTCGCCGCACGCCTGGCGCTCCGGCCCCGGAACTGATTCGCGCCGCGCCGGCGCGCTCAGCCGGCGGCGACGGGAGGGGCAGGTAACACGGCGCCCCGACGCGGCGTGGCCTGAACCGCCGCCGGCTCTTGAAAAAGCATCCGCGCGCCCCGATCTTGGTCGATAATGCGCCGGGGCGGTTAGAGCGCCGGCCGGTCACCGTTTGAGGGCAAGGAGTGTATCCATGAAACGCATTTTCCTGTTTCTCGCGACCAACATCGCGGTCATGGTGTTGCTGTCGATCGTCATCAATGTGCTGGGGCTGAACCGGTTCCTCAGCGAGAGCGGCATCGATGTCGGCGCGCTGCTCGCCTTCTCGCTGGTCGTGGGCTTTACCGGGTCGATTCTTTCGCTGCTGATCTCCAAGCCCATGGCCAAGTGGTCCACCGGCGCCCGGGTGCTGGAGGATCCCACCGACGGCACGGAACTGTGGCTGGTCGCCACGGTGCAGAGGCTCGCGCAGAAGGCCGGCATCGGCATGCCCGAGGTGGCGGTATTCGAGGGCGAGCCGAACGCCTTCGCCACCGGCGCATTCAAGAACTCCGCTCTGGTCGCGGTCTCCACCGGGCTGCTGCAGAACATGACCCGCGAAGAGGTCGAGGCGGTGCTCGGCCACGAGATCGGGCACGTCGCCAACGGCGACATGGTCACGCTGACCCTCATCCAGGGCGTGATCAACACCTTCGTCGTCTTTCTTTCCCGCGTCATCGGCTATTTGGTCGACAAAGTGGTGTTCCGCACCGAGCGCGGTCTGGGCATGGGCTACTACATCACGGTGATGGTCAGCCAGATCGTGCTCGGCATCCTCGCATCGATCATCGTGATGTGGTTCTCGCGCCGCCGGGAATTTCGCGCCGACGCGGCGTCGGCCAGCCTGCTCGGATCGCCGCAGCCGATGGTGAACGCGCTGGCGCGCCTGGGCGGATTGCAGGCGGGCGAATTGCCCCAGTCGATCGCCACCTCGGGCATCAGCAGTTCCTCGGGCATGATGGCGCTGTTTTCCAGCCACCCGCCGATCGAGGAGCGCATCCGCGCGCTTCAGGCCCGGTCGCAATAGCCTTCGCGCCCTTGGGGCGCGGGCTATGCTCTGCGCGTGAACTCGATCAGGTTGCGCGTCGAGGCGTCCAGGCCCTGGGCCGCGCCGGGATCGCGCAGCGCGGCGAGCACGCGGTGAGCGACCTCCTTGCCGAGTTCCACGCCCCACTGGTCGAACGAATTGATGCCCCAGATCAGCCCCTGAACGGTCACCTTGTGCTCGTAGAGTGCGACCAGCGCACCGAGTGTCGCGGAGTCCAGGCGCGAAAGCAGCAGCGTCGTCGAGGGCTGGTTGCCCGGGAACGTCTTTTGGGGAACGAGCGATTCGATCCTTCCGGGGTCGACCGTGCGGTCGGCCTTCAACTCCGCTCGCGCCTCCTCCGCGGTCCTGCCGAAGGCCAGCGCCGCGCTCTGCGCGAAACAGTTGGCGAGCAGCGCGTCGTGATGTCCGGGCAGCGGATAGTCGGAATGCGCGGCGGCGATGAACTCGCAGGGAACGAGGCGACCGCCCTGATGCAGCAACTGGAAGAAGGCATGCTGCCCGTTGTTGCCGAGTTCGCCCCAGACGATCGGACTCGACGCACAGCCGAGCGCCCGGCCGTCGATGCCCACGGCCTTTCCGTTGCTTTCCATTTCGAGCTGCTGCAGGAAGGCCGGGAAATACTGCAGCGACTCGTTGTAGGGCAGCACCGCGTTGGTCGCCGCACCCAGGAAGTTGGTATTCCAGATCCCGATGAGCGCCATCACCACCGGCAGATTGCGATCGAAGGACGCGGTCCGGAAATGTTCATCCATGTACTCGGCGCCCCCGAGCAGCTCGTCGAAGGCATGCGGGCCGATTGCGATCATCAGTGCCAGTCCGACAGCGGACCAAAGTGAAAAGCGCCCGCCGACCCAGTCCCAGAGCGGGAAGACGGCCTCGGGTGCGATGCCGAATTCGAGCGCGCGCTCGGACTTGGAGGTGACCGCCGCAAAGTGGCTGGCTACGGCGTCGGGTGTTCCCAGATTCGATACCAGCCAGTCGCGCGCCGTGCGCGCATTGAGCATCGTCTCCTGCGTCGTGAAGGTCTTGCTGGCGACGATGAACAAGGTCGTGCGCGGATCGAGCGTCTGCAGCATAGGAGCCAGCTGGGCGCCGTCGAGGTTGGAGACGAAATGCACGCGCAGCGTCGGATGGGCGATCGAGCGCAGCGCCCGGGCCAGCATCTTCGGACCGAGGTCCGACCCGCCGATGCCGATATTGACGACATCGCGGATCGCCGAGCCGGTATGGCCGCGGCGGTTTCCGAACCGCAGGCGCTCGGCCAATTCGGCCATCCGGCGGCGTGTTTCGAGCACCTCGGGCATGACGTCGAAGTCGGCACGAGGAAAAGGACCTGCCGAGCGGCGCAGCGCCACGTGCAGCACCGCGCGGTCTTCGCTCACGTTGATCCGCTCGCCGGCAAACATCCGGGCAACCGACCGGGAAACACCCGCCTCTTCGGCAAGCGCGACCAGCAGCGCAAGCGTCTTCCGGTGGAGGCGCTGCTTGGAGAAATCGAACAGGATGCCATCGAAGGCGAGCGAGAAGTCCTTTGCCCGCTCCGGATCGTCCGCGAACAATGCGCGCAGATGGGTGCCCGCGAGCGATTCGCTGTGGGTCTCGAGCGCGCGCCAGGCCGCGGTTTGGGTGATCGTCATGGCGATCCTGAGTGACGTCGTTCGCGTTGCCGTTCGCAGATTCCCGGAGGTTTCCCGTCGCCGGTGGGCAACTGCCTGGAATTCTATTCGAATTCTCCGGATAGCCGGAGAACTCGTCTAGCTGGGGGCCGGGCCGACTGAAGCAATGGTCTTGCAGCCGGAGAGGGGCTTCAGGAATTCACGTATAATTCGCCTCCTCCGTGCAATCCGCTTGCGCGGAGATCCTCGTGCGCAGTCGATGATTCTGCGCACGACGGCCGTAAACCTTTGACGTAAAACGTGGCCAAGTAGCTCAGTTGGTAGAGCAGAGGACTGAAAATCCTTGTGTCGGTGGTTCGATTCCGCCCTTGGCCACCAATCGTTTCAAGCAGTTACGCATGACGGCGATTAGGCAGTCGGCGTTAAGTCCTCGAATTAGTCGCCGTTTATTCCTCGGCAGGCGATCAATCCGGCGAGGGGTATGGCAGAGGCAACACCACTCCGGAAACGTGTAGTGCCGGGCGCCCAAAGCGGGTGGAGTCGTTCAATCCGTGGGGAGCACCGCCTGCCACCGTGCATTGTGGCGATTACATTTTTCGGATCCCGACTCCATACTGAAAGCACAGCAAAGGCATTCCAGTTTGGGTACCTCGACGGGGGTAGCTAGTGAAGTGCTATCCCTGATACTGTTTGCAAATCGTCGAGGGGGCAAAGAATGAAGACAATCGCCACCATCAACTTCAAGGGCGGCGTCGGCAAGACAACCGTAACCTGGGCACTCGGTTACATTGCTGCGCTGCCCAAGACACATCGCGTCCTCCTGTTTGACATGGACGCACAGATGTCATTGACCCAGGCCATTGCTCTCAACGCGTCTGCCTGCGGCGGCTCGCACTGCGTTGCTCGTTCCCGCCTCGGCAGCCGCGCTGCCCGTCCGCCCCCGAGGGGCTCCCCCAACATCTCCATGCGCCGCGTGCGTGCAGTCGCGAGAGTCGCTATGCCGGACGCTGTTGGATTGCCCTGGAAGCCGCGCCGCTGCTGGGTTTGCGGGCCGTTGCGCAGGTCATCAGAATGCGCTTTGCACGGTGCGAGTAACCATAGTCGCGCCGCAATTTTCGCAAAGGATCGCAACATGAACAGAACCGACACCATCAAACACATCGCCCTTTCGGCCGATCTTTCCAGAGACGCCGCAGGGCGCGTCATGAGCGCTTTCGAGGCGCGCCTGAAAGCGCACACCGGCGCCGGCAAACGCGTCGTTCTGCGCGGCTTTCCTGCTCAGCGGACCACGGACGCCGTCGGCCGCGCAGTCCACCAGATCGGTCGACAGCGGGGTAAAATGCTGCTTACGCAGGAGAGCGCATGGATCTGACTCTGAAGACGATCATTGAATTTCGCGAGGAGATGCGCGAGTTCAGAATTGAAACGCGCAAGACGCTCGCAGAGCACTCGCATCGATTAAATGTCATTGAAGCGACCATCGCCAGCCTCAAAGCCGATGTAGGCGTACTGCTCAGTTCCGTGCCCGTGATGGACGAGCGGCTGGATAATCTTGAAGCGCGTGTGGCCGCGCTGGAAGCCCGCGGTTAAACGCCGAATCCGGGTCACGCGCCTCGCGGCGCCGTGGCCCGCGCATCCCCCGAAAAAGCAAGGGCCTCCGAAGAGGCCCCGCGCCCGGCAGCGGAACCACCGGGGTAGTAGTGAATACATCATAGCAAACATTGCCGCCGAAAGCCAAGGATTTCGGATCTCCTGAATCCATTGCGTTCTACGCGATCGCGGCGTGTCGCAGGCAACCAATCAGCGAAGAAATCCTTTAACCTTGTACCGGACTTCCCGCCAAATGACTGGTATGGCTACAGGGGGGAGCTTAGGACCTGCGCTTTTTCAAACACTCGATGAGGAGAAACCGATTGTGGAAGCCCTCGATCCGATTACGCTTTCGACCGTCTGGCATGCTTTCCAGTCGCTGTGCCGCGAAATGCGCAACATGGTGGCCCGCACGGCGCAAAGCTATCTTATAGCGACCCTGAAAGACCTCTCGGTAGGCGTTTGGCTGGCCGACGGGTCGACCGTCGCCGTACCCGAAGGCTTGGCGGGGCAATTCCTCGGAACGCACCTCGCGATTGAATCTATTCGGGAGAAGTTCAAGGATGACCTCCATCCCGGGGACGTGATCCTCACCAACGACCCGTATCACGGCGGCCACACCAACCATCTGCCGGACTGGGGCTTCATCCGGCCGATTTTCTATAAAGGGGAACTTCTGTTCTTCACCCTGGTGCGCGGGCACCAGATGGACACGGGCGGTTCGTTTCCCGGAGGCTACTTCGCCAACGGCTACGACATCATCGCGGAAGGCCTGTGCATCCAGCCCTTGAAGGTGATCAACCGCGGGGTCGAGGACGCCAACGTGTGGGCGTTGATCTTCAACAACGTGCGCTGGCCCGTGGAGACGAGGATCGACTGCAACTCGATGATCGCCACCAGCAAGTTCGCCGAGAATCGCATCGTTCAGCTGCTGGAGCGCTATGGCAAGGACACGGTGCTCGGGGCGATCCACCAGATGATGGACCGCACCGAGCGCGCGGTGCGCTCGGAGATCGCGGCGATGCCCGACGGCATCTATACCGGCGAGGCTTCCACTGACGATGATGGCACTATCCTCGACGAGCTGGTGACGGTCCGGCTGGATGTGACGGTCAAGGGTGATGAGATCATCCTTGACTTTTCCCGCAGCGATGCCCAGCGCCCCGGCTTCGTCAATTGCATTTACGCCGCCACCTATGCCCGGGCGGTGGCCAGCACCATCATCTTCATGGACCCCGCCCTGGCAAACTTCCACAATCAGGGCTCGCTGCGTCCGATCAAGGTGATCGCACCGCTTGGCACCGTGACCAACGCCCGCTACCCGGCGACCGTTGGCGCAAGCCCCGTCAACATGGGCGGCCAGGTGATGGAAGCGGTCATCGAGGCCTTGAGCAAGGCGCGGCCGGACCGCGCCATCGCCTGCTGGAACAAGCACCGCGGCGACTATACCTTCGCCGTCGACCCCCGAAACGGGGAACGCTACGTGCGCACTACATTCGACTACGACGGCAGCGCCGGTGCGGTCTGGGGCCACGACGGCATGACCGGTCCGACGCAGTTGAACACCCTCGGATCGGTGCACCGAGGCAGCGTGGAAGAGGCGGAAATACGTTTTCCATGGCGGATGCTGAAGCTGGAGGCGCAGGCGAACTTCAACGGTGCCGGGCGCTGGCGGGGCGGCGGCGGCATCGACTGGCGGGCGGTGAACGAAGGCAGCGACGGCCGAATGGCCACCGGCAGCTACGACGGTGATGTCACCCAAGGCAAGGGAGCGCAGGGCGGCCAGAGCGTTCCTTGCTGTCGAACCATCATACTGAGGGGGGACGAGAAGATCCGCGTCAAGCCGCACCGCATGGCCGAGATCAAGACGGGCGACATCGTCGTCAAGCTCAGTTCCGGCGGTGCCGGCGTGGGCGATCCGTGGCAACGACCGATTGAAAACGTGGTCTCGGACGTTGTCCGGGAAATGGTGACCGTGGAGGCCGCACGGCTGATCTACGGCGTGGTCCTGGATCCCGTTACGCTGCGGCTCGACGAGGCAGCCACCCGCAAGCTGCGCTCCTCGCCGGCGTCCGAGCGCTACGAAGCAGTCATCAATGAGGAAACCCTGGGCATCGAGATCAGGCCCGTCGGCCGGCGCACGGGGGAAGCACTGTGAAGCAACTGACCATCGATGTAGGCGGCACCTTCACGGACTGTCTGGTGCTGGAGGAATCCGGGCAACTGCAACGCTTCAAAGCTTCCACCACGCCTGAGGACCCCACCGAAGGCTTCTTTGAAGCAGTCGGCAAAGCTGCCGCATACTACAAGCAATCTCTGCGGCAATTTCTCGCCGAAGTGGAACAGATCGTCCACGGCACGACGCTTGGCACCAATATCCTGCTCACCGGGCGCGGCGCCAAAGTCGGCATGATCACCACCAAGGGTTTTCGTGATGTGGTGGAGATGCGCCGCGGCATCAGAAACCTTCATGGTTCCATGTTCGACATGTTCATCGAACCCTACAAGCCGCTGGTGCCTCGTAACCTGTGCCAGGTGGTGGAGGAGCGCACCCTCTACACCGGCAAAGTGCTCACGCCATTGAACGAGGATGAGCTGCGCGCGACCACCCGCAAGCTGCTGAATAACGGCTGTACCGCCATTGCCGTCTGCTTTCTGCATTCGTATGCCAATGGCGAGAACGAGCTGAAGGCGAAGCACATCGTTCGGCAGATGGCGCCCGAAGTGTACGTGACCACGTCCCACGAAATCCTGCCGGTGTGGCGCGAGTTCGAGCGCTTCTCTACCGCCGTAGTCAGCGCCTATATCGGACCGGCGGTTACACGGTACGCGCGCAAGCTGCAGAGCAGTCTTGAAGAGCACGGCTGCCGCGGTCGCCTGTTGATGATGCTCGCCAACGGCCTGGTGCAGGTGGTCGATGAATGCGTCGATCGCGCCGTGTATCTGCTGAACTCCGGTCCCGCGGCCGCCCCCTCTGCCGCGACTTACCTAGGTGCTCTGCACGACAAGATGGTCGGCCACCGCATCCACCACAACCTGCTCTCGGTGGACATGGGGGGAACGAGCTTCGATGTCTGCGTCATCAAGGACGGGGATATTCCAACCACGACCGAATCGTGGGTGGGCGAGCATCGGGTCGCAATCAAGATGGTGGACGTGCCCTCGGTCGGCGCCGGCGGTGGTTCGCTCGCCTGGATCGATTCGCTTGGGCTGCTCCGGGTCGGTCCCCAAAGTGCCGGTGCGGACCCGGGCCCTGCCGCCTACGGCAAGGGCGAAGAAGCCACGGTGACCGACGCGGATCTAGTCCTGGGTTATATCCCCGCCGATTACTTTCTCGGCGGCGATATCAAGCTGGATATGGAGCGGTCTCGCCTAGCGGTAGCCCGCGTAGGCAGCACGCTGAACATGGACGTCGATCAGGCAGCGCAAGCGATGTTCACCACCATCAATTCGGTCATGGCCAACCTGATCACCGAGGTCTGTACCAACAAGGGGCACGACGTGCGGGATTTCACTTTGGTTGCCGGAGGCGGCGCCGGCGGCATTCACGCGGCGGCAATCGCCCGGCAGCTGTCCATTCCCATGATCATCGTACCCCGGGTTGCGGCACTGATGAGCGCCTTTGGCATGTTCGCAATGGATCTGGGACTGGAGTACGCGCGCTCCTGTGCCCGCAGACAAAACCAGCTCGATTTTGCCGAGATCGGGGGCCTGTACGCCGACATGCGCGGGCAAGCCCGCGCGGATTTTGCCCGCATCGGCGTCCGCGAATCGGATTTGTCGTTCCAGTCCACGGTGGAGATGCGCTATGTCGGCCAGTTCCACGAAGTGGAAATGGACCTGCCCTCCGAGGATCTGAATGCCGACAATCTTCAGACGCTGCTCGCGAACTTCCACGCCAAGTACGAGAAGATGTACACCTACTCCATGCCTTGGCGGGCGGCGGAGCTGCTCACCTTTCGACTGAAGGCGACGGCTCCACGGCGGCCGGTGGAGATGGCAATGCCCGCCCGGGCCACCGCAAAGGCGCCGGTGGCCCGGCGCGGCTCGCGCCAATGTCTGTTTGACGGTGACGCCAGGCGCGTGGAGACACCGGTTTACGATTGGGATCGGATGGAACCCGGCCGCGAAATCATCGGCCCGGCCCTGATCGACGACAAGACTACCACGGTGCTCGTGCCGCCCGGATTCATCTGCGAGGTGGACATGTACCGCAATCTCGTGATGCGGGTTCGGCAACGGCAAATGCGAACCCGGTCATGAACGCTTGGCCGCCCTTGCGCCGGTTTAGCCGGGAATAGCCAAGCCCTCGCCCGTCGCTCTTGCCGGCGGCCGAGCTAGCATTGTGCAAGATCATCGAGTGTGAGACAAATCAAAGAAACGGATAATCACCAGCAAATATATAGTTATCTTTGGCGCCAGCGCTAGTAGCATTTGGAATCGCCTGTTCCGCGCGTACTTCGATTTGTCTCAATTTAGGAGGAGCACCGATGAAATCGATCCTGTGGTTGTTAATGGCACTGGCAGCGCCGCTGGCGGGTTCGAGTCTTGCGCAAAGCGACTACCCGTCCAAGCCGATCCAGATAGTGGTCGGCTTTCCCGCGGGGGGCGGCAATGACATCGTGGCGAGATTGCTGGGAGCGAAGCTCCAGGAGGCCTGGGGTCAACCCGTTATCGTCGTCAACAAGCCCGGGGCAAGCTCGATGATTGCCATGGAATTCGTTGCGAAGGCTCCGCCCGACGGTTACACCGTGCTCCTTAACGCAAGCGTGATGCCCGTGCTTCCCGCATTGTATGCATCGCTGCCGATCGATATTTTCCGCGATTTGCAACCGGTGACCCAGCTCACCACTCAATCGTTCGTGCTGGTAGTCCACCCCTCGGTGCCGGCGAATTCGGTGACCGAATTTATCCGGTATGCGAAATCGCGGCCCGGAAAGCTCAACTATGGCTCGCCAGCGGCCACGTTCCAGCTCACGATGGAACTGTTCAAGCAGCAGGTCGGCATTGATTTGAGGCACATTCCCTACAAAGGCAGCGTCCAGACAATCAACGGCTTGCTGGCTAATGACGTACAGGTCGGGTTCGTCGATGCACCGGCGCTTGCGCCGCAAATCAAGTCCGGCAGGCTGCGCGGTCTGGCCGTGACGACGCCTAAGCGTGCTGCCATCCTGCCCGACGTGCCCACGATGATGGAGGCCGGCGTGCCTGATTTTCAGATAATCGGCTGGTTTGCGTTGTTCGCGCCCCCCGGAACGCCGAAGGCGATCGTGAACAAACTTTACGAAGAGAGTGCAAGGATCGTGAAAATGCCGGACATGCAGGAGAAGCTGGCTGCCCTGGATTGCACTCCTGTCGGGGGCACGCCCGAAGAACTGCACGCGATCATGAAAACGCAGATGAACCAGTGGATGATCACCGCGAAGAACGCGAATATCAAGGGGCAGTGACCGGGAATACGGCGGCCCTTCTGTCGCAAGGTCCGGCACCACTTGAGCCGTGACTAATCGTCGGCCGTGGTCACCTTGACCCGCACACACAGGTCCAGGTTCAGATTCACCGGGCTCACATGCGCCCAGTCGAGCTCGAGCAGATCGTTGAAGAACACGCCCTTGCCCTTGGCAATCGGCATGCCGTCGCCCCAGTGGCCGGCGCAGGCGCCGATTCCCAGCCCCTCGGGGTGGATGCCCTGCATGAGTTTCACCCGGCCCTTCACCCTGCGTCCCTTTTCGTTCTCCACCCAGATGAGCGCGCCGTCCTGCAGACCCTTCTGTTTGCCCACCTCGGTGTTGATCGCAATGGTGTAGGAGTACGGATCGAGCTGCGCAGCTTCGTCCAGCCACGGATTCTCCATCGTGAAGCTGTTGGTGTGGATGGTGTCGCGGTAGTAAAAACCGTACAGGTCGAAACCCGGGGTCGTGCAGCAATGCGAGAGGCAAGGCAAATGATCGGGCAGCGGTTCGTAGTACTCGCGCGGAAGCCTCAGCCCGCGCGGCGCGGTAATCGCATCGATCTTGTCGGCCAGCGGCACCAGGAACTCCCAGTAGATCGGCACCCGCACGTCCACGAACGGCCGCCAATAGACCTCCTCGGGTTTCTTCGGCCACTTGACGAGGCCGTGCTCCTTGAACCACGCGAGCCCGCGCTGCGGACCGAAATTGCTCTTCAGCTCCGCGTCGCAGATTTCCTCGTAACTGTACCGGTGATCGCCCTGCAGCCGGAATTCGGGAGCTAGGTTCATCGAAGCGTTGTAGGCGGCATTCATGTCTGCGCGAATCCCGATGCGATCCGCCAGATCCAGCAGCACGTCGGCGAAGCGACGCTGCTCGCCGTCTGGCGGCAGCACCGGCTGGCGGATCGGCCAGCACCATTCGCCCATGCCGCCGGGAAAATTGAACAGGAACGGAAAGTTCGAGCGCGAATCCATCGACTGGAGGTAGCTGCAATCGGGCAACACGATGTCCGCAAAGCGCGAACTCTCGGTCTCGAACAGGTCGATCGAAACGATGAACTTGTACCCGGTGAGCGAGCGGGCGGCCGATTCGCGGTTGGCGATGCTCATCAGCAGGTTGGTGCCGAAGTTGATCATCATCTCCGGCCGATAGGGAAGTTCGAACTTCTCCCACAGTTTTTCCTTGTCGTCGGAGTCGAGGAACGGCGAGGTCATGCCCATCACGAACAGGTCCTGCAGCCCCGCGTTCTGCGGCAGGCGCGGCTCGCGGATCGGGTAGGGGTAGTGGTGTCCCATCCACATTCCCGCCACCATCAAGCCGTCCGGACCCGGCTTCGGAACGTAGCGCAGCCGGCCGGTTTCCGGAAAGCCGAGGCTCGCGGGATTGAATCCGAGGCAAGCGCCGACGACATCGGAGGCGCCGACCAGCTCGTTCAACAGGTCGATCGCGATGAAGTTGTACAGCGAGTTCAGGTGGCCCTGCGATCCGCGGAACGCGATCGCCGCCACCGGCCGGTATGGCAGCGTCACCCCATCGACCACGATCGTGCTGCCGATCCTCGCTTCGCGCGCGAACTCCGCCGCGATGCGCCGGATGTTCGCCGCCGGCACGGTGGTGATGTTCTCACCCCACTCCGGGGTGTACTTCCTCAGATGGTGCTTCAGTTTCTGGAACGCCGGCTGGCAGCGGACCCCGTTCACGTCATAGTCGCCCTCGAGCGCCATGTCGGCGGAACTCGCATCAGTGTACGGCCGCGCAGCGCTGGCCGAGCTATCCCACACCAGTGGCTTCTGCGTGGTCGCGTCGCGCACATAGAGCTTGTCCGGGCCGATCAGGTATGGAGCGTTGGTCTTCGCCTGCAGAAAAGGGCCGTCGTAGATTCCCAGCTCGTTCACCAGCACCTGGCACATCGCAAGGGCCAGCGCCCCGTCGGTGCCCACCCGCAGCGGCACCCATTCGTTCGCCTTGGCCGCAGCAAAATTGCACATTGGGTCCACCACCACCATCTTCATGCCGCGCGAGCGCGCATCGGCCGCGAGGCCCATGTTCGAGCACGAGGCATGTCCGGCACCGTGGCCCTTGGAGGCGCCGAAATAGATCGCGTAATTGCAGTATTCGAAATCCGGCACCACCGACCAGGACGCGTGCATCATCCCCGACAGCAGGTGCGCCCCATTGCCGCAGTGCAATCCGCCACCGGCGGTGGAATAGTTCGGCGTCCCGAAAGCCGCGCCGAAGGCGCGGATGGGCGTGCGGGCAGCCGTAACCGTAGTGGTGCGCTCCATGACGAGCTTGCGCGGATCCTCGGCGCGAATGCGCCTGAGCCAGGCAGCGATCTCATCGAGCGCCTCCTCCCAGCTGATCGCCTTCCAGCGCGGATCCTCGTCCAGACCCTTCCTCGGGTTGGTGCGCCGCAGCGGCACCGTCAGCCGGTTCGGGTCGTAGTGCGTCATGATCCCGGAGGCACCCTTGCCGCACAGGCGCCCCTTGGCTACCACGCTCTCCGGGTTGCCTTCGATCTTGGTGACCACCCCGTCAACCCGGTGAGCGAGAATGGAACAGCTGCCGTAACAAAGCGCACACGAAGAACGAACCCAGGCGTCATCGACTGCCAGGGCGCGGCTCGCCGGTTCGCTCGGATCATTCATCGGGAAATCACTTCGATTCAGTGTCCCATCGCGCGAAGGACGCCAGCGCCGATTTTTTCCTGGGTCACAATCAACTCGGCCTCCAGCGTCGGACTGTACGGAATCGGGACATCCGGCACGACGACCCGGCACACCGGCGCCTTCAGCAGCGATAGGCCCTCTTCGGCCAAGACCGCCGCGATCTCGGCGGCAACGCCGAATCTGCGGTGGCATTCGTCTGCAATCACGGCGCGCCCTGTTTTCGCCACCGATTCGAGCAGCGTATTCGTGTCCAAAGGAGCGATGGTGCGCAAGTCGACCACTTCCGCAGAGATACCGTGCTCCTGCTGCAACTGATCGGCCGCCGCCATTGCCCGCGTTACCGTAACGGAGCTGGCGATGATGCTCACGTCCCGCCCTTCCCGGCGGATGGCGGCCTGCCCGACCGGCAGCATCGGAGCTCCGGGGAGGAGCTCCGATGTTTCACCGAACAGCAACGCGTGGCTCAGGAAAACCGACGGGTTCTTGCTCTCCAGCAGCGCCCACTTCAGCAGGTGGTAGGCGTCTTCGGCGACCCCGGGGGTCAGGATCTGCAGACCCGGCACCTGGCCCAGCATGGCTTGAGTCGTATGGGAGTGCTGAGAGCCGCCTCCACCCCGGATGCCCGCCAGACAGTAAAAGGTGACGGGGGCGGTGGTCTGACCGCCGGACATGTAATGTACATTGGCCGCCTCGTTGACCACCTGCGCGAAGGCCTGGAAGATAAAACTCCCGGTGTTGATGTCGACCACGGGGCGGCGCCCTGCCACGGCGGCACCGACGCCCGCACCGGCAAGACCGAGCTCCGAAATGGGAGCGATCATTATCCGGCTGGAAAACTCGCTCACGACCGGATTCATCAGTTGCTTTGCAATGCTATTGAGGCCCATGAAGTTGCTGCCGATCAGCACTACCCTCGAATCGGCGGCGAGCGACTCGTAAATGGCCTTGGCGATGGCTTCAGCGAAACTGATTTTCATCGTCGCCTGCCTCCTTACGCCAGGACATGCCGGTAGGCTTCCTGCGGCGCCGGAAACGGGCTGTCCTGCGCAAACCGGACGGCCTGGGCCACCTCCGAACGTGCCCGCTCGTCGATCGCCTGCGCTTGTGCGCGGTCGAGCGTGCCGGCGGCGACGCACTTGCGCACGTACCGGTGCACAGGATCGCTTTGCTCGAGCCACGCGGCCAGATCTGCGTTATCAGGCTGCTCGCCGAAAGCCCATGCGATCTGCCATTCCCCGCAGGGCAGTTCCGGCCAGCTCGGGACGTTGCCGGGCCAGCGGGTGCACCGGATCTCGACGAAACGCGGCCTGCCGCTCATGCGTACCTCGGCGACCAGCCGTTGCATGCCCTCACTCAACAGGTCGGCATCCGCACCGTCCACCACCTCTGCACAGACCTGCAGCGCCTCGGGAACATCCTGCAACCGGGCGGCGGGCAAGGTGGATGACGGTGACTGCATCCGCGTGCGCCGCTCCGCAGGCATGGTGTTGTTCTCGCAAACGAACAGGATGGGCAATTGCCACAACGAGGCGAGGATCATGGCTTCGTAAGCGGCGCCTTCCTCCAGCGCGGCATCGCCGAAAAAGCACACGGTGATTCCGGACGCCCGCTGCTTGCAGGCGAGCGCCGCGCCCGCGGCCAAGGGCAAGGCCGCACCCACCAGCGCCGAGGTGGTCGGAATGCCCAGATCCCGCACGGCCAGGTGCAGAGTGCCGCTCTTGCCACCGGCATAGCCGCCGGTCTTGCCGAGGATTTCCGCCATCATCGGGCCCGGGGCGGCGCCCCGGGCCAGCAGATGCCCGTGATTGCGCCAGGTAGTGAAGACGAAATCCTCCGCAGCGAGCGCGGCGCATACCGCCACCGCCGTGGCCTCCTGACCGATGTACACGTGGTAGTGCCCGCGAAACTGTCCTGCCCGGGAGAGCAGGATGCACTGCTCCTCGAACCTGCGGATGCGCAGCATTTCCGCCAGGCGTTCAAGCGGTCCGGTCGTGGCGTTGATCGAGCTGATGGTCAATGCGCTCTCAACAGCAGGTTCCGGTAGGCATCCACCTCGCAGGTAAATCCGGGCAGCACCAGCACCGTGGTGGTCTTGTCGTCGATGAGAGCGGGACCGTTGACCTTGTGGCCCGGCTCGATCCGGTCCCAATCGTACGCCGGGGTCTCGACCCGGGCTTGATCGGCGTCGAACAGGCATAGGCGTGAGCCGCGCCGGGCCGCTTCGACCCCGAGCGTACCCCCGGCGTGCGCAGCCATCTTCACGGGTCTGCGGGCCGCAGTGACCTTGAGCCGGAACGTGTGGAACTCCGCCTCCCGCCACGGCATGGAATAGGTGTACATCTTCTCGTACTTGGCGTGGAAGTTCGCGAGCAGCGCTTGCAGATTCCCGGCGCTCAGATTCTCATCCGGGAGGTCGAGCTCGACGTCGTGAAACTGGCCGACATAGCGCATCTCGACCGTGGGTTGGAACGACATTTGCGCCTCGGGAATGCCGATGCGGGCGAAGTCCTTGCGAGCCTGGCGGCGCATGTCGGCGTACAGGCCGCCGACCTCCGCGGAATTCAACTGGCTCTGGCTGCGAAAACACGAGCGTGCATACTCCAGACCGAGATCCTTGGCGAACATGCCGAAGGCGCTCATCAGCGCCGCCCCCCGAGGCACGATCACCATCGGGATGGACAACTGTCGCGCGATGGCGGCCGCGTGAATGCCACCGGCGCCGCCGCCGGCGATCAAGGTGAAGTCGCGCACGTCTTGCCCCTGCTTGGTGCAAACCTCGGTGATCAGGTTGGCCATCACCGTGTTGATGGTGGCGAAGATCGCCTGTGCGCTGCCATTGACGTCCATGTTGAGCCGGCTGCCCGCCCGGGCGACCGCCTGGTGGGAGCGCTGCACATCGAGTTTGATATCGCCGCCCAGAAAATAGTCGGCAGGAATATAGCCGAGCACCAGGTCCGCATCGGTCACCGCGGCCTCATCGCCCTTGCCATACGCGGCGGGGCCCGGGTCCGCTCCGGCGCTCTGCGGTCCCACCCGCAGCAGCCCGAGCGAATCCACCCAGGCGAGCGAACCGCCGCCGGCACCCACCGAGGGGACGTCCACCATCTTGATGGCCACCCGGTGTTCGCCCACCCAGGATTCCGTCGTGGTGGGGATCTCCCCGTCTTTGATCACGCACACATCGAAGCTGGTGCCGCCCATATCCATCGAAAGCAGATTGGTCTTGCCGTGCAGGCCGCCCAGGTAGGTGGCAGCCGAAGGCGCGGCAGCCGGGCCCGAGTTGAGCAGGTAGACGGCACGGTCCACGCATTCATCGACCACCTGGACCAGACCGTTGGCAAGCATCATCAACAGGCGACCGCGGCAGCCGTGCTCCTTGAGGCCGCTCTGGAGCCTGCGCGCGTAGCGCGTCACCGCCGGGCCGATATACGCGCTGACCACCGCGGTGGAAAAGCGTTCGAACTCGCGCCACACCGGCATGATCTCGTGGGAAGTAGTCACGTACACGTCCGGGGCCATCTGCTGAACGATGTGCTTCGCCTTCAGCTCGTTCTCCCCGTTGGCATACGAGTGAAGAAAGCAGAGGGCGATTGCCGTACAGCCTTCGTCCACGAGTTTGCGCGCAGCCTCGCGCAACTCGTCCTCGTTCAGGGGGGTAAGCACCTGGCCGTTGTAAAGAGTACGTTCCTCCACGCCCAAACGCAGGTAGCGCGGCACCAGGGGTCTGTACGGCTCGATGAAAATATCGAACATGGAGCCGTGCAGGTTCTTGATGCCGCGGCGCATCTCGATGGAATCGCGGAAGCCCTTGGTGGTGATCAGGCCCACCTTGGCGCCGCGCTCCGTGATCAGGATGTTGGTTCCGAGCGTGGTGCCATGCACGATCTGCTCCACGTCTGCCAGGAACTGCTCCAGGGTCTGGCTGTAGTGCCTGGCCGCTTTGCCCACGGCATCGAAGAAACCCCGGGTCGGGTCCTCAGGCGTCGTGGAAGCCTTGAACCGCTGAAGTTGTCCCGACTCCTCGAGTACGAGACAGTCGGTGAATGTTCCGCCCACGTCGATGGTCAGCTGCTTCATGATGAAACGTTCTCCCGTTTATTCCGTACCTGCCTTAGCACCCGGGCGCTACGCGGCCTGGATCGGCACAAGACCGATCGACAGGGTCTTCTCGTCGATGACCACGTCCCATTTGGATTGGGGCAGGGCGCGAAGCCGGCGGGTTTCCTCCTCGGCAACGCCAAAGCTCACCGGATCGACCGCGACGCCATACAGCTTGCGTGCAGCCTCGACCGATACCATGCCGTTCTTCACGTCGAGCGCCACCAGTTCGGCAGGCCGCTGTGTGGGCAGACCGACGCCGCCGCCACCGCTGCTGATCTTTACCAGAACATCGCCTTTCTTGATCTCGACCATGCGGTGAGTCTTGACGCGAATCGGCTCACCGTCGCGCAGCAGGTAAGTGCGACAGTACGGCGACGGATAGCCTCCGTGCGCGCCCGGTACCTGCGTGGTATCCCCGTCGGAGCTGCCGGTTGCCATGCGACCGTCCGTACCCTCGTTTACCGCCCGCCATTCGATGCCGCCGCCGCCCCGCCAGCGGCCGGCACCCATCAAGTCGGTTGCTACTTCCCACTTCAGCAGCCGCCACGGAAAGCGGATTTCCATCTCTTCGGCGTTGCCGCGCCTCACCGTGGAAAGCGAACCGATCGACAGCGGGCCGGTGCCTCCGTCGTGGCCCGATACGGCGCCGGCCGAACCGTCGTAGTCGAAACTGGTTCGCACGTAGGGCTGGCCGTTGCGCGGGTCCACCGAAGACACATAGCAGCCCCGATGCTTGCCCCAGCCGGCCATGGCCCGGTTCGGCCTGGCCTTGGAAAGGGCCTGGCCCACGGCTGTCGCTATCTGGTTGCCCACGTTGACAGGCGCCGCGCCGACAGTGGCCGGATACAGGGGATTGACCACCGAGCCCGCAGGAGTGATCACGGTGATGGGCCGCAGCGATCCTTCGTTGTGGTAATTCGCGAGGGCCGGGTCGAACAGAGGCATCATGGAGCCGACCGCGATCGCATAGGAAGCAGCGAAAGGACAGTTCACGAAGCCCTTGCGCTGCGCGTCGCTGCGCGAAAAGTCCGCCGTCAGGCTGTCGCCCTTCACGGTGATGTCCACCCGCACCCAGACCTGTTCGTCGAGTACCGTACCGTCATCGTCGGTAGCAGCCTCGCCGGAGTACATGCCATCCGGGATCGCGGCAATTTCGGCCCGAACGGCCCGCTCGGTACGGTCCAGCATTTCCTGGATACAGGCCATCACCGTATCCTTGCCGTACCGGTCCAGCACCTCGTGCATTCTCTTTTCGGCGAAGCGGGTGGTCGCCACCATGGCGTAGTTGTCGACGCGCACCGCTTCGGGCCAGCGAACGTTGGTCCATATCAGGCGCATGATGTCCTTGCGCTCAAGGTCCTTCTCGAATACCTTGGTGGGCGGAATGCGAAGGCCCTCGGCGTGGATATCGTAGGAGTTGGGAAAATAGCCGCCGGGAAACGCCCCGCCGGTGTCCTGCTGGTGGCCCCGCACGAGGGTAAAGAAGAGCAACTCCCCCTTGTAGAAAATAGGCCGGATGAATCCCCAGTCCGGCAGGTGGGTATTGCCGCCATGGTATGGATCGTTGGTGAGGATCACGTCGCCCGGATGCAAATCCTCGCCGAAGTATTCCTTCACCGCGTTGATCGCATGTTTGGTGCCGATGAACTGGCATAGCAGGCCCTGCGGCATCGCGACGGTGGAGCCGTCCGCCAGCCAGATGCCCACCGAGAGGTCCCTCAACTGGGACATCAGATAACTCTGGGCGGTGCGGCTGACCATGTCTCGCATCTCCCTGACCAGAGTCTGAAAGGAATGCCAGACGGTGGAGAGTGTAAGGGGGTCGATGTTCGGCATGTTTGTTTGTCCTCCTTGATTCAATCGACTGATTTGAAGCTGGCGGAGCACGCACCGTCGCGCGACACGCCCGACATCGGAGCATGTTTTCCAGCCAATACCTGTGATCTAGGTCAAAGCGCCCGACGGGACGCGGTCTGTCCGGAGTAGAGTTCATCGTCTCCGACGATCATGCCGGGCTCAAGAAGGCGAACTTTCCAATCAGCTCTCGGATTTCGACGCCGAAGCGGACCTCCCAGGCGGGCAATGCCAACTGATGCGTATGAGTCGGCCGGTTGATCTTGCATTCCAGCAGCGTCAGGGCAAAGCGGTTCCGCGTCCTTTATACGGGCCGCTGGCAGCGCGCAATATGATACGGGGTGCCCGCGATGCGGGTCTCGAACAGGGCTGTGCCGCTCGACGCGGCTATTCCGACCGCAGCCCGGACAGCCTGACATATTCCTCGGCGCGCGCCCGGTTTTCCCTGATGAACTGCGCGAAGTTCTCGGGCGAGTCGAGTATTTCCTCCAGGCCCAAGGCCTTGATGTAACGCTCCTTGAAGGCGGGCACGCTGACGATGCGGGAAATCTCGGAATTCAGCCTGGCGACGATGGGTTTCGGAATGCCTGCCGGCCCGAATATTCCAAGCCAGATCCTGTTCGCGACACCGTGATAGCCCGCTTCAACCAGGGTCGGCACACCCGGGAACAACGGCGAGCGCGTCGTGCTGTCCACGGCGAGCAACCTGATCTTTCCGCCTCTGATGTGACCGATCACGTTTCCAATGCCGATGAACGCGACCTGCACTTCGCCGCTGATGAGGGCAGTGCCGGCATCGCCGAACCCCTTGTATGGGATCATCTTGATATCGGTACCGGTATCGCGCTTGAAGCCTTCCATGAACAAGGTCACGTTATTGGCCGGCGAGCCATAGTTCAGGGAGCCAGGCTTCGATTTCGCCAGCGCGATGAGCTCGGCCAGGTTATTCGCGTTGAGACCCGGGTTCACGAGGAAGCCTTCGGTCAGATAGAGGAGGTTGATGATGGGCTCGAAATCGTTCGCTGGGTCGTAGGGCAGTTTCTTGTAGATGAAAGGGTTGTAGCTCAGCGTATCGATGGTCAGCAGGCAGAGGGTGTATCCGTCCGGCGGCGCCTTTGCACAGGCATTCGCTCCGACGATGGAGTTCGCCCCCGGCCGGTTCTCGACGAAGCCCGGTTGGCCCAGGCTCTTGCGGAATTCCTCGCCGATGGCACGCAGGATGGTCTCGGCGAAGCCTCCGGAACTAAACGGCTGAATGATGCGGATCGGCCTGGTCGGATACTCCTGAGCCGCCGCATCCGGCAAAACGGCAAGCTGGAGACCCAGCGCCGCAACCAGACCGCAAGTCCACGATCCCAATCTCATCGCTTAGCCCCCCTCTCTCCGTTTCCTTAATATAGCATTTTGGTTTCTTGCGTCAAACGGCCTGCGGAGCCCCGGGGCCGGCGCAATTACACGGACCGGATCTTGTCCTCGCGGATCATTTCGATCCGCAATGCCGGCTCGGAAATTCCGATTCGCCGCAGGTCGCGCCTCAGTCTTTCTGGGCCCACGCCGGCACCCGGTGAGCGCTGAGCCATGGCGATTCCGATTCGTGTACTGACTGCAGTGCTCAAGAAAGGCGCCCTCGCGGCGAGCTATCCGGGCAGCCTCACCCGATTTTTCGATTAGCATCCTGGCATCCCAGAGGACGACCAACTTGTCGGGGTCCCGTTTATGCCTGGCGGTTATCGACGGGATTTCGTCGATCGGTTGCAGGCTTCGGGCGGGCATGCTGGGCAGCTCCATCCGATTGAAACTTTCTTGATACGGCGCTGCGCCAGCTTGAAATGCTGCCGCGCGGTCCTACACGGCATCCATCGTATTTCTGAGCACGAGATTGCTGTACGCATCAACCTCGCAGGTGAATCCGGGCGGCACCAGCACCGTGGTCGTCTTGTCGTCGACGAGCGCCGGGCCGCTAAGGTTGTGGCCCGGTTCCAGGAGATCCCAGTCGTAGATAGGGGTCTCGACTCGTTTCGGATTTCCGTCGAAGAGGCACGAGCGGGAGCTTCGGTACGCCGCAGAGATATCGACGGCGGTCCGCGCGCGCATCGCCATTTCCACCTTGCGCCGTTTGGCGAGCACTTTCAGCCGGAAAGTAACGAACTCTGCCGCGCGCCACGGCATCGAGTAGGTGTACATCTTTTCATATTTGGCGTGGAAATTCTGCAGCAGCATCGGCAAGTTTTCGGCATTCAGCGTCCCGTCGGGAAGATCCATTTCGACTTCGTGAAACTGTCCGACGTAGCGCATTTCCACCGTTGGATGGTGGGACATCCGCGCATCGGCGATACCGATGCGTTCGAAATCCTCCGTTGCTTTGCGGCGCATGTCCGCGTACAGAGTTTCGATCTCGGCGAAGTCCAATTGGTTCTGCCTGCGGGCGCAGGAGCGCGCGTATTCGAGGCCCAAGTCCATCGCGAACATGCCGAATGCGCTCATCAATGCGGCGACCCTAGGCACGATCACCATCGGGATGGAAAGCTGTTGAGCGATCGCCGCCGAGTGGATGCCGCCGGCGCCGCCTCCCGCAACTAGCGTGAAATCACGCACGTCATGGCCCTTGTTGGTGCAGACCTCGGTGATCAGATTGGCCATGACGGCATTGATGGTCGTGAACATCGCCGCCGCCGCCTGGTCGGTGGTCATGTTTAGTTTGCCGCCCACGCGGGCGACAGCTCGGTGCGAGCCTTCCACGTCCAGCTTGATATCGCCTCCCAGGAAGTAGTCGGCCGGAATATATCCCAGCGTCAAATCCGCGTCCGTGACAGTGGCGTCTTCCCCCTTTCCATAGGCGGCAGGCCCGGGGTCGGCGCCCGCGCTCTGTGGGCCCACGCGAAGGAGCCCCAGCGAGTCGAACCAGGCGAGCGAACCGCCGCCGGCGCCAACGGAGGGTACGTCAACCATCTTGATGGCCACCCGGTGCTCGCCAACCCAGGACTCGGTGGTGGTGGGTATCTCCCCATCCTTGATCACGCAGACGTCAAAGCTGGTGCCGCCCATGTCCACCGAAAGCAGGTTGTGGTGAATTCGGTGACCGACCATCTTGTCGTGCAGGCCGCCCAGATACGTAGCGGCCGCCGGAGCGGCGGCAGGGCCGGAGTTCAGCAAATACACGGCGCGGTCGACACATTCGTCCACGATTTGAACCAGTCCGTTGGCGAGCATCATTAACAGGCGTCCGCGGAATCCGCGCTCTTTTAGGCTGCTCTGCAGCTTGCGCGCATAGCGGGTAACGGCCGGGCCGATATAAGCGCTGACCACGGCAGTCGAAAAGCGTTCAAACTCGCGCCATACGGGTAGGATCTCATGCGAGGTGGTCACGTATACATCGGGTGCCATCTGCTGGACGATGCGCTTGGCCTTCAATTCGTTCTCGCCATTGGCATACGAGTGCAGGAAACAGATGGCAATGGCAGTGCAGCCTTCATCCAACAGTTTCCGGGTTTTCGCCCGCATATCCGCTTCGTTCAGGGGAGTGAGCCTCTCGCCGGTGTACCGCGTGCGCTCCTCCACCACCTGGCACAGGTAACGCGGCACCAAGGGCTTGTACGGCTCGATGAACATGTCGAACATGGAACCGTGCAGGTTCCGAATGCCCCGGCGCATTTCGACGATGTCGCGGAAGCCCTCGGTGGTGAGCATGCCCACCTTTGCGCCCCGTTCGGTAATCAGGATATTGGTGCCTAGCGTCGTACCGTGGACGATTTGCTCCACGTCGCCCAGGAACGCATCGAGCGCCCGCCCGTAGTGCTTCGCCGCCTTTCCCACCGCCGCGAAGAAGCCCTGGGTGGGGTCCTCCGGCGTTGTGGAAGCTTTGAACCTCTGCAATTGTCCGGATTCCTCGAGCACAAGACAGTCGGTGAAGGTTCCACCAACGTCGGTGGTCAGCTGCTTCACAGTGCCCCCCCCGCGCCGGCTGGCTTGAGCTCAATCTCCAACGTCTCCTCGTTGATCACAGGTTCATAGCGCTGGGCAGGCGGGGCCGACCTGAGCGCTCGCGTCGCTTCCGCGTCCACCTTCAAGGTGACCGGATCCAGGACCACTCCGTAGATCAGCCGTGCCGCCTCCGCGCTGACTTTTTCATCGCGTACATCCATGACCACATATTCAAGCGGCCGCTGAAACGGATCGCCTACGCCGGCGCCGCCTGAGCTCAGCTTGACGATGATGTCGCCCTTCTTGAATTCCGCCATCCGGTGCGGCTTCACCCTAATCTTCTGGTCGTTGCGCAGGATGATGGTGCGACTGCACGGAACTTGGTGTCCGCCCACCCCGCCCTTGCCTTGGGTAACATCGCCGTCGGAACTTCCGGTCGCCATTCGGCCGTCACTGCCTTCGTTAAGCGCCCGCCAGTCGATACCCCCGCCGCCCCGCCAACGTCCAGCGCCGTTGAAGTCGGTGCAAGCCTGCAGCCTCAGCATCATCCAGGGGAAGCGTATTTCCGCCTCTTCCACGCTGCCGCGGTGCACCGAACCCAAAGTATTCTGGGTTGTTGGGCCGGTCATGCCGTCATGGCCCCAAACCGCGCCGGCGCTGCCGTCGTAGTCGAATGTAGTGCGCACGTAGCGCTCCCCGCTCCTGGGATCCACGGCGAAGGTGTAGTCGCCTCGGTGTTTGCCCCAGGCGGCGATGGACCTGTCCGGTCTCGCCTTGCCCAGGGCTTCGAGCGTGGCTTCCGTCACCTGACCGCCCACGTTGACCGGACTTGCGCCCACTGTGCAGGGATAGTTGCCGTTGGTCACGTTGCCGGCCGGTGCGATCACTGTGATCGGACGCAGTGAGCCTTGGTTGTGGAAGTTGGCCAACGTCGGGTCCATCGAGATGATCGTGGCAGCCACGGCCCGTGCATAGGTCGTCGCGTAGATGCAGTTGACGAAACCGAGGCGCTGGGCGTCGCTACGGGAATAATCCAGGGTGATCGAATCGCCCTTGACGGTCACGTCCACCCGTACGGTCACCAGTTCGTCGAGGACCGTGCCGTCGTCGTCAGTGGAAGCCTCGCCGGTATAGGTGCCGTCTGGCATCGCCGCAATCTCGGCGCGCACCGCGCGCTCGGTGCGGTCCATCATTTCGTTGATGGCCCCGAGCACCGTATCCCTGCCGTAGCGCCGCAGCGTTGCTACGATGCGATTTTCTGCAAACTTGCTGGTGGCGATCATCGAATTGCAATCGATCCTGGTTTCCACTGGCCAGCGCACGTTGTTGAAGATCAGCGCCCACACATTGGCGTCCTCGACCCCGCGATTGATGACCTTCAATGGCTGGATGCAAAGCCCTTCGGCGATGATGTCGTAGGCGTTGGCGAAGTAGCCGCCGGGAAAAGATCCGCCGGTGTCCATCTGATGCCCGCGCACTAGAGTGAAGAACAGGAGTTCACCCTGGTAGAAGATCGGCCGGATGAAGCCCCAGTCGGGCAGATGATTAGCGTGCCCGCCGTGATACGGATCGTTGGTGAGGATGACGTCGCCGGGATGGAGGTCTTCCTTGAATTTCTCCCGGATCGATGCAATCGCCAAGTGAGTTCCGAGAAATTGGCCCGGCAGGCCCTCCGGCACGGCGACTGTCGACCCATCGGCCAGCCATATGCCGACGGAAAGGTCCTTCAGGGTCGCAATCAGGTAGCTCTGCGCGGTTCGCGTCACCATGTTGCGCATTTCGCGGCACAAGGACTGGAATCCGTGCCAGATCGTCGCCAGCGTGATGGGGTCGATCCTTGTCAGATTTGTTTTCTCCATTGCGGATTCCTGGGATTGAACGGTTGAAACGAGTCAGCACCGCCCCGCAGGGCACAAGCAGACGGCAGTGGGTGAAGGGAGCGTCACGGAGCATCGCTGGGACGAATGCCCAGGGTCTTGAAAATCCGCCCGGCGTTGGCACGGTCCAGCTTGAGGAATTCGGCGAACTCCGCCGGCGTATCGCTCACCGGCTCCAGGGTCTGCAACCTGAGGACGGCCTGAACGCCGGGTGTGCGCAGCGCCCGGGCAAACTCGGCATTCAATCGATCGATGATCGGTTTTGGCGTCCCGGCGGGCGCGAACACCCCGAGCCAGCTCAGCAAACCTGGGTCGATCTCCTGATCACCCAGCGTGGGAACGTCGGGAAGCACGGGAGAGCGCCGTGACCCTGTTACGGCAAGAGGTTTTAGCTTACCCGCGTCGATGAGGGCCTTTACAAAGCCGAGGCCAACGTAGGTGAGTTGGACCTGTCCGCCGAGCATCGCGGGGATGACCTGATTGACGCCCTTATAGGGTACGGGGGTGATGCCGGCTCCGCCCTTGCTGTTGATCCAGCTCAGGAACACCTGGGCCATACTGCCCGGACCCAGCGTTCCCCAGTTCAGGGCTCCGGGTTTCGCACGGTCGAAATCGATCATCTCTCTGATCGAACCGAATGGCATTTCGACCGTTGTAACAATCACCCCGTGGATCTTGACGAGCTGGATGATGGGGGCGAAATCGCGGTCCGGATCGTATGGGAGACTGGAGAAAAGATGCGGATTGTAGGATAGCGTGTCCGGCGAAGTTGAACACAGCGTGTACCCGTCAGGCGCCGCCTTCGCACACAATGCCATGCCTATGGTGGAATGGCCTCCGGGGCGATTCTGGACGAGAAAGGGTTGGCCCATCTGTTCACCGACTTGCTGGCTCACTGAGCGCAGCAACGCGTCCACCACCCCGCCCGCCGGAGAGGGCAGGATCATTTGAAGCGATCTGCTTGGATACGGTTGCGCGAAAGCCGAATGCGCGCAGAATACGCCGATAAGAACGGCGGCTGCCGTGCGTGCGATCATTGACTTCATAGAACCCCCTTTGTTTTTCCGTCCCCAAAGCGGTGCAATGTTGATGCCTCTCATGTTCCCTCCCCTTTAGTCCTGTCCCCGCATGCGCAGGACCAACGCGAACGAACAAACGCTGACGCTCAATCAGGCTAATACCCGTTGCGACCGGCTGTCAATCGTGGTTGTCACACCGTGGTTGTCACAGCTGTGGTTATTACAACGACCTGCGGAGCCCCGGCTACGGAACTCCGGCAAGGGCATCTGTCAGATGCTCAGGAGGTCTATCTTACGGTCTGCAGGAAAGACGCTGCGTTGCAGAGATCTTCATTCATTTCTTTTGCGACTCCCTCACGAGCGCTCGAACCCCGGACCTGCAGATTGGTCTTGCACGCGGCGCGGCGAGCAACCGTGCCACGCTTCGAGATGGGAACCGATCCGAAACTTGAAACTCTAGTACTTGAAACGAATCGCCGCGTCATTGCGTGTCGATGTTGCGCGCTTTTTCGACCGCCTGGCTTAATCGTTCGCAGCAGATAGCGGATCATTTGTGCCCCCAACCTGATGCAGGGAGATCGATATCTGGATTGCTGCCCGGGGCCGGCGCAATTACACGGACCGGATCTTGTCCTCGCGGATCATTTCGATCCGCAATGCCGGCTCGGAAATTCCGATTCGCCGCAGGTCGCGCCTCAATCTTTCTTGGCCCACGCCGGCGTTTCGATCATGTCGCCGCAACCGGCACGTTTCGCCCAGTATTCCCAGGCACGCCACATCTCCGGCGCTTCCGGGTTCTTGACCATCTTGTGCTCGACCTCTCCCGGCGTCAGGTACTTCACTTCACCCAGGCGCAGCGCCTGCATCAGCACCCTTGCATTCTTCGGCAGATAAATGGCCACTCGCACCGCTTCCAGCAGCGAGTGTCCAGCCGCTGCAAATCCGTGTCCGCGCATCAGCACCACGGTGTTGCCGCCGAGCGAACCCGCAAGATCCCTTCCCTGTTCCTGATTGGTCACCAACAGGTTGGTGTCCCCGAACCTGTCCTGAATGTCCCAGACCGGAATGTTCAGCCCCATGCAGCCGGCCGTATGCACCACCGGCCGCAGCTTGGTGGCCATGGATATGCTGAAAGGCAGCACGTCATCGGCGTGGCTATGAACGACGGCCTGGATCTCAGGCCGGGCCGCGTAGATCCCGCCGTGGATGAACCGTTCCAGGTAAGGCGGGCGCTTGTCGCTGCCGACCGGCTTGCCATCGAAGCCGAACTCCATGATGTCGCCGGCTTCGACCAGCTCCGGGCTGCGCGAGCACGACAGCAGGTAGTGCTGCGGATTGTCCGGATGGCGCATGCTCACATGGCCGTAGGCATCGACCACCCCTTCGTTGGCAAGCATGCGGTTGGCGAGAACGAGATTGCGTATAGCACTATTCAGCTTGGTCATGATTGGCTCCTTGGTTGACGGATTGATCTTGCCCCTCGGGCAGCGAGTAAAACGGGGTGCCGGACTCCGTTTAGTAGGTCGTCTCCAGCCCGTCTATTCCAAGGTCTATGCCCACTCCCGCTTCACGCGCCCGGTCATAGAATCCGCGGAACAATGCGCCGGCCCCGATTCCCCAGCCGGCCGCGTTCTTGAAAAAGGTAATTCCGCGCCTTGCGTGCACTCCGCTCAGGGATACCTTCCCGTTGATTAGATCCTTGACCTCCCTGATCCGGTCCCGCGCAATCACGCCGCGCTGCATGGCGCCATAAAGAACTTCGGGCTGGTCGAGTTCTTCCTGGGCCATGTTGGTGGTCACGGTGAGATCGGAGCGTCTCAGGGTTTCATCGTCGATTTCCTGACGCATCTTCTTCACGACGCCCGCATGCAACAGTTCCTTGTTACTGTGAACGATGGAGGTGATGTGCGTGCCGGGGCGCAGTTTTCGCCCGTCCAGAACCGGCTGGTTCGAGTTCGTGCAGACGAGCAGGATCTCCGCCGCTTCCAGGACCTCGTCCGTACTCTGTACGGACTTGACAGGAAAGCCGAGGTTCGCCTGCATATCGCGTGCAAATTTCTCCCGGTTTGCGGGTGTGGGGCTGTAGACCACGGCCTGCGATATGGAGCGCGTCTCCGCCAGCGCTGCCAGATGCATGACGGCTTGCCCCCCCGAGCCGAGCAACCCGACACGCGTCGCATCCGGACGCGCCATCATGTTCGTGCCTACGACCGCGGCACAAGCGGTGTGATAGCCCGCAGTGGCGAAATACTCTTCGTATCCCTTGGCACGGGGTTCTCCTATCATGACCATAAGCAGATTGGCGGTTTCCGTGTCAAAAAGGGAAAAAACCGGCCGGCCGCGGCCTGGATACTTTTGCTGTCCCTGCGGCAGGATCTGCACGCGTTCCCCGCGGCCGGACGTGCATGCGCCGCGCCTCGACGGACTCACTCCCTGATGGACCGTCATCCGGAAGCCCTCCGGGGTAATGGTACGGGTGCGGGGATTGCTCAAAACGACCGGACTCCGCGCGAAATCCTCGAAGCCGGCACGCATCAGGTCCACGCCTTCCGAAAATCGCAGCAGCCCGAAGTGATCCTCTGGTCTCAGTACGAGTACGCCCATGAATGCTTACCTCCTGGGGAACAATTGTTGTTTCAAAGTGGAACGGCGGAAGCGGTTCGAGCACATCCTCCTTGCCCGGCGCAGGCCTGCAAATCAGGCCGAGGGGAAGTCCCGAGATTTCAACCGGCGCGCGCACGGATCGCCCGCAACACCGGCGCCCATCGCTTGTTCTCGGCCGCCACGAACGCCGTAAACGCCTGCGAGTCCAGCTGCCCGGCCTCGATTCCTTCCGGGCGCAAGCGTCCCTGGATATCGGGAAGCTGTACGATCCGGCGCACTTCGCTGTTGAGGCGGAGCACGACGTCCTGCGGCATCTTCGCAGGCCCGGAAAGCGAGAACCAGCTCGGCGCAACAAGATCGGGGAAGCCTAACTCAAGGAACGTCGGAATTCCGGGATGATCCGGCAGCCGCGCAGCCGTGCTTACCGCAAGCGGGCGCGCCTTGCCGGCCCGAATCTGGATCGCGGCAGTGGAAAGCGTAGGCAAGGCGACCGGCACATGGCCGGCGATCAAGTCGGCCATGGCCGGTCCGGCGCCCTTGTAGGGAATGTGGGTCATGTCAATGCCGGCCAACTGCTTGAACAATTCCCCGACCAGGTGCCCGTGGGAGCCGGTGCCGGCCGTAGCGTAACTCAGCGTGCCGGGCCGGGCGATGGCGAGGGCAATCAGTTCCTTAAGGTCCTGGGCCGGAACCGAAGGATTCACCACCAGCGCCATCGGCGGGCCGCCGATCAGCGCGATATGGGTGAAATCGCGAACCGCATCGTAGGGCAAATTGTTGGAGAGCGCCGGTGCTTCTACAAGGGAGGCAAGGCCGGAGATGAGCAGGGTGTAACCGTCAGGCCCAGCCTTTGAGGCTAACTCCGAGCCGACGATCCCGCCCGCGCCGCCGCGGTTCTCCACCAGGAAGGGCTGCCGGAAGGTGTCGGATAACTTTTGCGCAAGCAGTCGCCCGAGCATGTCTGCGACGCCGCCCGGTGAATAGGGCACGATGATGTGTACTGGTCTGGTGGGCCAGGACTGCGCCGACGAAGTATCTGAGTAGAGAAACGCGGCAAGGACCAGCAAGCATGCGATCAGGGGAAGGGCAAGGCGCTTCGGTATCATTTCGGTGTCTCCGGTTCTTGCATGTCACGGGGGCGTTCGTTCGAGCGCCTAACGTCACTTGATCTTCACGCCCGAGTCCTGACAGGAAATCCGACGCGACCGTGTCCGACTCGATCGGTTGCAGTCTGTATTGGCCCGCTACGCTACATGCGCAGGGCCAGCTTGAACGCTTCCTTGACCGTATGGATGGCATGGCTCGCAAGCTGGGGATCGCCGACCTGGTAGATCTCCGGCGCGAGCTTCTTCTCCTTCAGCGATTCGTAAAGCCGCAGGTTGGGCTTGAGCCCCGTCGCGAGCAGCACGGTGTCCGCTTCCAGCAACTGCTCCTCGCCGCGCCGCGAGACGACGACGCCTTCTTCAGTGATGCATCGGGTAACGACGCCGTTCACGGTCCTGACCCCGGCATGCTCCAACTCCTTGACGACGACCCAGCGCGTCCCGCCGCCGATGGAGCCCCCCGGGCGCTTTTGCCGCGTCACGAGCGTCACCGCATGGCCGCGCTGCCGATAGTGCGGGCTCGCCGGATCGAGCGCATCGTACTCCTGCAGAAACTCTATCACTTCCGGTCGCAGGGTCCAGCGCCGGGCGAGATAGACCGCGATTTCGGCGCCGATACCGCCGCCGCCGATGATCACCACTTTCTCGCCGATGTCGGCGTTGCCCTCCAGGGCGCGGATCGCCGGCATCACGTTCGGCCGGTCCACGCCGGGAATGTCGGGAATGACTGGATCGCTTCCAGTCGACACGATGATGGCATCCGGACTCTCGCGGCGCAGGGTCTGCTCGTTCGCCTCCGTGCCGAGTCGAATCTCAACGTCCGCCTGACGCACGCTGTGGACCAGCCATTCGAGGAATTTGAACAACTCCTCGCGCCCTGTCGGATAGGAGGCGTGGTGCCACATTCCTCCAAGCCAGGCCTTCTTCTCGAACAGCATCACCTGATGGCCGCGCTCGGCGCAAGTAAGCGCCGCCTGCAGCCCGGTGACTCCGCCTCCGATCACTATCACCTTCTTGCGCTTCGCGGCCTGCGGAATGTCCTCGACTTCCGAGACCACGCCCTGCCGCGGGTTGACCAGGCAGTGCACGGGCTGGTTGTGAATGACGGTGATATCGAGGCACTCGTTGCAGGCGATGCAGAGCCGCAGATCGCCGTAGTCTCCGCGCGCGACCTTGTTGGGCCACTCCGGGTCGGCGAGCGACTGCCGTCCAAGGCTGATCATGTCGGCCCAGCCCTTGCGCAGGATCGCCTCGGCCTCGATCGGGCGGTTGTTTCGGTTGGAGGCTGCGACGGGTACATTCACCGCCCGCTTGATCTCCGCCGCAAGGAACGCGTAGGCGGCGTGGGGAACGTTGGGCGTGAGTTGCGGCACCGAGGTTGCGTGGCCGCCTCCGGAAACGTTGAAGTAGCATACGCCCGCCTCTACAAGCGCCCTGGCGTTCTCGACCGCACGCTCGACGCTGTAGCCGCCCTTCAGAAATTCGCTGCCGTGGAGACGGTAGAAGACCGGGAAATCCTGGCCGAGCGCGCGCTTGATGCCGCGCACGGTCTCGGTGGCGAACCGCAGCCTGTTCTCCGGGCTGCCTCCCCACTTGTCGATCCGGTCGTTGAAGACCTGAGACAGGAAAATGCTGTGAGCGCTTCCGCCGATACCAAGGATGTCGACGGCGGGAAAGCCGGCTTTTGCCGCGCGTACCGCTGTATCGACAACCGCCTGGATCATTTCCTCGATCTTTTCTTCCGCAAAGTCAGCCAGCGTCGGGTGATTCACCTGGTGCATGGTCTGCACGGGAAACAGGCGTCGCACACCGATCTGCGCGTAGGGTACTGCGCCCAATTTCTTTACCGCGTCCACGCAGCGCGAGTAATTCGCAATGTGGCGATCGTTTTCGAGAAAGAATTCAAGCGGGCTGCCTGCGCCTTCGACGTACCAGGCATCGATGATGCCGACGCCGATGAGGCCGAAGCCGCCTTTTGCGCGCGCCACATAGAAATCGATGCCCTCGTCCGTGATGCCGTCGCGCTCGTTGCCGAGATTGGTGTGCATCGGCGGCATGTTGATCCGGTTCTTGATCCGAATGCCTCCGATCGTGATCGGCTCGAAAAGCTTGGGCGTAAGCATGGCTGTTTCTCCGTGATTGGGATTCGAAAATTCAGGTGACCGGGCGGGTGGATCTCTGCAGGCTCGCCCCAAGGCCGCGTTTGTCCACCTTGTTGCCGGCAGCAGTCATGGGAAATTCGGCAATGATTTCCAGCCGCTCGGGAATCTTCCAGGCGGCCACTTCCTGCGACTTCATGAATTCGACCATCGCCCCGAAGTCGAGCGTAGCGCCCGGCCGCAGCACGACGAACGCGCAGGCGCGTTCGCCCATCTCCTGGTCGGGCACTGCAACCAATGCCGCGTCGGCGACAGCCGGGTGCCGGCAAAGGATCATCTCAACCTCCGGCGCCGATATGTTCTGCCCGCCCCGGATGATGATGTCCTTGGATCGACCTTCCAGCACGAGGAAGCCGTCGCTGGTGAGGTGGCCCAGATCACCGGTGTGAAAGTAGCCGTCGCGCCAGGCAGCGCGCACGCCTGAAGGGTCGCCGATGTAGCCCCCGTTGCAGTGCGGGCCGCGCGCGCAGATTTCCCCCGTCGCGCCGGGGGGAAGCGGGCGCTGGTGCTCGTCCAGCACCTGCAATTCCGTGCCTGGAAGCAGCAGTCCGTTGGAGCGCAGCCTCATTTCCCGGGGGTCGTCCACGCCATGGCTCGCGAGCGCACCGTAATCCATGAGGCCATAGCCCTGGATGATCTTCGCCCCGGTCGCTTGCTCGAAGCGTGCGCCAATGTCATAGGGGAGCATCCCTCCGCCACTGGTCACCCATCGAAGGCTGGACAGATCGTGACCGCCGAGGCCGGGCAGCTGAAGAATGCGAGCGATCATGGTCGGCACCACGACCGCGCCGGTGACCCGCTCGCGTTCGATCATTGCGCAGGCCGACTCCGGCGAGAACTGCGGCAGGACAATGAATCTGGCGCCTGCCTGCGCCGTGGTGTGGAACTGCATGTCGCCGCCGCCGGTGGAAAACGGGAGGCAGCTGAGCACCACGTCGCGCTCGGTGATTTTCAGGCGCTCTATATAGACGCGACCGCTCGCCAGGCGCGGCCAGCACGAATATTCGATGCACTTGGGCAATCCGGTCGTGCCGCTCGAGGTGACGATGCCGGTCATTTCGTAGGGACGGATGCGCCGGTCCCGGATGCCCGGAAGGGCGGGCCCCTGCGCGAATTCCGCGATGGACGGCAGGCCCTGCGAATTCCGCTCGATGCTGAACAGTTGCGACATCCCCGGCAGTCGCCCGCGAAGATCGCGGTACAGGCCCAGCGCGTCGAACCTGCCGTCGGCGCCTATCACCGCGCCGGCGGGATCGACCTTCTCCGCAACCGCATCGATCTCCGCTCGCCTGAAGCCCGCGTGAAGGAAAGCCGGAATGACCCCAGCCTCTTCGCAAGCGAGGCGAAATAGCACGAACAGCGCCGAATTCGGCCCCTGTGCGAGCAGCACTCCGTCGCGCGGGACCCCCGCGGCAACCAGCCCGGCCGCAATGCCGTCGACCGCCCGCATGGCTTCGGACCAGGTGTACGCGGACTGGGCATCGGCGAGCGCCCCCGCATCCGGACGCGATTGTGCATTGCGGCGCCAGTAATCCACGGTACGCTCGGGGCACCAGTGCCCCGCCGCCACCCAGGCGTCGATCATTTCGTCGGTATAGCGTTTGATTGCGGTCATGGACGGTTGCGGGCGCTGCGAAGTTAATTTACATTAGTAATTTGTATTTTGCAATTATTGCGATTGGCAATTAATCGCCGCACACGGCGTGCTGCGCCGGGCCACAAAGGAGAAGACCATGAGCATCGTTCAGGCGTTGCGGTTCGTCATTCCGGGTATCCTGGCTGCGCTTGCCGTTTCCGCAGCGGCGCAGTATCCGGATAAGCCGATCCGGGTCATCGTGCCGTTTCTTGCCGGGGGTACGGCCGACACCTTGGCGCGCATCGTGACCCCTAAGCTCTCGGCGGCCTGGGGCCAGCCCATCGTGGTCGACAACCGCAGCGGCGCCGGCGGAAACGTCGGCGCTGATGCGGTGGTGAAATCCGCGCCCGACGGCTATACGCTGTTGTTTACGCCGCCCGGGCCGCTGTCGATCAACATGCATCTGTACAGCAAGATGCCGTTCGACGCGCGCACTGCATTTGCACCGCTATCGGTGCTCGGGGTGATGCCGAACATCCTTATGGTCGGGCCGCACGTGGCAGCGAAGGATGTCGGCGAACTGGTTGCGGTGGCCAAGGCGAATCCGGGAAAACTGAGCTTCGGCTCGCAAGGCATCGGATCCACGCCGCATCTGACCGGCGCGATGCTTGCAGGCGCGGCCGGAATCGACATCGTGCACGTGCCCTACAAGGGATTCCCTCCGATTCTGGCGGATCTGCTTGGCGGCCGGATCGATTTCGCGTTCAGCGATACAGGCAACGTACTGCCACAGCTCAGGAATGAGCGCGTGCGCGCGATCGCCGTGGCGAGTCTGAAACGGTTCAATGCGTTGCCGGATGTGCCAACGATGATCGAGGCGGGTTACCCCGACTTCGTTTCGGGAGCATGGATGAGTTTCGCCGGACCCGCCGGACTGCCGCAGGATATCGTGCGCAAGTGGCATGAGGAGCTTGTCCGGGTCATCAAGATGCCGGACATTCTGGACCGCTTCACCACGCTCGGCGTCGAAGCCTGGGCGAGTTCCCCCGAGGAAATGCAAAGGTTCATGGAATCTGAATCGAAGCGATGGGGGGATGTCGTGAAGCGCACCGGCGCCCGCGCAAATTGATTGCTGAATGCGATTGCCCGGGGGACCGCGGCGCGCCAGCGGCTTGAGGGTCATGCGCAAGCGCAAGGCGGTACTGCCCGGCGGCGAGGCGCTCGCTGTGGAGCGCAGACTCACGTATCGTTTTTCGATCCTGTCGAGTCTGGTGATCCGCTGTGTCGCGGCGATGTACGGTCCGAAATACCGGTTGCTGCCTTCGGGCTGGAAGGCAATGGCGTCCATCGGTCGCTTCGGCCCGGTGTCGGCGAAGGAGGTCTGCGCTCATACCACCGTGCCGCCCGACAAGATCACACGGGCGGTCGATCGCATGGTCGAGCTGGGGTTCGTCGTTCGTCGCAAGGACGCCGCGGACCGGCGGCGTATCGCGCTGTCGCTCTCGGCAGCGGGCGAACGCGCGTACCGGGACATTGAACGAGTCACCCGCCGGGTGGAAATCGCGCTGCTCGATGTCCTCTCAACGCGTGAGCGCGAAACTTTCAATGCGATTCTCGACAAACTGGAATTGCGGGCCCGAGGGCTGCTGCTGCTGGAGAAGAACGCCTGGCGCCGGCTCGCAAAGCCGCGATCGCCTCGCCGACGCAGAGCGGTGACGGCCGGGTCTGATTAGCGGAGCTCACCGCTTGCGCGGCGGCCTGTGGTCGTGAAGCGCGCCCGCGGCGCCGCCAGTTTCTTCTCCTTCTGGTAGGGATCAATCCCTACCGACCGCTCGGTTTCCTCCCCGGAGTCCTATGAGCCGTTGTAATCTTCAGCAGGTGCATCAAGTCCTCTAGCGTTCGCAGCTCGGCGCGGACGCGGCCACCATGAGCGATAATGACGCCGCGCGGTGTCCGAGCAACGCATGCGCAAATCTCTTCAAGAGCGTTCTTGTCTGATCGAAAACAGCGGCCCGTTAGGAGACGAAATGGCTTATTTCAAGGATTTCAGGGAATATTTGACCGCTCTCGAAGGAATCGGCAAGCTGCGCCGGATCGCTCGGGAAATCAACAAGGACACCGAGCTCCATCCAGTCGTGCGCTGGCAGTTCCGGGGACTTCCGGAAGCGGAGCGCTTCGGGTTTCTGTTTGAAAATCTCACGGGAATTCACGGGGAGCGTTATCGCGGGTCCGTTGCTTCCGCGGTCGTTGCCCCCTGTCTGGAAAACTACGCGCTGGCCCTCGGTTGCGAGCCGACCCGGCAGGCGATCATCGCGCGATGGGCCAAGGCGTACAAGCATCCGATTCCCACGCGCCTGGTGAGCACGGGACCGTGCAAGGAGGAGATTCACAAGGGGGACAGCCTGCTTTCACACGGCGGCCTGCATGAATTCCCGATACCCATGACCACGAACGGCTTTGAGTCTCTTCCGCGCCTGACCGGGGTCTGCTGGATCTCAAAGGACCCCGACACCGGAGCGATCAATGTGGGGACGTACAACGGGGTCCTGATGGGTCCGCTGCAGAGTTCCGCGCGAGCCTCGCCGCGGGCCGATATGAGGGTCCACTGGCAGAAGTACAAGGCGAAGGGGTTGCCGATGCCGGTGGCCGCGGTCATCGGGGCGGTTCCCGTGGTGGCGGCGACCAGCATTACCGAGATGCCTTACGGCGTCAGCGAGCTGGACGTGGCGGGAGCATTGGCGGGGGAAGCGCTCGATGTCGTGCGTTGCGAAACCATGGACATCGAGGTGCCCGCCAGCGCCGAGATCGTGATCGAAGGTGAAATTCCGACCGATTTCCTGATTCCGGATCCACCCAGCGGAGAGCATACCGGATACACGTTCATCGACCGGATGGTCTACTCGTTCAACGTGCGCTGCATCACCCATCGCAAGAACCCCATCTGGCACGATCTGGTCGATCAGTTCCCGCCCAGTGAGTCGAGCGTGATGGGGAACCTGACGCGGGAGGCGCTGATGTCCTCCTTCTTGCAGACCTCCTGCGGAATTCCGCAGGTGAAGGACGTGGCGTTCCATCACTGCGGCGGTTCCCGCCGCCTGTGCGTGATTCGCATGCAGGACATCGGCACGACGCGCACTTCCCCGCGGACCGTCTGGCGGGCGCTGCACAGTTCGATGGCCATCTCCTCCGAGTGGCCGAAGATCGTCATCGCGGTCGATGAAGACATCGATCCCTGGGATCTGGAGTCCGTCTTCTGGGGTGTTTCCTTCCGCTACCAGCCGCACCGCGACACCCAGATCATCCAGGGCCGCGGCGCCACGGCGGATCAGTCCGGTGGTCCCAGGAACCTGCCGCTGGAGGAGCAGGAATATCCCAGCAGCCGTACGGGCCTGTCGGGAAATTCGACTATCCTGATGGACGCCACGCGCAAGTGGCCCTATACGCCGACGTCACTGCCCACGAAAGTCTATATGGATCGGGGCAGAGAACTCTGGGAAGAGATCGGGCTGCCGACCTTGAACCCCATGGAGCCGTGGTACGGCGTGTCCTGGGGGGAGTGGCCTGAGAAGTACCAACGGCACGCCGAGATGGCCGACCGGGGCGAGTACGACAAGATTGCCGAAGAACTCATGCGGGACAAGAAGAAAGTCTGAGAGAAGTATTCAGTGGCGAGCCTGCATCATTGGGCCGTGATGCCGGCGATGCGGACGCGATCGCCCCATTTCGCATGGTCGGTGACGATGCGCGCCTGGAACTGCTCGATCGATTCCCTTATCGGCAGGCTGCCCCCATCGGCCAGCCTCTTCACCACCAGCGGATCCTCCAATGCCTTGTCGATGTGGTCGTGCAGCGACTGAATGACTGCGCTCGGCGTACCCCTGGGCGCCAGCACGCCGAACCAGTTGGTGATGTCATAACCCGAGACACCGGCCTCATCGAAGGTCGGCACGTCCGGCAGCGCTGCAAGGCGCCTCGACCCCGCAACCGCCAGCACGCGCACCTGTCCCTTGGCGATCGACCCCTTCGCCGACCCGATCGCGATCATGCCGAGTTGAACCAGACCGGCGGCGAGATCGACGGCGGCAGGCGCTGCGCCCTTGTACGGCACATGCACCATCTTGATGCCCGTCATGTGGGCAAACACTTCGGCTGCGAGGTGCGGACCCGTCCCGGTGCCGGCCGATCCGTAGTTGATCTTTCCGGGATTGGCTTTCGCGTACTCGATGAACTCCTTGAGCGTCCTTGCGGGCACCTTGTCGCTGATGGCGACGATGGTCGGCGCCTCGGCCACGGCCGCCACGCCGACAAAGTCCTTCAGCGGGTCGTACGGCAGGTTCTTCTTGATCCAGGGCGCGATGGCGGCGTTGCTGACGTTGACGATCACCAGCGTGTAGCCGTCCGGCGCCGACTTGGCCACGTAGTCGACGGCGATGATGCCGCCGGCGCCCGGCTTATTTTCGATGATCATCGGCTGGCCCAGGCCGCGCCCGACCGGCTCCTGTATGAGGCGCGCCATGATGTCGGTGATGCCGCCCGCAGCCGCCGACACGATCATGCGTATCGGTTTGTTTGGAAATGTTTCCTGCGCCTGCGCCGTGCCCCAAAAGGCCTGCACCGCGGCGAGCATGCACCACACCAGTCGGGTCATGTAACGCATGACAATTCCCCTCCATAACTCAATTTGGTGATTCAAATCATACAGGAAGAACCAATAAAGACCATGCTACGATCCTGATCATCGACCGCTTAGTGTTTCTCTTGCCGATTCGAGGACAATCAAGGAGCGCCAATGAAGATTCTCACACTCTCCGGAAAACCTCTTTTTGCGCTGTCAATCGGCGCTGGCCTCAGATTGGGCCTTCGGCTTGCTGCGTGGCTGATCGCGGGACTTGCCGCAGCTGGCCCCCTTCAGGCTCAGGATTATCCGAGCAAGCCGATCCGCCTTGTCGTTCCCATCGCGCCGGGCGGCGCGCTCGATGGCGTGGCGCGAGCGGTCGGGCCGCGGTTGTCGGAGGCCATCGGACAGCCGGTGGTAATCGAAAACCGGGCCGTAGGCGGCGGCATCATCGCCATTAACCAGGTGGCGCAGGCCGAACCCGACGGCCATACGCTGCTGATGATCTTCGACAGTTTCGTCACCAATCGTTGGCTCTACAAAAGCGTCCAATATGATCCGGTAAAGGATTTCGCCCCGATCACGCTGGTCACGCGCAGCCCCCAGGTCCTGCTGCTGCATCCGGACGTGGGCGTGAGGACCATGAAGGACTTCCTGGCCCTCGTGCGCTCGAGCGGTGCCGGAATGGATTTCGCCACCGCGGGCGCCGCCACGTCCAGCCGGCTGTCGCTTGAACTGTTCAAGCACACCGCCAATCTGGACCTGACGGCGGTGCACTACAAGGGCGGAAATCAGGCGATCACCGATCTGCTCGGCGGTCAGGTCAAGGGAATGATCGTTTCGATCAGCGTTGCGGTTCCGCATGTGAAGCGCGGCAAGCTGATTGCGATCGCGTTGTCTTCCAGGACGCGCGCGCCGCTGATTCCCGACGTGCCGCTGATTTCGGATACGTTTCCTGGCTTCGAGGCGCAGGGTTGGGCGGGCGTTCTGGCACCCGCAGCCACGCCCCGTCCTGTGATCGACTATCTGAACGCGGCGCTGCGCAAGATCCTGGCGCAGCCCGTGGTCAGGGAACGGTTCGAAATGCAGGGCTACGAAGTCGTCGCTAGCACCCCGGAGGCTTTCGGGGACTGGATCCGCGCCGAATCGAGCAAGTGGGCGCGGATCATCCGCGAGCAGAAGATCACGATCGACTGAAAGAGGCCGCGCTGGACTAACGACAGGGCAGCCATCCGAATCAGGCCCATAGCCCTGCGCCGCGTGCGGGCCCTGCAGCAGCACGCAATGCGACCGTGCGACCTGCGCGTTGTGCGACAGGTTACGCTTCGGCGGCGAGCAACGTCATGGTTTTGAGCCTCTGTCCTTGGTTGGTGCCGTCCGAATGGCTGAAACTGACCGCGTCGCGGACGTATTTTTCCATCGGAAGGTCCTTCATCGCGCCGTAGCCACCGTGGATCTCCAGCGCCCGCACGGTGGCGCGCTGAGCGACCTCGGAGGCGAACACCTTCGCCATCGCGTGCAGTTTCGGGTCGTACTGGTCGTCGTGGTCGGCGGCCCAGGCGGCTTTCCTGTACAGCAGACGCGCGGCTTCGATTTCGATGTACATGTCGGCAAGCATGGAGCCGATCAGTTGCTGCTCGATGATTCGCTTACCTCCCTGCGCGCGCAGTTTGGCGTATTCGAGCGCCGCCTCGTAGGCGGCGCGCGCCACGCCGACATTCGATGCCGCCGTGTAGGCATTGCTAGATCGCATGATCCGGCTGCGTACAGTGAGCGGCGTGCTCGGTCCGCTCAGGACGTGAACCAGGTTTTCCTTGGGCACGCGCACGTTGTTGAGGGCCATGCCGGCGTTCGGGCACAGGCGCTCGCCCATCTTGTCGTGGACGTGATCGACGCTGAAGCCAGGCGTGTCGCTCGGGACCAGGACGTAGGCATTGCCCTGTTCGGTCCGTACCAGGATGCGGTAGAGCTTGGCCACGCTTGCGCCGGAACTCCACTGCTTTACGCCGTTGATGACCCATTCGTTTCCGTCGAGGACGGCGGTGGTCGCGATGCGTACGTTCGGGCCGCCGGCCAGGATATCCGAACCGGTGTTCGGTTCCGTGACACAGGTCGCAAGCAAAAAGCGGTCATCGTCGCGGAACGGGATCAGGAACTTCCGGCACAATTCCTCCGAAAGGCTCCACTGGATCATCTGGACCAGCTTGGCCTGCATCGCCACGATCACCGAAACCCCGAGATCGCCGACGGCCAGTTCCTCGCAGACGATGGCTGCCGTGAGCGTATCGACGCCGGGCCCGCCGTATTTCTCGTCCAGGGTCAGCGTCCGAAATCCGATCTGCGACAGCTTCTCGACGATGTCCCACTGGAAACAATCCTGATGATTGACCGAGCGGTCGCGCTGCAGGGCAATCGGTTTGACGTCCTTCTCGACGAATTTCCGCGCCGACTCCTGGATGGTGCGCTGCTCTTCGGTCAATGAGAATTCAATCATGGTGTGCCTCCTGAAGGTTTAAGAGCCGAATCGTATCTGCCGGGCGAACATGTCGTATTCCGAGGCCGTCATGGGGCGACGTGATCCGCTAAGACTACGGGGGCAGATCGCATGGCAAAAGTATTGTGGACGAATGGCGGCGCAGTGCAAGTCCGGAACGTGACATGGATCAAATCCCGATCATTTCACGCCGGGTGCCCGCGGCGTGACCGGCGCTCTTTACGGCGCGCTATGGTCCGCGGTAGATTGACCCGCCGGCGCAATTGTATCGGGCACGAGGCAAATAGAAATGGTCACAGCGTCCACCGAGTTCCAGGTCTTCGTCAAGCCGATCGGCGCGGCGTGCAATCTGGACTGCCGTTACTGCTACTACCTCGAGAAGCAGCAACTCTATCCGAAAGACGCGCCGCTGCGCATGCCCGAGGACCTGCTGGAGGACTACATTGCCCAGCACATCGCGGCCTGTCCGATCCCCACGGTCCTGTTTTCATGGCACGGCGGCGAGCCGACGCTGCTGGGTGTGGACTACTTCCGCAGGATCGTCGAGATTCAGCGCAGGCATAGGATTTCCGGGCGCGAGATCGTCAACGATCTCCAGACCAACGGAACGCTGCTGGACGAGGAATGGTGTCGTTTCCTGGCCGCCGAGGGCTTCTACGTCGGGCTCAGCCTCGATGGGCCGAGGGAACTTCACGATGCCTATCGCGTCAGCAAAGGGGGCAAGCCGAGCCACGCGCAGGCGATCAACGGGCTGCAGCTCCTGCAACGCTACGGGATTCATTGCGACGTGCTGTCTGTCGTGCATGCGGGCAATGTCGGCCATCCGCTGGCGGTCTACCGTTTCTTCAAGGAGGCCGGGATCCGGCATCTGGTGTTCCTTCCGCTGGTCAAGCGCGCCGAAGATGGCGGAGTGACTGCTGAAACCGTTGCGGCGCAGGCCTACGGCGCATTCCTGTGCGCGGTCTTCGACGAGTGGGTGAGGGAGGACATCGGCCGCATCAACGTGCTGAATTTCGAGGAGGCGGCCAGGCCCGAACAGGGAGCGGAGCATGCGCTGTGCGTGTTCCGGCCGACCTGCGGCGAGCTGCCCGTGCTGGAACACAACGGGGATTTCTATTCCTGCGACCATTTCGTCGACCCGGAGCATCGCCTCGGGAATATCCGCGACAGGTCGCTGATCGAGGTGCTGGAAGACCCGGCGCAGCGCGCGTTCGGACAGGCCAAACGGGACTCGCTTCCGCACAGTTGCAGGAAGTGCGCGGTGCTCGACTGCTGCAATGGCGGCTGTCCGAAGGACCGCTTCGTCGGGGCGCCGGACGGCGAATCCGGCGCTAATTACCTGTGCGCGGGCTACAAGGCGTTCTTCACCCACGCACGGCCGGCCATGCGCCGGCTCGCTTCGTACGTGCGGACCGGCCGGTCCATCGAAGGCTTTGCGAAGCTGATCCGTTCGGCGGACGCGAAGGGCTCCACTGCGGGCCGCAACGATCCGTGCCCGTGCGGCAGCGGCAGGAAGTACAAGAAATGCTGCATGGCGAAGCTGTCCTCGGGAGCGAGGTAAGGACGATAGACTTCTCATCGCTACTGAATCGCTCGCTCAAGTGTTGTCCGATGATCAAGCTGCGAATATGGCAGGGAGCGGGCTTGCGCTGGGGGGAAACCGATGCAAAGCCCTGTCTCTGCGTGAATGTTGGGTGCCCGTCATCACTGGAACCCACACGCTGTTGCAGATGCCGCCGGCGGATCACTGCGCCACGATGCTGATCGGCGATTCGACGATCGTGCCGACGACCTTGCCGCTGGACCTGCTGACTGCCGCGATGAGCCACACGTACCGGCCGGAGGGCAGTCCGGCGAGCGACAGGGTGGGGAACGGGCCTCCCTGGCCGAACAGCGTTCCCTGCGCAGTGGCGAGGCCGAGATAGGAAGTGGCGACGGGCTGGTATCCGGCCTGCGAGGCGTCGCTCCATATCCCGGAGGGCAGCAGGCAAAACGGACCGAACGGCGTATCGACGGCCACGTACAGATCGACTGCGCTGCCGAGCGCAGGCAGGCTGTATGCAACGGTCAGCGCGTCGGAACTCGCGAAACTCTGGCCGGACGCAATGAGGTCGGGCAGCAGCGAAACGACCGACTTGCCGCTGTTCAGTGCGACGTAGGTCCCGCTGGCATCGGTAACGCTGGTGCCCGAGCCCATGAGGTTCGAACGGATCTGATCGCGGCTCAAACTCGGGTCCACTGCCAGCAGTTGGGCTACGGTGCCTGCGACCAGAGGGGAGGCAAAGGACGTGCCGTCCTGAATGGTGCCGGCTCCGCCCCCGAGCCGGGTGCTGACCATGTGGGTGCCGGGCGCGAGGACGGCCACCTGCGGGCCCCGGTTGGCGGTGCTGACCAGCTGGCCGCTCTGGTTTACCGAAGACACGCCGATGATGCCGGGGTAGTTCGCCGGAAACGACACCGTGCCGCCGCCGTTGCCCGCTGCCGCGACGACCGCGATGCCCGCAGCGAGCGCGCGCTCGAGCGCAGAGGCGACAGTCTGCGTCTGGTCCGACAAGGTCAGGCTCAGGTTGATCACCTGCGCGCCGTGAAGGATGGCGTAATCGATCGCCTCCGCCAGCGTCGCGGAATCGAAGGTCAGCGTGGCGCCCTGGCTGATCTTCACCGGCAGCAGGCGCGCCTGGTCTGCGATGCCGCAGGCGCCGGCGCCGTTGTTGCATACCGCAGCGACCAGTCCGGCCACGTTGGTGCCGTGCCCGACTTGATCCTGAGGGGTCGGGTTGCCGTCGCCGAAATTGAATCCGTCGCTGCGCATATTCGGTGCCAGATCCGGGTGCGAGAGATCGACGCCGGTATCCAGAAGCGCGACCGTGACGTCGCGACCCCTCGAAACCGCCCAGGCCTGCCTTGCCGCGACGGCATCGATCCACCACGCGTTTGCCGCCTCGGGATCGTTGGGCGCGCCTGCCGGTGCGGGCACGTCCTCGAACTTGCCGAGAAAATTCGGCTCTGCGTACTCGATGCGCGGATCGCCCTTCAACTGCGCGAGGCGCCGGTGAAGACGCGCAGCAGGACCGGGACGGGCCACGTCGACGGCCACGCTGTCGTCCTCGACACCCACGCGCCGGGAGATCCAGCGCGAGGCCTGATGCGTGTGCGGCCCGTAGCCCGGGCGAACCTTGAAGATGATGCCCCGGGCGACCTGAGCGGGGGCGATCGCCGGCAGCATGCACGCGGCTGCAAGGACCAACGCGCGCAGCGCGAGCAAGCCCGGTCCGCGTCGAAAGTGAACGTTCAAGGGAGGCTTGGCGTCATTGTCCAACGGGGTTCCGTGCCATCTCTCGGGCTTACGGGCGAAACCGGCTAAGAGATAATCGAGGCGGTGTTTATCTTAACAGCAGATTGATTTACAGTCCTCTGCTGCAAGCCGGGCCGCGACTTGTAAGTGCGGATCACGTCGGGAGGGCTGTGCATGGGACGGAAAGTCAAGCTCATCGAGTCGACGCTGCGGGACGGGCAGCAGTCCTGGTGGGCGACGCGGATGACCACGGCGATGCTGCTGCCGGCGCTGCCGGCGCTGGATCGGGCCGGCTTTCATGCCATCGAGGTCTTCGGCCAGGCGGTGATGGATGCCAGCGTGCGCTACCTGAAGGAGAATCCCTGGGACCGGTTCCGGCTGATCCGAGCGCGCGTGCTGAAGACGCCGCTGATGATGATCAACGGCGGCCTGGGCTTCAGCGTGGGCCGGGGCGCGATGCCAGACGACATGCTCGCGCTTTACTACAAGGCCTGCGCGCAGTGCGGTGTCGACATGTTCTTCGTGCTCGACGGCATGAACGATCTGCGAAATCTGGACATCCCGATCCGGGCGGCAAAGCAGGCGGGCAAGCAGTTCTACGGTTCGATCGTCTATTCGATCAGCCCGGTGCACACCGATGCACACTTCATCGAGAAGACCCGCCAACTGGTGCAAAAGGGCGTCGACGCGCTGGTGTTGAAGGACCCCAATGGTGTGCTGACGCCGGATCGGGTGCGCAGCTTGGTGCCGGCGATGTGCGAGGCGGCCTCGCCGGTGCCGGTGTACTGCCACTCGCACTGCGTCACCGGCCTGGGCCCGGCCACCAATCTGGAGGCGGTGAAATACGGCGCGGACGCGCTGTGGACCTGCACCCGTTCCCTGGCCAACGGTTCCTCGCTGCCTGCCACCGATGCGATGGCCCGCCACCTGGAGCGCTCGGGCTACGAGGTGGGCCTGGACCCCGCGGCCGTCGCCGAGGTCGAGGCGCACTTCCGCTCGATGGCCGAACGCCATCACAAACCTGTGGGTACGCCGGCTGAGTACGATCCGGCCTACTACGTGCACCAGATGCCCGGGGGCATGATCAGCAACTTTCGCGCGCATCTGGCCCAGTTGGGCATCCAGGACCGGCTGGAAGAGGTGCTGGAGGAATGTCCACGGGTGCGTGAAGACGTGGGTTGGGTCCAGATGGTCACCCCTTTTTCCCAGATCATCGGCACGCAGGCGGCGCTGAACGTGCTCTACGGGCGGTACAAGGTCGTGATCCGCGACATCGAAAAACTGGTCACCGGCTACTACGGCCAGACCCCGGCGCCGCCGGACCCCAACCTCGTGGACCGGGCGAGCAGCCGTATGAAACCGATTACCGAGCGCGCCGCGGCGCATGTGCCGCCGGCGGTGGATCGTTTCCGCAGGGAGCACGGACCGTTCGAGTCGGACGAAGAACTGCTGCTGGCCTATTTCTTCATGCCGGCGCAATTGCGCGAGATGGCCGACGCCGGGCCGATCAGCGAGGTGGATGCGGCGGCGGGCAACTCGCTGGTGGAGCTGGTGCGCGAAGTGGCCAGGCGCAAGGGCGTGACCCGCTTCCACTACGTGCAGCAAGCCTGAGCGCTGGGGATCGGCACCCCGGAGGGCGATTCCTCATCGAACACCCATCAGGCGAGAGCAACGGTTTTCCTGCCGCGACGCCACTCCGCGACGATGATCAGCGCGGAGACCGCGCCTCCGATGGCGTTTGCCAGCCAGCTGTAGGCGATTTCCCCGCCGGGCGGGATCAGCAGCCCGATGCCGCTTGCCGCCAGGACGAGGCGGAGGATCCAGCCGATGGGCCGCACGAAATATCCCGCCATCGCGATGCCGATGATCACGGTGCCGGCAAAGGCGGTCATCGCGGCCAGGAATACCAGATGGCCGGGCCCCTGGAACAGCAGCAGCGGGTCGAACACGAAAATGAACGGAACCAGGTAGGCGATGATCCCCAGGCGCATGCTTGCATACCCCGTGCGCATGGGACTTGCGCCGGCGAGAGCCGCGCCGGCGAAGGAGGCGATGCAAACCGGAGGCGTGATCATGGAGAGCATCGCGTAGTAGAAAACGAACAAATGCGCCGCGATAGGCGTGATTCCGAGTTTCGCCAGCGCCGGAGCAAGCGTCAGTGCGACCACCACGTAGACCGCCGTCGTCGGCATGCCCATGCCCAGGATCAGCGCGACCATTCCCGTGACGACCAGAATGAGAAAGATATTCGCCGTTCCCATCATGTCCACGAGCAGCGTAAAGATGAATGCGAGCCCGGTGAGGGTGAGAACGCCGATGACGATTCCCGCCACGGCGCAGACCACCGCAACCTCCAGCATCGCCTGACCCGTCCCCTCCAGGATGGTCAGGATCTTCCTGAAGGTGATCCGGGTCTCCCGGCGCAGGAAGCTGACCGGCAGGGTCAGCGCGGCCGTGTAGTACGCCGCTTTCGCCGCGTCCAGGTTCAGGACAAACAGGAGGTAGACGATCATTCCGATCGGAAAGACGAAGATCCACCCCTTCTTGAGCACCCGGGCGAGCGGCGGGATCTGGTCCTCGGGAACCCGAGTGATGCCGGTCTTGCCGGCCTCCAGGTCGACCTGCACGAACAGCGCCAGGTAATAGAGGAGGGCCGGCAGCAGGGCGGCGAGCGCCACCTGGGCGTACGGCATTCCAAGGAATTCCGCCATGACGAACGCCGCGGCGCCCATGACCGGCGGCATGAGCTGGCCCCCGGTGGAGGAGACCGACTCCACCGCCCCCGCCACATGGGGTCTGTAGCCGGTACGCTTCATCAACGGGATCGAAATGGTCCCGGTCATCACCACATTGGCCACCGGGCTCCCCGAGATGGTCCCGAAAAGCGCGCTGGAAGCGACGGACATCTTGGCGGCGCCTCCGCGGAACCTGCCCAGCAGCGAGGTGGCGATATCGGTGAAAAATTCGCCGCCGCCGGTAGCGAACAGAACCTGCCCGAACAGAATGAAAGCGACCACGATCGTGGCGACGATGGTCAGCGGAATTCCCAGCAGGGAATTGGGATCGATGTACAGGTGGACGGCTATCTTGGACCAGGAGATCCCCCGCGCATTGAACATCCCCGGAAAAAGATAGGAATAGTGCGCGTAGAGAATGAATCCCGCAGCGATGATCAGCAGCACCCAGCCGGTCATGCGCCGGCAGGCTTCCATGGCCAGCGCGATTGCAAGCCATCCAAGGATCACCTTGTCCTGGGTCAGTTCCCCGATCTCGTTGACAATCCGCGGGTAGTAGAGGACCAGATAGCCGCCTACGATCAGGCTGAGCAGGGACAGGATCGCGTCATACCACGGGAGTTTCTGCCGGGAGGATTTGGCGCCTGCCGGCATGGAAATGAATGTGGAGGTCAGCACCAGGATGAGGACGATGCCCAGGAACTGTTCCTGCAGCATGGCGGCCCCCATCCGGGAGGGGACATCGAAGCTGAACAGCAGGGAGACGACGGGAATCGCCATCAGCAGGAGGCGCTGAACACCACGGAGCCAGGGGGTTCCGACTCTTCGATAGCGTGCCGCCCCTTCGGGTTTCAAGATCACGAGCGACTCTTTTCCCGTCAGGACTTCACGCGCCGGCCATGCGATCCCAGCTTGCGCCCCGCCGGGTATCGTCAGCGCCGGCGCACGAGCGCCGCAACAGCCTTCGCTAGGCGCGCCGCATCGGGCACCACCAGCGGTTCGAGCGACCTGCTGAACGGAATCGGCACGTTCTCCGCGCCGATGCGCATCACCGGAGCATCCAGCCAGTCGAACGCCTGTTCGGCAAGCGTGGCGGCGATCTCCCCGGTGATGCCGTACTGGCGGTAGCCGCCGTCGACGACCACCGCGCGCGAGGTTTTCCTGACCGACTCGACCAGCGTCGCGACGTCGAGCGGCACCAGGCTGCGCGGATCGACCACCTCGGCCGAGATCCCGTCGGCCGCCAGCAGTTCGGCCGCCGCCAGCGCCACCTGCACCATGCGCGAGGTGGCGACGATGGTGACGTCCTCGCCCGCGCGCTTCACATCCGCGACGCCGATGGGCACCAGGTGATCGCCTTGCGGCGTGTCGCCGCGCAGCGTGTAGAGCGTGCGGTCCTCGAAATAGACCACCGGGTTGTCGTCGCGGATGGCTGCGGCCATCAGCCCTTTGGCGTCGGCGGGGGTCGAAGGCATCACCACTTTCAGCCCGGGAATGTGAGCGGCCCAGGCGTGCAGGCTCTGCGAGTGCTGCGGTCCGAGGTTCGCCCCGATGCCCACCGCCGTGCGCAGCACCAGCGGCACGGTGAACTGGCCTGCGGACATGTAATGGACCTTGGCCGCTTGATTGGCGAGTTGATCCATCACCAGCGTGATGAAGTCGCCGAACATCACTTCGAAGACAGGCCGCGAGCCGCTCATGGCCGCGCCCGCCGCGATGCCGAAGGCGCCGGACTCCGAGATCGGCGTGTCGATCACGCGCTCGGCTCCGAATT